>ENA-UOUJ01000853-UOUJ01000853.1-activated-sludge-metagenome-genome-assembly--contig:-NODE-853-length-17855-cov-4.182640_pt1 | contig 17855 bp, 17 predicted proteins | sample MGYA00249839_ERZ747224 | MGnify/ENA primary metagenome ERZ747224 (study PRJEB28782, sample SAMN03220277) | activated sludge metagenome | biome: wastewater; feature: sewage sludge; material...
AATGTGTTTTAAAAAGCGAAAATTTGGGATGCACCTTTTTCATTGCTCTCTTTAGGTTCGGCGTATATCTTAACGGCTTGTTATCGCGATGCAAATCAGCAGTTAACCGTAGCAGATTTCTTTTACGAAGACGTGCGGGTGGCGACATTTGTATCAGCCATGAAAAAAGTCATTCTCCTCCTCTATGCATTTATCTGTTTCAGCGCTGTAGCAAGTGCTCAGGTAAACGCAGAAAATAGCGAAGCAACTGCGCAGCAAGCGGTGCAGTTGGGACTTGGCAATGCCCTGGAAATAAATTTCTCCGCCAATGGAACCAACGTGGGCAATACCGTGAATCTGAATTTCACAACAGCTAATCATTATGCAAATGGTGTTACTTCTTCCAATCAGGGAATTAGCATTAAATCCAACAAAAATTTTAGCATTACAGTAAAGGCGGCTTCCGCTAACTTCTCCGTTCTTACAAATGGAGTTGCAACAACTTCGGCTATGTCTGTTTCAATTCTTGGGGTTCGAGTTTATAATAACAATACAGGTGGTTCTCTTGGTTCCGGGTTTTCTAATTTCAAAGCATTGAGTGAAACCGCAGTAACTATGATTAGCAACGGAACGAAGGGAAACAACAAGACGTTTAACGTGAGATACAAGGCAACACCTGGTTTTAATTTCTCCGCAGGTATTTACACCGTTGATGTGGTATATACCGCCACTCAGTTGTAATGGGTGAATTTTTCGCTGAAGATAAGCCCTGAAAGGGCGAAATTTACTAACGATGGGTGCAGCCCATCGGTATGAATGTGTTTTTAAAAAGCGAAAATTTGGGATGCATCCGTTGTAATGTAAGATTGCCGTAACAGCTTTTCCACTACAGCATTCAGATCTATTCCTTCGCCCATTACACCGGTAAAAAGATCGCCTTCTTTTTTTATGCGCGCCTTCATATTGTGAATGGTGAATTTTGCGATGCTCAATCCTTTTTTTACTTCGCTCCAATGTAATGGAGCAGAGGCTGTAGCCATAGGTTTTGGACGCAAGGAGTAGGGAGCTGCTATAGTTTGAATATTTCGGTTTTGCAGATAGTCAATGTATATTTTTCCCCTTCGTTTTGCAGGGCTTCTTTCTACGCTCGTAAAATTCGGAAGTTCATGGTGCACAATGTTTGCAATGATCTCTGCGAAAACTTTCGATTGCTCATAACTATATTTTGCGCCGAGCGGTACGTAAATATGCAAACCCGTAGAGCCTGATGTTTTACAATAGCTTTTCACATTTACACTGTCAAGAACCGTTTTTACAACGAGCGCAGTTTCTACTACTTTCTCAAAAGAAATATCATCTGGGTCAAGATCTATTACACACCAGTCGGGGTTATCGGGATGTTGAATTCGACTGTGCCAGGGATTCATTTCTATGCAGCCGAGATTGGCGATGTACATAAGAGATGCTTCGTTGGTGCATACGAGAAAATCTTTTTGCTCACCATCCGATTCACTTACATAACCATGAGTAGTAATCCAGTCTGCAACTTTTCCTTTTACATCTTTTTGATAAAAACTTTTTCCATCAATTCCATTAGGATGGCGGTTTAGCGATTGCGGCCGGTCGCGCATATAAGTGAGTATGAAAGGCATTACTTCGGCATAATAATTCAGCATATCGCGCTTGGTTATCTTCTCATTTTTCCAATAGAGCTTATCAAGGTTGGTGAACTGAAGTTCTTTGTTGTTGATGATGATTGTAAGCGTTTTTTTATTTTTAGGAATAGTCAGATTGCCGACTTCTTGTGCTTCATTTTCTACCGTGGTTTTTTTCTGTTCCAGGTGTTGGGTTTCCTGTTTTAAATCCATTGGATTTTTATCTTCCCGCAAACCAAGAAAAATGGGTATTCGTAAAATGCCATCTTTTGTGCGTTCCTGATATTTTACTTCGCAGACCAACTCAGGCTTTACCCAGGTTGCAGGCATATTGGTTTTGGGTTTTGTTTTAAAAGGATGTTTTTCTGTGACGAGCGGCATTAGTTTTTCATAAACTGCCTTTGTGGTTTTTTCATCCAATCCCGAACCTGTATGACCGATGTACTTTATTTCGTTTTGCTCATACTGCGCCAATATCAAAGCCCCAAAATATTTGCGGCTATTTCGTCCCTTTGTAAAACCTGCGATTACCGCTTCAAGCACATTTGCATTTTTAAGTTTTAGCCAGTTTTTGCTTCTCTTTCCCTGAACATAATTACTGTTTGCTTTTTTTGCGATAATACCTTCAATACCCCACGACACGCTTAGGTTATAAAAATCCTTTCCTTTTTCCATCACATGGTCGCAATATTTGATCACATTATTTTCCGGCAGTACCTTTTCCAAAATTGTTTTTCGTTCTGTTAGAGAAATGTCGGTAAAGTCGTATCCATTGTACCAAAGAAGATCAAACACCATGAAGCAAAGCGTACCTTTTTGTTCTTTTGTCCAAAGCTGTAACATCTGAAAGTTCGCACGACCTTCGTCATCAAGCACCACTATTTCACCATCCAATACAGCATTCATGTTGAGTGCTTCAAGTGCATCAGCAACCGGATAAAATTTCTTCAGTGTTATGCCGTTTCTGGAACTTAATTCAACATTGCCGTCTTCCATTTTGGCAATGGCTCGGTACCCATCCCATTTTATTTCAAACAACCAATCCGGGTTATCAAATGGCTCCGGCTGAAGTGTAGCAAGCATGGGTGAGGGCGCAGCGGGAATTGAAGATTTTTTTCCTTGTTGAATTAATTTATCAGTCGGGTTCGGAAGTGTTTTTTTGGTCGCGGGTTTTGCGTTTTGCGGAACAACCTTTTTGCTTTTCCTGTTGCTTTTCCACGTCTCTTCGGAAGTTGCAGCAACCTCTTCAATTGTTAGTCCTGATATTACGGAGCGCCCTTCAATTGTTATGTCGCGTTTATCAGCAAATTCATCCTTGAGTTTATATACCAGCCAGGCATTTTCCTGCGCACTATTTTTTGTTTTTATGAGAGCAAATGCTCCCTTTAGTTTTTCGCCATGCAGCCAAAATTTCAATTCGCCTTTATGAAGTTTAGCGCGGATGTATTTTTCCATTTCTTTTTTATCATCCGACATTAAGCCTACCGGTTCGTAACGCCCTCTATCCCACACTATCACTGTTCCTGCTCCGTAGTTTCCCGCAGGTATTATTCCCTCAAAATCTTTGTAATCGTAAGGATGATCTTCCACTTTCATAGCCAACCTTTTCACCGATGGGTCGAGCGATAGGCCTTTTGGCACCGCCCAACTTATTAATACACCACTCAGTTCTATTCTAAGATCGTAATGAAGATGAGACGCATTGTGTTTTTGAATTACGAACTGTAAGGTGTTTGTTTTTGCGCCTTCAATTTTACCCGCAGGTTCGGGCGTTTCGTTGAAGCGGCGTTTTCGATTATAATCTGGTATGCTCATAGAGTAACCGATACCTTGAAAATTTTTATGCCATCTCTGCATCCCGAAAAAATGAAGTGAGGCTCCTATAATTTTTCCGAGCAAAAAAACCTTGGCACAAAGTTGTAGGGAACAAGCTTATCAGAAGGGAAATGCAAGCACTTAATGAAGTTGGCAATGAAACTTACAGTAGTTACACTAGCGTTAGTATCTAATTATTTAATTAGCTGGAATTACGATGATGGCAATGAAGATCATGTTGCGAAGCAGGATACTGTTGTAGTACCTGCAAGTCATAAGTACAGCCGCATGAATCCGCTGAAGTGGTTTTTTCTCGGAAAAAATTATCGGGAGGAATGGTCCACTCCGGTGAAGATGCCTGTTTTTCACCTAACAGAAACTAAGGGTGGTTTTACCATTGAAAAATTAGGCGGAGGAGAGCAAACCAAAAGCTTACATCTTGTAAACAAAAACGGAACGGAGTGGGTGGCACGTTCGGTTGATAAAAATGTTCGGGGTGCATTGCCTGAAAATTTGCAAGGCACTTTTATACAGAGAATGGTGCAGGATCAGATCTCGGCTGCATATCCTTATGCCATTTTAACCATGTACGATCTTTCCAAAGCAGTAGATATTCCTACGCCCACTGCTGAACTTTATTATATACCCGACGATCCTGCGCTTGGCAAATACCGCCCCACATTTGCGCACAGCATCGTGTTTCTTTCCCCAAAAGATATTGACGGTAAAGATTTAAAAACAGAATCAACCGATTCCATTAAAACCCTGATTCACTCAAGCAATTATTATCAATTGCAGCAGGAAAAGATTTTGACCGCCCGACTGTTCGATATGCTTATTGCCGACTGGGACAGGCATAAAGGTCAATGGGATTGGGCTTTCATAGATTCAGGTCATACAATTTTTATTTATCCGGTTCCAGAAGACCGCGATCAGGCATTTTTTCTTTCCCAGGGAGCTATCACTCAGGTCGCAAGATTATTTGGTTTGCCTCATCTTATTGGCTTTAAAGAAAATCCGAAGAAGTTGAAAAAACTGAACAATAAAGTGCATGACTTTGATCGGTTTTATATGAACAGGCTCGATAGAAATAATTGGAAGAAAAGCATTCTCGATTTTCAAGCGAAAATGACGGACGATGTGATTGAAAAAGCAGTGAGCCGACTGCCGAGGGAAGTACATGCAATAAGTGGAAATGAGATAAAGCAAAAGCTAATTAGCAGAAGAAACGGGTTGCTGAAAGAAGGATTGCGCTATTACGATTTTCTTGCGGAAGAAGCGGTGATATCAAGTACAAAAGACCCAGAGCTATTTACGATTTACAACTATTCTGACAGCACTACTGTAGTTGTAACCCGTGCTAAAGACGGAAGGAAAATTTATGAACGAACTTTTTATTCAGACGAAACAGACGAGATAAACATCAACAACATTGGTGAAGAAGATAAAATCGAAGCATCAGGAAAACCGTCTATAAAAATTAACTACCATAAACTTGATGCAGGAAAAGCAACTGACGAAGATTAAGGTTTAAAGTTCGCTCGAAAAAAAACTACTCAGAGATTTTTGCCTGAGTTTGTGTTTTGGAATAAATAAGTGTGATAATTCCAGAAAAGAAGATTGAAAGAAGCACATTGAATAAATTGAATGACTCAAAATCGCCCCAGCCAATAGTAGTGCCAAGTAATCCCATTGCGCCGCCAATGATACCAATGATAAGCACAGTTTTCAAACTTCCCACGCCGAGGTGCGCTATTAAAGATCGGGTAATCCATGCGCCGATAACGCCAAATAAAATACAAGCTACAATTCCCATAACACTTTTTTTTCTTAAAGAAGAGGCTGCCCGCAGGCAACCTCAATAAATTGTTTTGAATTATCACCCATTCATCAAATCAGTCTGCTTACTCTAAATTCTTCTTATTAATTTGTTCCGTTCTCAACCTACTTTAATCAAAACCGTGCCATCCGGTGTTATTAGCTGATTTTACTCCATTGCGAACTACTTGCTTCTTTTACGAGAATGTTTCTTAAACCCTGATGTTGGGGTAGCGTAAGTGCTGCATCGGTTGCTACAATTTGCTGCGCTGCATTTCTTGTTTGTTCTAAAATAGCGATGTCTTGCACAAGGTCAGCGATCTTAAATTTTAGAATACCACTTTGCTTGGTTCCATACAAATCTCCAGGGCCGCGCATTGCCAGATCTTGTTCTGCAATCACAAAACCATTGGAGGTGGTGGTCATAATGTTCATGCGCTGCAAACTGTCTTTAGAGAGTTTATTTCCTGTGATAAGAACGCAATACGATTGCTCACTACCTCTGCCCACACGTCCTCGTAGCTGATGCAATTGTGATAAACCAAAACGCTCTGCACTTTCTATAACCATAACCGATGCGTTGGGTACATTCACGCCAACCTCTATAACCGTAGTAGCTACTAAGACATCCGTATCGCCTGCTACAAATCGTTTCATATTTCTTTCCCGCTCGGTTGCTTCTTGCCGACCATGCACCATGCTAATCTTGTACTTATGCTCGGGAAACCAAATTTTCACTTGCTCATAGCCTGCCATTAAACTTTCGTAATCCAGTTTTTCCGATTCTTCGATAAGGGGATATACGATGTAAGCTTGCCTGCCTTTGTTTATTTCATTTTTCACAAACTCCATTACGCGGGCGCGGGTCATTTCATTTCGATGAACAGTTTTAATTTCTTGTCTTCCGGGAGGTAATTCGTCAATAACTGAAACATCAAGATCGCCATAAAGGGTCATAGCGAGGGTGCGGGGAATGGGGGTTGCTGTCATAACCAGCACATGTGGTGCGCGTTCATTTTTTTGCCATAATCTGGCTCGCTGACTTACCCCAAAGCGATGTTGTTCATCAATCACTGCAATTCCCAGATTTTTAAACTGTACACTTTCTTCAATTAGTGCGTGCGTTCCTACCACTATGGGAAGAGTGCCGTCGGCAAGTCTCTGAAGTATTTGTTTGCGTTCCTTTCCTTTGATGCTGCCGGTAAGAAGGGCTACCGGTAATTCCATTTTTTCAAGCAAAGAACTAATACCCTGAAAGTGTTGCTGTGCAAGAATTTCCGTAGGTGCCATCATACAAGCCTGAAAGCCATTGTCGAGGGCGAGTAGCATAGTCATTAGTGCCACAATGGTTTTACCACTACCTACATCGCCCTGCACCAGGCGGTTCATTTGCTTGCCGGTGGCGGTGTCGAGTCTTATTTCCTTTAGCACACGTTTTTGTGCGTTGGTAAGCGAGAAGGGAAGGTGGTGCGCAAAGAAATTATTGAAATGCTCACCTACAGTTTCAAATTTATAACCTGGTTGTATGGTGTGCTGCAAGCGTATTTGTGCAATTTTCAACTGCGATAAAAATAGTTCTTCCCATTTCAACCGAAAGATAGCCGCCTGCAAATGTTCTTCCGTATCGGGAAAATGAATCCATCGAAGGGCGGCATATCTGCTGCACAGCTGGTGTTGGGTAATGACCTCTGAGGGCAAAATTTCCGGCACATCGCCCGCCGTTATTTTCTCAAAAAGCGCCTGCGTTATTTTGGCAAATGAGCGGTTGGTAATGCCTTTTGTTTTGAGCTTTTCGGTGGTGGGGTAAACGGGTTGGCGGCCTGCTACTACTGTTTCTGCGGTGAGCAAATCGGTTTCCGGGTGGGCAATATTTGCAAGTCCGTTGTAAAAAGATACTTTGCCAAACACTATGTAGCACTGATGTTCCTGCAAAGTTTTCTTCATCCACTGCGCGCTCTGAAACCATACGAGTTCTATACGTCCGGTATCGTCGTAAAGGGTGGCTACGAGTCTTTTTTTTCGCCCCTCACCTTCTTCCATAATGTTGATGATAGTGCCTACGAGCTGCACAAAATCAGTTTCGATGCCTATGTCTTTTATTTTGGTGATGTACGAGCGGTCGAAGTAGCGATAGGGGTAGTGGTGGAGTAGGTCTTCATAGCAACCTATTTGTAGTTCTTTGCGCAGCAGGTCGCCGCGTTGCGGGCCTACGCCTTTCAGAAATTCTATAGGAGTATCGAGCATTGGGTGGGAAGATGGAACAAAAATAAGCAAGCAGGGCTATGTTGCGTGCGGGTGGGCAGTTTTGGAAAAACCGGAGGGAGGATAAAAAAAGTCCCGCTACCAGCAGGACTAAGTGAACGAATGTATAGGGGCCTACTAATTGCCTAGGTAGGTTTTAAGCAAAGAACAACGGTTGGTGGTGCGTAGCTTGGTGATTGCCTTGTCTTTTATTTGGCGTACCCGCTCGCGTGTGAGGGAGAATTTCTCTCCAATATCTTCGAGACTCATGGGGTGCTCTACCCCGATGCCAAAGTAAAGTTTTATTACATCGCGCTGGCGGTCGGTAAGGGTGCTGAGTGAGCGTTCTATTTCGCAGCGGAGTGAGTCGTAGTGTGCAAGGTCGGTGTCAGCATATTCTGCATTTGGGTTTTCGAGTACATCGAGCAGGCTGTTGTCTTCGCTGTCTGCAAATGGTGCGTCAACGGATACGTGGCGTGCGGCTACACCGAGTGTGGTTTCTACTTCTTCTGTGCCTATTTCGAGTATTTCTGCGAGTTCTTCGGTAGATGGTTCGCGCTCGTATTCTTGCTCAAGTTGAGAATATGCTTTGCTTATTTTATTTGACAGTCCTACTTTATTGAGCGGAAGGCGCACAATGCGCGATTGCTCTGCAAGTGCCTGAAGGATAGATTGGCGAATCCACCCCACTGCGTAAGAGATAAACTTAAAACCGCGGGTTTCGTCAAAGCGCTGCGCAGCTTTGATAAGACCGAGATTTCCTTCGTTGATAAGATCGCTGAGGGAAAGCCCCTGGTTTTGGTATTGCTTTGCAACTGATACTACGAAACGGAGATTTGCTTTGGTAAGTTTTTCTAAAGCCCGTTGGTCGCCTTGTTTTATGCGGATGGCAAGTTGCACTTCCTCTTCCGGTGTAATCAAATCTACTTTTCCAATTTCCTGTAGGTATTTTTCAAGAGATTGGCTCTCACGATTGGTAATTGATTTCGTGATTTTTAGCTGACGCATAGACATAGGCAAAGTATTATTTGGTTAGTAATAAAAGTTTTAGATTTTACGGTATGAAGCGGGGAGAGAGGTGACATTTGTATGGCAAATCTAAGCGTGTGGGTAATTCAACCCAAATAAAATTAGGGAAACGTTAACAGCCTATTTCCAACCATTTGCACCTAAGGTTTGGATGAAGGTGAAATTCTTTTTAATAAAAAGTTGGATTGTTAGCTTGTTTTTTTATTATTGCAGCAAAGTAAGAGATACGTGAATACATCTGCGATGAAGAAGAAAATAATGTACACCCTGGAATATCCGATACGTTGCTCCCCCACTATACTCTATGAATTCCTTTATTCTCCTGTAGGTTTGCAAGAGTGGTTTGCCGATAAGGTTGATCAGCGCGACAATACCTATTTTTTCACCTGGAATGGCTCTGTAGATGAGGCAGATATGATAGAGGCAGTTGACAATGAATATGTGGTTTACCGCTGGGACTATTATAACAATGATGAGTTTTTTGAGTTTAGAATTGAGCAAAGCCCGGTTACAAACGAAACGATTTTGAAGATTACGGACTTTGCCGACAAAGTAGATCTCAAAGATCAGGAGCGCCTGTGGAATTCGCAGGTTGCTGATTTGAAGCATCGTATTGGTGCATGATTTTCTTTGGGAAACTGAAATAAAATAATTGCAGTTAGAAGCCACTCAGGTGGCTTTTATTTTTACTGCAAAGTCCCTTTTTAACTTTTTACCCCATTGCCTAATTTCTTAAGTAACCCTATTACCCACTAAGTTTGCACCCAAAAACCAAAGCAGGATATTGATCAAGAAGCTGGACATACTCATTATTCGCAGTTTTGTTGGTCCGTTTATCGTCACCTTTTTCGTTTCGTTGTTCGTACTCGTCATGCAGTTTTTCTGGTTGTACATGGACGAGTTAATAGGTAAGGGTTTAGGAATCTGGATGATCCTGCAATTGCTTTTTTACATGTCGGCTACAATGGTTCCGCTGGCTTTGCCGCTGGGTATTTTGCTGGCTTCTATTATGACTTTCGGCAATCTTGGTGAGAGTTTTGAACTTGTAGCGATTAAATCTGCGGGCATTTCTCTTTTACGTTTTATGCGCCCGTTGCTTTTGGTAATTATTTGCCTTGGTGGTTTTGCATTTCTTTTCAATAACAACATTATTCCCGTTGCCAATCTTAAAGCACTTTCATTGCTGTATGATCTGCGCAATTCTAAGCCGTCGCTGAATATTCGTGCAGGACAATTCAACAAAGACATCGAAGGTTTTTCTATAAGGGTTGGTGAGAAAGATAAAGATGGGCATACCATCCGCGATGTGCTGATTTATGATCATTCTTCTGGCTATGGAAATGATAATGTAGTAATTGCGAAGGAAGGCGACATGATTCCCTCAACCAACAAACAAGTATTGGTTTTTCGGTTGAAAGAAGGATGGCGTTACGATGAAGGAGCAATGAGAGGCGGGGCACAAGGCTACGAGCAGAAGCGCATTTATTTTAAGAAATGGGATAAAGTTTTTGATTTGTCGTCATTCAAACTTAGCCGAACGAACGAAGATCTTTTTAAGGGCGCTTACCAAATGATGAACATCCGCCAGCTCAATGAAGGAATTGATAGTTTAAGGCGCGATGAAAAGAAAGTTCCAAAAAGTGTGAGCAGTTATTTAAGCCCTTACATTTCGCTGGGCATGTTTGCTGAAGATGAAGAAAACTTTCGCCAAAAACTTGATAGTAATAAATCCATGATCAAGTACGATTCTACTTTCCTCGCTCATATTCCTGATACGTTGCGTACACAAGTTATTGACCTGGCGATGAGCCATATTCGCAATTCAAAAGGATTACTGGATATTTCAGCCTCGGATAAAAAAATCAAGACTGAGAACTTCATAAAATACCAAATTGAGTGGCATAGGAAGTTCACACTTTCGTTTGCTTGTGTGCTTCTCTTTTTAATCGGCGCTCCATTGGGTGCTATCATTCGAAAAGGTGGAGTGGGTATGCCAATGATCATTGCTATTGCGTTCTTTATTCTGTTTCATATAATGACAATAGTGGGAGAGAAACTCGCCAAGAGTGCAGCGCTCGATCCGCTTCCGGGCATGTGGATGGCAACGGTTATGCTTTTGCCAATTGCCTTTTTTCTGATAAACGCGGCAAGGAAAGATTCGCAAATATTCAGCAAGGAAATGTATGTGCGCGTATGGAGTCGTACAAGAAAATTGTTTGTAAAAAGCTAACTGATGGAGCAACCGAAACCGCCATATACTTCGTTCAATAAATGGTTTTTAATTCCCTTTTTTCTTTGGGTGATTCTTGGTGGTATTGCTTTGCTTTTATTTGATCGGCAGTACCTTTTTGGTAGCATCAATACCCGTCACACGCTGTTGCTCGATGTGCTGATGGTGTGGATCACAAAGATGGGCGAGGGTGTTTTTGGAGCCATTATATTGCTTGCTCTTTTGCTAATGAAGTCTTTTAGGAATGGCTGGTATTTTGCAGCAGCACTTGTTTGCAATGTTGTTCCCGCCCTTATTGTTCAGGCGGTGAAAAGTTCGGTTGATGCGCCTCGTCCGCTCAATTACTTTAAGGAAGCGGCTTGGATTCATACGCTGCCAGAATGGGAAAGGTTGATGGAGCGAAGTTTTCCTTCAGGACACACCGCTGCCGCATTTTGTCTTTTTGCTTTTCTGTCCCTTATTTTAACGCCTAAATACAAATGGCTTGGAGTAGTATTTTTTATTCTTGCAATGTTGGTAGGATATAGCCGCATTTATCTTGCTGCACATTTCTTTCATGATGTGTATTTCGGCAGTGTGTTTGGCGTGCTATTTACTATTTTAGTTGTAGCAATTATGCGCAAGTATCCGCATTATTTTTTTCGCCGGGCTAAAGCCTAAAAATTTGCCGCGTTAATGAATGTTCACAACTTCGTACGCTACTCGGTCATCGTCTTGCTTTCCGCGCTACTGTTCCTTCCATTTTTGGGGCATGTTCATCTGTTCGATTGGGATGAGATCAACTTTGCAGAGTGCGCGCGCGAAATGATCGTTACGAACGATTACCTGAGACCACAAATAGATTTTCAACCATTTTGGGAAAAACCCCCTCTGTTTATTTGGATGCAGGTGGTATCCATGAAACTGTTTGGAGTAAATGAATATGCTGCTCGTTTTCCCAATGCTTTTATGGGAATTATCACGTTGGTGACGTTGTTTTATATCGGGAAAAAAGTAGCCAACGAACGCATGGCTATGTGGTGGACTTTGCTGTATGCGGCAACCTGGCTGCCACATTTCTATTTTAAATCCGGCATTATTGATCCCACTTTCAACTACTTTATTTTTCTTGCTTTTTTTCAAGTACATCTGCTGCGCTATGCTTCCGATAAGTTTAAACATGCAGCCTACGCGGGATTGTTTTTAGGATTAGCAGTATTGACCAAAGGTCCGGTCGCAGCCCTGATAGCTATACTGGCGCTTGTGGTCTATATTTTTATAAACAAAGGTTTATGGGGTTTTAAGCCGTTTCATTTTTTGGTAATTTTTGTCGCATCCATACTTCCTTTTGCAGCTTGGTTTGCCTCTGCAATTTTGTTTTACGGTTGGGATTTTGGAAGTTGGTTTATCAATGAATTTGTTACCTATCAGATTCGGTTGTTTCGCACGGAAGATGCAGATCATGGAGGCCCGTTTTTCTATCATTTCATTGTCTTGCTCCTTGGGTGTTTTCCGGCTTCTGTTTTTCTATTTCAATATTCCAGAAAGAGAACGACAGACAATGAAACCGCACGCGACTTTACGCGGTGGATGTGGATATTATTTTGGGTTACGCTTTTACTTTTTTCTATTGTAAAAACGAAGATTGTACACTATTCTTCACTCTGTTATTTCCCGCTTACCTATCTCGCTGCTTTAAAAGTTGAGCAAATCGCATCGGGTGAAATCAGATTTAAAACATGGCTGAAAGGGTTGTTGATTTTTATTGGATGTGTGTGGGGAACTATTTTGATCGCATTGCCGTTTGTAGGGTTGTATAAACACAAAATTATTCCGTTGATTGACGATCCATTTGCAGTTGGAAATTTGCAAGCTGATGTTTCATGGACGGCTTGGGAAAGTTTATGGGGATTGTTTTATATCGTAGCAATAATAGTAGCCGTTTTAGTGATGCGCAGAAATTTTGCTAAGGGAATGTTGACGCTCGCTGTTGTGCAAATCATCATTATCCAAATCACTATTCTGCATTTTACACCCAAAATCGAAGCGTATTCTCAACGTGCAGCAATTCGATATTTTAAAAGTTTTGTGGGTAAAGATGTGTATGTGCAGCCACTCGATTACAAAAGTTTCGCACATCTTTTTTACACGAAAAAATTGCCGTCCACCAATCCAAATTATCACAATCAAGCATGGTTGCTCCGCGGCGCGGTAGATAGACCTACCTATTTTATCTGCAAAGTCACAGGAGCTGATGAGTTCAGAAAACTTCCGCAACTCCAAGAAATTGGACAGCAATACGGCTTTGTGTTTTTTAGAAGGAGGTGATACAGTTTTTCGAGCTGTTTGAATGCTTTTAGTGACAGGAGGAAATTGAAATTCAAGTATTTTTGTAACAAAGTGGTTTTATGACTGCAACGCAATCTTTAAAAATTTACGAGATTCTTCAACGGCATTTCAAGAGTGCTGATGATGCAAAAATAGTTGTGGAGCAGATTGAGCAAATAGTCGCAAAAAAGCTTGATGATAAAAAGGATATCCTTTTAACTAAAGATGATAAAGTAGAACTCATAAACAAGCTCGATCTTACCAAGACTGATTTGCTTAATAAAATGGACGGCAACTTCAAATGGATGATAGGAGTAATGCTTACCTTGTTCGGTATTGTGATTGGTTTGCTACTAAAAATTATCTCCTGACAAAAGTTCAAGTCGGTATTTTAGAGTAAACAATTCTCTTCAAATTGAAACAGATAATTGCCCTTCTTTTTTGTTTGTGTATGTTCGCTTGTACGAAATCAAACAACACAAGCTATTCAAATTCTAACAATCCGCAGCAACCTCCTGCCACGAAAGGACGATGGATAAAATTTGCTTACGACGGTAAAATATACGGTGTAGCCCCGGTTTATGAAGGACTTGCCGATACTCCAAAACATTCTATTGAAGCAACAGGAATTACAGCATCTCAGTTTGTAAAAACAAAAGCCGGAGATACGATCTTAATCACCATTGCATTGTCTGACGAAGGAACAAAGCCGCTCCCAACAGTAGTAGAAGATACCATTGAACTTAAGCAAGTGCCGCCTTCGGTTTCGGAGATACCAACTCCAGATGCTTCTTCCCAATTCCGTGTGGTGGTAAACTGAGTTTTAGGTTTCTCAAAAGAATCTTTATTCTTTAGCTTAGATATAGGGCTACTGAAGGAATTGGAGGAGTGATTACATAACTTTAAATGACTGGAATACAATTGTCAATCGTAAATTTAAGAAAATATAAGAGCTATGAAATCATTAGCACAGAATGCGTTGAGGGAAGAGATAAAGGAGCATATCAATCATGCGGATGAACGCACGCTGCGATTAATTCATGCGATAATTGGCGCTGATAAAGATTGGTGGGACGAAACAAGCACTGAGGAAAAAGCATCCATAAACCGTGGACTTAAAGATATAAAAGCCGAAAAAGTTGCTTCTAATGAGCACGTCATGAAAAAATACGGAAAATGGCTTGCCAAATAATCTGGTCTCAGGAATCCGAAAGAACCTTTGATGAAATTGTTTCCTTTGTATTAAGTGAGTGGTCCGAAGTTGCAGTTACAAGTTTTGTTACCGCCGTGGATAAGAAATTAAAGGTACTTCAGGTGTTTCCGAGATTAGGTCGGCGGAGTTTAAGACATCCTAATTTATATAAAACCAACGTGCATAAACGAGTGACTCTTGTATATCAGCTAAAGCCCCGCAAACGGCAAATCATCCTGATCACATTTTGGAACAATTGGAAGAAAGGGGAAGGCGTAAATTATTAGAACCTTGTACAAACAAAATGGTTGCAGCGCTAACAGTTTTCAAAACTGATGGTGAAGATGATGTAATAACGAGCTCTATGTTACAAGGTTTTTCTCTTATTAGTAGAGAGGATACAACTATAATTTTAAAAGTTTACCTGTTTCGTGTTCGTATTTGTATATGTATGTCCCAGGCGCTAAAGTTGAAATGTCGATCTTGTTATTTTGTTCGATAATTTTTTGATCGAAAACAACGCGACAGTTCAAATCTAACAATTGAAAAGTACCGCCCGTTGACGATGTAATAAAATGAAATTGGGTGTAAACTGGATTAGGGATAATGGAAATATCAAGGCTAGTGCCAAAAGTATAGAGATTCAGCACGTTGCTGAATTCAATATTCCCGCCTGAAAATGTCATCTTTAAACGGTAGTAATTAATTCCTGTGATGGGGGCTATGTCAGTAAAAGAATAATTATTTTCACTTCCTTCTAAAATTGCAGGCATCCATCTTAATGTTTCAAAGGTTTTCCCGTCCACGCTTCGTTCAATATGAAAACCTATATGGCTTTTTTCATTTGCAGTCTTCCATTGCAATAAATTTTTTTGTTTTCCACTCTTACCTGTAAAAGAAAGAAGTCTAATGGGCAGTGGAAAACCACTAAGAAGCGCTACCCCTCCCATATCAGTTCCAATCCATCTATTACCCAAGGCATCAATCGCTATTGCGTTAACCCAATTATCAGGGAGATTACTGTTGCTAATGTTGTAAGTTGTCCAGGTTGTGCCATTGAATTTATTTACACCACTGTATGTTCCTATCCACTTGTGATTAGAGGCATCTGTATTCAAGCAAAAAACATTGACACTGGCTATGCCGCTATTACCGGGAAGGTAAGTTGTCCAGATTGTATCATTGTATTTACTCAGCCCTACTTGCGTTCCAAACCATTTATTGTTCAAAGCGTCAATGGATATTGAGTAAATATTGTTGTATGCAATCTGACTGTTACTTATGCTGTAAGTAGTCCAGTTGATGCCATTAAACTTTGAAACACCACCCCCTCCGGTTCCAAACCATTTATTTCCTTGCCCATCAATAGCTATTGCCTGAACAGAATTATGCGCGAGCCCACTATTGTTTATTGTGTAAGATGTCCATGTGGTGTCGTTGAATTTGCTGACACCATGGTAAGTTCCAATCCATTTATTCCCCAAAGAGTCTATGGCAATTGAATAAACTACATTACTTACGAGCCCACTATTATTAGTCTTATATGAAGTCCAATTAGCTCCATCGAATTTGCTGATGCCCCCGCCGCCAAACCAAATATTGCCCTGGACATCCATAACTATCGAGAAAATGGAATTGTTAGCTAACCCGCTATTACTAGTGTTATAGGTAATCCATGTTGTTCCGTTGAACTTACTAACACCTGCGTCTGTTCCAAACCATTTGTTGCCTTGAACATCTACAGCAATAGCGTAAATAGTATTACTGGCTATTCCACTGTTGCTTGTATTGTAAACGGTCCAATTAACTTGTGTCCAACCCTTCATATTTAGCAAAACAAACATTGCTAAGAGTAGTCCTTTATTCATATTTTAAACGAGTTTTACTCATACCATAATCTTCACAAAAAAAGGAAAATACTGTCACATCTGAACACAAAATACTGTTTGTACTAAGGTTGCATTTCATTTCACCATTTCTCTGTTGTCCGATGCGGCAGCGAAGTGTTTTTAAGAGTATAAGGATAGGATTTGCAATCCTCCGTTCGGTGAAGTTTTCAGACTTCGTCGTGGTAGGCAATCTTTAGATTGCATAAGGAAGTTAAAGGACCAAATTGTTCGCGGTTTTCACGAAGCGCATCTTGAACATAAAGATGGTGCATAATTGTAAGTTTTAAATTTTTCTTTCTTTCTTTCTCTATTTCCCTGCATTTGCTTTCCCAAAAGGGCTCTTCACTTCTTTCCTACCTACTCCGTAAATTTGATACATGAAACGAGTGGTATTGCAAGTTCAGGAAGACAAGTATCAATTCTTTATGGAGTTGATAAAGAATTTCGACTTTGTGAATGTGCAAAACAGGGAGGATGCAAAAAAGCAGCTTATCATACAAATAGCCGAAGGTATGAATGGCGCGGTGCTGGCTGCAAATGGAAAAATCAAAACGAAGCCTGCAAAGAATTTTTTGAATGAGGTTTAAGGTAAGAACCATCGCCCCGTTTGAAAAGGAAGCTAAACGGCTTTCAAAAAAATACTCATCTCTAAAATCAGATCTCACCCGATTGATATGTTCTTTAGAAGAAAAGCCTGCACAGGGCGTTTGCTGGGAAATGGTTTTTTAAAAGATTCGCTTACCAATTACGAGCAAAGGGAAAGGGAAATCAGGAGGGGCAAGGGCTATAACATTCGTACTCATTAAGAATGAGACGGTTTATCTGGCTGCTATTTACGACAAATCCGATCAAGTGAATATTTCCGACACAGAACTAAAATGGCTATCGCAGATTATAGCCCAAATGGACAAGTAGTTACTAATCAGTTTTCAGTTTTTCTCCCATTCCCCTTTTTCCCTTACTTTTGCCGTCCTTTAAAGTTATTAACCGTTTGCAGAGCAAGAATTTGCGGGTGGGTGTGAGATCCCGAACCCAAGAAGTGTGCAAAGCTTTTCGGAAAATGACTATTATTTAAACCATAAAAGAAAAAATCTCTCAACATGGCAATTCTCAATTTCCAAAAACCAGACAAAATCGTTCTTCAAAAAGCTACAGATTTCGAAGCTCAGTTCGAGTTCCGTCCGCTGGAGCCGGGCTATGGTGTAACGATTGGTAACGCATTACGTCGCGTATTGCTTTCTTCACTTGAAGGTTACGCAATCACTGCAATTAAAGTAGCAGGCGCTGATCACGAGTTTGCAACCATCAAAGGTGTGCTCGAAGACGTTACTGAAATCATCCTGAACCTGAAACAAGTTCGCTTGAAAAAAGCGGCTGAACACGAAGTAAGTTCCGACAGAGTAGAGCTGACGATTAAAGGACAGGAAACTTTTACAGCTGGTATGATTGGTGAGTCACTACCCAATTTCGAAGTGATGAACCCTGAGCTGGTGATCTGCAACATGGAACCTGGTACTACTTTCCAAATCGAATTGTTTGTAGGAAAAGGTCGCGGTTATGTACCTGCCGAAGAGAACCGACCAAAAGAAGGCGCTCCGATGGGTATCATGGCTATTGACTCTATTTACACTCCGATAAAGAACGTAAAATACAGCATTGAGAATACGCGTGTTGAGCAACGCACAGACTTTGAAAAGCTG
>ENA-UOUJ01000854-UOUJ01000854.1-activated-sludge-metagenome-genome-assembly--contig:-NODE-854-length-17847-cov-11.217851_pt1 | contig 17847 bp, 16 predicted proteins | sample MGYA00249839_ERZ747224 | MGnify/ENA primary metagenome ERZ747224 (study PRJEB28782, sample SAMN03220277) | activated sludge metagenome | biome: wastewater; feature: sewage sludge; material...
TTTGGCTGCTCACGTTACACCCAGCCGCCAGTGGCCGCGTCTACGCCGCCTATGGCGGCGTTTATGTGGCTACCGCGCTGGTTTGGCTTCGGGTCGTCGATGGCGTGAAGCTGTCCACGCTGGATTGGGCTGGGGCTGGAGTCGCGCTACTTGGCATGTCAATCATTGTGCTGGGCTGGCACGACAAGGCTTAGCGTACGATTTTTTCCGTTTCGTGAGCTGACCCCTTCTACTTCGCAAGCGGCGCTCGGCACCAAACGGTCCGTCGAACTACCGCAGGCGAGGAATGAACGCCGGCGTGCGCTCGCGGTATGAGCGATAGGCGTCCCCGAACGCCTCGATCGCGTCGAGCTCTTCCCGGCGGGCGAGCCTGGCGTACACGATCAATAGAACCGGGAACATGATCAGCGTGATCAAGGTCGGCCACTGCAGCAAGAAGCCGAACATGACCAGAACGAACGCGACGTATTGCGGGTGGCGAATGCGTGCGTAGGGGCCGCTGTCGGCGACACGGCGGGTGCGCTGAGCCTCGAGGAGCACAGGCCATGCCTTTGCCAGGAGCCAGAAGCCACCGACGATGAATACTGTGCTCAACAGATGGAATGGGCCGAAATGCGGGTTACTGCTCCACCCGAACATGACCTCCAGGAGGTGTCCCGAGTCGTGGGCAAGAAAATCGATCCCGGGAAACTTTGACGATAGCCACCCCGAGAGCAGGTAGATCGTCAACGGAAAGCCGTACATCTCGGTGAAGAGCGCCAGGATGAAGGCCGAGTAAGCGCCCAAGGATCGCCAGTCCCGGCTCGTGCGGGGACGCGTGAAGCTGAATGCGAAGGCGATGAAGAACAGCGAGTTGATGATGACCAGTGACCACAAGCCGTAACTCGACGTCTCACTCATCTCGATCTCCCGTGGCATTACGCATCATGGCTACCTTGGTCTTCAGTCGGCGTGTGTTTTCCCTTGTGGCCGTGACCACCATGCATGAAGACGTGCATCAGGGGGCACGCAAGCAAGATGAGCCACGGTAGGTAGCCGAGCACATGGAGCCGATGCTCGACGATGAGGAGAACGGCCGCTAGCCCGACGAAGACCAGAAAAACACGGCGAACCCTTAGGTTTGATGCAGCCCGACCGGATGGACGGGGCTCGACTTCAGTCTCGGCTTTCATGAGACAGCTCCTTGTGAGCAAACATCGACATGCCGGGGTCGGGATGGCTTCCAACGAACGAGACAACGCGAGACGCGGTTCGTCTGCCCAGCTTTCCGGGCTGGCGAATCGAGGACGATCAAATCCTTTTCCGTCCGAGGCGCAACGCGTTACCGACCACCGACACGGAACTCAAGCTCATCGCCAGGGCCGCAATCAGCGGTGACAGCAGCAGCCCGAACGCTGGATAGAGCACCCCGGCCGCGATCGGTACGCCCGCTGCGTTGTACAGGAAGGCGAACACGAGGTTCTGATGCATGTTGCGCACGGTGGCGACGGAGATGCTGCGTGCGGTGGCGATGCCCCGGAGATCGCCCTTGACCAGCGTCAGGTGAGCGCTGTTCATCGCGACGTCGGTCCCGGTGCCCATCGCGATACCCACGTTCGCCCGCGCCAGCGCCGGGGCGTCATTGATGCCGTCGCCAGCCATGGCGACGATGCGACCTTCGGCCTGGAGTCTTCCGACCAGATCGTTCTTGTCGGCGGGCTTCACTTCGCCATACACCTCGTCGATGCCCAGACGGGCGCCGACCGCACGCGCCGTGGTGAGCCCATCGCCCGTGGCCATGATGATCCGGAGCCCGCTTGCGCGCAGCGCATCGAGCGCTTCAAGGGTCGTGGATTTGATCGGATCGGCAACCGCGATCAGGCCGGCGAGCACGCCGTCGACCGCCAGATACATCACGCTCGCGCCCTCGAGCCGCAGCGCCTCGGCACGCTCGGCGAGCCCGCGCCAGTCGATGCGCTCATCGTCCATCAACGCGGTGTTGCCCAAGGTCACGCGGCGGCCATCGACCGTGCCGCGCACGCCGATGCCGGACGAGGACTCGAAAGTCTCCGGTGTGCTGAGCGCGAGACCGCGCTCGCGGGCCTCGGTCACGATGGCGTGGGCGAGTGGGTGCTCGCTGCCCTGATCGAGGCTGGCTGCGATGCGAAGCACGTCGGCCTCCGTCCCGCCCGGCGCGGCCACCACACTATGGAAGGCAGGGCGTCCTTCGGTCAGGGTGCCGGTCTTGTCGACGATCAGGGTGTCGACCTTGCGCAGCGACTCGATCGCCGCCGCATCGCGGAACAGCACGCCCTGGGTGGCGGCCTTGCCGGTCGCGACCATCACCGACATCGGCGTAGCCAGGCCCAGTGCGCAGGGGCAGGCGATGATCAGCACCGCCACCGCGTTGATGAGGCCGTAGGCCCAGCTCGGCTGGGGCCCGAAGAGTCCCCAAACGACGAACGTGGTGAGGGCAATGAGCACAACGACGATGACGAACCAGCCCGCGACGACATCGGCCAGGCGTTGCATCGGCGCGCGCGAGCGCTGGGCCTGCGCGACCATCTGCACGATCTGCGACAGCATGGTCTGTGCGCCGATCTTCTCGGCGACCATGACCAGCGCTCCACTGGTGTTGAGCGTGGCGCCAATCACCTTGTCCCCGGGGCGTTTGGTCACCGGGATCGGTTCGCCGGTCAGCATCGATTCATCGACAGCGCTTTCGCCTTCGGCAACGGAACCATCGACGGGCACCTTTTCGCCCGGACGAATGCGCAGCCGGTCGCCGGGGTGGACGTGCGTCAACGGGATGTCCTCTTCCGTGCCATCCGCACGAATGCGGCGCGCGGTCTTGGGCGCGAGGCCGAGCAGCGCCTTGATCGCGGCGCCGGTCTCCGAGCGCGCCTTCAGCTCCAGCACCTGGCCGAGCAGCGTCAGCGAGATGATCACCGCTGCTGCCTCGAAATACACCGCCACGTGTTCGCCCATGCGGAAAGAGGCCGGAAACACTTCGGGCGCAACCGTAGCGACGACGCTATATAGATAGGCCGCCCCAACTCCCAGTCCAATCAGCGTCCACATGTTCGGGCTGCGGTTGCCGATCGACTGCGCGCAGCGCACGAAGAACGGCCAACCGGACCAGAGCACGACCGGTGTCGCCAGGGCCAGCTCGACCCAGGGGCGCGCCGCACCCAGCATCGGATCGAAGACGCCACCGGACATGGCGATCGCGGTGACGATCACCGTCAGCGGCAGCGTCCACCAGAAGCGGCGGCGCAAGTCGGCGAGCTCGGGATTGTCCTCCTCGTCGAGGCCCGGCATCACCGGCTCGAGCGTCATGCCGCATTTCGGGCAGGTACCGGGCCCAATCTGGCGGATCTCCGGATGCATCGGGCAGGTGTACTCCGTGCCGGGCACCGGTGCGGGCTCCGTTGACGGCTGACTTGTCTCCGGTGCCAGATACCGCGCCGGATCGGTCTCGAACTTGCCTTGGCACTTCGCACTGCAGAACCGGTATTCGTGTCCGGCGTGAATGACCCGATACGGAGAGTCGGGCTTGACGGTCATGCCGCAGACCGGATCGGTATCCTGGCCTGGTGATGCATGATCGTGGCGATGAATGTGGCCAGAATGGCCGCCCTGCGAATGCTCGTGGGTCATGATGCCTCTCCCCGGCGATTGTTGTTATCGAATGCCGACCTTGCGCTGTTCCCCCCGGATGAATGCCGTGACATGAGCGACCTCGTCCGGCGTCAGGCCGGGAACAGGTGCCATGTCGCCGAACTGCCAGTGGTGGGCGCGCACACCGTTCGCCACCGCCAGCTGAAAGGCGATATCGGCGTGATGACTGGGTTCGTAGACCTTATGGAGCATGGGCGGCCCCTTGTCCGAGCCCTTGAGGTCGGTCCCATGGCAAGCGGCACAGTGCTGTGCGTAGAGTCCCTTTCCCTGCCCCGGATTGGGCATCAGCCCCGGAGAGGGCTGCGGGATCTTCCAGCCTTGCGCCGCTGCGCTCGAAATCAAGACGCCCGAAAGCGCCGCAATGACGACGCCACGGCCTAGGCACGCCTCTGTCATCGGCATCTCAGCGCTTCTCCGAGTCGGTGTCGTTACTGTGGTGCCCGCCGTGATGTCCGCCATGGCCAAACAAGTGCATCAGGGGACACAGCAACAGGATCAGATACACCCAGTTGCCCGACACATGCGCCCAGTGTTCGCGCAGCAGGAAGAACAGTGCGATCGCCGCCAGCATCAGGCCAGCGATGACGCCGGGGGAGCGATACCAGGCGACAGATCGAGGGTGTCCAGGATCATGAGCAGGCTTCGTGTTCATGGCTTCATACCTTGCGGGTCGGCGAACGGTGAACGGCTGCGGGCGGCTTCGAGCAGCACGGCGAGAGCGGGGCATCCCGGTGGGCTCGCTCGTTCTCGCGACACCAATTCTTGAAGGATTGCCAGAGGGATTTCAGCCAGGCAAGCATCGCAATGCTCCTCGTCACGTTCAGCGGCGGCCTCGGGAACGGGGCCTTGGAAACAGGCTACGCCCCCGATGCTGTCGCGCCGCTGACCGGTGCATTACAAATTCGACACCGTGACCAGCGCCTGCGCGGGTGCTGTCTTGGCGCTGCGGCGCAACTCCCACTGCTTGACCAGCGCATACAGCGCCGGAATCACCGCCAGCGTTAGTACCGTCGAGGACACCATGCCGCCCACCATCGGCGCGGCAATGCGGCTCATGACCTCGGCGCCGGTACCGGTGCTCCACATGATCGGCAACAGGCCGGCCATGATCGCGACCACGGTCATCATCTTCGGCCGCACGCGCTCCACCGCGCCTTCCATGATCGCCTCGTAGAGATCGGCGACACCCGCCTCGCGGCCTTCGGCCTGCCTGCGCTCGCAAACGGCCTTCCACGCATGGTCGAGGTAGATCAGCATGATCACGCCCGTCTCCGCCGCCACCCCGGCGAGGGCGATGAAGCCCACCGCCACCGCCACGCTCATCTGGTAGCCCAGCCACCACATCAGCCACACCCCGCCCACCAGCGCGAAAGGCACCGACAGCATCACGATCAGCGTCTCGGTGAGCCGCCGGAAGTTGAGGTACAGCAGTACGAAAATGAGTGCCAGCGTCACCGGCACCACGATCTTCATCTTCTCCTTGGCGCGCTCCATGTTCTCGAACTGGCCGCTCCAGGTGGCGTAGTAGCCCTGCGGGAATTCGACCTCTTCGGCCACCGCCTGCTGCGCGCGCTTGACGAAGGCGCCGAGGTCGGCCTCGCGCGTGTCGACATACACATAGGCCGCCAGCAGCGCGTTCTCGGTGCGGATGCCCGGGGCGCCGCGCGTCAGCTTCACCTCGGCGAGCTGGCCGAGCGGAATGGGCCCATTCATGGTCGGCACGAGGACGTCGGACGCGAGCCGCGCCGGATCGTCGCGCAGGCCGCGCGCGTAGCGCACCGACACGCCGTAGCGCTCCAGGCCCTCGACCGTGGTCGTCACCATCTCGCCGCCGAGCGCGGTGGCGATCACGTCCTGCACCATGCCGATGGTGAGCCCGTAGCGCGCGAGCTGGTCGCGGCGCGGCACGATGTCCACGTAGTAGCCGCCGGCCACGCGCTCGGCGTAGGCGCTGCTTGCGCCCGGCACCTTGCGCACCGCCGCCTCCACCGCCTGCGCCACCTTCTCCAGCGTCTCCAGATCCTTGCCGAAGACCTTGACCCCCACCGGCGTGCGGATGCCGGTGCTGAGCATGTCGATGCGGGCCTTGATCGGCATCGTCCACGAGTTGGCCAGGCCGGGGAACTTGAGCGCGGCGTCCATCTCGGCAATGAGCTTGTCGGTGGTCATGCCCGGCCGCCACTGGTCCTGCGGCTTCAGGTTGATGACGGTCTCGAACATCTCGAGCGGCGCCGGATCGGTGGCGGTGTTGGCGCGGCCGGCCTTGCCGTACACCGACTCGACCTCGGGGAAGGCCTTGATGATGCGGTTGGTGGTCGCAAGCAGGCGCCCGGCCTCGGTCACCGACATGCCCGGCAGCGCCGCCGGCATGTAGAACAGCGTGCCCTCGTCGAGCGTGGGCATGAACTCCGAGCCGAGCTGGCGCGCGGGCACCACGGTCGCCGCCATCGCCGCGACCGCCACCGCCAGCGTCGCCCAGCGCCAGCGCAGCACGCCGCGGATCAGCGGGCGGTAGAGCGCGATCAGCAGCCGGTTCACCGGGTTGCGGGCCTCGGGCAGGATGCGCCCGCGCACGAAGAACAGCATCAGCACCGGCACCAGGGTCACCGACAGCAGCGCGGCGCCGGCCATGGCGAAGGTCTTGGTGAAGGCGAGCGGCGAGAACAGCCGGCCCTCCTGGCCTTCGAGCGCGAACACCGGCAGGAAGGACACGGTGATGATCAGCAGCGAGAAGAACAGCGCCGGCCCGACCTCCTTGCACGCCAGCACGATCGCGGCGCCGCGCGCCTTCTGGGTCGCCCCTGCGGGCAGGCGCTCGATGTGCTTGTGCGCGTTCTCGATCATCACGATCGCCGCGTCCACCATCGCCCCGATCGCGATCGCGATCCCGCCCAGGCTCATGATGTTGGAGCCCAGGCCGAGCGAACGCATGGCAATGAAGGCAAACAGGATGCCCAGCGGCAGCGTGATGATCGCCACCAGCGCGCTCCTCACATGGAGCAGGAAGATCACGCACACGGCAGCGACGATCAGGCTTTCCTCGAGCAGCGTCCATTGCAGGTTGCCGATCGCGCGCTCGATTAGTTCGGAGCGGTCGTACACCGGCACGATCTCCGCGCCTGCCGGCAGCCCGGGAGCGATCTCGGCAATCTTGGCCTTGACGTTGGCGATCACATCGAGCGCGTTCTGGCCGAAGCGGGCCATCACGATGCCGGAGGCCACCTCGCCCTCGCCGTTCAGCTCGGCGATGCCGCGCCGCTCGGCCGGCACCAGCTCGACGCGGGCCACGTCGCCCACGCGGACCGGCGTGCCGCGCTCGGCCTTGAGCACGATATCGGCGATGTCCTGCACGCTTTGCAGGTAGCCACGACCGCGCACCATATATTCCTTCTCGGCGAGCTCCACCACCCGCCCGCCGACGTCGCGGTTGGAGGCGCGGATCGCCTGTGTCACCTGATCAAGGGTGATGCCGTAGCCCGCGAGGCGCAGCGGATCGACGGTGACCTGGTACTCGCGCACGAAGCCGCCCAGGCTCGCGACCTCGGACACGCCCTGCGCCTTGGTGAGCTGGTAGCGCACGTACCAGTCCTGCAGGCTGCGGGTGTCGGCCAGGCTCATGTCCTTGCCCAGCACCGCATATTGATAGACCCAGCCGACGCCGGTGGCGTCCGGGCCAATCTGCGGCGCCACGCCCTGCGGCAGGCGGCTGGCGGCGGTGCTCAGGTACTCGAGCACGCGCGAGCGCGCCCAGTAGATGTCGGTGCCGTCCTCGAAGATCACATACACATAGGACGCGCCGAACATCGAGAAGCCGCGCACCACCTTCGCGCGCGGCACCGCCAGCATCGAGGTGGTGAGCGGATAGGTGACCTGATCCTCCACCACCTGCGGCGCCTGGCCGGGGTAGTCGGTGTATACGATCACCTGCACGTCCGACAGGTCGGGCAACGCGTCGAGCGGGGTGTGCTTGACCGCGTAGAGGCCACCGCCGATCAGGAACAGCGTGGCGAGCAGCACCAGGAAGACGTTGTGCGCGGACCAGTCGATGATGCGATCGAGCAGGCCGGGTGCTGCCGGTCCAGCTGCAGCATCGGTCGGCACGGGGCCCGAAGTGTCCGTCACGGGGGCATGCATTTCAGTGTCCCCCGTGACCGGCGGCGGTCGCCGCAGGTGAAGGTGCAACACCTGCAACCGGCTCGATGCCTGTGACGATGTACTCGCCTGGCTCACCCGCCTCGAAGACGAAACGCACCGGCGAGCCCGGGGCGATACTCTTGACCAGCGCCGGATCGGCAATCATGAAGTCCATGGTCATCGCAGGCCACTGGAGGGCCGGGATCTCACCATGCGTCATCGTCACGTTGCCGGCTTCGGCATCGAGGGCATCGAACGTCCCTTGCGCTTCGTAACGCGTCGGGCTCGCTTGGGGCTGCTCGCCGGCATCGGGCTCGACGAGGTTGGAGAGTGCCGCCTTGAGCTGGCTCTCCGAGTCGATCAGGAAGTTGGCCGAAACCACCACGCGATCGCCCGCCGCCACGCCGTCGAGCACCTCGACCACATCACGTCCGCGCTGGCCGAGCTTCACTGCCTGCGGCTTGAAGCGGCCTTCAGCGAGGGCGAGGAGAACGACCCGGCGCTCGCCATCATCGATGATCGCCGAGGTCGGCACGGTAACCTTTGGAGTGGCATCACCTGTCGCCAGCGCGATCTGGGCGAACATGCCCGGGCGCAACAGGCCTTCCGTGTTGTCCATTGCCAGCCGCACGCGGGTGCTGCGCGTCGCGGCGTCCAACGTCGGATAGAGATAATCGACCCGCGCCGCGAAGCTGCGACCAGGATAGGCCTCGAGCGCCACCTGCGCAGTCTGACCAACCTGCACGCGAGCGAGGTCCTGTTCATACACATCAGCAATGATCCACACTTTCGACAGGTCGGCGATGCGGAACAGTGCGTCTCCCGGCATGAAGCGTCCGCCTTCGATTGCCTCCTTCTCCAGCACCACGCCGCTCGCCGGGGCGTGGAACACCTGGCGCGCCCCCGCCTGGCCGGCGACCTGCAGGTTGCGCAGGCGCGCACGCGTCGCCTCGGCCAGGCGGCGGGCGGATTCGCTCGCGACTGGATCTTGCGACTCACTCTGGCTCGCCAGGCGCTCGGCAATGCGCAGTTCCTCGCCGGTGGATTGCAGCTCGGGGCTGTAGGCGGTGAAAAGTGGCTGGCCCTTTTTCACCGGATCGCCGACCGCATTCACATGCAGGCGCTCGATCCAGCCCTCGAAGCGCGGTGCCACCACCACCTGCCTGCGCTCGTCGAGCTCGATCCGGCCGCTCGCGCGCACCGCCGCATCCACGGCGCGCAGTTCGGCCTCTGCGGTCTTCACCCCCAGGGTCTGGATGCGCGCCGGGCTCACCACCACCGCGCCACTGTCGTCCGGCTTGTCGTCGGCATAGACGGGGATGTAGTCCATGCCCATCGAATCCTTCTTCGGCACGGGCGAGGTGTCGGGCAGGCCCATCGGGTTGCGGTAGTAGAGGATCTTGCGTTCGCCATCGGCCGGGACTGCGCTAACGCTTTGCGCCTGGCTTTCGCTGATCATGGGAGCTGCATTTCCAGTATTTTGCAGGTGCGCAATCCCGTACCCCGCACCTATGGCAATCGCCACGCCCACAGCGATCGCCGTCATTCGAACGGCTGAGCTCACTTCAGATCCCCTGTTAGTTTCTTGATTTCTGTCAGCGCCAGTCGCGTGTCGAGCTCGGTCTTCAAGCGTTGAGTCCGGATGTCGATGAGCTGGCGCTCGGCTTCGATCACGCTGTCGAAGTCAACCTTGCCACTGCTGAGCGCGGCCTGACTTGCATCCCGGGTAGCCTGAGCCTGCGGCAGCAGCGTATGTTCGAGCAGGCGCAAGGTTTCGCGACCCTGCGCGTACATCGACCAGGCGATACCAAGTTCGCCGGATGCGCGCGCCTTGGCATCCTCCCGTCGCGCCTCGGCCGCCATCAGCATGTATTCGGCTTCGCGCTCCCTGGCGCGACGGCTGGACTGCTGCAGCGGGATCATCACCTCGAACATCACGTCCCAGGACGACTTACCTTCATCCGGGCGGTTGTTGCGCACACCGACGGCGAAGTCCGGCAGCCGGTCCTGATAGGTCCGTTCGCGCTCGGCACGCGCCACATCGATGCCGTAGGCGGCAGCATTCACTTCCGGGTTGGCGCTCGCCGCTGCCTCGAAAAGGGCGCCAGCGTCCAGATGCTCGGGCAAGGGGGCGGGATCAGCTGGTGTAGCCAGCGGCGCGTCGTGCGACCGGCCGAGCAGGCCGTTCAGCCCTGCTGCCAGGCCCTTGCGCCGCTGTTCGATCTCGACGAGCGCCAGGCGCTGGGCACTGATCTCTCGCTGCATGCGCAACACCGCCTGCTGCGGCAGCAGACCCAACGCGTAACGGGCCAGGCTGAGTTCCTCCAGGCTCTTCAGCAAGGCCAAGCCGTCGCGGTTGAGGACGAGCTCGCGGTCGGCCGCGTAGTAGCGCAACCACAGCGCCTCAATCTTTGCCGCGAGCTCAGCCCAGGAGGTATCGCGCATCGCATCAGCCTGGATTGCCTGGGCCTCAGCGGCTTTCACCGCCAGCTCGCGCTTGCCCCACCCGGGCAGCGGCTGGGTGATACGGTAGCGCGTCTCGCCCACCTGGCCGGGCAGCAGCGAAGCCGAACGTCCGCTCATGGTGTTGGTGGCATCCATCAACTCGACCTCGAACGTCGGGTCGGGCAGCGCGCCGGCGGGCGTCACACGCTCCTGCGCTGCAGATGCTTCCGCGCGTGCAGCGGCAAAGCCGGGGTTGCTTTGGCGAGCATATTCAATCAGCGCCTGGGGGCTCGCGCCGAGCGTTGGAGTGTCGGGTGAGCCCTGAGTCCAGGCACTACCACTTCCCAACGCGAGCGCGAACACAAGCGCAAGCGCTGCGGGGCGCGGCAGGTGCGATGAGGGTACTGCGAACGGGGATTTCATCGGGAAACGATTCCGGCGGGCGGTGAAGTGCATGCGCAGGCCCTTCGCTACCCGCCTCATCGTTCACCCACCGAGGGGCTCCCCGGAGTGACTGGTCAGAGTGGAGTACGACGCACCTGCGGGGTCGGCGTCACTGAGCAGCTTCGAGCGACGTCACGGTAAGCGCACCGCCGACCTTCTCGACCGCGAAGCGGATCTTGTCGCCCACCTTGACCTGATCAAGCAGGCCCGGCTCTGCCGCGCGGAACACCATGGTCATCGGCGGCATGCCGAGCGATTCGAGCGGGCCGTGCGCGATGGTGAGCTTGCCGGCCGCCTTGTCGATCTTCTTGACCGTGCCCTCGGCCAGCTTCGCGTCGGCTTCGGCCGGGGCACTCGCCCCGCCATGATGTGCATCGTGATCGGCCTGTGCGAACGCAAGCGGAGCACCGCCGCCGAGCAAGGCCAGGAGCGCAGTGGTAATCAGGGTCTTTCTCATGATGGGTTTCTCCAAGGGTTGAATTGCTGTGTCAGTTCGAGAGTGAGCACAATTATGCGAAGCACTCCCCGACAGGACGCTGACGCACGGATTACATTTCTGTCAGCCGACCTTGATCGTGCCGATCATGCCGGCCTGGAAGTGGCCGGGGATCAGGCAGGCGAACTGGAAGTCCCCCGCACGGTTGAAGTGCCAGATCATCTCGCCGCGCCCACCCGGAGAGACATGCGACATCCACGGTTCGTCATGCTCCATCTCCGGAAAGCGCTGCATCATCTCCGCGTGCTCGGCAAGCGTCTTGGGCGTACCGACCACCATCTCGTGCATCACCGCGCCTCGATTTTCGTGGGTGAATCGGATCGTCTCCCCCAGGCGCACCTCGATGCGGTCCGGCACGAAGCGCATTTCATCGGTCATCACGATGGCGATCGTGCGCGAAACGGATTTCGCGTCCCCCGCAATCCCCCATTGCTGCTGCTCCTTGGGGGTATCGGACGCTGCTTTGTCGGCATGTTCGGCATTGCCATGGGCGAACGTGCTGCGGTGAACGGCAAGCACACCGGCGGCAAGGCTGGTGGCCAGAAATCGACGACGACTTTTCATGGGAATCTCCTTCTCTGTGGGTTGAATCTTGTTGGTGTTGTCGTGGGGGCTGATTACGAGGCGATCGACTTCAATGCCCCTGATGGCCGGCAGGCTTGCGAACCGTCATCTCGACCGATCGCGCAGGCTCGGTGCGCGGCATGCTCGAGGGTCCGGCTGCAGCACTGCGCGCCGGTTCGGGTAGCGCCGCGCCCGCCCACTCGTAGGCCACCGTCCCCTTCGGGTGCTTGAACCAGCCCGGGTCGCGGTAGTCGCCCCGCTGCTGCTCGCGGCGCACCTTGAGCACGGTGAACATGCCGCCCATCTCGACGGCGCCGAACGGCCCCTGCCCGGTCATCATCGGCAGGGTGTTGTCGGGCAGGGGCATCTCCATCTCGCCCATGTCGGCCATGCCGCGCTCGCCCATCAGCATGTAATCGGGCACCAGCTTCTGGATGCCCTCGACCAGGCCGCGATGGTCGACGCCGATCATGGTCGGCACGTCGTGGCCCATCGCATTCATGGTGTGGTGCGACTTGTGACAGTGCATCGCCCAGTCGCCCTCCTCGTCGGCGATGAACTCGATCTGGCGCATCTGGCCGACGGCGACGTCGGTGGTGACCTCGGGCCAGCGCGACTCCGGCCGCGTCGGCCCGCCGTCGGTGCCGGTAACCTCGAACTCGTGGCCGTGGATGTGGATCGGGTGGTTGGTCATGGTCAGGTTGCCGATGCGCACCCGCACCCGGTCGCCCTTCCTGACATTGAGCGAGTCGATGCCCGGAAAGGCGCGGCTGTTCCAGGTCCACAGGTTGAAGTCGAGCATCGTGTTGATCTTGGGCACGTAGCTGCCGGGCTCGATGTCGTAGGCGTTGAGCAGGAAGCAGAAGTCGCGGTCCACGCCCGCGATGTGCGGGTGCGGCGCGCGCGGATGCGTGACCCACATGCCCATCATGCCCATCGCCATCTGCACCATCTCGTCGGCGTGCGGGTGGTACATGAAGGTGCCGGGGCGGCGGGCGACGAACTCATAGACGAAGGTCTTGCCCGGCGGGATCTGCGGCTGGTTGAGGCCGCCGACCCCGTCCATGCCGTTGGGCAGGCGCTGGCCGTGCCAGTGGATGGTGGTGTGCTCGGGCAGGCGGTTGGTGACGAAGATGCGCACGCGGTCGCCCTCGACGACCTCGATCGTCGGCCCGGGCGACTGGCCGTTGTAGCCCCACAGCCGCGCCACCATGCCGGGGGCGATCTCGCGCTCGACCGGCTCGGCGACGAGGTGGAACTCCTTCACGCCGTTGCGCATGCGCCAGGGGGCGGTCCAGCCGTTCAAGGTGACGACCGGGTCGTAGGGGCGTCCGTCTGGTGGCGACAGTGGGGCCGCCGTTACGGCGCTGGTCTGGATCACGGGCTCGGGCAGCGCCGCGAGCGCGGCGCGGTTGACGGTTCCGGCAGCGGCCAGCAGGCCTGCCCCGGCGAGAAAGCTGCGTCGGGTGGTCATGATCGTCTCCGGATAGGTCAGTGGCCACCACCGGCTTGCGCCGGTGATGCGCTTGATTGAAGGCTGAGCGGCGCGATCGGCTGGCCGAGCAGGCTGGCCTTGAGCCCAGCCTCGGCGCGCCAGAAGTCGCGTTCGGCCTCGATCGCCTGCACCACGCTCGCCGACTGCGCGCGCGCGGCGGCAAGCAGCTCGAACACGCCGATCAGCATCCCGTTGTACTGGAGCACCGACTCTTCGGTGATGTTCTGACGCAGCGGGACCACCTCGTTGCGGTAGTGGCGCGCGAGATCGTATGCACTGCGATAGCCCTCGTAGGCTACCCGGACCTGGGAGCTGGCGTTACTGGCAAGCTCGAGCGTGCGATTGAAGGCCGCGAGATAGCGGGCCTCGCCGCCGGCGCGCGCCGCGTCGCCGAGGTCGAACAGCGGCAAGGGCAGCTCGAGCTCGAAGCCGCGCTGGGTCGATTCGCCGGTCTCGCTGTTGCGCACGCCGGCCACATGCAGGCCATTGACGACGCTGGTGACCCGCGTGAGGCCCAGGCTCTTCGCCGTCCGGTCGAGATCGGTGCGGGCGATGCGCACGTCGAGCCGGTTCTCCAGCAACGCCGCACCGGCGGTGGCTTCGTCCATCGGCGCCTCGGGCAAGGCCGGCAACTGATCGGGCAGACGCAGCGCCTGCGCCTGGCTCGGAGTGAGGCCCAGACGCTGGATCAGGGTTTCGCGTGCGGCGGTGGCGTTCTGGCGGGCGCGGATCAGGTTGGCCGTTTCCTCGGCGGCGAGCGCCTGTTCGCGCGCGCGCTGCAGGCGGCTGAAGTTGCCGGTGGCCTGCATCCGACGGGCGAGCTCGGCAGCGGTCCCGGCGGCCGTGGCCACCTCCTCGCGGTAGCGCGCGACCTGTCGCGCCGCGACCGCATCGACCCAGGCCTGGCGCACTTCAGTGACGGTGCTCAACAGCGCAATCGAGGACTGCAGCCGGGTCTGCTGCTGGCGGAACTCGGCCTGCTCCAGCCGCGCGGGCAGAAACAGCAGGTCGAACAGCGAGATGCCGAGCGAACGGCCGATGTCGAGTTCGCGCCCCTCGGCGCCCGAGCGAAACAACCGCTCGAAGGTGAACACCGGATTGCCGATGCGGGCCGAACCGGTCGCATCCGCCGAGGCCACGGCGGCTTCCGCCAGCAGGGACTGGAACGCCGGGCTGTAGCCCAGCGCGATGCGCACCGCGTCGTCGATCGCCAGCGGCTGTGCGAGCAGGCGATCGACCTCGGCGCGCATCGCCTCGCGCTCAGGGTCCGAGCGCAGCCAGCGCACCTCGCTACCCGTCTGCTCGCGCGCAAAGCGCTCGACCTCAGCGAAGTTCTCATCGATCGCAACGCTGGCGCACCCGGTCAGCACGGTGGCGGCCAGCAAGGATATGGGGAGACTGGCTCTCATCGCTCGCCCCCTTTCGAAGTCGGCGTGAGGTGGCCCATGTGCCCGCCGAGACGTCCAGCCTCGTCGTTGGCATCCTTCCACGACCGCAAGGGCTCATCGACACGGTAGGGCCGATATTCGTTCAGGGGCGAGCGATAGACCGGAAGGGGCTGAGGCTTGGGTTGCTCACTCGCTGGGGCAGTCTGGGTCGCGCCGAGCGCGGGGTCAGCGGGGCTTGATGGCGAGGAGGACTCGGCCTGCGCGCCCGACACGAGCGCCACGGCGACGGCCAATCCTCCACCGAGGTGGATGATTCGTCTCTGCATGGGGAATGTCTCTTTGTTGGTCTTGTGTTGAACCGGACGCAGAGCGACCGACGAACTCGCCGCTCCGCGTCTCAATGCTCAGTTGGGCATCGCCGGCTTGGCGGCCGGGTGCATCTTCATCATGTTCTGCATCATGCCCATGTGCTCTTGCATCATCTTCATGTGCTCCTGCATGAGCTTGGGATCCATCATCATGCCGCCCATGGGTCCAGCCCCGGGTCCAGGGCCACTACCCTTCATCATCGGACCAGCCCCCATCTGCCCCCCCATCATCGGGCAACCAGCGGGGGTGCCCTGCGATGCAGCCTCCAGGGCCTTGACCTGCTCTTCCATCAGGGCCATGCGACGTTCCGGGTTGGTCTCGGCACGGATCGACTTCATACGTTCCTGAAGCGCGGGGACACTCGCTGCGGGCGGCCAGGCCTGCGCCGGATCGGTCGTCTGAGCGACGACCGGGCTGCCATGCAGGGCTGCAGCCAGAGCGACGACGGGCATGAGCCCGGCGAGACGGTACAAACGCAGTTTCATGATCGATCTCCCATTGTTTGCGGGGTTCCGTCGCGGTACGGAACGCTGTGCCACGCAGAGCATCTTGCGCCCGCCTGCCTGTCGTTGGCCTGACCTGGAAATTACATTTCTGTAAGCCCGGGGGTTATCCAGCACCCCGGGCGCAAAATCGGGCACAGTCAGCACGAAGCGCGTAGGAGCGAAACAATGAAAATTCTGATCGTCGAAGACGAAGTGAAGACCGGCGACTACCTCCGCCAGGGGCTCACCGAAGCCGGGTTCGTCGTCGACCTTGCAAGAGATGGCCTCGATGGGCTCCACCTCGCACTCAATGGCGATTACGACCTCATCGTGCTGGATGTGATGCTTCCGTCGCTGGACGGCTGGGGCATCCTGCAAACACTGCGTCGCAGCAGTCGTGAGACCCCCGTGTTGTTCCTGACTGCCCGTGACCAAGTTGAGGATCGGGTCCGTGGTCTTGAGCTCGGCGCCGACGATTACCTGGTCAAGCCCTTCGCGTTTTCCGAGTTTCTCGCGCGGGTCCGCACCCTGCTGCGCAGGGGACGGGGTCATGAACCGGAGATCCTGCGCTCGGCAAACCTGGAACTCGATCTGCTTCGCCGCAGGGTGACGCGATGCGGGCAGCGTATCGATCTGACCGCCAAGGAGTTTGCCCTGCTGGAACTGCTGCTGCGCCGCAAAGGTGAAGTGTTGCCGCGCTCCCTGATCGCTTCGCAGGTGTGGGATATGAACTTCGACAGTGACACCAACGTGATCGAGGTCGCAGTGCGCAGGCTACGGGTGAAAGTCGACGACCCCTTCGAGCCCAAGCTGATCCGCACCGTGCGCGGCATGGGCTACGTGCTCGAAGCGATGGAGCCGAGCTAACGATGATCCGTATTCACTCGCTGACGGCGCGATTGGCAACGCTCTTTGCGGCCCTCACCGCAAGCCTGCTGGTGCTGGTAGCGGTACTGTTTGGCCGCATGCTGGACGCGCATTTCCAGGAGCTAGACCTGCACGAATTGCAGGGCAAGGCCGCACTCATACGCAACGCGCTGCAGGATGACACTGCGACTGGGGGGCGATCGGAACGCATCCAGGCACTCGCTCGCTCTTTCGTTGGACACGAGAGTGTGGGTGTCCTGCTTCGCGACGTCGAGGGACGCGTCATCCACGTTATCCACCCCGAGCACTTCACCGCTGCCCAGCGGGCTGGAGAACGACTTTCGGGCGGGCTGACTGACTGGACGGTCGACGGGCATCCACATCGAGGGGTTGAGGTCAGCATCACGCTACCGCCCCTCGAATCGAGGGACCAGTCGATCGAGGCGCTGGTCGCACTCGATCTGTCGCATCACGTCCATTTCCTCGCGTCGGTGCGAAATGCGACGTGGGCGGGCGTCGTCGTCGCAGCATTGGCGGCGGCGCTCTTCGGCTGGTTTGCTGCGCACCGTGGCCTCGCCCCGCTGCGCCAGGTCACCGAAACCGCCCGCAAGCTGTCTGCACGGCAACTGGCCGAGCGTCTCGCCATCGATGATGCACCGCTGGAGGTACGCGACCACATCGAAGCCTTCAATGGCATGCTCGCCCGGCTCGAGGCTGCTTTCCAGCGCCTCGGTGACTATTCGGCGGACATTGCCCACGAACTGCGTACGCCGATCTCGAACCTGATGACGCAGACCCAGGTGGCGCTGTCGCGGCCACGCACGAATGACGAATATCAGGACATCCTGGCGTCGAACCTCGAGGAATACGAGCGCATCGCACGCATGGTCAGCGACATGTTGTTTCTCGCCAAGGCCGAGGAGAACACCCTCGCGCATGCCGGCGAACCTGTCGACCTTGCCCTCGAGGCGGATGCGCTGATCGATTTCTACGAAGCCTTGGCCGAAGAGGGCCAAGTCCGCATCGTGCGCCAAGGCCAGGCGAGCGTTCAGGGTGATCGCCTGATGCTGCGGCGCGCCTTGTCGAACCTGATTTCGAATGCGCTTCGTCACACACCGAAAGAGGGACAGATCACGATCAGGATCGACGCGGACGCAGCCGGCGTAGGTCTCGCCGTGTGCAATGTCGGCGACCCCATCCCCGCCGATCAGATCGAGCGGATCTTCGAACGCTTCCATCGCGGTAGCGCCCAGCGCGAATCTCGCGGTGAAGGCGCAGGGCTCGGACTTGCGATCACGCGTTCCATCGTCCAGGCCCACGGGGGTCACATCACTGCGCGCTCCGCTGAAGGTGTCACCTGCTTCACGATCACCTTGCCTCGCAATGAAGCCTCATCACCTTCCTGATCCTGCAAAGTCGACCGGGGTCCCGGCTGTCTGACGGAAGGGCACCTCGAATAACCCGAGGTTTTCAGTAAATCCTGCCGTGCAACGATGATCA
>ENA-UOUJ01000855-UOUJ01000855.1-activated-sludge-metagenome-genome-assembly--contig:-NODE-855-length-17847-cov-4.143491_pt1 | contig 17847 bp, 17 predicted proteins | sample MGYA00249839_ERZ747224 | MGnify/ENA primary metagenome ERZ747224 (study PRJEB28782, sample SAMN03220277) | activated sludge metagenome | biome: wastewater; feature: sewage sludge; material...
AGGGCATGTTTATGCTGCCTGCAAAGGTTGGACATCCACAACGGGTGGTTTGCAAAAATCTACAGATGGAGGCGCTACCTGGACTCGGGTTATAGGCAGTGGTAGCACAGATATGCACGTAGCGGATTTGGAGGAAGCTCCCAATGGAGATTTATATGCTACTGTAGGAATTTTCACTACCGGTAAAATCTTCAAATCAACTTATGCCACTCATACCACTAATGTGGGCAACTCGGGTAACTGGACAAACATTACCCCTACCGGCAACTGGCAACGCATAGAGCTTGCTGTAGCTCCGAGTAATGCCAGTCAACTATATGCTGTTTGTCAGGGTACAGGTTATGAGGTTACAGGAATTTATTCCAGTATAGATGGGGGAGCCAATTGGACCTCTAAGACAATCCCTGATATTTATGATCAGGGAAATAGTTCTCCTTTCACAAGGGGACAATCGTGGTATGACCTGATGTGTACGGTAGATCCTGCTACAAGTACCACCGTTTACATTGGCGGGGTAGATATGCTTCGCTCTACCAATAGTGGTACTTCTTGGACACAACTGACTTCATGGTCATTGTACAATGATCCCTTCAATCCGCTCACTCCGTTTCCCTGGCTCGCTGCTCAAAATGTTCACGCAGATATTCATGCACTTGTGTTTAAGCCTGGAACAAATACCACTGCTCTTGTAGCATCCGACGGCGGACTTGCGTACAGCACTGACCTCACTTCGGCTGTGGGTCTTCCGACCTGGGCAAGCAAAAGCACAAACTACAATGTAACACAATACTACGCATGCGCTACGCATCCTACCAATTCAAACTACTTTCTTGCCGGTGCTCAGGATAATGGTTCGCACAAGTTTACAACTATAGGCATCAATGCGGTAACAGAAGTCAGTGGAGGCGATGGCGCTTTTTGTTTTATTGATAAGACAAATGGCAACAACCAAATTACCTCGTATGTGCGCAACCATTATTACGTTTCTACAAATGGTGGTACAAGTTTCAATTATGTATCGGGTGGCAACAGTTCCGGACGTTTTATAAACCCATCAGACCTGGACGCTACGAATGGTATTTTGTACTCTGCCGGCACTACCGATGAAGTAGTAATCTGGTGGGATATTTTCGGAGTGTTTGGCCCCACGAGGTATAATGAATACGTAAACCTGAATGGTGAACAAATTTCGGCTATCAAAGTTTCGCCCAATAATCCCAACATTGTTTATTTAGGTACAGGTAATGGAAGAATATACCGGTTAACCAATATCACGACAGTCCCTACGTTCACAAATCTTACCTCTTCAGCTTTGGTGTCTAACGGCTATGTAAGTTCCATAGATGTAAAAAAGCGAGCAACGAATACCGACGATAGCATTTTGGTGGCTATTTCAAACTATGGGGTGAACAGTGTTTACTACACAGCCAATGGCACAACGTCTTCTCCAACCTGGGTAGATATTGATGATAATAACACCCTTCAGGATATTCCGGTGCGCTGGGCGGTATGGTCGCCTGCCAGTAGCAAAATTGTGTTTTTGGGCACAGAAGTAGGCGTGTTGGGTACAGGCACGCTGAATGGTAACAGTACCAATTGGACACTGCTCAACAATGGTATTTTTCCAAGTGTAAGAGTGGATATGCTACAGGTAAACAGCAACAATCAGCTTGTAGCAGCTACGCACGGTCGTGGACTTTGGACATCAGGTGATGTTACTCCATTGTCCCTCCGCCTTTTAGCATTTGACATAAAAAAGTTGACCCATAAAATAGCTATTGAATGGAAGGTTGAAAACGACAGAGAGGCTAAGAATTATACTGTGGAGCGGTGTTACGATGGAAAGGATTTTGAAACTGTTGCAACAGTTGCTCCTAAGGGAAGTAATAGTTACAGTACGTTCGACATTTCTTTTGATAACCGAAAAAATAGGATCTCTTACAGATTGAAAGTTGAAGACATCAACGGGGAAGTCTATTATTCTGGTGTTAGGACAGTTCGCTTAAGTGGTGATGTAAATTTCATAGAGCAGATCTATCCGACTGTAACAAGAAGTTCTATAAATATCCGCACAGGAAACGCAGGTTCAAAACAAATGCAGGTACAAATAATTGATGCGCTTGGCAAAATTTATATGAAAAAAGTAATGCCTTATGCGCCTGCCACTCTTGATCTGCAACAGTTGGTTCCCGGAAATTATCTGCTTTACATTACCGATGAAACTGGTAGTGAAAAATACTTTTCGAGAATAGTGCTTCAGTAGAAAACTGGCATATTCTTTTTATTGCTTGCTACAAACTTTCACTATGCAAACCAAGAAACAGAAACAACCAAATCCCAGGGATGGCGGGGATGACGCATTGGCAAACCTTGATGCAACACAAGATGTAAACACTACCCCGGCCGATAACGTGGGCTATAGCAATGAAGAGCGTATTGCAGAGGAAGGTGATGGTGTAAACATGCCGGAAGAGCCGCAAGACGACCCGTCATCATCGGGCATTGCATCGAAGGAATAGAAATTGAGCCGGACATTGTTCCGGTCTTTTTTTCTTACAGCTTTTTGTGCTCTTTGTTATAAGCCTAACAGCAATTACTTTAGCGGTTTCTAAAACTGCAATATGAAATTCGTCCTTAGCTTATTATCGTTTTTCGTTGCCTGCGTTGCGTTTGCACAAAACAATAAGGTAGATAAAATGTATCTCAACAACGGAAGCGTACTTGAGGTAAAAGTGATAAAAGTGGGGGCCAACAGTATTGAATTTACCTATCCCGGTGAATCGGCGCAAAACGAAGAGAAAATCGAAAATTTACGAACAATTGTTTTTTCAAGCGGCAGAGTGCAGCAGTTCAATACGGGCAATAGTGCCAGCCCGAGCGCACCCACGTCTGCACCTCTTGAATACAAAGAGGTGCAACCCAATACACTTGCTGTTTTACCCGTTGCATTTTATGATAAAGCCTCCGGCAAGCTGTGGGAAGATCATTCCAAACTGGCACAAAGCCGTATCTACGATTTTTTTGAAGATGACCTTTCAAAGATTGCCCCGCTTAAAATGCAGGACACCCGTTCTACCAATGCTTCGCTTAGAAAGGCGAATATAGATTTCGCACGCCTCGATGAAACACCCGTAGAGGAACTCGAAAAGGTACTTGGGTCAGAATATTTGGTGCTTAGCAAAGTAACCTGTGAGGTAAAAGCCAAATCCACCCTCAATGAAACTACCTACGGCGGCACCGAAAAAAAGGGCAACAAACAAGTGGGCGCAGTTCACACATCAAGCACGGTAAATGAAGACAGAACTTATCACTACGTGGTGGTGCTGGAGATTTACAAGGGCGATAAGAAAATCTACAACGAAACACGCAAGCCCTTCCTGAATATGGAAGACAGTTGGAAAGATGCAATGGAGTATATGCTAAAACGCGCGCCGATCTACAAAAGATAGTTCCTGACTTACGCTTTTTTTACAAACTCCGATTTAAGCGCCATCGCGCCAAACCCGTCTATCTTGCAATCAATATTATGGTCGCTATCTACCAGGCGTATGTTTCTTACTTTGGTTCCCGCTTTTATACTTTGTGAAGCGCCTTTTACCGGAAGGTTTTTTATGGTAACAACCGTATCACCATTCTGAAGAATATTCCCATTACTGTCCTTTACCACAAAAGTCTGCTCCTTGTCGTCAGCTACATTGGGGTCCCATTCATGTCCGCATTCCGGGCAGGCAAGTAAATTATCCAATTCATAGGTAAAAGCAGATTTGCACATCGGACAAGGAGTAGTTTGCGACATTATAACGTGTTTATTTTGTGACAAAGATAAATATGCAGGGAGACACAACGTCGTTGCGAGAAGGTATGACAAAGCATTAAAGTAGGTAGGGAATGAATACAAAGGAAAAAGCACTGAAAAAATCAGTGCTATTTGCGTGGCGGAGAGAGAGGGATTCGAACCCCCGGACCTTTGACAGTCAACGGTTTTCAAGACCGCCGCATTCGACCGCTCTGCCATCTCTCCGGGCGCAAAATTAGAATTGCAGATGGATTTTCAAAAAGTTTTTAGCATCTGGCGTTGAATATTTTCAAAGCGTATGTTAAATGGTGGTTTCGCCCCCGCTTTGGCTAAACTTTATCTCAGTGCATGTGTTTGTAGTGGCTAAATTTGAAACTGATGTTCCAAACCTTAAAATCATTTTTCGGACTTGGGCTGTTGAGCCTGCAACTTTCTGCATGTGCACAGGGTAGTTTAGAAAAATCAAAAACATTTCAGTCAATGAATCAAAATGAAAGTGTTATTACAGATAGCAGTGTGAGAACGGCCACCTTTGGGGCAGGTTGCTTTTGGTGCACCGAGGCACAGTTTCAGCAGCTTGAAGGGGTGGTAAAAGTAGAGTCGGGCTACAGCGGCGGTTTTATTGATAATCCTACCTACAAACAAGTATGTTCCGGCAACACAGGGCACGCGGAGGTTACCAATATTTATTACGATCCGTCGAAGATCAGTTTTGATGAATTGCTTGCTGCATTTTGGGTAGCACACGATCCTACACAACTCAACCGACAAGGCAATGATGTGGGCACACAGTATCGCAGCGTGGTATTTTATCATGATGATGAACAACGCAAAAAAGCAGAAGAATACAAACGGAAATTGAACGAAGAGAAGGCTTATAATGACGATGTGGTTACTGAGATTTCACCATTTACAAAATTCTACAAAGCAGAAGATTACCACCAGAATTACTACAACCAAAATGGTTCGGAATCTTATTGTGTATTTGTAGTGAAGCCTAAGCTCGATAAGTTTAAGAAGGTATTTATAGATAAGTTGAAGAAATAAAAAAAGTCCGGCAATTGTGCTGGACTTTTCTGTTTAAGTGCGGAAGAGGAGATTCGAACTCCCACGGCTGTTACCCCGCTACCACCTCAAAGTAGTGCGTCTACCAGTTTCGCCACCTCCGCATCTTTTAAGGGATGGCAAATGTAAATTCAAAAATTGAAAATTAAAAAGAGAAGCCAGAAGATTTTTATCTCCTTAAAATAATCCGAAACATAGTTCCCTTTCCTACTTCCGAATGCTTGACATACAACGACCCATGATGGTATTTTTCTACGATCCTTTTGCTGAGCGATAATCCTAGTCCCCAACCACGTTTTTTAGTGGTAAAGCCTGGTTTAAATATCTTTCTGATCTGGTGCTTCGGAATTCCTTTGCCACTATCGCTTACGTCTATCCACACCTGATGAATATTGTTGGTCACTTTTATCTCTATTTTTCCTTTGCCATCTAAAGCATCCAGTGCATTGCGCATCAGGTTTTCCAACACCCAATCGAGCAATGGCCCGCTAATGTTTATGCCTATTTCTTCTTCGTTTGATTGCAAAGAGAAAATCACTTTTTTAGGAGCGCGTTTTTGCATGTACTCCACCATATTGCGCACTCTTGCCAGCACGTCTTCCTCATTCATTTGTGGTGTGCTGCCCACCTTGCTGAAACGGTCTGCTACCAACTTTAGCCGTTCCATATCTTTTTGCATTTCCGCCACTGCTTCTGCATTGCAATCGCTTTCCTTAAGTAATTCCAACCATGCTTCGATAGAGCTTAACGGTGTACCCAACTGATGTGCTGTTTCTTTCGACAAACCAATCCACACCTGATTTTGTAAAGAACGGTGCGCAGCAGATAACGCCACTAATACTACGACCAGAAACAGGAAAATAATGGCAAGCTGAACGTAGGGATAATAGCGAAGCTGGGTGAGCAAATAAGATTCGCCATAGTAAATATAGCTCTTCCCAATTCCGTAATCTGCAACGATAGGAGGGTGCATATTTCCGAACTCCTGCATTTTTCGCTGCAAGTGCTTGTCCATATTTTTTACCCTTGCAGAATCAATGTTTTTATGATCTACAATGTTTTTCTCTTCGTCAACGATGATGAGCGGAATGGTTGTATTCTGAGATACGAAGGTTTGCGCAAATGTTATTTCATCATCGTTGGTAGCAGTGGCAAGTGTCTTTATACTAAAGGCAAGTTGCTCTACTTTTTTCTTTTCTTCGTCAGCAAGTTTGTGCGATAGTTGATTGGTATAGTATAAAGAAGCCGTGACGATGCATAGCGCCGCGATCACGAGGTAAGTTTTCCAATTAATGTACTGGCGCATAAAAGGTTTTTGCAAAACGCAAGCGGGGTAAAAATATTGTGATTTTAAGTGAATAACTATACTTTTGTGAGCGGAAATTTTCTCCTCCATGGACAATCAACACAACAACCAGGAAAATCTGATTGACAATCCTGCCGATATAGAACTTAGCAAGCCATCCAAGTCGCGCTTTTTATTCTTATTGTTTTTCTTCGGACTGTTTATTTTCTCCTGGGCTGGATGCTACAATCTTTGGGAGCACCGGTATGACGATCAACAAGCCGAAGGCGTTCCAAAGAGCAGCCTGTACACTCCCGAATACAAATAATTCCTCATTGCCCCGCAATGATTGTTAGTGAGCATGAAACAGCCGTTGTAATTCTGAGCTATAACGGCAGGAAATGGCATGAGTTATTTTTGCCCGCCATCATTGCAGAAGCTGAAGGAAATTATGAGGTAGTAGTGGTAGATAATGCATCTACCGACGATACGCTGCAATTTGTTCGGCAAAATTATCCTTCCGTAAAAACATTGCAAATAGCCATCAATCGGGGTTTTGCCAATGGCTACTACGAGGGGCTAAACCAAATCCAGGCTAAGTATTATGTGTTGCTAAGTGCAGATTTTGAAGTGACGCACAACTGGTTCCCTCCTCTTCTGAATGCAATGAAACGCTATGAAGGTCTTGCAGCCTGCCAGCCAAAAATTCGCTATTGGAAAGAGCGGGAATACTTTGAATATGCAGGCGCAGCTGGCGGTTTTATGGATAACCTCGGGTATTTATTTTGTCGCGGACGAATATTCAATGATCTTGAAAAAGACCAGGGGCAGTATGAAGATGATATCGAAACATTCTGGGCTTCCGGCGGTTGTCTTATGGTTCGCGCAGATCTTTATCATCATGTAGGCGGATTGGATCCTGATCTTTATGCCCACATGGAAGAAGTAGATCTTTGCTGGCGACTGAAAAATGCAGGATACAAGATTGGCTACATTGGCGGTTCTACAGTATATCACGTTGGTGGAAGCGTTATTTCTTACGGTAGTCCTCAAAAGCTTTATTACAACTTCCGCAACAATCTCATTCTTCTTCTTAAAAATGAAAAAGGCTCTAAACTTCTTTGGCTTATTCCACTGCGGTTGGTGTTAGATGGTGTAGCAGGATTGCAGATGCTGGCCGGCGGTAAGTTTAAAGAAATGGGCATCATTATAAAAGCACATTTTCATTTCTATGGCAGCTTTGGCAAATGGTGGAAAAAAAGAAAGCAAGCAAAACAACTTATCACTTACCGAAATGAAGAAGGCATTTATCGCAAAAGCATAGTGTGGGATTATTTTGCCTTGAGGAAAAAGACATTTGACAAAATTGGCTTCACGCCTAAAAGACTTTCCTGAAAAAAATAACCTTCCCTTCCGGTTGTTTAGAAACCAACACTGAAATTTCAGTACCACTCACCGATCTTTTCTCGCGCTTCACCGACCTGTCCTTCAATTTTACCTAACAACTCTTTCTTGTGCTACACGAGAGACCTACTTTTACTTAAACAATAATTGTACATGTCGCATTACAGAGATCAAAGAAGGGGAAACAAAGTTTTTTTCGGAATTCTTATCATTATAATTGGCTTGTTCATTTTTCTTAAGCAAGTAGGGCTAATTCCAATGCTGGATTTTCATGCAAACTGGCCTTTGATTTTGATAGCCGTGGGTTTACTAATAGGCGTGAAAAACAGATTTTCTTCGCCCGCTCCTTATATCTTAATTGCCATTGGCATTTTCAATTATATTCCGGCTTTTACGTTCACTATGGCAGGGAGGGAAGTTGATTCGGAAGATATTGTACTACCATTTTTGCTTGTCCTGGCAGGACTTGTAATAATTCTGAAGCCAAAAAAAAAGCACTGGACAGAACGGGATAACACCGAAATAATTACAAATAAAAGTGTGGTGGCAGATGTGGTTTTTGGTGGAAGAAAGGAGATCATTACTTCAAAGGATTTTCGTGGAGGGAAAGTAACCGCAACATTTGGCGGTGTTGAAATAAATATGCTTCAAGCCGATTCGCCTGAACAAAACATTGTGTTGGAAGTTCGTGCAACCTTTGGTGGCTGTGAGATCATTGTACCGTCGAACTGGGATATAAAAAATGAAGTAGAAACCATAATGGGAAGTGTAGAAGATAAACGCACGTTGCGCACTCCCGATGCCACTGAAAACAGAAAGACTCTTATTCTTCGAGGCTCTTGCTTTTGCGGCGGCATAGAAATAAAATCTTTTTAGTAAAAGATAAAACACCCACAACAATAAGGTTGCACCAGAATCGTTTTTTTGTTGCTGCACCTATTGGTAAAACCAAAAGAATGAAATCATTCACAGCCCACATTATCTACCGCATAGTTTGCGAAGAAGTAGTTTCTGAACAGTACGAAGAACAATGGCGCATATTATTTGCCAACGATGAAACCACTGCGCTCGCTGAAGCTCAAAGATTTGGTAAAGAGGAAGAGTGTTCGTTCATAGACCGGCACGGACGAACAACGAAGTGGAAGATGGTGGCTATAAAAGAAATACGTGAAGTAAACATGAAGCACGGTGCACTTGTTCTTTCAAGAGTAAAAGAGGTGGAGCCTATTGCCGATCCTGTCTGGATTAGTAGCGCCACACAATAATTTGCATGACGATATTCAATGGCAACATACGATGGTATTTGTTGGTGCTATTTTGCGTAGCGACAAGTCTGCTTACGCTTATTTTTTATCCCTATCTCCACAACTGGAATACGCTGCTTATTGATGCCTGGCTTAGTGCTTTTTTCTTTACCGCAACTGTGTTTGGCGGAATTGTTTTTGTAAAATCTTATCCTACCAAAGTTGGTATTCTTATTTACGCGGTTTTCATTGGCATTGTTAGCGGATTTGCTTCCTGGTACTTGAACAAACTGTTCCTAAAATGGTGGTTTAATGATGACATTGACTATTTACTCTGGCTGAAAAATTCCAGCACTACACGCCTGCTTGTTTCTTTGCTCGCAAACACCTGGCTTATTACGCTTTGTGCTGTAAGCCGCAAGGGAAGCGTATTGGAAAATCAATTTAAACAAATAGCTGACGCAACAACTTTACATCGGGAAGCAGAATTGTTTAAACTACGCCAGCAACTGCAACCTCATTTTTTATACAACAGTCTTAATTCTATCAGTGCGCTAATTCTTATTCAACCTGATAAAGCCCAGGAGATGATTGGCAGGCTTTCCGATTTTCTTCGAAATTCCGTGAAACGCGAAGCACGCGAACAGATACCCATTGACGAAGAACTGGAATACATTGAAGCATACCTCGCTATAGAAACTGTACGCTTCGGCGATCGTTTGAAAGTGGTGTACGATAAGCAATACACCGACAGTGCAGTAATTCCCCCTTTTTTGTTACAACCCATAATTGAGAATGCAATAAAGTTTGGATTGTATGGGCACATTGGAGAAGTAGTAATCAATATGAAGATTGCTTTGCAAGATGCTTACCTGACTATCACCATAGAAAATCCATTCGATCGTGCCAACCGGCCGCCATCAGGAACTGGTTTCGGACTTGAGGGTATTCAGCGGAGACTTTACTTGCTTTACGGACGCACAGATTTGCTGGAAACAGCACAAGAGCAACAAACATTTACCACCACTTTAAAAATACCACAACGAAATGCATAAAGTGATTCTGATAGATGACGAACCACTTGCCCGTCAGCTTGTACGCACATTATTGAAGCCATATGGTGAGATAGAAATTGTGGCAGAGTGCAACGATGGTTTTGAAGGTTTTAAAGCAATACAACAGTATCAGCCAAACCTTGTGTTTCTTGATGTGCAAATGCCCAGAGTGAATGGATTTGAAATGCTGGAATTGCTTGAAGATACTCCCTCAGTAATTTTTACTACCGCCTTTGATGAGTATGCCCTGAAAGCTTTTGAGGCACACGCAATGGATTATTTGCTGAAACCAATAACAAGAGAACGTTTTGACAAAGCAATGCAGAAATGGTTGAAACATGCGGAAGTAAACCAAAAGACTCAGATGCAAAATCTGGTACAGGAGAAAGTGTACGAAGGTTATCAGCATCGAGTAGTTGTGAAAGATCAGGGCATGATTCGCATCATACCTGCACACGATATTTTTTACATTGAGGCCAGCGACGACTACGTAAAGATCTTTACCCATAGCGGCAATTATCTAAAGAAAAGTACACTGAGCCATATAGAAAATTCACTCGACCCGAAACAGTTTGTCAGGGTGCATCGTTCTTATCTTATTCCGGTTGCTCAGTTATTGCGCATAGAGCCTTATGAAAAAGATAGTCACGTGGCATTGTTGCACTGCGGCGCAAAAGTATCGGTAAGCAAAAGCGGTATGAGCAAACTCAAAGAATTACTTGGCTGGTAGTAAAACTAAATGGCTGTATCGTGATGTGCGACACAGCTAGAATGGGTAGTGTCTCAGTTTGATTTTGTTTACCACATAGGTACAGAGAAAACAGAGGCTTCACATTGAACTATGTCTCTTTCTATTGTAAACTATGTGTCTATGTGGTTCAAATTGAGACACTACTCTAAAATGTGTTACTTCCTTAATTTCAAAACAGTTTCAAGTAGAGGAGGTAAATCCCTGTTTTGAGTTATATCATCTCCCCAATGACTCAACATGCAGCTATGCACCAATCAGACAGAGGGCTGTTACAGATTTTGGGACTAAAAAAATAAATACAAAAACAAATAGATTGTTATTTTTGAAGTGAAACAAATTTTTGCGCATGAAGTAATTTAAGTGTGACACATAAACATATATAGCTGTCTGCAGCTTTTTCTATTCTCGAAACTTGCGAATTTCAAAATCTTAGAAAAAATGACTGTAAGACACGCCGATACGGCGTGGACTTATTCATTTTCTAAGAGAGTATCGCAAGTACCTGAGAGTAGGGTGTTAAGTTTCACGCCTACTTTATTTCCTGCCAGTCACACTTAAAACCATACAGAAAATGCAATTCAGATTATTGCCCTTTATCCGGCAATCAGGCATCACCCTCGGTCTTGCCCTCTCCTCCTTCACAGCTCTTAGCCAGAGCAAACCGACAAAAGATGCAGTCGCAATCTATCACTTTACCACTTCACGGGACTACAGTTATGATTACGCTTTGGGTGTCGGTAATGCCGTTGAGGCAGGGGTTTTAAAATCCAATCGTTTTAGGGTAGTCGAACGCAACCGCTTTGGCTTAATCAAAGAAGAAGACAAATTTAAAGAAGCTAACACGACTGAGCTTGTAAGCAAGGCAGGTAAGCTCGGCGCGAAGATTATTATCACCGGTCATGTCACAGGAGTATCAAGGGGCAATGTGGTAAATTCCAGCAATGTTGCCACGGGTAACGAATATGTTGACATCAGTCTTTCCTTTAAGCTGGTGGATGTGGCTTCTGGAGAAATCGTTAAAAGCGAGATCGTGCGCGGTGAGGGTAAAGGCAAAAATTACGCAGAAGCTGCACAGTACGCCTATGTTTCTATAAGCGATATCATTCGTGCGCATATCGGCGCTTATCTACCACAGCGGTTTAAGTACATGTCAACGGTTTCGACAGGCACAAAAAAGCGCGGCGAATATCTTGACAAATTTAAAATTTGGGGTGGTTCGGACGATGGTCTGCAAATCAATGATGTGGTGGATATTTATTCGGTAAGCTACTTGACCAATCCTAACACCAATCAGAAGGTAGAAGAAAAACAATCATTGGGAAAAGCCAATGTATTGGAAATAAACAGCGGATCTACCGCCACGTGCAGAATGATTGACGGACCAAGAAACGGTGTTGCGATTTTGCAGGCGATTAAAAATTCAGCAGACAATTTGGTGATTGAATACAAAGGCAACTGGTATGAGAAAAGAACGCTTCTGGACATACTTGGTCAATAAATTTTTTTCACTTTTTAAACTATTTTTATGCTTTTTTTTCTCTTTTTATTATTGATAATAGCCTCCGTATTTGTTACCATAAAGTCATACAACAGCTTGCAGGCATTGGCGCAAAATGTACGGGAAAAAGCTTCCAATGTACAAGTCTCTATTAGCAAAAAGCTTTCTCTGATCAATCAAATGATTGATGTTGTTAAAAACTATCAAGAAGGCGAGCAGTTTGTGCAATTAAAAATCTCGCAGGACACCAACGCCAATAATCTAATGAGTACGTACCAACAATCCGGAAATGTGCTTTCAACCTTGCAAGGGATGGCGGAACGCTTTCCTAATCTGAAAGCAAACGAACAATACAACAATCTGAGTCACAGCATCGCTACATGTGAAGTTGATGTACAAAACAAGAGGGTTGCTTATAACGAGTCTGTGAAAGATTACAACGTCGTACGCCTTAAAATACCGACCGTTTTCATCGCCAGGTTTATCGGATTCTCGGAAGCGCCGTATCTACAATTTGACACATCAGGCATCACCGATGTTACGACACTAAAAGATTTCAAAACAGATGACGGTGAGCGCCTGAATCAATTGTTGTCAGATGCAGGGAAGCAAATTTCTGGTGCAGGTAAAACGATAGTCACTCATGCAGGCCAGGCAGGAAAATATATCGGCGAAAAAATTAAGGAGCGCAAAGGGGAGGACAATCGTACCGACCATTGACCACCAGGATAATTAGTCACCGCAACATCTACTTCTTAAAATTGACTTTATGAAACAGTTAAAATCATTACTGATAGTAATTCTCTTCGTGGCAGCATGTAAGACTGTAGTAGATAAGCCTGATTTTTCCAAACCCGTGGTTTTAGAAAATACACCTGCTCCGATTGTACCGGGCGGGTGGCGCAAGATGGGTGATTTCTTCAATATTAATGCTGAGAATGTTCATTTTGCCTTCACCCTCAAAAACAAGGCATATTTCCAAGTGGACATGATTTATCAGGAATTACTTTCGGATTTTTGGGAGTATGATCCTTCTACCAATAAATTCACTGCCAAAGCAAAACTACCAGGGCGTGAAGATAAAGAGGATAGAAATGACAGGTGCTTTTCCATTGCTGTTGGCGATAAAGGCTTTTTTGGTTTAGGCAATTACTGGAGAGGTGGTTTAAATCAGATATGGGAATATGACCCCGACTTCAACACCTGGACAAGAAAAGCTGACTTTCCTCGACGCAATACAAATCGCCCCGGAACTTTTACACTTAACGGCAAAATTTATTTTTGGGGCTGGCAAGAATATGACGGTTACCGGACAGACAGTCTTTTCGAATATGATCTGATTACAGATCGCTGGACAGATAGAACCGTACATTATCCCGGGTACTCGAAAGGGTTGTCAGAATTAGTTGTTGCTGTTGACGGAAAAGCCTATGCATGGGGACTGGATTATGCCGCCAACACCTACCGACTGTTTCAATACGATCCTGTGATGAATATCATTACTAACCTTAGCGAACCGCAATTGCAATTCGCTGCGCAGGTTTTCTATGTGTTTGGGAGTGATCTTTATCTCTATTGCGGGGCTAAGAATTTGAACTCGTTTGTTTACACGAATGAGATTTGGAAGTACAGTACGATTAATAAGACATGGGAAAAGCAGAAAGATTTCGATGGACCCATCCGTTCCAATGCATTCGGATTTACCATTGGAAGCAAAGCCTATATTTGTTTCGGACGGAACGGAGGCACAGAATACAATGATATTTGGGAGCATAATCCATAGCTGGCTTGGGTTGAAAAATCCATCACTCATCGCCAGACTTCCACATTGCACTTTGATAAGCCACCCGGTAGCGGTGACGTACAGTTACGAACCCATCAAGGTGAAGAAATAAACCTTAATTAGACATTGTCTTTCAAATCAATTTATTGCTCATTTTATGAAGCTATTGCAGCACTTAACAACAAGCATTATTCTTTCCTGCCTTCTCTTCTCATGCAGTAAGGGAGATAGCAACAAAGATGCCGTACCGCTTGCAGATACTATACTTACAAAAGAAAAACTGATCGGGAAATGGGAAGCAGAAAATGTGAGCACTTTTTGGTTCAAAAATGATATACTAACAGATCAATATACTTATAAAAGAGGCGGTAATAAGGTATACAATGGCGATATAATCACATATTGGAATTCGGCGCAAACCTCATACATAACATTTGTTGAAAATGATAGTTTTTATCAATCAAATTTGGATGGAAAAGGCTTATCATGGATGTTCCTAGGATATTTCCCAGAAGCCGGTAGATGGCAGCTTAGCGGCAAGAAGTTAATAATGCCGATAGTAGATGACAGCTCCGGCATCGTAAACGTAGCATGGGATGTAATGGAGTACACAGGCAACGCCCTGTGGATACGCCATCTTGTTTCCGGAACAGACAGCTTAGGAGACCTTTATCAATCGGACAGTCATATCATTCTTTCCCGACCGTACTAAGCATTTTTCGAAATAATATTCAAATAACATCTTCGCAACTAAACACAGTGAAACTACTCCTAACCGTTCTCGTTTTGTGTAGCAGCGTTTTGAGTCATGCACAAAAATTCCATTTTGGCATTAAAGCTAATGCCGCAATAAGCGATGTATCCATTACAATGATCAAGCGCGAGCGACCCTATTTTAATGAAAGCACCCATTCCAAAGTAGGGTTTTGCGGCGGTTTGTTTGCAGAAGTGCCCTTATTCAAATACGCTTCGGTGCAGGCAGAAGCTCTTTATTCAAATGCAGGCTTCCGGTATGATTATCGTTTTGGAGATGAAAGAAGCTATAATTACACGATTAACTATTGGTCATTCCCCTTCGTGGTAAAAGCACGATTGAAGGGGTTTGCATTAGTTGGAGGCGTTCAGTATAGCAGCTTAATATCCGCAAAAAAATCGCCCGCAAATAACGAAAGTAAAATTATTGATGATCCCGATGTAAAATCTTCTCATCAACCTGAAGAATGGGCACTGGTGTATGGCATAGAATATACTGCTCCGTTCGGACTAGGAGCTAATATTCGCTATCATTATGGACTTACAAGCATCTCAAAACCTTCGCCGCCTGCATTATCTTATCAGGAACAGGTTTATCTCGTTGATGATAAAATTTACAACAGTATTATTCAATTTGGTATCTACTGGCGTTTTCTTAAATAATCAAACACGAACACCTCATGAAATATACAATCGTCCTGCTTTCTGCTTTTATCTTCTTTACTGCGTGTCACAAAAAGAAAGACCCTGCATTGCCGGACAAACAAGAATTTATCGAAGCAGATCTTAAAAACATACAATTTGATGTTTATCCGGGAAGGAGAATTATCAATGAGGTTTACCTGTCTTTTTACAATCCAAAAACAGGTGTTCAATATGATGTTGATTTGTCTTTTGCAGTAAATAGTTCTAACGCTACTGCTAAGTTATCGGGGTTCGACCTGTTTCTTCCCACCACTTATCTTGCCGATACATCCGAGCTACACAACGGTTGGTTTAGCGTAAAGGGAATTAATAATGCTCTTGATGTAATAATTGAAGTAACAGATAATGCGAAAATGGAGCATACTGCTTACCTGCAAACGAAAAAACTCTTGCTTCATTTTACACCGCAAACAGAGGTAGTATTCAGTGAGTTTAATGTAAAGGATGTTGTTCCCTATACAAAACCGGATGGACTGCAAGCAGCTAAAGTTTTCTATGAAGATTTACTGAAAAAGGACATGACAAATGCTTCAGTATTCATCTATATGGATAAGCGGAATTAACACAAGAACCGTTCTAAATTACTTGGCTGGTAGTAAAACTAAAAAGGCTGTATCGTGATGTGCGACACAGCCTTTACACTTCTATTTCGTTAGTTTACTGAAACTCGCTGTCATCTATGGTCGTATTCACTTCCGCAGTTTTCACTTTTACTGTAATGATTTGTGGCCCTGCTGCAATTTTTACGGTGTAAGGAATTTTATAACCACCCGCATTCGGCACTTCTGTGTAGTCCGCATACTCTTGTATCACTGCACCCTGCTCGGTAGTCTGAACCACTTTTAGAAGGTAGCCTGTTTTTACATCGTAGTAGTTTGTGGCTTTGTTTTTCTCTCCGGTTTCTTCAACGGCATAAACATCTGCTCCGTTAAGTTGCTCCATTCCTTTCAGCGTAAACTTCTTGCCATATTTTTCCGGGTGTAAGTCTGCATAGATATCTGCATCTTCCTTCACTTCATTCAGATCGTCTCCTTCCAGATCTTGCTTTGTTCCCTGCACTTCCTGATAGCCTTTTGTACCATCAAAAACTCTTTTTTGCAAAACCATACCCATTCCTTCCATCGAAAACTTCAATTTGTTGGGCGCTTTTTTTATTTCCGTGATGGTGAGTGCAATGCCTTGAACTTCTCCACTGCTTACTGTCTTAATGCTTTTAATTGCCTTAATTGTTTTCTCTCCACCAATTGCCGAAACGTATTTTTTTACCACATCATTTCCGGTAAGATTTGCGGGCGCTGCCACAGTAACTGCTGGTTTTATTTCACGACCGTAGGTATCATAATATAGTATCTTACCGTTGCTGGCAAAGCGTGTAAGCGTTTTTGCTACTTCATCTTTACTTCCTACAACTACAAGATTTGCTTTATCGGGCTGAATGTATTTTTTTGCAATAGCCTGCACATCTTCTGTGGTAACTGCGGCAAGATTTTTCAAATAGTTTTGATAGTAGTCCTTCGGCATTTTATACCGCTCTATATTGATTGCGTATTGTGCAACTGTAGCGGGGCTTTCCAAACCTATCGCAAATGAACCCGACATGTTTACAATGTGATTTTGCAATTCTTCTTTAGAAACTTTTTCATTGCGAAGCTTATTCATTTCAGAAATAATCTCCTGCACCGAACTATCAGTAACCGCGTTGCGTCCTTTTGAATAGGCCGTGAAAGAACCTTTAAGAATATCCTGTGAAAGCGAAGAATAAGAACCATACGTCCAGCCATGTTGCTCGCGAAGGTTTAAAAACAAGCGACCATTAGATCCGCCGCCAAGAATGGAATTTGCAACGCGTGCTTTTATCACATCAGGAGTTCCGGGTTTAAGATCAACTGGATAAGTTACGTTGATTACACTTTGAACAGCGGCATCGCGGGGAACAAAAACTACGCGGCGTGCAGCAGGTGGAGCAGGATTGCTGTATTGCGCAACAGGTACAGTTGCTTTTTGCCAATTGCCAAAATACTTTTCAATTACGGGTTTAATTTCTGCCATGGTGATGTCTCCCACCACTGCCATGTACGCTACATTCGGACGAAAATAAGTTGAGTAATATTTCTTCACCTTGTCCAGCGTTATTTTCTGAATGCTCTCTTTGGTGGCTACTTCGCCATAAGGATGTTGCTTGCCAAAATTTACCACAGCGCTTACTTTATTGAGCATTGCATCAGGTTCGTTCTCTTCAGCTTCAAGTCCCGAAAGGGCGCGTGTTTTTATTTTATCAAGTTCCGATTGTTTAAAATCTGCATTTATAGCAACGTCTGCCATCAACTCAAAAATCTTTTGCTGATGCTTTTTCAAACCACTTGCTGAAATACCTTCATCCGAAGCATTGATGTTCGCTCCAATGAAGTCAATTTCTTTGTTGAGTTGTTCGTTAGAACGTGTCTTTGTTCCGCTTGTCAACAGTTCAGACATCATGTCCCGATAGCCTGCCATGTTTCCTTCCAGTTC
>ENA-UOUJ01000857-UOUJ01000857.1-activated-sludge-metagenome-genome-assembly--contig:-NODE-857-length-17795-cov-10.166855_pt1 | contig 17795 bp, 13 predicted proteins | sample MGYA00249839_ERZ747224 | MGnify/ENA primary metagenome ERZ747224 (study PRJEB28782, sample SAMN03220277) | activated sludge metagenome | biome: wastewater; feature: sewage sludge; material...
CTCCGGCAAGACGCTCGGCAGCGTCTCGGCCCTTCGGGCTTCCATCCCTTGCAGGTCTGCAAATCCCAACAGCTGACATCTGACAGCGGCCGCGATGCACCCTGGTCTCGATCTCTGCTTACTGGCGCGGTCCGGACGTCCCTGGGTGACATGAGGCAGCGGCTATTGACCCTAAGCGGTCCTGAGCTAGTGCCGTATGCCGCGGCGCAGAGCGCTGCCGACATCGAATGTGGCAAGGACCGCAATCGGGGCAGGCCAATCCTAGAGCGCTAAAGGAATACGAGAGTAACTCGTTCAACCGCGCCAGAAGCGCGGCATGAACAAAATCAAGATCGTGAATAGCTCGAGCCGGCCGAGGAGCATGCCAAAAGATAATAGCCACTTGGCTCCGTTCGGCAGCACTTCGAAGTTTCCGGCCGGACCTATAACGTCGCCGAGGCCGGGCCCGACGTTGGCAAGCGCGGTGATGGCACCACTCGCACTCGTCAGAAAGTCGAGACCAAACGCCATGAGCGCGATCATCAATGCCCCAAGGCAGAGGAAGAATACGGCAAAGAATGAAACGACAGAGCCGACGATCTCGTCGTCGAGCGTTCGATTTCCGTAGGTGCGAGGAAAAACGCCGCGCGGATAGAGAAGCCGAAGAAAATGCGTCTTCAGCATGATTGCCATAACTTCGAAACGAAAGATCTTAATGCCGCCGGACGTTGAACCCGTGCAGCCGCCAACGAACATCAATACGAAGAAAATCCCGACAGCGGCATTGCCCCATGTTCCGTAATCCGCGCTGGCGTACCCGGTCGTCGTAACCACCGACACGATGTTGAAGGCCGCTTGCCGGAAGGCAGGCTCGATATCGTACTGTCCCGCCCAATATAGCCCTGATCCGACTGCCGCGACAGCCAACCCGATGAGGGCAAGCATCGTAATGACTTGACGATCCACGAGCGCCTTGTGCTCGCCGGCAATCAGCCGAACATAGAGAACGAACGGAATGCTTCCCGACAGCATGAACAGGGTCGCGAACCATTGAATGCCGTTCGCTTCCCACTTTCCGAAGGAACTGTCGGAGGTCGAGTAGCCGCCCGTAGCGATCGAAGTCAGTGCGTGAGCGAGGGCGTCGAACATTCTCATGCCCGCAATCCAATAGACAAGCGCGGCAACGACGGTCAGCCCTACGTAAACGAGCGCGATCGCCATGGCAATCTGGCGGACGCGCGGCATGGCCTTCTCCGATCGGTCGGAAGACTCGGTTCGGAACAACTGCATGCCGCCGATGCCGAGCGCAGGGAGGATCGCGATTGCGGAGGCAATGATCCCAATTCCTCCCATCCACTGCAGCAATGCTCTCCAAAGCAGAAGTCCGGGCGGTGCGTGATCGAGGCCCGTGATAACCGTCGCACCAGTCGTGGTTATGCCGGACACAGCTTCGAAAATGGAGTTCGACAGACTGCCGCTCACGCTGCCAAAATCCGAGAAATAGAACGGGAGAGCGCTGATCGCGGACACGCTGAACCAACTCAAGGGCGTGAGGACGAAAGCCTGGCGCAGAGTGAAACCTGAATGCAACGATCCCTGGCAGCCCACGGCGAGCGCGCTGCCGACAACGGCCGAGAGCGCCGAAGCCGCCGCGAACGATTTCCAGCCCGAGTTTGCAAAGTAGATGTCGACCGCCATCGGGAACATCATCATTGCTGCAGTCGAGAGAAGCACCAATCCCACTATGTAAAGAACCGGCTTAAGTCCGGGCACTGAGATCGGGCGCAACCCAATGCTCCAATACGGGGTGCGGTTCATTTCGCGTGACTCCGCGTCGTTCCAAGCAGGGCTTCCGAAAGGCGGAGATAGCTGTAAGGAACCAGCGCCACCACATGGTCTCCGACTTCAAGCTGTGTATCTTCGCGGGGAATCATCGCTTCGCCATTGCGCACGACAGCGGCGATCTTCATCGCAGGTGGAAGCCCGAGCTTATTGATGGGCCGGAGAAGCAAGCGCGACTCTTCAGTAATTTCCGCTTCAACTACCTCTCCAAAATCCTCCCGCAACGTATAAAGCGCGGAAATCGAACCATGCCGAACGTGCCGCAGCACGGTGGAGATCGTAACCGTGCTCGGATTTACGACGGAATCGATCCCGAGAGTTGGAATGAGAGATTCGTAAGTGCTCTTGTTCACGAGCGTGATCGCGCGCTTACAACCTGCCTGCTTGGCAAGAACCGAGGCAAAGATATTCGTCTCGTCGTCGTTGGTCACCGCCACAATCGTCTCGGCCGAACCTGCACGCGCCTCACCAAGAAGCGCGCGATCTAAGGCGTCTCCGTGCAGAACGACGGTCGCGCCCGCAAGCTCCTGAGACACATGTTCCGCCCGCGCGCGGTCCTGTTCGATGAGCTTGATTTCAACACCAGGCGCTTCTTCGTAAACCTTCCGCGCAAGATGCAGTCCCACGTTTCCTGCACCCACGATAATGAGCCGCCTGGCCACGCGTTCGCGATGGCCGAACGCGGTCATGACGTCGTCTACTTTCTCGGTCTTGGCGATGACGTACACGTCATCTCCCGCCTCGACGCGATCGGCCCCATCGGGCACAAAGCAACGCCCGTTTCGCACGACGGCAACGATTGTCATGCCGTCGACAGGAGAGTCACTCGCGATCTCCGAGAGCTTCCGCCCAGTTACGGAGCAATCGCGCGCGCCCGCGTGAATGCCGAGTAACTCGACCAGGCCATCAGCCATCGGCACCATGTCGAACGCACCCGGCGTACGCAGGCGGCGCGCGATGCCCTCCGCAATTTCGATCTCCGGGGAGATAATGACGTCGATTGGCAGGTGCTCGGCCGCATAGAGGCCGCTTTTGTTTTGCGACAGATATCCCGAGTGACGAAGTCGAGCGATGCGATACTTCACATTGAATAGAGAGTAGGCAACCTGACAGGCTACCATATTCACTTCATCGGAACGCGTCACGGCGATGAGCATATCCGCATCTCGCACATCCGCCTTCTGAAACGTTTCCGGATGAGATGCGTGACCCACGACACCGCGGACGTCGTAGCTTTCGTCGACGCGGCGGATCAATACTGGATCGTTGTCGATCACCGTGACATTGATGCCCTCGGTTGCGAGGTGGCGCGCGATCGTGGTTCCGACTTCGCCGGCACCGCAAATGACAACTCTCATCTTCGGCCTCCAGCCGCCGGATTTGGCACAGGTCACTAACGCGCTTGAGGTTCGAAGCCAAGTGCCGTCTCAGGAGGCAACCTTGGATCGATTTTCTTTCGTGACACCATGTCAAAAGATCCGTTAGGCTCTTTTCTTGATCGCTCATGACCTGGGCACGATAAGGAGACTGCGCAGTGGCTTCCGCACGGCTTCTGGTTGAACGAGGGCCGGTCCGCGCTGCATCCGAGGATTGGGGCGAGTTTCTATTTGTGTCGCTCCCATCGCCAGGGGACCGCATCGCCGCAGACTATAACGGGGCGACTCACTATCTCACTGTGATTTGCGTACACCATAAGCCAGCAATGGCGGGCAATAGCGGAGCGGCTCCTTCGGCAGCCGTGGTGACCAAATGGACGAGTTCTGACTGACGGGCTGCATCTAGCTTCATTGAGCACGTGAACGCCGAACTCGTTGATGTGAGCGGCCCATGTCCCTTTTGGGTCATCCACGCCCTTCGAGAGACACGCGGAACCGTCGGCTGCACCTCGTGCTCCGGAAATAAACTGCGTCGCAGACACTGCTAATACCCGAGTGCTTAATGTCCGTTGTTGGGACGGAGTGCGATGATGCAGCGCCCTATTCCGATGTACCACTACGGCAGCTTCTGGCCCTTAGCGTCAGGAGCCAGTTGTCCGCTGTGCGAAGGTGTGCGGTCAGGCAAACTGACGGCGGCTGAAGCGATCCGGGACTCGGCCCGATGTCCGCTTCACTCGGCAAAGCCAGCATTTAGCGGATCAATCCAAATGAATTGCTCACGCACATAGCTCGACGCTCACGTGAGCACAGAATGCTCACGAACGGCTTCGAAATTTCCCTCAGTTATCCACAGGTTTTCCACACTTCAGTGCATAAAAATTACTCACGAAATCAAGTAACTAGCTGAATATAGTCAGCTATCGTCCCAATCCATCATGGGCGCCACGCAGAATGTGTGGGAGTGAGGTGTCACGGGCTTTCCAAGTTCGCGCTCAACGGCGCGGTCTCGCTCGATACATTTTTCCGGCGCCGTCTGCGTGCGAGACGCGCTCGCAGCGGGCAGGCCGTCGTCCTCTCCTCTGGGTACTGGAGAGGGGTGCCCTCTCGCAAGGGTCATGATGTCGTCTAATCCATGGTTTGAAGCCCATGATGGAGAGCGGGCGCATCAAAGCAGCCGGCAGCCGGGCACTCCCGCTTGGACTCCCGGTCGCCGGCTTCAGCCCCGTCCGCCGCTGCCGTGGGCGTATCTCTTGACTTGGGCGCAGAGTTTGTTACGGGCACCCGGCACAGCTCTCAGCATTCGACGGCGAGGCGTCTCGGGCGGCGGCGGCGATCCGTAACGGGCGCCAAGGCCTCGGCCAGACGCGCGATCCCGGCTGCAATCTCCTGCTCGGTGAGCGAGGAGAACCCGAGCACCAAATAGCGGTCGTTTTCGGGAGAGGTGTCGAGACCGACTGCGGCGCCGGACGTCAACGTATAGACGCCGACACCCGCCTCGATCGCGCGTTGCTCGATCTCCCGGGCGGGAGGAAATCCGCTCGGAAGCCGCCAAGCCAGGTGCATGCCCGCCTCGTCGCCGATGATCTCGCCGCCGGGGAAATGTTTTTCGAGCGCGGCGAGCAGCGCATTGCGCCGCGAGAGATAGAGCTTTCGAATGCGCCGCACGTGCCGCTCATACCCGCCGCTGGTCATGAAGTCCGCGAGGGCGGCCTGCTCCAGCCATGGTTGACCGTTGTTCATCAGTGTTTTCATGTCGCGTGCGCGCGCGACGAGCTCGGGCGGAAAGACGACGTAGCCGAGACGGAGGCCCGCGCCGAGCGACTTCGAGAACGTGCCGAGATAGATCACGCGCCCCGTGCGATCCAATCCCTTGAGCGCGGCGATGGGCGCGCCGTGAAACCGGAAGTCGCTGTCGTAGTCGTCTTCCAGGATGTAGGAATCCGTTTCTGCCGCCCATGCCAAAAGCTCCAGACGGCGCTCGAGCGAGAGCGTAACCCCCAACGGGTACTGATGCGAGGGCGTGACATAGGCGACGGCGTTTCTGACGTCGGGCAGGTGGCTGCAATCGAGGCCGCGGTCGTCCACCGGAACGGAGACGACGTTGGCGCCGAAGCTTTCGAAGAGGAACGCGGCGCCCTGGTAACACGGCTGCTCGACAACCGCGGTGGCACCGGGCCCCAGCATCATCCGGCTCACGAGATTGAGACCGTCCTGGCAGCCGCCGACAATGACGATCTCGTCGGCGCTGGTCGCGATGTTGCGCGTCGGGCGCAGCCGGTCCGCGATCGCGCGCCTCAACTCGAAAAGACCCGACTGAGCGCGATACTCGGTGAGATCGGAGCCCGCGGTGCGCAGCCTTTTGACGATCAACTGCGCCCACGTCTTGCGCGGGAACGAGCCCGGGTCCGGCCGTCCGACCCAGAAATCCGCCACGAGCCGGCCCCGATGGGGGTTGACCACGGCCTGACAGCGAAACGTCGGGTGAACCGGATTGCCCATGGCGCGGCGAGGCTTGCGCGATGACGGCGGGCTGCTCTGGCTCGCTGCATAGAGCGCGCTCTCGGGGATTTGGAACGAGACGAACGTGCCCACGGACGAGCGCGTCTCGATGTAGCCCTCGGCGGTGAGGCGCTCGTAAGCGAGCGCGGCCGTGTTGCGCGCGATGCCGATCTGCTCGCTGAGCGCACGCGTGGCGGGAAGACGCTCGCCCGGACGGAGGCGTCCCTCCAGGATCATGGCGCGCACCTGCTCGAAGATTTGTGTCTGCAGGCTCACCGGACTCATCGGCTGAAGCCTCAACGGCAATGGCATTGGGATTTTCTCCCGGGAAAACACCAGCTTAACGATGCGCTCTGGCACCATACTATAGGCCAGAACCGGCCATCCGATAGAGCCGCGCAGAGTCATTAGGATGGAGCCACGCGACCTTTCTCCAGGGCATCCGGCGCGGGATCACCCGTAAATGCGCTTCCTTCCGCCAATTTGTCCGTAGGGCATACACGTCGTGGCGCAATCTTCGCCGCGATCCGGCCCGCCCGGGCGGCACCACGCTTTTGCAGCCGCCCGGCGCTAGGCGCAGCCGGCGCCCGCCACCTAGTGTTTGCGCAACGAGGCACGCGGCGCGGGAGCCTATGGCATACGGGCGGACGAGAGTTCACTCCTCTGCCGGAAGCCTCACGCAAAGGCGCCGAAGACCTTCCAACGCAGAGGATCGAGCAGCTCCGTGACCACAGCCCTGATCGTCGACGACCATCCGATCGTCATGGAAGCTTGCAAGCAACTGCTGAGAACCGCGGGCGTGGAAGAGATCGGCGAGGCGTCGAGCCCCGTGGACGCGTATCGCGCCTATCGGACGCTGAAGCCCGATATCATCGTCTCCGATCTCACCATCCGGACAGGGATCCTCGACGGCATCTCGTTCATCCGGCGGCTCCGCCTGCACGACAAGACGACGCCGATCCTCGTGTTCTCGATGCATACCGATCCGGTGATCATCTCGCGCACGCTCGAGGTCGGCGCGACAGGCTATCTGTGGAAGACGACCTGCTCGCAAGAATTCGTGAGAGCGTTTCACAAGGTGCGCCAGGGCGTCCGCTATCTCAGCCACGAGGTGGCGTCCGAGCTTGCATTCATGGAGCTGAGAGGCACCGCGAACCCGCTCAGCACGTTGACGCTGCGCGAACTGCAGACGCTCGCCCTCATCGCGGACGGGCGGCCCTACGGGACGATCGCCGAGGAGCTGCACGTCTCCTATAAGACGGTCGCCAACACGGCCTCGCAAATCAAGGTCAAGCTGGGGGCCGCCAGTCTGCCGGAACTCATGCGCATCGGCATTGCGCATCTTCCCTCCGAAACCGGACGGCGCAACATCCGCGTTGCGTGACCCTTTCGTGACAAAATTTTCCGCGAACGCCGCCCGACCTTCGGCGCGACGCTTCCCGTTAACGCGCGGCTAAGCATGAGCGCGCTCGGCTGCGCATTCGGCATGACAGCCTCGCTCGCTTCGCATGGCGCGCATCCATCCGCCTCTCCGCTTTGATCCGAAACAGGCCGGGCTCGATCCGCGTTGCCTAAAATGGTGATCTCTGCGGCGGCCGCGTCGTTCGACCACCGCCGCGCCAACCCCACCGAACGGAGGCGAATGCCATGGCCAAGACGATGAAGGCTGCGATCTTTGTCGAAAACGGACGCATCGTTCTCGATGAGAAGCCGATCCCCGAGATCGCGCCGACGGACGCGCTCGTTCGCATTACGACGACGACGATCTGCGGGACCGACGTTCACATTCTGAAGGGCGAGTATCCCGTCGCCAAGGGGCTTACGATCGGACACGAGCCTGTCGGCATCATCGAGAAGCTCGGCTCGGGCGTCACCGGTTTCGAGGAAGGCCAGAGGGTCGTCGTCGGTGCGATTACGCCTTCGGGGTGGAGCAACGCGTGTCTCTGCGGCTGCGGCGCGCAGGATGGCGCGGGCACGAAGCACGGCTGGAAGCCGTACGGAGGCTGGAAGTTCGGGAACACCATCGACGGCAGCCAGGCGGAATATCTCCGCGTGCCGGATGCGATGGCCAATCTCGCGGTGATCCCCGACCATATTGCGGACGAGCAGGTGCTCATGTGCCCCGACATCATGTCGACCGGTTTTTCGGGCGCGGAAAGCGGCGGCGTCAAGATCGGCGACATCGTGGCCGTGTTCGCCCAGGGACCGATCGGACTGTGCGCGACGGCCGGTGCCAAGCTGATGGGGGCGACGAAAATCATCGCGGTCGAATCCGTTCCTGCACGCATCGAAATGGCCAAGCGGCTCGGCGCGGACGTCGTGGTCGATTTCAAGGCGGAAGATCCGGTGGAAGCGATCATGCGGATCACGGACGGGCGCGGCGTCGACGTCGCGATCGAGGCGCTCGGCGTGCAATCCACGTTCGAAGCCTGCCTCCGTATTCTCCGCCCCGGCGGCACGCTGTCGAGCCTTGGGGTCTATTCCTCCGATCTCAAGATCCCGCTCGACGCCTTCGCGGCGGGCCTCGGCGACACGACGATCCGCACTACGCTCTGCCCCGGCGGCAAGGAGCGCATGCGGCGCATGCTGGAGGTCGTCGCGTCGGGCCGTGTCGATCTCTCGGGGCTCGTGACGCATCGCTTCAAGCTGGACGAGATCGAGGAGGCTTACGACCTTTTCGCCAACCAGCGCGACGGCGTGCTCAAGGTCGCCATCACGCCGTAACGGGCCGGGCAAGACCGTCGCACCGGGGTCTGCTCCCTCGGACAGCCCAGGAGCGGCGGCCCTTGCCCGGAACGCTCGGAACCAATGCCGGGCTCATGGCTTCCTTTGGGGTCGGCCTCGTGTCGCGCATCCGCGATCGGCAGCCAATCCGCGGACCCGAGCACGATCCCCGTGCGATCGTCTTCCGCGCTTCTCAGACAAGACCTGACATTCTCGCTGCATGACACGACCTCGCTGCAAAGACACGACGTCCGGCGCGTTCATCGTCTCAACGGAGGAATGCCATGAAAGTCAAAGACGCCATGCACAAGGGCGCCGAATGGGTGAGCCCCGATACGCCGCTGACCGAGGTGGCGCGCAAGATGAAAGAGCTCGACGTCGGATCGATCCCCGTGGGCGAGAACGACCGCCTCGTCGGAATGGTGACGGATCGGGACATCGCCTGCCGGGCGGTGGCAGACGGCCGCGATTGCGACGTGGCGACGGCGGGCGACGTGATGACGGACGGCATCGTCTTCTGCCGCGACATGGAAGAGCTCGACGACGCCCTGCGCATCATGGAGCACAAGCAGATCCGCCGGTTGCCGGTGATCAACGAGCAGAAACGGCTGGTCGGAATGCTCAGCCTCGGAGATGTCTCGCAGACGGCGCCTCACGCGCTTACGGGCGAGGTGACGGCGGCCGTGAGCGCACCCCACGCCTGATCCGGCACCTGCGATCGCAGAAGCGGCGGCGGCTCTCTCATTTTCGCGGGCCGCCGCCGACTTGCCGGATCAACAGCGTTCCGAGGAGACACCGAACGGGAAAGGACGGATGCATGACGATACCTTCGCCCATCGCTCGCACCGTGCAGCAAACCCAGGAGTGGCTGAAGGAGCTCCGGGACAACGCCGACTTCGAGACGGAGACGGCAGCGCTCAGCGTCTTGCGCGTCGTTCTCCACCAGCTTCGCGACCGGCTCACGCCCGATGAGGCGGTCCAGCTCGGCGCGCAACTGCCGACCGTTCTGCGCGGAGTTTATTACGAAGGCTGGCGTCCAGCGCGCACCCCGGAGCGGATCCGGAGCAAAGAGCAGTTTCTGGACGCCATCGAGACGAAGCTTTTGCCGCGCGCCCTGCCGGTGGAACGGGTGGTGAGGGATGTCTTCGCCCTGCTCGCTCATCATTGCGACCCCGGCGAGATCTCGCAGGTGATCGACCAGCTTCCGTCCGGCCTCAAGGGACTGTGGCCGGAACACGCGGTGACGTATCGCGCACGGGTGTGACGACGCTGCTCTCGCGGCGAGCTCGGTATCCCGCGCCGCCGTTTACTTCGCCGTGCCGGTGAGAAAAACAATCCCGGTATATCCGCTGCGGATCTCGCGCTCGACGATGCCGATGTTCCGCGTCTCGATACCTTCGGCATGCGCTGCAAAAACCTGCTCGATGCCATCGGCGGAAAGGTTCAGCGCCGGATAGAGATAATCCGACACCAGATAGCCGTCGGAGCGCGCCAGGAATGCGGCGGCGAGCGTACCGCCGGGACGAACCGAACGGGCGAAGGCTGCGCAGGCCGCCTCAAACTCGTCTTGCCGCTTCGTGATGGATTCGGCGCAGAAGAACATGGTCGCGGCGTCCCACGCGCGCGGGGGCAGATCGAAGATCGACCCTTGCGTCACCGTGCACGTCTCCTTGAGAGCGGGAAGCGGATTGTCCGGCAGCGGACAGGTGTCGCCATAGGCTTCGCGCACGACGTCCCAGAAGTGCCGCCACTGCGGGCGCAGGTCGTCGCCGGCGATCTCGCGTTCGAGCCAAGCGAGGTTGCTGTCGGAGAACTCCCACGCGGTCAGCCGGCGTGCGCGTGGAAGCGCGCAGAAGAAGGGAATGAGGTTGGGCCCGGTTCCGACATCGACGATATCGAGGCCCTCAGCCGCAGGCTGCGCACGCTTCAACGCCTCGACGGCCAATCGAACGATGAGATCGTCGTCCGGGTGCGGCTCGCCGTAATAGTGCTGAAAGTAGGCTTCGGAATCGAATTCCTTCCAGGAGTAATCGGCGTTGCCGCGCCCGCTCGCTGCGTTCCCATCGTGCATCGCTGTCCTGCCTGACGCCGTGCGGTGTTTTCCCGTGCCGAGCGAGAAGACCCAAACACGTGCGGAAAATCAAGCGGAGGCTTTCGTCTTTTCGGACGCGTGCTCGATCAGCGTGGGCTTCGATAACGCCGATCCCTGCCACGGCTTGAACTTCCCGATCAGGCCCGACAGTTGATCGACCTCCACCGGACGCGAGAAGTAGAAGCCCTGCAGCTCGGTGCAACCGAACAAGCTCATGAGCTGGGCTTGATATTCCGTCTCCACGCCTTCGGCGACGATCTCCATGCCAAGCCCGCGCCCCAGCGACGCCACCGATTGAATAATGGCGCGCGACGTCTCCGAACTCGACGCATTGGCGACGAAGCTCCGGTCGATCTTGATCTTGTTGAACTTGAAGTTGCACAGGTAGTGCAGGCTCGAATACCCCGTTCCGAAATCGTCGAGCGCGGTCTGGAAGCCCATCTCCTGCAGGGCATTGAGGGTCGACGTGGTGGAGGCGTTGGCCTCGAGCAGCACGCCCTCGGTGATCTCGAGCACGAAACGCTGCGGCACGACACCATGCGTCTCGACTAGATCTCTCAGGACTTTCACAAGATCCGTCTGGCGGAACTGAAGCGGCGACAGATTGACGGCGATGTCGAGATCGGGCCAGCGCTTCGCATCGCGGGCGGCCCGATCCAGCATCCACGTGCCGAGCGTCGCCATGAAGCCCGACTCCTCGGCAATGGGAATGAAGGTTGCCGGCGGCACCTCTCCGCGTTCCGAATGATGCCACCGCAGAAGCGCCTCGGCGCCGACGATCTCGCCCGTGCGGCAGGACACGATCGGCTGATACTGCATTCGCAGTTCGTTGCGCTCGATGGCCGCGCGCAGATCGACCTCGATGCCGCGGCGCGTCTCCACATTGCGCGCCATATCGTCGGTGAAGAAGATCGCCCGGTCCCGTCCCTGCCGCTTCGCATCGTAGAGCGCGATGTCGGCGTGGCGCATCAGGTCGTCCGTCGTCGTGCCGTGGTCGGGCGCCATCGCAATGCCGATCGAGGCTTTGACCCGCATGGACTGGTCGTCGATGGAGAACGGCTCTGTGAACGCGGCCGAGATCCGTTCGGCAAGGCGCCTGCCGCCCTGCTCGTCCTCGGCGAGACAGAGGATTGTGAACTCGTCACCGCCGAAGCGGGCGATGAAATCGCCCGCCCTCAGCCGCGAGCGCAGACGCTCCGCCACGGCGCGGACGAGCTTGTCGCCCGTCTCGTGGCCCAGCGTATCGTTGATGTCCTTGAACTTGTCGATGTCGACGTAAGCCGCAACCACCCGCCGACCGTGGGGGCTCACGTTGACCTTGGCGAGCCACTGGTCGACCTTTTCGAGCATGTGCATCCGGTTCGGCAGGCCGGAGAGCGCATCGTGCCTCGAAGCATGACGGGATTTGGCCTCGCGTTGGGCCAGCTCCTCAGAGGCTCGCCTCAGGCGCTTGAACATCTGATTGGAGAGGACGCCGGCTCCGAGCGCACCGCAGGCGACGAGCGGCAGGATCACCGTCAGCAGAATGTGGCCGGGACGGCGCGTCGTCCATGACAGATAGCCGGCCGGCTTGCCGTCGTCGCCGACGAACGGCTCGGACAGCACGCTGCTTTTCGCCGGCGCACGGGGCGACAACGCCAGATCCGTCAGCAAAATGGAGCGCGCGATCTTGGAGATGAATTCTTCCTTGATGTACACGACGCCGACAAGAAGCTTCGGCTCGCCCTTGAGCAAGGCCATGTCGATGTTGGGAACGATCGAGATGGCACCCACCACCGCGGGGCGGTCTCCCACGGTCACGATGTGGCCCGCCCATCGGGCAACATCGGCGGCCGGCGATAGCGTGCGGTAGTCGCTCTGCGTCCTTCCGAATTCATCGGGACGCTCTTTCAACCCCGACTCATGGGAGCGGCCGCGCACCTCGGCAACGACCGGCGACAACTCGGCGTGCCGCAAATCGTAAGCGCCAGGCTCTGCGCGCGCGCCGTTCTTGTAAGCGTAGATCGGGCGATTGTTTTCATCGAGGACGTAGACCTCGTCGTGACCGTAGGTCTCCGTAAGGAACAGTCCGAATTCCGTGTCCGCGAAGTAAAGATCAACCGTGTCGCCGCCAATCTTGGTTACGGCTTCATCCCACCACGCGACGCTCTTCAACCCGTCGAGGACGCTGCCGACACTCTTGTTGATCGCGTTTTCGAGGAGCGCACGCTCGGTTTCAGTAGCAGCCCGGTTCGCGGACCAACCAGCGAATGCAACGATTGCGAGCAAAAGTATTCCGAAGAAGGTGATTGCGCTTCGGATGCCCACCATCAAACGGCGGAGATCATCCTCGTAGGGTCGCGTTGTATCCACCGGCAACATTTGAGGAATACACCCTTTACGGATCACACGAAAATCCTAGTGCTTAAGGATTTACAGACCCCTCATATGCATCCGCCCGTGCTTCTTCTTTTAAACTACGTTTAATATTGAATTGAGCCTGTCCCAAAACTGGACATTGCTGCATTAAGGATTGATTTTTACGAATTAACAGTTTATTAATCACGTTCATTGAGGCGTGCCAGCCTCGCGATGCGTGGCTGCACAGGACGCGGCGTGGTTCATGAGTACTCCCTCTCTCGTTATTCGTACCCGTGCCGACAGTACGGAATTAAGAAAAGCCGCACTTTCTATCGAACAAGCGGCGTGGGGAGAGCTGGGGTATCTCAACTATACTCGGGCGCATTACGAGCTTTACGCCGACTTACTTGAGCAATACGCGGATTATCAGCTCTGCCTCGTCAACGAAGAGACGGGGTACCCTGTTGCAGTTGCGAATTGCGTCCCGGTTGCCTGCTCCGGACCCGACGATCTCCCGCCGGAAGGCTGGGACTGGCTTCTGGAAACCGCCGCCCGGCCGAAAGGCCCGCACAACATGCTAGGCGCGCTCGCGATTTCCGTTCCGGCCATTCACCGTTCCAAGGGCTACGCGCGCAAAATGATCCGCGCGCTCCTCGATCTGGCCGCGGCCAAGGGTCTGCACGGCCTGATCGCTCCGGTTCGCCCGTCGGCGAAGTCGCATCATCCTTGGGTGTCCATCGACGATTACATCACGTGGACCGACCACGAAGGGCGCATCTTCGATCCCTGGCTGAGGAGCCATCTGTCGTCGGGCGGCAAGCTCGTCGGGCCCTGCGAGCGATCCATGGTCGTGCACGAGCCGCTTCCCTTCTGGGAAACATGGGCGAAGCAGACGTTCGACGAGACGGGGTCGTACGTGCTCGATGGCGTGCTGACGCCGGTCGAAATCGACGTCTCACGGCAGTATGGCCGGTACGAGGAGCCCAACGTCTGGGTCGCCTACGCGTCCTGATCGCCCTATCCCTTTAAAATTGCACGCGAAAACGTGCCGCATTCGTTTGGCGAGCGACTTTTTTGGCGTGCGCGGTTCGCGATGGACGGGCACGCGCCGGCTTGGTGCGGTCGTTCGTGATCCCATCGGCAGGCACCGACATTTCGGGGCACCGCCGCGACTCTCATGCGGAACCCTCGCTGGCGGCGGGATGGGTGCAAACACCCGCGCGGACGGCTCTCGGCCCCACGCGCCCGGATTTGAGCAAGACAGTTGCACACGAGCCCCATGTTTATGTTTTAAAGTGCGAATCGCGGTTTCCGTCAGAACCCGGTGACGCCGAGGCTCGACACTCAAAAAGACGGAACCTCGGGGAGGACAGAGATCGATGGCCGCGCCGCCTTCGCTATCCGCAAGGGCCGTACCGGACGGGGTTGAACTCGCGGCCGAAGGGGCGTGGACCGTTGTGCACGCCAGGAGCCTCGACACCCTCGTGGACAAGGCCGCGCGGGAGACGCCGCCGGACCGGCCGCTCACCATCGCATTGCACCACATCACCGCCCTCGACACGTATGGCGCCTGGCTGATCGAACGCCTGGTGCGCGCACGGCGCGACGCGTCCGGCGGGACGCGCCTCGACGGCCTGCCCGAGCGGTACCAAAGCCTTTACGACGAGATCCGGGAGACCGAACACGACCCGGCTTCCGCGCCGGAACGCCGATCCAGCCTCGCGGCGCATGTGGAGGCGCTCGGCCAGGGCACCGTCCGCTTCGGCCAGCAGCTTCTCGCCTTCACCGCCATGCTGGGCGCGATCTTCGCGTCCCTCGGGCGCGCGCTGGCCGATCCCAGGAGTTTCCGCTTCACCTCGACCGTGCATCACCTGGATCGCGTCTGCTGGCAGGCCGTGCCGATCATGATGCTGATCACGTTCCTGATCGGTGCGATCATCGCCCAGCAGGGGTTCTTCCATTTCCGCAAATTCGGCGCGGACGCCTATGTCGTCGACATGGTGGGCATCCTCGTGCTGCGCGAGATCGGCGTGCTCATCGTCGCGATCATGATCGCGGGCCGCTCGGGCAGCGCCTACACGGCCGAGCTCGGCTCGATGAAGATGCGCGAGGAGATCGACGCGCTGCGCACCATGGGGCGAGACCCCATGGACGTGCTGATCCTGCCGCGCATCGTGGCGCTCGTCATCGCGTTGCCGATCCTGACCTTCCTCGGCGCCATGAGTGCGCTTTACGGGGGCGGGCTCGTGGCCTGGGCCTACGGCGGCATGAGCCCGGACATCTACATCGAGCGGCTGCGCGAGGCGGTGTCGTTCACGCACTTCCAGGTCGGCATGATCAAGGCGCCCTTCATGGCGCTCGTCATCGGCGCGGTTGCGTGTACGCAGGGCCTCGCGGTCAAGGGCAGCGCGGAATCGCTCGGGCTCGAAACCACGGCCTCAGTCGTGAAATCGATCTTCCTCGTCATCGTGCTCGACGGTCTCTTCGCCGTCTTCTTCGCCTCGGTGGACATGTAGGCCATGAGCGGGGACCCCATCATCGACGTTCGGGATCTGGTGGTCGGCTTCGGCGCGCGCACCGTGCTCAACGGCGTGTCGTTCGACGTTCAACGGGGCGAGATCTTCGGTTTCGTCGGCGGATCGGGTAGCGGCAAGTCCGTGCTCTTGCGCACGATCATCGGCCTCATTCCGCGCCGGGCGGGCACCATCGAGGTGCTGGGCACGCGTCTCGACCAGGCGAGCGACGAGCAGCGCCAGGGCGTGGAGCGCCGCTGGGGCGTGCTGTTCCAGCAGGGCGCACTGTTCTCGTCGCTGACGGCGCTGCAGAACGTGCAGTTTCCGATGCGCGAATACCTCGACCTTCCGCAGCGGCTGATGGACGAAATGGCGGCCGCGAAACTCGACATGGTGGGCTTCAGGCGCGCGGATCATCACAAGATGCCGTCCGAGCTTTCCGGCGGCATGACCAAGCGCGTGGCGCTGGCGCGAGCGCTCGCGCTCGATCCCGATCTCGTGTTCCTCGACGAACCGACGAGCGGGCTCGATCCCATTTCAGCCGGCGACTTCGACACGCTGATCCGCACGCTGCAGCGGACGCTCGGGCTTACGGTGTTCATGATCACCCACGATCTCGAAAGCCTGCATACGATCGCCGACCGGGTAGGCGCGCTCGCGGACGGGCGCGTGGTCGCGACGGGCTCGATCGCCGATATGCTCGCCTCCGACCATCCGTGGGTGAGCACGTATTTTCGCGGGCGCCGCGCCTCGGCGCTCACCTCCCGTCTTGCCAATTCAGAGCCTTGAGGCACGAGAAACATGGAAACGAAGGCGCGCTATCTCCTGGTCGGATCCTTTGTGCTCGCGGCAACGCTCGCCATGTTCGCGTTCGTCTACTGGCTGCACAACACCGGCGGGCTCGGCGAGCGGGAGCGCTACCGCATCCGCTTCGAGGCGCCGGTCTCCGGCCTTCTCAAGGGATCGAGCGTGCTCTTCAACGGCATCCGCGTAGGCGAGGTGACGGAGATCTCGCTGTCGCCCGATGCGCCGAAGGACGTGCTGGTGACGATCGCCGTCGATCCCGCAACGCCTGTCCGGACCGATACGGTGGTGAGCGTCGATTTCCAGGGCCTCACGGGCGCACCCGTCATCGGTCTCAGAGGCGGTGACGCGGATGCGGCGATGATCGGCGGCGCCGTCGGCGATATCCCGCAGCTCGCCGCAAGCCCCGACGCGAGCCTCAGCCTGACCGAGTCCGCGCGGGGGACGCTGCAGCGGCTCGACAAGATCATGGACGAGAACAGCACGGCGCTGAAGGAGGCCATCTCCGGCTTCAGCGCGTTTGCGGGCGTGCTATCGCGCAATTCGGAACGTATCGACGGCATTCTTGCGGGGCTCGAACGCTTTGCCGGCGGCGGCACGGCAAAGCCCGGCATCTATACGCTCACGGCATTCGACAAGGCGCTGTGCGAGACGCCGTCGCAACCCCAGCTTGCGATCCCGGAGCCCACGGCGCCGATGGCCTTCAACTCCGACCGCGTGGTGGTGATGGGCGATCCGCCGGCGGATGCGCCGTTCGCGCAGGCCCAGTTCACGGACAACGCGCCGGCTGTCATCCAGGGCAAGCTGATCGAAAGCCTCGAACACACGAAATGCTTTTCGGCGGTGGGCCGGCCTGCGTTCGACTCGCCGGACGCCAGCGCGCAGCTCCAGGCGGAAGTGCGCCGTTTCTCAGTGACGATGACCCCCTCGCCGACGGCCGACGTCGAGCTTGCGCTCAAGATCGCGAGCCCGGGCGGAAAGATCACGGAGCAGCGCATATTCCACGAAAGCGCGCCGCTCGCGGCGGTGGATTCTCAATCCGCAGTCAACGCGCTCGACGCGGCGTTTGGAAAGATCCTGGCGGAGGCGGTTCCGTGGCTCACGTCGCTCACCATCGAGGCGGCGCCGGCGAAAGCCGACGATGGCGACTTCCCGGATTTCCCCGAGCCTCCGCCGGCTGAGCCTACCGCACCGGAAGCGCCTGCTCCTTAGAGCGCGTTCAAGTTAAACGGACCAACTTTGCGGAGTTCACAACGCAGTCCCTCCCCCCTCATGCCGGAGGCATGTCTCCGACATGACGCGGGGGACGTGAGGAGGGGGGGGATTGCAGACCGTCTGCTGCCGGGCTTCCCCCCACCCCTAACCCCTCCCCACGTCCATGCGGAGCATGGCTTCGCCATGACGGGGGGAGGGAACGGTGCGATTCCATATAATTTGAACGCGCTTTAGGGGCCAATCACGACGGTGTTGCTCAAGGGGCCACGCGTCGCCGGCTCCGTGCGTGTCAATCCATGTTGGAAAAGCGGCCGGCTCCGCGGCGGAACACCTTCGTATATCCCGTCACGTAGGCAATGAGCCAAAGAACGGCGGCCAGCGGCACGGCGACGGCCAGCACCATCAGCACCG
>ENA-UOUJ01000858-UOUJ01000858.1-activated-sludge-metagenome-genome-assembly--contig:-NODE-858-length-17782-cov-4.091217_pt1 | contig 17782 bp, 12 predicted proteins | sample MGYA00249839_ERZ747224 | MGnify/ENA primary metagenome ERZ747224 (study PRJEB28782, sample SAMN03220277) | activated sludge metagenome | biome: wastewater; feature: sewage sludge; material...
GGCGCCGCTGACGTCGACGCTCGGGCGCGATGCCGCTCATTATGGCGTGCGGCCCAACGCCGCCGGCGACCAGACCCGCGCGCTGCAACGGGCGATCAACGAGGCCGCGCGCGCCAACGTGCCGCTCGCGCTGCCGCCCGGCGTCTATCGCACCGGACCGTTGCAACTCGCCAAGGGATCTCAACTCGTCGGCGTGCGCGGTGCGACCACGCTGACCTTCACCGGCGGCGCGTCGCTGCTGGCAGCCGAGGGCGCCGACCATATCGGCCTCAGCAATCTCACCCTCGATGGCGGCGGCATTCCCCTTCCCGATCGGCGCGGCCTGGTTCATTGCCTTGGCGGGCGCGATGTCCGGATCGCGGATTGCGCGATCACCGGCAGCGGCGGCAACGGCATCTGGCTGGAAAATGTCGCTGGCGAAATCAGCGGCAATCTCATCGAGAAGATCGAAACGACGGGGATCGTCTCCTTCGATGCGCTCGGATTGGCGATCATGCGCAACACCATTCGCGCGACAAGGGACAACGGCGTCGAGATCCTGCGCACCGCCATCGGCGACGACGGCTCGATCGTCACCGGTAACCGGATCGAGAACATCAGGGCTGGCCAGGGCGGCTCCGGCCAGCACGGCAACGCCATCAACGCATTCCGCGCCGGCAATGTCATCGTCAGCGGCAACCGCATCAGCGACTGCGATTACTCCGCCGTGCGCGGCAACTCGGCGTCGAACATTCAGATCGCCGGCAACAGCATCAGCAATGTGCGCGAGGTGGCGCTCTATTCCGAGTTTTCCTTCGAGGGCGCGGTGATCGCCGGCAACACCGTGGACGGCGCGGCCCTCGGCGTCTCCGTCAGCAACTTCAACGAGGGCGGCCGGCTTGCGGTGGTGCAAGGCAACATCATCCGCAACCTGTTGCCGAAGCGTCCGATCGGCACCGCGCCCGACGACGACGCCGGCATCGGCATCTACATCGAGGCGGATACGTCGGTGACCGGAAACCTCATCGAGAACGCCCCGTCGTTCGGCATCATGGCGGGCTGGGGCAAATATCTCCGCGATGTCGCGATCACGGGCAACGTCATCCGAAAGACCTTTATCGGCATCGGTGTTTCGGTCGTGGACGGCGCAGGCACGGCACTGGTCAACACCAATGTCATTTCAGACGCGCCGCGCGGCGCGGTGGTCGGACTTGACCACGCCAAACCCGTGACGTCGGATCTTTCCGCCGCTGGCGCCGCCAAGTTCACGCAGATCGTCCTCGGCACCAATGCGGTGCGTTGAAATTATAACGTTTTCGAGCGAAGCACGTCCCCGGGCCTGACCCGGGGATGGATACCGGTTCGCGTTCCTTCGCCGCGGATCAACCCGTTCTGGCGTATCGAAGGATCGGATAACGCATCTGAAGGGTTTTCAGATCCGGCAAGACTCGGGGCAGCCGGTCAGCATCCCGCGCATTCTTTCCGGCCGGCGCTTCGTCCTTGGCTCGCAGTGTCGTCCCCTCCTGCAGGCCGATCACCACCCGCGGCGCATGAGGTATCTCAGCTCCGGCTGATGACTGCCCGATGTCATCGCCAAGAGCGGGAGGGGTTTCCGAGGGCCGATCGAGCCGCGACCAGTCGAATGCCCGATTGTCCGGCGTCGCTTCGCGCTGGGCCAGCGCGCGCCAGGTTTCGACGACGGTCTTTGCCTCGCGCAGGTTTTCCATGAAGGCATTTTCGGAATGGTAACGTCGCCACCGGCCGCTTTCATAAAGCTCGATCAGAAAATCGAGCCGCTGTTCAGCAAGCACACACCAGCGATTGAGGGTGTCCTGAGCGAGGCTGGGGGCGCGCCCGCCGTCGTATCGTTGGGTCATTGTTGGGGACAGTCCGCAGGGAGGAAAACGGACGCAGACGCAACGAACGAATCAATTCAGGCAATTTCTGGATATTCTGTGGAAAACTTTGGCGAAGTCCAGCACTTTGTGGCGCGAATATGTCTCCACTGTGGAGGGGCAACACCAAGGCTGCAATGACAGGCAGTTTCGCGTGTCGAGGCAGGCGTCCGGCCGGCTGGCCTACGGGATTGCGGTCAGCTAGAGCTTCGCTTCTGATTGAATCAGAAGCGAAGCTCTATGATATTGATTTGACGCGTTTTCTTCACGCGAACCGGATTCCAATTCGCTCAAAAGCGCTATAGCCTTTCTACCCGGCCGAGATGAAACTGCCGGTCGAGATAAAAGCTGGCCTGCAACGAAAAACCCCGCCTTTCGGCGGGGTTGAAATTACCATTTCTGGCTACCGAACCAATCGTCGATTTCCTTCTTGGCCTGATCTTTCTGGTATCCGTAGCGCTCCTGGATTTTGCCTTCGAGCTGTTCGCGCTTGCCATTGATGACGTCAAGATCATCATCGGTCAGCTTGCCCCACTTCTCCTTGATCCCACCTTTGAGTTGCTTCCAGCTTCCTTCGACACGATTCCAGTCCATCGCAATCTCCTTTTGTTGCCGGGATATAATCCGGAGACGACGCGGTCGTTCCCGAGCAGGTGAAAGCCGGACGGAGATCGTAAGCGAGATGGAGTACGGAAACAAAAAACCCCGCCGAAGCGGGGTTTGAACTCAGTAACGATAGAAGCGTCGGGGAGCGTAGTACCGGGGAGCATAGAAGCGACGCGGCGCATAGTATCTCCGACCATAGCCATAGTATCCCCGGCCATAGCCATATCTCGGACCGAAGCCGTACCGCGGCCGATAATAACGGCGTCCACCGCGATAATACTGGACCTGCTCAATGTGAGACGTGGCATCTGCCGGAGCGACAATCGCGGCTGGCGACAAAGGAGCTGCCGAAGCGGTGTGGCTACCAAGGACTGCGATGAGTCCGGCCATCACGACGGCCGCGGCGACAAGTTTGAGGTTCCAGATGGTTTTCAATTTTAAGCTCCTTCTTTCGTTCCAGGCGCCTCATTTACCCGAAACTTTATTTACGGGCGAAGAGTTCGGATTCATCAATCCGTCAGAACTCCCCTACTGGCGACGACAGGCAGGTAAATTCGCATCCTGCCGAGGCCGAAATTTGGCATTCGAACATTCCAGTCAATGAGAAGACCCGTCCGGGGGGACAACCGGACGGGTCAAGCCATATGGGCGCTGGGGTGGATGGGCGCTCGCGCCTGATATAGCCTCGGGGAGTTTGGCCTCCCACATTTCTTCTGTCGTCGCGCCGCCGAAAAACGTTCAAGACGATCTGAAATTTTTTAAGGGTATGGAAAGGTTATCTATTCGCGGACGGATCAGCCTCGCGCAAGTCCAGACCCGCCGGCGCCGGCTTCGGCTCGCTCGAAGATGCGGCTTCACCAGCCGTTTCATTGGCGGCACCGGATACGACACGCGCCGGATCGGACACCGCGATCGCCGGCGTTTCCTTCTCCGCGGCGGGAACGGCGTCCTCCGAGACAGACTGCACAGCGCGATACGCATCCGCCTCACCGGCCCCGAACAGATCGTCACGGCCGGGCGCGCCGAGGTCGCGCGCGCTTGTCGTCAGGATGGCCCGGACTTCGGCGGGTTTCAGCGCCGGACGACGCTCCAGGATCAGCGCCGCGAGACCGCTGATGTAAGCCGCGGAGAATGAGGTTCCTGACGTCATCTGATATTTACGGTCCGGCGCAGGAAGGAAGATATCGACGCCGGGGGCCGCGACCGCGACGTGGCTGCCGCGACTGGAGGCCGGGAACAGCCGGTCGTCCACATCGGTCGCGCTGACCGCGATCACCTGCGCGTCCGCGGCCGGATGCAGCGGCGGCGATTTCGGACCTGCGTTGCCGCTCGCGGCCACCATGACGATGCCTTTCTCCGCCGCGGCGGCAATGCCGCGCGAGACCAGCGCATCCTTCGGACCGGCAAAACTCATGTTGATGACCTGCGCGCCATGAGCCGCCGCGTGATCCAGGCTTCTCAAGATCGTGAACGATGTGCTCTCGGCCGCCCCCTGCGTCACGCCGAACGCACGGATCGCGAGAATCCTCGCGGACGGAGCGCTTCCCATCAGCCGCCCATGGGCGACGATCGCACCGGCGATCCCGGTGCCGTGCACGTGCGGCACGCCCTTGCCGTCGAGTGCATCGAAACTCGCCGCAATCGAACCGGCGAGTTCAGGATGATCCACGTCGATCGCGGAATCGATCACTGCGACAATGACGCCCTTGCCATGCGCGAGCCCATGCGCTTCGGGCAGCCGCAGCTTCGCCAGCGCATATTGCGCCGGGTCGCCTTCGGTGATGGCCTGTGTTTTCTGATCCTGCAGAATGTAGCGGAAGTTCGGTTGCGCCGAACGCACGGCCTTGTCGGCGCGCAGCTCGCGTTGCACATCTTCGACCGGCCGCCGCCCGGTGATGCGGAACAGGCTGACCGTCGTTCCGGTCAGCGGAAAATTCCGCGAGGTGATCAGCTGCAACCGGTGCCGCCGCGTCAGCGCCGCGAGTTGCGCATCCGGCATCGTATCCGTCTCGGCGACGATCTCGCCGGGCAGATAGTTGCGCGTCACCGCCGTCTGCCCCGCATTGCGGCGAGGCCCGGTGTTCTGATTCTGGGGCGGCGGACCATTGCCTCCTAGGTCGGCCACGAACGGACGGCCGTTGCAGTTGCCGCTCATCGCACCATTGCCGCGGGCGCAAACCGGAAAGGTATTGGGCGCGTAGCGAATATAGGAAATGCCCGACGCCGTGACCCCGGTGACCGGCTTTCGCGGTTTTCGCTCACGGCTGACCGTCTTGCGAGGCTGGGGACGTGATCGCCGGCCGTTCACATCGCCGTCGCGCTCAGGGACTTCGATAGAGGGAGCCCTGCTGGAAGCTCCCGTCGCGCCGAGCATCAACCCGTACCCCAAACCGAGACCCAAGCCTGATCCCAAGGCTGATCCCAAGCCTGATCCCATGCCGCGCCATCCCCCGCCAGGCAATCCGGTCATGCCGCCACCCGGCGAGGGCATCGGCGCGCGCCCTTGCATGCCGAAGCTCGGAGAGCCCCTGAAACCTTGCATATTGCCTTGCGCATGGGCCGTCGAAGCATCGCTTGCGAGCCAGCACAGACCCGTCAGGGCAAAGAGCGCGACGCTGCATTTCATTCTGCCCGTCATGCGCTGACGCATCGCGCGGTTCTCCATCGTGGTCTTTCTCATGCCTCAGGGCGGAAACCGGTCACGATCGGAATAACGTTCACGTCCGCTATTCTGCAGGCACCGCCAGGTTGACGATCCTTTCGCCCTGGAGCTTGCTCAACAGCCCGGGAAGATCCTTGTGCTGATCGAAGCGCAGCCGGAACAGGCCATTGCGGGAGGTCGAAACGACCGTCACCTGATAGCTGTCCATGAACTCAGCGATATCCGACATGCGGGCGTCCGGCGCGAACCGCACCAATGCCTGCGGTCCCGATTCCACGCCCAGTCCGCGGGTCAATGGCGCATCCGGCGCGCGGTGAGACGCCGTCTGGAACGATTGGCCGCCATCATCCTTCGACAGCATCGCGGCGATCACGCCGGCCTGAAGCACCACCACCAGCGCTGCGACCGCGCCGGCCGCCGCCAGCATGCGCGGCGAGAGAGCGCTGAAGAACCGCGAGATACGCGCCAACAGGCCCGCACGCACGACCGGAACGCGCGCGGCCGGCTCGGCGTCGATCGCGGCGAACAGCTTGTGCATCGCGCCGGCGGACGGAGCGCCGAGGCTTTCATTAAGCGAAATGGTTTCGGCGTATTCATCGCGGATTACCGCATACTGCTTCGCCAGACCGGGATCGCTCGCAAGCGCTTCCTCGACCCGGCGCGTGTCACGCGCGCTCAGCGTGCCGGCGGCATGCCACGGCAACAGCCCTTCGACATCTCCCGGCCCGCCGTCCGCAACCCTCTTCGCCACTGTCATGGCCAACCTCGTTCTATTCCGGCTGCCTGCAGCAGACCGGCCAGTTTCTTGCGCGCGTAGAACAACCGCGTCTTCACGGTATTTTCGGGGATTCCGACAATCTCGGCGACTTCCTCCACCGATTTCTCGTGGTAGTAGACGAGATCGACGATCTCCCGGTGCTCCGCTGAAAGCTGCATCAGGCACTTGCGCAACGCGTTTCCCGTATCCTTTTTCTGTACCGTCACCTCCGGGTCATCGGACTGATCCTCGATCTCATTGGCCGTCTCATCGTCGAGTTCGGCATCCTTCCTGCGGCGAAGCGCAGAGAGCGCCTTGAAGCGCATGATGGCCAGCAACCAGGTGGAGACGGCGGATCGGCCTTCGAATTTGCCAGCCTGACGCCATACATCGAGAAAAACCTCGCTGATAAGGTCTTCGGCGATCTGTTCGTTCCGCACGAGCCTCAGCCCAAACCGAAAGACCTTGACGTGATGGCGCCCGTACAGCACCTGCATGGCGAGGCGGTCGCCCTGAGCGATCCGGGCAATCAGAGCTTCATCGGAAGCCGCCTGTGTCGCGCTCATTGGCCGTCTCGTGGAATTGGTCGGGATTGCAGGAAGGAAGGTTCGATTGGCAAAGTAAAATCTTCTCAATTTACAGATATCAGCCGTCCGGCCGTGGCTAGGTTGTGCCCGAATCGGCGGAAAGGGCAAGCGCCGGAGGGACCTGGGGAAAGTCCACATCGCAAGAGGCTGTCCGAGGCCAGGACCAAAATCTGCAACCTGCTCCGACAGGTGGAAATTTCCGTTTGGAAATAATGCATTAAACATATTCGAGGCGCGAGGACCAGAATACCCCGGACTTTAAGGCTTTCGCCGTAAATTACTGCGCTGCTACCCATCCACATTGATTCCGCCGCGTTAGGCGGGCCGCAATCTCCGGATCAGAACGACCGGAACATCGCTGCAGACACCAGGACAGAGCCACTCCAGGACAGGGCCATGGCTTCCAAATCGGCAGGGTCGGCGGGTCTGCTCGATGAGCTCCAGACCGTTCTCACCCATGGCACGATCGCGCGGCGGGTCGAAACGCTGCGGCGGGTCACCGACCTGTTCCTGAACAGCTCGGTCGACTATTCCGACGAGCAGATCACGCTCTTCGATGACGTTTTCAACTGCCTGATCCGCCACATCGAGAGTTCGGCGAAAGCGCTGCTCGCCAGGCGCCTTGCTCCCGTAGCCAAGGCTCCGCCGCAGATCATTCGCGTCCTCGCCTTCGACGACCTGATTGAAGTCGCCGCCCCGGTGCTGTCGCAATCCGAGCGGCTCGGCGATGACGCGCTGATCGAGAACGTCCACAACAAAAGTCAGGCTCATCTGCTGGCGATCTCCACGCGCAGGGCGCTGAGCGCCGCGGTCACCGACGCGCTGATCGAGCGCGGCAACGACGAAGTCGTTAAAAGCACCGTCAACAATCCGGGCGCGGAATTTTCCGAACTCGGCTTCACGCGGCTGGTCGAACGCGCCGAAGGCGACGACGACATCACGACCTGCGTCGGAATGCGGCCGTCGATCCCGCGCCATCACTATTTGAAGCTGATCGCCAAGGCCTCCGCCACGGTGCGGGCGCGTCTCGCGGCGGCTCATCCCCAACAGGCGAACGACGTTTCGGCCGTGGTCAGCGAGGCAGCGCGGCGCGCACGCTCGGCGCCGGGAGCCATCGGCAGGGAAACCACGATCGCACACGGACTGGTCAGGTCGCTGTACGAAGACGGACGGCTGGACGAGCAGGAAGTCGCTTCATTCGCGGAAGCCAGAAAGTTCGACGAAACCAATGCCGCCATTGCCTGCCTCGCCAATGTCTCGATCGCGGTCGCCGAAAAAATGATGGTCGAATCCGAGACCGAAGGCGTCCTTATCCTGGCCAAGGTCAGCGGCCTCTCCTGGGCAACGGTGAGAACCATCATCGACATGCGCCGCGATCTGACGCAGGTCGAAGTGACGGATATCGACGCCGCGAAGCAGACTTATGAACGTCTGCGCCCGTCCACGGCGCAGCAGGTGCTGCGGTTCCATCGAACGCAGCAAACAACCGCGACGGGCGACGGTTAGAGGCCATGATCCCGACCCGAAAGGCCGGCCAGCGCAAAGTAGAACCGGTTTTCGTCTGGTGGCATGTTTTCTGACGGTCGTGTTCCCCTCGCCGCCATCGCCTCATTTTGATGGATGACCGCGGTTTCGCCGTTATGGTCGAAAAATTCCCTTTTTCTGCCCCGGTCTGGCCACTCCCGCCGTTTCTGTTGCCGATCAGGGACCGACAAACGGGGAGATCGTCATGAGCATCGGAGCCAGCGGGCGCTCGGCGTGGATCATCGCAGCAGGGCTTTTACTGGGCTTCGCGGGGCCAATGGGTACGACCGACAGCGCGGCGGAACCCGCCGGCATGGCTGCCGCCGCCCAGGCGGCGGAAAAAGTGGGGGCACCGGTCAAGCTCGGCAGGTTCTCCAAACATCGCACGCACAAACGGCACACCGCACGCACGCGAAAATCGGTCAAATCCGAACCCAAAGCCAATGCGAAAGCGCAGGAAACAACCGCCTCCGCAGCCCACGACAGCAACAAGCCCGTACCGCTGCCGCCGACGATCGCCAACGCAAACGCCAGCGTCGAGATGCCCGACGGCGCCGAAGGGTTGTCCCGGGACGGTTCCCCGAAAACCGAAGCAGGCACGCTTGCCAGCAGCGCCGGCGAGATGCTGGCCGTCAAACAGGAAGATAGCGCGCTGCCTGCCGACAACACCGCCTCCCCTGCGGCTCGCGTTGAGATCGTTTCCTCCGATGAGGTCAACGAAATCGACCGCACACTGGCCGAGAACCGCCAGGACGCACCGAGCCTGGCATTGGCCTCGATTGACCTCGCTCCGCCTTCCGATAGCGCCAAGACCGGCCAGACGATGGCGAGCGACAGTTCCACCTGGAACCAGACCTCCCTGATCGGCAAGATCTTCATCGCCTTTGGTGGTCTGCTCATGATCGGCTCCGCCGCCCGGATGTTCATGGCCTGATAGCCGCACACCGCCGCTGTTCGCATGAAGAAAACGCGAAGCGGAAAGGTCTCGGCAGCTTCGCGCGGCAACGGTCCCGCAACCTTGCCGCGCGACGGGACCGCAGGCACATTGTATCCGCCGGATACTCCTCACGACCGGCCAACAATGGAGCGGGACCGACCATGCGCACGTTCGAGCACATCATCGTCGAGAGCAGCGATCAGGTCGGCGTCATCCGATTGAACCGCCCGAAAATGCTCAACGCGCTGTCTTTCGCGGTGCTGCGCGAGATCGCCGCCGCGGTCGATGAGTTCGAGGCCGATGACGAAATCGGATGTCTTCTGATCACCGGCAATGAAAAGGCGTTCGCCGCCGGCGCCGACATCAAGGAGATGCAGCCGAAAACCTTCATCGACATGTTCAACGAAGACTTCAAGGCCATCGGCGGCGACCGTATCGCCACCTGCTGCAAGCCGACGATCGCGGCGGTCAGCGGCTACGCGCTTGGCGGCGGTTGCGAACTGGCCATGATGTGCGACATCATCATCGCCTCCGACACCGCGACATTCGGCCAACCCGAAATCACGCTGGGCACCATTCCCGGCATCGGCGGCACGCAGCGCCTGACCCGCGCCATCGGCAAGGCCAAGGCGATGGACCTCTGCCTCACCGGCCGCATGATGGATGTCACCGAGGCGGAGCGCTCGGGCCTCGTCAGCCGCGTCGTGCCCGTCGACAAACTGATGGACGAGGCGATGGCCGCCGCGAAAAAAATCGCCGCGATGTCGCGTCCTGCCGCGGCGATGGCGAAGAGCGCCGTGAACCGCGCCTTCGAGACCACGCTGTCGGAAGGCATGAGCGTCGAGCGCGACCTGTTTCGTTCGACCTTCGCGCTGGAAGATCGCGCCGAAGGCATGGCGGCTTTCATCGAGAAACGCAAGCCGGACAACAAGAACCGGTAACCTATCGTTCTCGCCCGGCGTGAGGCGACTGCGGCGCAGTGTCTTACTTCGTGTTCTCCTTCAGCGCGCCATTGAGCAGCGCACGGTGGAGCCTGTCTGAAAACGTCGTCGGATGATCGAGCCCCATGCGGGCGAGTGCGGGTTGCACGGTTGCATCGCCGGAACGCAATCCCTTCATCAACAAGCCCATGAGCGAGAGCGGCGAGCGCGATGCGTCGCGCAAGGTTTCAAGCACGGGAATCAGCCGCTGCTCGATCTCGGTGAAGTCGCAGCCGAAGGGAAACCGCGGCAGCAGCCCGGCCGCGCGCGCAGGCTCCAGCGCAGCCTTGATCCGATCGGCGAAATTCTGGCGATGAGCGGCCGGTATCTCATGGCTTTTCGGCAGCTTGCCGGCGTCCTTGGCTTGACGCATCAGCTCGGCCTGAAAACGCGAATCCGCCACGTTAAGCATCGCCGCGATCACATCGGCATCTGATTTTCCGCGCAGGTCCGCCACCCCGTATTCGGTGACGACGATATCGCGCAGGTGCCGCGGAATGGTGACATGACCATAGGCCCAGCGGATATTCGATACCGCGCCGCCTTTCTCCCGTCTGGTCGACTCCAGCGTGAGGATCGAGCGCGCGCCTTCAAGCGCGAAAGCCTGCGCCACGAAATTGTACTGCCCGCCGACGCCGCTCACCACCTGACCGTTCTCAAGGCCGTCTGAAACCGCGGCTCCCATCAGGGTCGCCATCATCGCGTTGTTGACGAAGCGCGCATCGACGCGGGCACGGCGCCTGGCGGCCTCATCGCCGTAAAGTTCATTGGTGAAGGACACCGCCGTCATCTGGATGCGGGACAGTTCGTCCGGCGTCATCTCGCGCAAGGCGCGGTAGAACGATTGCGATCCGAGGAAGAACGCGCCATGCAGCACCGCGCCATCGACCTCGCGCTTCAACACGCCCGCCTTGATCAGCCCGAGAAACGCCTCGAACACCATTTCGCTGACGCCATAAAGTCCGGTCGCGAACGGCGCGGCTTCCGCCATTGTCCTGTCCGGCGCAAGCCGTCCGGTGATCTCGCGAAAACGCGCATTGTCGCGGTGACGAAGGATCAGGCTTTGCGCCAGCGCGTCGCTGGTCTGGCCAATGCCGATCTGCAGGCTGCCGCCATCCTTGATCAATCCGGCCGTATGCAGGCCGATGGCGTATTTGGTATCGGATACCGGCTGGGACGGCGGCGCGAATAACGGGAAGTCCGTGGCGGGACTGTCGAGGACGGCGCTGAACTCGCTGGCCGGCAAGTCTCCCGCCCCCGGCATGAACGGCAATTGCGAATTGACCTGCCCCACCAGCTTGAACGACGCGCGGCCGGCGGCGCGGGCACGCAGCAGATCGAGCGTGGTGTCGGTGTTGCAACTCAGGCTATAGCGCGTCTCGCCGCCGACGACACGCTTCGCCACCAGTTGCGTGATGACGTTGAGGCCGTGGTCGAGGATATAGGACGCGGCGTGAGTGTAATTGGCGGCGATGTAATGTTGCTGGGCATAGGTATTACGCAGCCACTTTCCGGCCAGGAAGAAGAATTCGATGACCTTGATGTTCGGCGGCAGTTCACCCTTATGCAACGCGGAAGCGTAATCGAGATCCGGCCATTCTCCGAACAGCCTGTCGATCACCGGCGCCATGAACCTCCGCTCCAGCTCGTTCGACGGGCGCGGTTTCTCCAGCGTCAGCGCCGAGAAGAACGTAAGGTCGAGACCGCTATCGGCCACCGCCCGGCGATACAGCGCATTGACGATATGATTGGCCTTGCCGAGCCCAAGCGGCAGTCCCACCATCAGGCGAGGACCGCTCTCGCGGATGATGTCATCGACGATCGCGGCGGGATCGGTGTAAATCCTCGGCATCAGATCATTGTCCGCACATCCGTCATGTTATAGCGTTTTCGAGCGAAGTGGATACCGGTTCGCGTGAAGAAAACGCGTTAAATCAAGATTATAGAGCTTCGCTTCTGATTCCATCAGAAGCGAGAAGGCTCTGGATACGCCTTCAGGATTCCATGTTCCGGTAACGGGCCGCAACGATTCAATGTGATTGCGCTCTCAATCCCTCGACAGCACCAACCGGTCACGGCGGCGCGCTCTCACGCCCTTGGCTTCCAGCCCGGCGACGATGGCGCTGCCGTGCGCCGTGTCCTGCGCCTCGATCACCAGCTCGACCTCGGTCATGTTGGCGGACAGCGCGCTGAACAGGCGCTGATGCTGCACCTCGACGATGTTGCCGCGGAGTTCGGCGATGATGCACGCGAGTTCGGCCAGCGCGCCCGGCTTGTCGGAAATCTCCACCACGAGATCGATCAGCCGGCCGTCGCGCACCAGCCCTCGCATCAGCACATTGGCGAGCGTGCGCGTGTCGATGTTGCCGCCGGAGACGATCAAGCCGACCTTGCGCCCGACAAACCGTCCGGGATCGCTCATCAGCGCGGCGAGCGCCGCCGCGCCCGCGCCTTCCGTCACGGTCTTCTCGATTTCCAGCATCTGGATCACAGCCTTCTCGATCATGCGTTCCGCCACCGTCACCACCTCGATGCCGTACTCGCGCAGGATCGCCAGCGGCAGCGTGCCGACGTCGCGCACCGCGATGCCTTCGGCGATGGTCGCGCCACCGACCGAGACCGGACGCCCGGCGAGATGCTGCACCACGGCGGCGTAGGATTCCACCTCGACGCCGATCACCTCCACCTTCGACGCATGATCCGCTGCCGCGATCGCGCAACCCGCGACCAGCCCGCCGCCCCCGACCGGCGTGAGGATGCAGTCGAGCGCCGGCTGGTCTTCCAGCATTTCGATCGTCACCGTGCCCTGTCCGGCGATGACCGCCGGATCATTATAAGGGTGAACAAAGACAAGATTCTCATCGGCGGCCAACTGCCGGGCAAAGGCGGCGGATTCCGCCAGGATCTCACCCTCGAGCCGAACCCGCGCGCCCAGCTTCCTGGTTCGCGACACCTTCACGAAAGGCGTTGATTTCGGCATCACGATCGTGGCGGCGATTCCGAGACTGTGAGCGTGATAGGCGACGCCCTGGGCGTGGTTTCCGGCGGACATGGCGATGACGCCGCGCTTCGCCTCGTCCGGTGACAGCGTGAGCAGCTTGTTGGCGGCGCCGCGCTCCTTGAAAGAGGCGACGAACTGCTGATTTTCCAGCTTGAGCCAGACCTCGGCCCCGGTGATTTCCGACAGCGTGCGCGAATGAACCAGCGGCGTGCGAACGACGCGTCCGGCGAGCCGGGCGGCGGCGGCCTGCAGGTCCGCCGTTCCGATGGATTTGCCCTGCTCCGCGTCGCTCATGCTGGTTCTCCGTAACTCGCGTCTGAACGAGGGTCGCTCAATCCGCCGCAAGAAAATCGATACAGCGCGCTCTTGCGACAGAGAGACGGCTTTTTCAATGAAAATCCCTCGAACGGGGCAGGATACGCATATTGCGGGGGTGACGGACGCGTTGCGCCGAATCCGCAGGCTGATCACGGCGATCGTCATTGAGCGGTTCGGCCGGGGCGGCCGGCGGCGGCGTCGGGTGCCGGGAAGCCAGCGCGTCATTCGCCAGATGCATAAGCTCGGCTGAACGATCAGCGAGCCTGCTGGCGACAAGATGCACGACCTGCTCCGGGCTGCTCTGGATGAGGCCCTCCACCTCGATCAGCCGCGCGCCCATCACCTCCTTGCGGTAACGCTCCATGATCTTCGGCCACACCACGATGTTGGCAATTCCGGTCTCGTCCTCCAGCGTCATGAAGACGACGCCGTTGGCGCTGCCCGGCCGCTGCCGCACCAGCACCACGCCCGCACATTTGACACGGCGACCGTTGTTGGCATGACAAACCTCGGCGCAACTCGCCACGCCCTCGTTTGATAATGTCCCGCGCAAAAATTCCATCGGATGGCCCTTCAGCGACAACCGCACGGTCTGATAATCGGCGACCACCTGCTCGGATAGCGGCATCTGAGGCAGAGGCGCGGCATGTTCGTCAGGCAGCTCGCGCGCGATGGCGCTTTCGAACAATGGCAGCGGCACGTCATCCGGCAGGCGGCGCACCGCCCACAGCGCCGCGCGGCGGTCGAGCTTGAGCGAGCGAAAAGCATCGGCATCGGCCAGCAGAATCAGCGCGCGCTTCGGCAGTTTCGTGGCGCGAGCAAAGTCCTCAATGGAGGCGAAGGGCCTGCGTTGGCGCGCGGCCACGATCCGCTCGCCCCAGTCGCCGGATGTCAGCGAAGAAGAAAATAGCTGCTCTCGCGATGGCGGGTTTGAAGTTCCAATCCACGCACTGCCTGCTCTCTCCCCCCTTGTGGGGGAGAGGTGGAGAGGGGGGCATCTCAAGCACTGGTCTTGTAGCTCACCCCCCTCCCTGACCCTCCCCCACAAGGGGGGAGGGAACAACTCCTTATCGACCGCCTGCTGCCTGATTCGCTCCTCATCCTTATCAAACTTGAATCCGTCGATCTGGCGGAAGCCGAGACGCACGGCGCAATACCTGCCTGCGCGCTCTTCCAGCGTGTTCTGCGAATGGCTGAACGAGACATCGATCAAACGCACCTCGACGCCGTTCTTGCGGGCATCACCGACGATCTGCGCCGGCGCGTAAAAACCCATCGGCTGCGAATTCAAAAGACCGCAGCAGAACGCGTCCGGATGGAAACACTTCAGCCATGCGGACACATAGACAAGCTGCGCAAAACTCGCCGCGTGGCTTTCGGGAAAACCATAGGATCCGAATCCCTTGATCTGCTCGAAACAGTTTTTCGCGAACACCGGATCGTAGCCGCGCGCGATCATGCTGCCGACCATCTTGGCTTCGAATTTTCCGATGGTGCCGACATGACGGAATGTCGCCATGGCGCGGCGCAGGCCGTTGGCTTCCTCGGATGTGAACTTCGCGGCTTCGATCGCGATGCGCATGGCCTGCTCCTGAAACAGCGGCACGCCGAGCGTCTTGTGCAGCACGTTGCGCAATTCGTTCCTGTCACCGTTCCTCGGATAAGGATAGTCGATCCTCGCAGGGTCCATGGCCCGGCGCTTCAGATAAGGATGCACCATGTCGCCCTGGATCGGGCCTGGACGAACGATGGCGACCTCGATGACGAGATCGTAGAACGTGCGCGGTCTCAAGCGCGGCAGCATGTTCATCTGCGCGCGGCTTTCGACCTGGAATACGCCGAGGGATTCGCCGCGGCACAGCATGTCGTAGACCGGCTTTTCGTCCTGCGTAATCGTCGCCAGCTCCCACCGCTCTCCCTTGTGCTCCGCTATCAGATCAAAACATTTGCGGATGCAGGTCAGCATTCCCAATGCGAGCACATCGACCTTCATCATCCGGAGCGCATCGACATCGTCCTTGTCCCACTCGATGAAGGTGCGGTCGTCCATCGCAGCGTTTCCGATCGGCACATAGGTGTCGAGCCGGTCCTGCGTCAGCACGTAGCCGCCGACATGCTGCGACAGATGGCGCGGAAACCCGATCAGCTCGGTGGCGAGCGCGACGGCGCGGCGCACCATCGGGTTCCGCGGATCAAATCCCGCCTGCCTGATCTGCGCGTCGCTGACCTCTTTACCCCAGCTTCCCCACACCGTGTCGGCGAGCGCCGCCGTGACATCCTCGGTCAGGCCCAACGCCTTGCCAACAGCACGGATGGCGCTGCGCGGCCGATAGTGAATGACGGTGGCGATGATCGCAGCGCGATGACGGCCATAGCGGCGATAGACATACTGCATCACCTCCTCGCGGCGCGAATGCTCGAAATCGACGTCGATATCAGGCGGCTCCAGCCGCTCCCTGGAGATGAAGCGCTCGAACAGCAGGTCGACCTTGGTAGGATCTACCGATGTGACGCCGAGCACGTAACACACCGCCGAATTCGCCGCCGAGCCGCGCCCCTGACAGAGAATGTCCTGATCGCGCGCCCACCGCACGATGTCGTGCACGGTGAGAAAGTAATGCGCGTATTTGAGCCGCCGGATCAGACGCAACTCCTTGTGCAGGACTTTCCTGGTCCTGGGCGGAATACGCACCGAAAAATACTTGTGAGCACCCGCCCATGTCAGATCCTCAAGATGCCGTTGCGCGCTTTTGCCCGGCGGCACAGGTTCGTCCGGATACTGATATCTGAGCTGATCGAGAGTAAAATCGATGCGCGATGCGAACCTGACCGTCTCGGAGATCGCTTCCGGCAGATCACGAAACAGCTTCTCCATCTCCTGCGCCGATTTCAGATGACGCTCGGCATTGAGCTCAAGCCTTCGGCCGATGGCATCGATCGCGGTCTTTTCGCGAACGCAGGTAAGGACATCCTGCAACGGACGGCGCGCGAAGTGATGATACAGCACTTCGTTGGTCGCAAGCAGCGGCACGCGGGCGGTGACCGCGATCCGCTGCAATCGCAACAGGCGGCGGCGATCGTCGCCACGATAGAGCAGGCTTGCCGCGAGCCAGACGCCGTCCGCGCGAGACTGCATCAACCGGTTCAGCACTTCCATGACTTTCGCCGCTTCAAGACGATGCGGCAAGGCCAGCACAAGCAGCTGCCCTTCGGAAAAATCCAGAAGATCATCCAGCTTCAAACGGCATTCGCCTTTCGCCGCGGCCAGCTTGCCGCGGGTCAGCAACTGGCAGAGCCGACCGTAAGCATCCCGATCCCGAGGATAGATGAGAATGTCAGGCGTACCATCGATGAAAACGAGGCGCGACCCGATCAGCAGCCGCGGCTTGTAACGAACCTCAGGGTTTTTCAGCTCCGTGTAGGCGCGCACCACGCCCGCCAGCGTGTTGCGATCGGCAATGCCGATGACAGGCAGCCGAAGTTCGCTGGCCTGATGCACATACTCCTGCGGGTGCGACGCGCCATGAAGGAACGAGAAGTTGGTGGCGATGCCGATTTCGGCATAGGCGGGAATGTCGCGCGGCGGCTTCATGCGAACATCCCGTGCACGAACCATGCCGGCGGCAGGGCCTCTCCGTTCTCGGCGACTTCGTCATATAGTCCGTCACGATAGAGCCAGAACCGCAATCCGGTCTCATCCTCGACCCGGAAATAATCCCGCGTCGGCCTTCCCTTCCGCGCTCGCCACCATTCCATCGCGATGCGCTCGGGGCCTTCGGCGCGAACCACCGTATGGGTGACGCGCCGCCAGACGAAATGACGCGGCGGTTTGTCCGGAATCTCCGCCATCCTCACCTCGATCGGCTCCGGCCGCGCAAACATCCGCAACGGCCGCAGCGGCGGCTCGCTCCCGACAGGTGCGGGCCACTCGGCGCGCATGGCCGCCACGAGATGCTGTTGCGCCGGCAATGAGAGCGCCCCGCGTTCGGGAATATGAGTATCCTGCGGCAGGTGCACCACGACGCGATGACCGCCGATGCGCGCGGCGATGCGGTCGATCAGCGCCGCCACTTCGTCATTGTCCTGAACGCGTGCATCGAGGTCGCGCTGCTCCTGCACGACGGATTCGGTTCGCACGGCGGACAGCCGCACCAGATCGAAGCCGAAACCGGGGTCGAGCGGGTCGGCCAGCGCGTCGAGCCGCTCACGAAACAGGCGATCGACGATCTCGCCGCGCGTGACAGGACGGCCGGTCTCCACCGCGATGACGCGCACCGCGCCGTCGGTGCGGAAAAAACCCGCTTCCAGATGCCGCGCGCCCTTGCCCTGTTTTTCCATCGCGACGATCAGCGTGCGCGCAAGACCCGCCAGCGTCATCGCGATCGCGCTGTCGGTGGCGATCGGCTCGGCAAACCGCTTCTCGACGATATAATCGTCGGCAGTCGGATAGATCTCGTCTATGACGTCGGCGTCCCATGTGTCCCTGATGCAAAGATGCATGCTGCCGAGCTTCTCCTGCCTGCTTTCCGGGAGTAT
>ENA-UOUJ01000859-UOUJ01000859.1-activated-sludge-metagenome-genome-assembly--contig:-NODE-859-length-17781-cov-4.624450_pt1 | contig 17781 bp, 17 predicted proteins | sample MGYA00249839_ERZ747224 | MGnify/ENA primary metagenome ERZ747224 (study PRJEB28782, sample SAMN03220277) | activated sludge metagenome | biome: wastewater; feature: sewage sludge; material...
GAGGTCTTCACGGCGGCGCTGCGCCGCCGCAAGGGCCGTCCCGACGCATTGTTGCGGCAGTTGCGCCATGACCGCGCGGTCCTTTACGAGGCGCAGGGACGCAGGGCGCAGGCGCGGCGCGAATTCGAACGCATCCATGCCGAAGACCCCGGTTTCGCGGATGTGCGGGCCCGGCCGGGTCCGACGGGCTGAACAGGGGCAGACGCGGGATTTCCCCGCCCCGTTCAATCCACGGGTGTCGCGGCAGGTTGCATGTCGGCCGTGCCCGCCCCTATCCTTTCAGCGGCAATTCGGGCCTTTTCGAAATAGGCAGGGCGGGCGTGACTGGATCGGCAGGGCCGTTGACCGGCAGCATCGGCAAGGATGGCGCGGATTCCCCGGCCGGGGCGGGCGGGGCCTGCGCGCCGGTCTTTGCATCGCGCGCCGCAGCCGTGGCCGAAGGACCGTCTGCGATCCCGGCCACGGCAAGCTGCATCGTCACGGTCGAAGGCGACGCCCTTGTGCTGCGGACCCGCGACCGGCAGGGGGACGACCCGCTGTTCGATGCGCCGCTCTGCTGGGGCGTCGTCGCAAGGATCGGCGCCGGCAGCGAACCGGACCCCGGACAAGGCGCATCCGATGCCCCCGTCGTGCTGACGGCCCCGACCCCCGAGGGCCAGGACATTCCCCTTGGCCGGCAGATGGCGCTGACAGCCGCGGGGACGGCCGTGCAGATCTGGGCCCCTGTGCCGGACCCGCCCGAGGCCGCCGGGGTTGCGGGCCTGCGCCGCGATGCCCGCGGGCGGTGGTGGCAGTGCCGTTTCGACAGCCGCAAGCCCGAATTCCGCGGACCCCACGTCTATGTCAGCCGCGCCGATGCGGCCCGGCTGCTGGCCAGCGATCCGCCGCCCCCCCGCATCCGCCATGTGTTCAGCATCGAAGACGGCCGGCTGGTGGTGCGCAGCCGCACCCGCACCGAAGACGCCCTGTTCGACCGGATGCCGCGCTGGGGGATCAGGGCGGCCTTTTTCGGGACGCCGCCCGCCGCGCCGCAGCCCGGCCCGGCGGGATCGCCCCCGCCGGGCCGTCCCGATTACGAACGCGGGCATCTGCCGGACTTCGCGGCTCCGGGACTGGGGGAACTGGCGGCCTGGGCCGGGGGCGTGCCGCCGTCGCCCACCCATTTCCGCACGCATCTCGACTATGGCGGCGACTGGTTCGAAGGGGCGCGGGTGATCCGCGAATCGGGCGCCGCCTGCACCATGCCCAGCCCCTATGACCCCCCCCATGTGGTCCATCCCCAGATGATGGAGATGTATGCGGATTTCCGCGGGTTCCGCTATGTCTGCGCCATCACCGCCTATCCGAACGCCGATGACGGATTCGAGGACCCGCTGCTTTACGGCTCGAACGACCGCATCGCATGGACGCTGCTGCCGGACATGCCCCAGCCGCTGGCCGTCCGGCCCAATCCTCATTCCTATAACTCCGATGTTTTCCTGACGCAGGATCCCCGGACCGGAGAGCTGATCGTCGGTTGGCGCGAGGTCTTTGCCCCTGATGCGGCATCGAAGAACGACCCCGCGGCGTCAACCGTCAACCTGAAGATCCGCGCCACCCGCGACGGCATCGGCTGGTCCGAACCGGCCACGATCTACAGCGTCGCGCAGGCCGAGGACCCGCTGATTTCGCCGGGCGTCATTCATGATCCTGCGCGCCGGGAATGGCGGATGTGGTCGGTCAGGCGGCCGCGGCTGGGCTATTACACGGCGCCGTCGGTCTTTGGGCCCTGGACCTCGCACGGAACCTTCCCCGTCGCCGCGCCGCGTCCCGCGCCCCCCCATCATTTCGAGATCAAGTGGCTGGGCGACCGGCTGGTGGCGCTGTGCGGGGACCGCTGGACGGGCAAGCAGTATTTCGCCCTGGTGGACCCGGACCGGCCGACCTCGTTCGCCTGGTCTTCCGTCAGCTGCCTCGAAGACGGCTCGGGCGCGGATAGACTGCCGGTCTACAAGGCCAGCTTTCTGCCACGCATCCTGCCGGACGGCACCTGGCGCATGGGGCTGTGGTGGACCGGAGTGGGCGGCGGTGAGCGTATCCTTCGATATGCCGAAAGCGATGGGTCATTTGCGGTTCAGGGCTGGGGCCGCGCGGCCGAGGGGACGGCGCTGACCGATGTGTCGATCAGGGGCAACACCTATGCCGCGACCCTGCTGACCCCGATGGGACGGTCTGCGACCCTGGTGGACCGCACCCGCGTCCGCTTTCGTCCGCCCGCCGCCAGTTCCGGGGCCAGCCCCGGTCTGACCGTGAACGGCCAGACGCATGTCCTGCGCAGGCGCGCCGGGGGAATCCTGGAATCCGGCGACCTGAAGCAAGGCATCGAATACGAGATCGAACTGCGCTCCGACGGCAGCGCCGTCTGCCTGGATTTCGGTGCCTGAAGAGGGCAGGCGATCCTCACGGCAACCGCCTGGAATGGCCTGTCGGCGTGATCCATGCCCGCCCCTCCCATATCGCGTCTTCGTCGGGCACAGCTGACCTGCCGCGGGTCTTTCATCCAAGGCCCGTTCTTCGCCGACAGGGTGGATCGTTCCGCCTCCAGTCCCCGGATCCTGGCAAGCGCCGTCTCCGCTTCGGCCTTCCGTCCTTCGCTCAGCGGCCCCTCGGCCCGGAGGCGGCGTTTGTAAATGCTGATGGCAAGGTTGCGATACTGGGGCTCCCGGCCCTCTGCCGCCCCCGGTCGAGCCCCGCCTTCATTTCCAGCAGGAACTGGTCGAGTTCGTGCAGATGGATTTTTGCGAGCATCGGCGAGACCACGCCGCGCGGGGGGGCGCTCAGCGTCCGATGGAACCGCCAGTCCTCCGTATGGCCCGCGTTGAGCATGCCCCGGCTGAGTGCAATGAAGCGCTGATCCGCAATGCGCTGTTCAAGCAGGCGAAGAAGAATGGCGTGGCCAATGTTGCCGAAGAAGCCGACCGCATCGACGTCCGCCAGCCACTTAACGCCCGTCCATTCGGCGCACATGCTTTTCAGCGCCGTATGGCAGGGGGCCACTTAACGCCCGGAGCGAAAGCCCGGCCCGAAGGGGACGCCATTCCCCTGTTTCGGGCCTTTTCGTCCGGCTCCACGTCTTTGATTTGTTGAAGCGGCACAGAATATATGATGAGCAATGCCTTCTCGAACCTGCCACTGCTCTGTTCACGGCAAAGAAAAAGGAGAACGGCCTGATGGACGAAGACCAAAAGCGCGTTCTGGCGGAAAAGCTGGACAGCCTGGAACTTGAAGAACTCAGGGACCTGCGCGGGAACGTGGATCGCACGATCTCGCACCTTGAGAGCCGCAAGCGCCAGGAGGCGCTCTCTGCGGCGGAACAGATCGCGCGCGAACACGGCTTCAGGCTGGCCGACCTGGTTTCCGACCGCCCTTCGGGCAAGGCGGGAAAATCCGGTCAGGGCGGGTCGGTCTTGCCCGCGGCCTATGTGAACCCTGAAAACCCGGACGAGACCTGGAGCGGCCGCGGGCGGCGGCCGGGTTGGGTGAAGGCCGCGCTGGAGGCCGGGCGCACGCTGGAAGATCTAAGAGCTTGAAGGCGCGCGGCGGCCGCAGTGCAAGCCGGAGTCGCGGCCCCCTCGCAGCGCGTCCCCGCATCGCAAGGAGACGCGAAAGTCCTGACTGCTGCGTTCAACTGTCCGCACACAGGCCCCCCGTCAGGTTCCTTGCGGTGGAGAAGCGCTCGTCTCTCCTCCATGCAACTGAAGAACTCGAGCCAGCATCTCGCAGGATGGGATCAGGCATTTATCAGCCCTCCACGCATCTCGATGAAGAAGGCGATCTCGGCGACGTCCTGCCCGGCCCTGAGATTGGCGAACAGGAAAAGACGGTCGCCGCGCATCCGGCGCGCTGTCCGTCATGTCGTCGGACAGCCAGGCCATGGGGCGCGCGTGGGGGAAATGACCCTGCGCATTTTCCAGGCGGCGCCCAGGATGCGCCTGCAGCGCGGGCGCCTGCCCGAGGAAACGGGGAACAACGACAATTTCCGCGTCAAGCGCTATATCGCCAAGCTGACCATCAACCCCGCCATCGCCACGGACTGTCCGCGCATCCGGGTTCGGTCGAGGTGGGCAAGCTTGCCGATCTGGTTTTATGGTCCCCCGCCTTCTTCGGGGTGAAGCCCGATCTGGTCATCAGGATGGGTACGGTCGCCATGGCTCAGATGGGCGATCCGAACGCCTCGATCCCGACCCCGCAGCCGGTCCATTACCGCCCCATGTTCGGGGCCTTCGGGCGGGCAAAGGCCCATTCGGCCGTGACCTTTCCCAGCGCCGCCGCCCAGGCCGGGGGGTTGCCGAAAAGCTGGGCCTCGCCAAGGCCACCCTTGCGGTCCAGAACACGCGCGGCGGGATCAGCAAGGCGGACATGATCCACAATTCGGCGACGCCGAATATCGAGGTCGATCCGGAAACCTGCGAGGTGCGCGCCGACGGCGAGCTGATCACCTGCGAACCGGCCGATGTCCTCCTGGATGCCGTGTGGGTCGCCAATCTCCATGCCTTCACCGTGAACCTCATCTCGGCCGGCGTCTGCCTGGTGCCGCTTGGCCAGATGGACGGGCTCAAGGTCCTGGCAGCACTGGAAGGCATGATCCTCGATGTCGCGCACGAGGCCTGCCCGGCCGGGCTCGACGAACTGGGATCGTCGAGCTTTCTCGCCGACATCGCGTCCATGTGCCACGAAACCCAGTATACGCGGCTCTTCCGCTCATGACCTCTCCGGCATCATCCTTGCCGTGCACTTTGTCCTTTTCCTGTGCGATCAAGGACTCGCCTGATCTGGCAGATCATCTGTCTGCGGGTCTGTGGCGCGGGTTGGAAACCTCTCCGGACACCTCGATCAGATCGTCCAGATCGCGCCGGAGCTGGTCCAACGCAAATCCGATCCCGAACAGGCGGGCGAGCGCGGCTGTCGGAAGGGAATGTGTCATTCCCGTCCGCAGCATGTCCTCGATGGCAACCCGGTAGTCGCGGACGGCTGGAGCGAGGGTGTTGGGGTTCTCTGCCACAGGCTGCCCGGCCAGAAGCCGGCATATGCTTCTCAGCGTCGAGGCGCCGCTTTCGGCGGCGCTCTGCCACGATACGGCAGCGCGCTCGTGAAGGACGTCGTTCCCCGCTCCGCGCGCTGCCCGGCGAAGCATGTCCACATCCAGACGCACCCGCCGCAAGGTCCGCAGCAGCCGCGCTCCCTCGCGGTTCTCGGGAAGCCATGCGCGCCTCTCGTGTGCGGCTTCCTCGACGAAGACCGTCAGCTGGAGGAAATTCTCCCGGATTTCCACGGCGCGCGAGCCGAGGTCTGCCTGACCCGGAGGGTCACCGGACGCGAGGGCCTGGAGCTGATCGGCCATCAGCCGTGTTATGCGACCCGCCGTCTCCACAGCCGAGCGCGAGGCGCGGGCAGGCATGACGAGGACCGAAACCAGAAGGCCGACCCCGCAGCCCAGGCCGACCCCCAGGATGCGATCGGCGGCAAGGTGCAGAGGACCCATCCCCAGGCCAGGACCGCCCAGAAGGACGATGGCGGCGGTGATGGGTGCGATCCGGAAGCCTGCAGAAAAAGCGGCGAGAACTGCAAGGGGTGCCAGGGCGATCGCCAGCGCCACCGCGCTTGAGAGTGGATCGTCCGGCATGACCGCGAGCACGACGACGGCTGCGTAAGCGGCGCCGAACAGCGACCCGACGAACTGTTCGAAAGCCATCTTGAGGGAACCGCCGACATTGCTCTGCGTCACCATGACTGCAGCAATGACGGCCGAGAGTTCGACCGAGAGGCCGAGCGCATGGACCGATACCAGCACGGCGACGCCGGCTGCGGTCATGCGCAATGCATGCACGAGCCGCCATCGATATCGCCACAGCCAGCGCCTCATCGCAGCTCGGGCGCACCGGCAGGACCGGGCGAAGCGGGAGCCGGTTCACGCCGGTTGTCGGAGAGACTTTGAGCCAGAGCGTATCCATGCCCGCCCGGTTCAGGTGTTTCGCTGTCATGAAAGCGGCGGCGCCCGAGTTCGCGGAAGATCGTGGACCGATGCCTGCCGAGCCGCTGCCCGATTCCACCGAGGCTTGTCTTCGCGTGCCCCCAACGTTTGATCCTGCGGCGTTCAGACAGGGAAAGATGAGAGAGGCGAACCTTCATTCCGGGATATTCTCATGGCGTGACACCTTGTCGAGCATAAAGCGGCTATCAGAATAGCGCGTCTTTCCGTGTCATGGATACGATGCATGACGGTCAGGGTGTAACTGCCCGGACTGACTGTTCGGGTCATGCCGAGGATATTCGCCCTGTTTGCGCCGGGATCAGATCTTCGCCGCCTGAACATGGGCAGAGAGGGTCGGCTTCGAAATCCCCGTTTTCCTGCGCATGACACAGCCGCGGCCATGCCCGTGACGCGACCCGGCTTTGCCGCAGAGACGGCCGTCGCCTGCTTCGGGACGGTCCGGCCGCAACGCGGTCTCGGTGTGCCGCTTGCGCGGACAGCCAGGAAGACAGGATTCTCAGGAGCGAAGGCTGCGTCGGTGGGTCGCCGGGTTGCGTTCGAACTGAAGGCGGGGGTCCGCTCGGAAGTTCCTCGCAGCCACGTCCGACCGCCGCTGCCATCCATCGGCATGTCTGGGAATGGCCATCCGATCGGGATCGAAGGCGCCGAACCGTCCGGTCACGACCGCCATCCTGCGAACGGTCACGCCTGCCGTGCGTGCTGCAGTCTGCGATCATGTCGCTTGCCGGGACCGGTACCAGTTCATCCGTCGTCGTGAAGCAAGCCGGCAAAGCGAGATATGGCAGGCCGATCATGATTTTCCTGACGTTGCGGTTCTCGATGCCAAAGGCAGGGCACACCACCTGCAGAAGAAGGATCCCGGCCCCATGCAGAACGAGTGCGAAGACGAGGACGGGGGGCGAAAGGGACGGCATCCCCGCTGGCGGCACCTGCCCCGTCAAGGCGCAGGACCCTGGGGATTTGGGCGGCAATGCCTGGGGCGCGGGGGAACTGACCCTGCCGCGAAAGCCGTGCGCTGAAACTTCGGCCGCGATGCGGGCGTTGCACCCGATACCACCACGGAAAAGGAGCATGTCATGGGCAACCTGCCCTTCGAGCGCAACCGCTACAACCCGCCGCAGGATGTCACCCCCGAGGAGGCCGAGCGGATGAAGCGCCAGCAGACCGTCGAAGAAGCCGAGGCCCGCCAGCGGTTCGAACAGGAACGCGATGCTGGCCGCACCTCGGATGAGGACGCCAACGAGGCGTAATGTCCGGGCGGAACCGGGCGGAGGGCGCCTCAGACGGTCCTCCCCCCCTTTTCTGTGAGTGCTGGGCGCAATTTTCCCAGTAACCTGCTTGGGTACCGAAAGCAGGTTCTCGATACCCGCTTGGACACGCTGAAGCCGACTGGGTGTCCCGGCTTCGGCAGGGCATCTACTTCACCGGCTTCCTCGAGGCCCGCAAGACGTCGGAGCAGGCGCTGGTGGCGGTGACCCAGAAGGCTTGGCTGGCGGTGGCTCTACCTGGCGGGTCAATGATAAGGGACTGAGCGGCATCTCGAAAAGCACCGTCTCCAAGCTGTGCAAGGAATGAGCCGGGCCAGAAAACGATCGGGTGGATCGTTTTCCCGGCGAATGATGAACGGGTCGGCGAGTTGCCTCGAACCCGCCGCTGGTGGGTGAATGGCCTTGTGTCTGGCTTGATGCCACCTGCCTGAAGGTGCGCCCGGGCGGGCGGATCGTTCCGATCGCCGCCATGATTTCCGTGGCCGCCAGCACCGAGGGCCGCCGGGAGAGCGAGCCATTGAGGCGCCATCGGTCCGAATCCAATGGCGAGCGGGCCGGGTATCGGGCCATCTGAAGCCGAGACCTGTCTCGGACAGACTTCCTGCGCTCGCTGATGGCTCGCGGCCTCCATGCACTGAGACAACAGATCGCGGATCCATGCAGGAGAGGCGGGACGCCGCCTTCGGCCCGCTCTCGTCGCCGGTAATGACCCAGTTCACATGCTCGCCAAGCCAACGATCCAACCTCAAGGGACCCAGCAGGGGTTCCGCCGAGATGAACTTCACATATGCGCTTCCAGCAGCCAGGTGGGGCAGGAGCTCAGGCACAAGTGAGAGCAGCATGATCTACGTTGCGCAAATAGAGGAGGGCATCGTTCGGCAGGTGATCGTGGCATCGGAAGATCACGAGCCGGATCCGAGCTGGGCGATCGTCGGACCCGAGAACACGGTCGGGATCGGGGGCATATGACAGGGCGCAGTTCGTGCCGCCTGTCGTGATGGACGAGTGACGCCCAGCGGTGGTCGAGGGCTCTGCACCTCCGAAGTGCGGTTCTGCAAGTCAGGCCGGTGCGCTGCCGGGGAGGCTTGAAAGGGGTCTTCACCACCCGGTTCAACAAAACGCGCGTGCTGCAGACTTACGTGTCAAATACTGCAAATATTGCTGTCACGCTACAATGACGGTCCCACCGGCTTTCCGTCTCCAGGAATAATATCGACCGCGCCGAATGAGGTGCGTTGCGCTCAACATGACCTAGGTTCGTCGTTCGGACCCGCCCGCGTCACCCGGATGACACCGCGAAAAACGGCGTCTCCGTGTTACCCTGAGAGTGCCTGGGCGGCGGCCCTTCTTGATCTCTTTGGGGAATTGGCTCCGGCGGTAGGGATCGAACCTACGACCAATTGATTAACAGTCAACTGCTCTACCGCTGAGCTACGCCGGAACACGAGGGGCGTTTAGCATCGGGTGCGGGCCCCGTCCAGAGGGGACGAGGGAATTTTTCATGCGTATCTCACGGGCGGGTTCGATGCCAGACGGCGGCTTCGCTCAGGAACGGCTCCGGGGCGGCTGCGCCCAGGTCGGACAGGGCGATCAGATGCGCCAGCGCATTGCGGGCGGCGGCGGGCAGAAGGGTGGGGACGACGTTGTAGATGCGGCGCGCAAGCTCGGCCGCGGTGGCTGGGGATTCGTCCAGCGCGGCCAGGATCTGGGCGGTGCGGTTGCGGCGGTGGGCGGCAAGTTCGGCCAGCCGCGCGGCGGGGTCCCGGACCGCGTTCCCATGCGCCGGCAGCAGGCGGCGGGGTGTCAGCGTTTCCAGCAGCGCAAGCGAACGGAAATAATCCGCCAGATCGCCATCGGGAGGCGAGATCAGGGTCGTGCTCCACCCCATGACCAGATCGCCGCAGAAGATCGTGTCGTCCAGCGCCAGGCAGATGTGGTTGCCCATGTGGCCCGGCGTGTGGCGGGCGGTCAGGCGCCATTCGTCGCTTTCCACCACCGCGCCGTCGGGCAGGGGGATGTCGGGGCGAAAGCCCGCGTCCATCCCCTCGCCCCCGGCGATCAGACCCTGTCCGGCCAGATGTTCCATCGTGGGGGACCGGCCTGCGGTGGCCGCGCCGAAGCCAAGGATCGGCGCGCCGGTGGCCGCGGCCAGACGGGGGGCGGCCTCGGAATGGTCGCGGTGGGCGTGGGTCACGATGATATGGGTGATCCGGCCGCCCTGCGCCGCGGACAGGATCGCATCCACATGGTCGGGCAGATCGGGTCCGGGGTCGATCACGGCGATCCGGCCGCGGCCCACCAGAAAGCTGTTGGTGCCTGGTCCCGTCAGGGGGGAAGGGTTGTTCGCGCGGATCACGCGCACTTTCGCCGTGTCGTTCATGGCGCTAGGCTAGCGGCCCGGCAGGCGGGGGTGCAAATGGATTTCGGCTGGCTGAAGCGGTTGATGCCGCGCGGGCTTTATGGCCGCGCGGCGCTGATCCTGTTCCTGCCGGTGTTCGTGGTGACGCTGGTCGTCACGGTCATGTTCCTGCAGCGCCATTTCGAGGACGTGACCCGGCAGATGACCGCCGCCGCCTCGGCCGAACTGGCGCTGGTGGCCGGGCGCGTGGCAGAGTCCGCCGATCCGGACGCCGCCCGCGCCGCCGGACAGGCGATCGCCCGGCCGCTGGGCCTTGACGTGCATCTGCCGCCGCCGGCGGACCTGGCCGAACGGCGGGCCTTCTATGACCTGTCGGGCCGGGTGGTGATCGCGGAGCTGCACAAAACCGTGCCGCAGGTGAGGGCGGTCGATCTGTCTGATCGGCGGCGGGTGATGGTGGCGGTGGGCGGGCCCTGGCCCTTTGCGCTGGAAATCCCGCGCAGGCGTCTGACGGCGTCCAATCCGCATCAGCTGCTGGTCCTGATGATCGGGACCTCGCTGCTGATGACGGCGATTGCCAGCATCTTCCTGCGCAACCAGCTGCGCCCGATCCGGCGGCTGGCGCTGGCGGCCGAGGCCTATGGCCGGGGCCGGGTCGAACCCTATCGCGCCTCTGGTGCCGCCGAGGTGCGCAGCGCGGGCACCGCCTTCCTGGACATGCGCAACCGGATCGAGCGGCAGAACGAGCAACGCAAGATGATGCTGTCGGGGATCAGCCACGACCTGCGCACGCCGCTGACCCGGCTGCGGCTGGGGCTGTCGATGCTGTCCCCGGACCTGCCCGCCGAGGAATCCGAGATCCGCGACATGGAACGCGATGTGACGGACATGGGTGCGATGATCGACGCATTTCTGGACCATGCCCGCGACGAGGCGCAGGACATTCCTGCCGAAGCGGTGTGCGCCCGCAGCTTCATCGAATCGGTGGTGGCGGATGCGCAGCGCGGCGGGCAGGCAGTTACCCTGGGCAAGCTGGACATCCCCCCGGATGCCACTGCGACGTTCCGTCCGCAGGCGCTGCGGCGCGCGCTGGAAAACCTGATCGGGAACGCGGTCCGCCACGGACACCGGGCCGAGGTGGACGCGGCGCTGACCCCGCGCAGCCTTCGCATCTCGGTCGAGGATGACGGACCGGGGATTCCGCCCGAGCAACGCGAGGAGGCGCTGCGCCCCTTCGTCCGGCTGGACACCGCGCGCAACCGGAACCGGGGGCAGGGCGCGGGACTGGGACTGCCGATTGCGGCCGATGTCGCCCGCGCCCACGGCGGACAGCTGCGGCTGACCGAGGGCACGCGGCTGGGCGGCCTGCGGGCCGATATCGTGCTGCCGCGATGACCCCTGCAATTGCTGGGGCGGATCGTTCAAATCACGAATATCGGGTGACCGCCTGCGCCATTGCAGCATGGCCCGATGCTTCCTATCTTGCTCGCAAGCAGGAACGACGCGCTGCCCGTCTTGGGGGCCGTCGCTTCCGGGCACTGAAAGGAAGTCACATGACCGATACCCTCCACAGCACCTATCCGGTCCTGCCGCTGCGCGATATCGTGGTGTTTCCCCATATGATCGTCCCGCTGTTCGTGGGGCGGGAAAAATCCGTGCGCGCGCTGGAAGCCGTGATGGAACAGGATCGCCCGATTCTGCTGGCGTCCCAGAAGGACGCCTCGGTGGACGACCCCGCGACGGACGGCATCTTCGCCACCGGCGTGCTGGCCAATGTGCTGCAATTGCTGAAGCTGCCCGACGGCACCGTCAAGGTGCTGGTCGAAGGCCAGTCGCGCGTGCGCATCACCGGCTTCACCGACAACGACGCCTATTTCGAGGCCAGTGCCGAACCGCTGTCCGAAGTTTCCGGCGACTCTGACAGCGTGACTGCCCTGGTGCGTGCCGTCGCCGAGGAGTTCGAGCGTTACGTCAAGATCCGCAAGAACATCCCCGAAGAGGCGGTGGCCGCCGTGGGACAGGCGCGCGACCCCGAAAAGCTGGCGGACCTTGTCGCCGGCCATCTGGGGATCGAGGTCGGCAAGAAGCAGGAACTGCTGGAAACGCTGAACGTCGCCGAGCGGCTGGAAAAGGTCTATGGCCTGATGCAGGGCGAGATGTCGGTCCTGCAGGTCGAGAAGAAGATCAAGTCGCGCGTCAAGACCCAGATGGAGAAGACGCAGCGCGAATATTACCTGAACGAACAGATGAAGGCGATCCAGCGCGAACTGGGCGACGGCGACGAAGGCCAGAACGAGATCGCCGACCTGGAAGAAAAGATCGGCGCCACCAAGTTCAGCAAGGAAGCGCGCGAGAAGGCCGAGGCCGAGTTGCGCAAGCTCAAGTCGATGTCGCCGATGTCGGCCGAGGCCACGGTCAGCCGCAACTATCTCGACTGGCTGCTGTCGCTGCCGTGGGGCGTGAAGTCGCGCACCAAGCGCGACCTGACCGCTGCCGAGAAGATCCTGGACGCCGACCACTATGGCCTGGAAAAGGTCAAGGAGCGGATCGTCGAGTATCTCGCCGTGCAGACGCGCAGCGACAAGCTGAAGGGCCCGATCCTGTGCCTCGTCGGCCCTCCGGGCGTCGGCAAGACCAGCCTTGGCCGTTCGGTGGCCAAGGCCACGGGGCGCGAATTCATCCGCATCTCGCTTGGCGGCGTGCGCGACGAATCGGAAATCCGCGGTCACCGGCGGACCTATATCGGGTCCATGCCCGGCAAGATCATCCAGGCGCTGAAGAAGGCCAAGACCACGAACCCGCTGATCCTGCTCGATGAGATCGACAAGATGGGGCAGGATTTCCGGGGCGATCCCGCATCGGCGATGCTGGAGGTGCTGGACCCGGAACAGAACTCGACCTTCGTGGATCACTATCTGGAAGTGGAATACGACCTGTCGAACGTGATGTTCCTGACCACGGCCAACAGCTATAACATGCCGGGGCCGCTCTTGGACCGGATGGAGATCATCCCGCTTGCCGGCTATACCGAGGACGAGAAGCGCGAGATCGCCAAGGGCCACCTGCTGCCCAAGCAGATCAAGGCCAACGGCCTGAAGAAGGGCGAGTTCAGCATGACCGACGAGGCGCTGACCCATGTGATCCGCTATTACACGCGGGAAGCGGGGGTTCGGAACCTTGAACGGGAAATCGCCAAGCTGGCGCGCAAGGCCGTGACCGAGATCCTGAAGGGCAGGACCACGAGCGTCGAGGTCACGCCCGAGAAGGCCGAGGAGTATCTGGGCGTCCGCCGGCACCGTTACGGTCTGGCCGAAAAGGACGATCAGGTCGGCGTGGTCACGGGTCTGGCCTGGACGCAGACGGGTGGCGATCTGCTGCAGATCGAGGCGCTGAAGCTGCCGGGCAAGGGCGTGATGAAGACGACCGGGAAACTGGGCGACGTGATGAAGGAGTCCATCGACGCCGCCGCCAGCTTCGTCCGCTCGGTCGCGCCGGAACTGGGGATCAAGCCGCCGGAGTTCGCGAAACGCGACATCCACGTCCACGTCCCCGAAGGTGCGACGCCCAAGGACGGTCCGTCCGCGGGTCTGGCGATGGTCACGTCCGTCGTCAGCGTGATGACCGGCATCCCCGTCCGCAAGGACGTGGCGATGACGGGCGAGGTCACGCTGCGCGGCAATGCGCTGGCCATCGGCGGGCTGAAGGAAAAACTGCTCGCGGCGCTGCGCGGCGGCATCCGCACGGTGCTGATCCCGCAGGAAAACGAAAAGGACCTGGCCGAGATCCCGGCGAATGTGAAGGAAGGGCTGACCATCATCCCGGTGTCCAACGTCCGCGAGGTGCTGCGTCACGCGCTGGTGAGGATGCCCGAGCCTGTCGAATGGGACGAGGCCGCCTGGGAGGCATCGGAAGCGGCCCGGCTGGCCGCCGCGCGCGAGACGCAGAACAGCAGCTCGCCCGTGGCCCATTGACCTCGCCACTCAGGGATTTGAAAAGGGCGCGCGGGACATCCCGCGCGCCCTGTCTTTTTGGGCAGGTCGCCCCGCAATCCTCTTGCCCGCCTGTCACCCCCCGGTAACCACTGGGCCAAAGCGAGTTCGTCGGGAGAAGCCGCAATGGCCCATAAAGACATACTGCCAGGCAAGCCCGCCGAAGGTTTGGGCCGGTCCGGTGCAATGACGGCAGGGGCAGAGCATGTCGCGCTGGATTACCTTAGCAAGCGTGAATTCCTGTCGCGCGTCACCGCCGCCAGCGGTCTGCCGCGCGTCCAGGTCCGGGCGGCGGTGGATGCCGCGCTGGCCGAACTGGGCCGGGCGATTTCCGCCGGTGAATCGCTGGCCCTGCCGCCTTTCGGCAAGGCACGCATCAGCAAGCAGAAGTCCACCAGGACCGGCGGCGAGGTCATCGTGATCCGCCTGCGCCGGCGCGAGAATGGCGAGGCAGCCGCCTCGGCCGCAGATCAGGCGGATCGGCACTGATCTGCAGCTTTGCCTCTTGCAGGGGCGGGCGGCTGTCGTTATCTAGCCCTCCACCGGGTGATTAGCTCAGCGGTAGAGCGCTTCGTTCACATCGAAGATGTCAGCGGTTCAAATCCGTTATCACCCACCATCATTCCCGAACCGCCCTGCGCCCTGCAGGGCGGTTTCCTCGTACGCCGCCGAGGGTCCAGAGCGCAGTCCGGAGGTTCTCGACCGGCGCCGCGAAGCTCTCGCCATCCAGCACCATGGCCGGCGTGCGCCCAGCCGCTGCAGGCCATGACGAAGTGGAACAGGCGCTGCTCCGGCGTCCGGGATCGTCACACCCGACCCGCCCGCGTCGGTGAAGTCCGACAGCGCCGGACAGCATGGTTGTCGATCATCAGGGCACCTTTTCTGTTGAGATTTAGATCGCCTGACACCGAACCGAATGCCGGGCCCGCTCGGTTGCACCCCGCATCGCCCGGCACCGCCGGGTCGTCGCGCGAACGCTGGCCTGGCTCAACCGCTTCCGCCGCCTCGCTATCCGCTACGAGCGACGCGCCGACACCCACGAGACCTGCCTGATCCTCGGCTGCGCCCTCGTCTGCCTCAACCAGATCAGGAGGTCTTGTTAGGTGCTCTTGGTCCGTCCGATCGCTTGGCGGGCCTTCCTCTTGAGGCTCGCCGCCGTTTGGTGGACCTTCAGGCAGGTGCTGCCGATCATGAAGGTCTTGCCCCGGCCTCGCCAAGTCAGTGAGGACTTAGCTGCTCATTGGGCAACCTGTGTGTGACGCGAGCTGAGGCAGTATGACTGGCTTGCGTTGGTCCCGCACCGCTGCCGTGACCGCCCGGGTCGCTTGCCCTTGGAGGGCCCGCGTGAGACCATCGGGACGGCAGCGGCCGGGAGTCCGAGACGGGCTACAGGAAGTTGCGCCAAGGGTGGCCGCCCAGAGCGCCGATCAATGAGCATCCCGCAAGGGCTCCCGGCAGTCGGGATCTTACTCCAGAATCGAGGAGAGGTCCCATGGAAGTGTTCGCAGGCGTCGACTGGGGCGCCGGATCGCATGCAGTCTGCGTGATCGACGCCAAGGGCGCGGTGCTGGACCGGTTCGAGGCGGGTCATGACCGCACGGGGCTCGCCGCCCTTGTGGCCCGGCCGAAGCGCCATGGCCCGCCCGAAGGCCTGCCCGTTGCCATTGAGACATCCTGTGGTCTTCTGGTCGATCACCTGGTCGAGGCTGGTTTCGCCGTCGTGCCGATCCATCCCAATGCGGTGAAAGCCTGCCGCCCGCGCTACCGGGCCGTGTCGGCCAAGAGTGATCCCGGAGATGCCGCTCGCCATTGTCCTCGGACCAATGGCGGACAACGGCTCGCCTTGGCCGACGTGCTGCGGACCGATGGCCATCGCTTCCGCCCTCTCCAGCCCCAATCGGACGCGATCAAGGCGCTGCGTGCCCTTGTGCGGGGTCGCGACGATCTGGTCGTCGCCCGAGTGGCCCTCGCCAACCAGCTCACGGCCCTGCTTGACAGCTTCTGGCCCGGCGCGGCACGCAGGCCTTTCAGCAAGATTTCAGGAGAGCGGCGGCCACTGCAATGGTGCCGGGTCAGGAAGCTGGCCAGGCGCTTGGATCCGAGGCTGGCGGCGGCATCCGGGGAGGGGTAGCGGTCCAGAAAAGCCAGCGCGATCGGGCTGGCCACCTCGGCGACGTCCGGGGCCGCTTTCGGACCAGCGATCAACTCGCCGCCGAGGCTGGGGTCGTTCCCGTAACCTACCAGAGCGGCAAGGCTCGTGGTGTGGGCTGGCGATGGGCTTGCAACAAGCGTCTGCGCAAAGCCATCACCTGCTTCGCCGACAACTCCCGACATGCCAGCCCCTGGGCCGCCAGCGTCTATGCCGGCGCACGTCAGCGCGGCAAGGATCACCCCCATGCCATCCGCATTCCCGCCCGCGCCTGGATCCGCGTTCTCTGGCGCGCCTGGACTGACCACAAGCTCTATGATCCGGATCGGCATCCGCCAGTTCGGAGCCGCATGGGCCCCGAACTCATGCCGGGTTGACACAGGAAGTCTCACGCGCGATCAGCGCACAAAGCCGTTCGGCTCAGCTGCCTCTGTAAGTGGTGCAGGTCCAGGGCGTGCAGAGCATCGGCACATGGTAGTGCTGGCTCGCGTCGAAAACCGAGAACCGAACCGGAACATCCTCGATGAAGGGTGGATCGGGTAGCTGCCGGCCTTTTCCCGCATAATATTCCGCGACATGGAACAGCAGTTCGTATTGACCGACCTTCGTCTCCTCCGGGGAAAGGATCATGTCGTCGGTGCGTCCCTCGGCATTGGTCTCGACGGTCTTCACGTGGCGGTAGGCGCCGTTCTCGAACACCGAGAAGTCGATGCGCATCCCGGCGCCAGGCATTCCGGTCTCATTGTCGAGGACATGCGTCGTGATTCCCGCCATCGGCTCGTTCCTCGTGTCAGCTGCCGCGGTAATACGAATAGTTCCAGGGATTGAAGAGGATCGGCACGTGGAATCTCTGTCCAGCGTCGAAGACGCCGAACCGGATCGGCACCTTGCCGAGGAACGGAGGCTCAGGAAGATCCGCCCCGAACCCCTCGAAATACTCGTCGAGATGGAGGAGAAGTTCGTAGCGCCCGACCTGCAGTTCGTCCGCTTCCAGCACCGGCGCTTCGGTTCGGCCGCCTTGGACGGTGCTGACGGTCTTCAGCAGCCGGAACGCGCCGTTTTCCATGATCGAGAGGTCGATACGGAGATCGGGACGGGTCTGACCGGAATAGGTATCGATGGCGTGCAGTGTCAGCCGCCCGCCCCCGGCAGCCTCCTGGGCCGCGGCTGTGGAGACGAAGCCAGTGCCCTCTAAGAGGGATCGAATGCTGGCGGCGCCGATAATGAGGCCGACAATGACCTTTCGTCGATCAATGTTCAAGATGCTCATGTCCCATCCCTGTTTGGAAGGGCCAGCAGCCGAGCGAATGCAGCAGCCGGGCCACGATACTCGGAAGATCACGCAGGCGAACAGCGGCAGGTATATCGCGGCGATGAACGACTAGGGTTCGCACATCAGCTTGCCCACCCCCACCCTGGTTGTCAATCAGCACTGGAACGGGACCCGTTTTGCTCCCCGGCTTCATCTCCCGTTTTCTGCAGGAACCTGTACACCGATGATCGCGCGATGCCGAGCCGCTTGGCGATGGCGGTGGGACTGAGCCTTTCCTCGGCCTGCAGCCTCTGCACCTCGGCCGGGTCGATCTTCGGGCGGCGGCCCTTGTAGACGCCGCGGGCCCTGGCGGCGGCGATCCCTTCCATCTGGCGCTCGCGGCGCAGGTTGGTCTCGAACTCGGCAAAGACCCCGAGCATGTCGAAGAAGGCCTTGCCGGCGGCGGTCGCGGTGTCCACCGGCTGCTCGGTGGCCCTGAGCGTGACGCCCCTGCCCTTCAGCTCATGCACGATGTCCTGGAGGTCCTTGAGCGAGCGCGCCAGCCGGTCGATGCGGGTGACGACCAGCGTGTCGCCCTCGCGGAGGAACTGGAGCAGGAGGTCGAGCTCAGTGCGGCCCTCGCGCGAGGTGCCGGTCTTCTTCTCGGCCCGGATCACCTGGCAGCCGGCGGCGCGCAGGCTGGCTTCCTGCAGGGAGAGGTCCTGGTCGGTCG
>ENA-UOUJ01000861-UOUJ01000861.1-activated-sludge-metagenome-genome-assembly--contig:-NODE-861-length-17758-cov-7.384963_pt1 | contig 17758 bp, 17 predicted proteins | sample MGYA00249839_ERZ747224 | MGnify/ENA primary metagenome ERZ747224 (study PRJEB28782, sample SAMN03220277) | activated sludge metagenome | biome: wastewater; feature: sewage sludge; material...
TCCGGCGGCCGTCTCGCTCACCACCGGGCTCCCTCCACCCCCAGCTGGTCCACGGCCGTCCGTGGCACCGTCTCATCATTAGGGTGGGGGTGGAATCGATCGCGTCCTCCCCTGACGTGGTCACTATCAGCAGGCCCGCCGCCACTGGCACCGGACATCGAAAGAGATGCTCATGCGCACCAAGAACATGCTGCTCACCGCAGCGGTGATTGGTCTCGCAGTGGTGGCGGGCTCGTTGGGTGTCGGGGGGACCTGGGCGCTGTGGAATGCGTCCATGCAGTCGAACCCGGGCACGGTCCAGGCGGCGAACTTCGATATCACGGTCAACGGGAAGAGCATCCCTGCCGACGGGTCGAACGTCTCCCTCGCGTTGGAAGATCAAACGACCATGCTTTCCCCCACCCAGAATGTCTACGCTGCCGTGACCGTCACCAACGCGACGAATGCCTCAGGCCCGTTCAACGTCAGGGCCGGCCTAAGTGCCCCAGTTCCCGCGAGCGGGACCGAGGCGGACATGAAGCCTTACCTCATCCTCACCACTGCTCCCCGAACCTCCGGGACGTGCTCCGATGTCCCGTCCGGTGCCTACACGACCGCCGCCAAATCGGTACAGGTCCCCAAGGACCAGTCCGCCTCGTACTGCGTACAGGTCGCCCTCGAACCGAACGCGCCCCCTTCGCTCAGTGGCAGGACAGTCACCGCCGTCCTAGACCTATCCGTCTCCCAGCTTCCTGCAGGTGTCTGACATGAATGATTCGCGTGTACCCCGGCGCAGCGCCCCGGCCTGGTTCCAGTGGATAGGGCAGACCGTCTCCTTCATCGCGCTGTGCTTCTTCGCCCTGGCCGCGATCCTCCTGATTGCCGTCCCCCTCGTCACGGGTTCCCAGACCTACTCGGTGCTCACCAGCTCGATGGCCCCGAAGTACCCCCCGGGGACGTTCCTGGTGGTCAAGCCGACCGACTTCGACCAGTTACGGGCCGGCGACGTCGTCACCTTCCAGATCGAGTCCGGCCGCCCCGAGGTCATCACCCATCGCATCACCGGGTTCACGGCCAGTCAGGACGGCGAGCGCCTTCTGATCACCCAGGGCGACAACAATGACGTCGCCGACCCCGAGCCCGTCAGGGAGATCCAGGTCCGCGGCAAGCTGTTCTACGCCGTCCCCTACGTCGGTTTCGTGGCCAATGCCCTGGGCAATGCCAACCGCAGCACACTCGTCACCATCCTGGCCGTCGCCCTCATCGCGTGGGGTGCCCTCAGCATGGTGCGTGGCGCTGTCCGCGAGCGCAGGGAAAAGCGCGACCAGCAGCTCATCGAGGCGGCCACCCACCAGACGGACACGGTCGTGCAGCGTTCCGAGGAGGGCCGATGACCCGCTCACCGGGGCGCATGTTCCTGGCCGTCTTCCTGGTGGTCTTCCTGGGCGGCCTCGGTGTCTCGGGTGCCTCCGCCCTGTGGTCGATGCAGACTCACGCCACGGTTCAGGTTGCCACCGGCACGTGGGGAGCGTCCCCTACACCTACGCCTACACCCACACCTACGCCGCCTGCGTCACCCACACCGACTCCAACACCAACACCCACGCCCACTACCCCTGCCCCCACCAACCAGCCGTGGCAGTGGACGTCGGATCCGGTGTTGGAGGTCGTGCAGGTCAGCAAGGGCAGTCCCGTCACGGTCACCCTCCGGTGGGCGGCGCCGGCCGGACAGACCGTCACGCAGTACGTGGTCGAGGTTCTCGGGTCCACGAATGTGTCGGTGCAGACGGGCCAGCGCCAGGCCGTCGTCACCGTCCCCAACGGCAATAGCTGTTATCCCGTCCGGCTGTCTGCCGTGACGGCGACGGGGCAGTCCCAGGTGATCGAGCGGACCGTGACGTTCCACCCTGGCGGTGACGGCACGGCGACCATCGGCCTGACGCCCCGGTGCTGGTGAACCCACGCCGTGGCCCTCAGCCCTCCGGCAGCAGCCTCCGCCGCATGATCAGTGCGTCCACCGGCGGCAGTCCGTACCCACCCGGGTAGTACCCGGCCCGGGTGTGGATGTGCTCGAAGCCGTGACGGACGTAGAGCTGTTGCGCGCGCGGGTTGTCCGCCCGTACCTCCAGCAGCACGTCGCGTGCCCCGCGCCGGGCGGCCTCGGCCACCATCCACTGCAGCATCGCCGTGCCCAGTCCGCGTCCCTCGGCCTCGGGGACCACGGCGATGGTCTGGACATCGGCCAGCGGCGGGACGCACATCAGTCCGCAGTACCCCACGATGCCGGCGCTCCCCTCGGCGTCCACCGCACCGGCCGCCTCACAGGAGGCCTCGATCACGCGGTAGTCGCGGGTGCCGCCGTCCTCCCGGGGACGGGCCTCGTTCAGCTCGTCCTCGAAGAAGTGCAGGGGCCAGGCGTCCTCGGGGAACAACCGGGTCTCCAGGGCGTGCACCACCGGGAGGTCCGACCACTCCATCGGGCGCAGCGTGTAGCCGGCGGGCAGGACGGGGTCGGGGGGTGTCAGCATGGGCGCCATTCTACGAACCGCCCTCCCGGGAGTTACGATCACGCTCCACGGTGGGACACGCCGGACAAACCACCGTGCGTCGTGATCGTAACTCCGCCCATCGGTACGTAACCCCGACCGGTCATAACTTCGGCCGTCCGGCCCGGGGCCTCGAGGGCGTCCGTCCTGACGAACGACTACTTCTTGTTCGGCAGCGCCAGCCGGAACACCTTGGCCCAGGCCGAGCCGACCTGCTTGTGCAGCGGCCCGGTGTTGTAGGGCAGGCCGTAGCGGTCGCAGATCTCGCGGACCTTGACGGCCACCTCGGCGTACCGGTTGGACGGCAGGTCCGGGAACAGGTGGTGCTCCACCTGGTGGGAGAGGTTGCCGGTCATGAAGTGCATGAACTTCGAGCCGGAGATGTTGGACGAGCCGATCATCTGGCGCACGTACCAGTCGCCGCGGGTCTCCCCCTCCACCATCTCCTCGGTGAAGGTCTCGGCGCCTTCGGGGAAGTGCCCGCAGAAGATCACGGAGTGCGCCCAGATGTTGCGCAGGCCGTTGGCCACGATGGTGCCGAGCAGCGCCTGCTTCCCGGAGCCGGACACCAGCTGGGCGGCGATCGGGGTGGCGGCGTAGTCCTTGGCGAACTGCCGGGCCGCCTTGAGGCCGACCACCTTCAGGTCCCGCCGCAGTTCCGCGTAGGACTTCTCCCCCGACTGGACCTTGTGGATCTCCAGGTCGTAGAACGCGATGCCCCATTCGAAGATCGGGGCCAGCCCGGCGTTGATGACCGGGTTGAGGATGTGCTTGGGCTCCCAGGTCTCATCGGCGTCCATGCGCAGCACGCCGTAGCCGACGTCCCGGTCCTTGCCGATCACGTTGGTCCAGCGGTGATGCATGTCGTTGTGGGTGTTCTGCCAGGACGTGGAGGGGGTGACGAAGTCCCACTCCCACGTGGTCGAGTGGATGTCCGGGTCGCGCATCCAGTCCCACTGGCCGTGGAGCACGTTGTGCCCGATCTCCATGTTCTCGATGATCTTGGCGAACGTGAGCATGGCGGTGCCGGCCACCCAGGACACCTTGTTGCCGGCACCGAGCAGGCAGGCGCGGCCGGCGACCTCGAGGCCGCGCTGCAGCCGGATCACGCGGCGGATGTAGGCGGCGTCGGTGGCACCGCGCTCGGCCAGGACCCCGTCCCGGACGGCGTCGAGCTCGCGGCCGAGCTCGGCCACCTGCTCGTCGGTCAGGTGCGCGGCGGCCGGCGGGCGCACGATGGGGCCACCGGCGGCGGCCAGGGAACCGGGACGCACGGTCGCGGCCGTGGTGCGTCCTGCCTCCGGGTCCCGACGACGGCCGGTCCCCTCGGTGCGGGCGGTCTCGTCGACCGTGGGGTCGGCCGGTGCCCAGCTGTGGGTGTCCGGGCCGGCGACGGCACCGGGGCGCTTGCCGGAGGTCAGCAACGTGGAGTTCTTGCGGTCTGAGATCAGGGTCATGATTCTCCTAAGGGGTCGGGAGAGGAAAACTGTGGGGGCGTCAGAGGCCGAGACTGACGGGTCCGGCCGCTGCGCTGACGCAGGTCTGGATGAGTTCACCGGGGTCACCGTGGACCTCGCCGGTGCGCAGGTCGGTCACCTGCCCGGAGCGCAACGGCACCAGGCAGGCGTGGCAGATGCCCATGCGGCAACCGCTCGGGGCGGGGATGCCGGCGTCCTCGGCCACCTCGAGCAGGGGCACGTCACCGGCGGCGTCGGCCTCGACGTCGGAGGTCTCGAAGACCACCAGCCCGCCGGCGCCGGGCTCGCCGACCACGAGGTCGGCACGGAACCGTTCGATCTTCAGCTCGCCGGCCGCGGGACCACCCGCGCCGGCCAGTCCCACCGCACCCGAACCGGCCCCGGCGGCACGGGACTCGGCCGCCCAGAGGGCCTCGGCGTCGTCGAGGAATCCGCCGGGACCGCAGGCGTAGGCGGCCCGCTCGCGCCAGTCCGGGCACAGCTCGTCCAGCGCGTCGGGACCGCTGAGGTCCAGGCGCCCCTCGTCCGCGGTGGCGTGGTGGTGGACCCGCAGCCCGGGGAACTGGTCGGCCAGCTCGGCCAGCTCCTCGCGGAACAGGGACGTGTCGGGCGTGCGGGCGGAGTGGATGAGGACCACGTCGGCGTCCGGGCGGCGGGGCACCAGGGTACGGATCATGGACATCACCGGGGTCAGCCCGGACCCGGCGGTGAGCATCAGCAGCGGCCGGGGGTGTTCGGGGAGGGTGAAGTCGCCCTCGGGCCGGGCCAGGAAGAGCACGTCACCGGGCTCGGTATGGCGCACGAGCGTGCCGGAGACCTTGCCGATGTCCGTCACCGTGATCTCGGGGTCGGCGCCCGCCGCCGCGGACAGGGAGTAGGACCGCCACTGACGCACGCCGTTGACGTCCACGCCGATGCGCGCCCACTGTCCGGCCTGGTGGGCCTTCCAGCCCGGACCGGGACGGAAGGAGATGGTGGCCGAACCGGGCACGGAGCGGTCCACCCGGGTGACGACGCCTCGCAGCTGCCGGGAGGAGTGCACGGGGTCCAGCAGCGCGAGGAAGTCCTGCGGCGAGCGCGGGGTGGTCATCGCCGAGGCGAGTAGGGAGATCAGAGACTTTCCGGCCATGGCTCCATCCTATAGAGCGCGGAGATAGTTTTCTGCACCACGTGGGTACGATTGGTCCCGTGAAACTATCCCCGGACAACAACGATGCGCCGGACGAACGCTCTTCGCACCCGCTCGCCGGTGGGCCCCCGGCGCCTGCCGTCGAGCACACCCCCGGGACGAAGCGGCTGAGTCCGCCGTGGCGGTCCCTGCCGGCCGATCTGGGCGCCCGGCTTGCCCCCGCCGCCGATCGGGTCACCCAGCAGATCATCGACGTCGTCCCGGACCAGATCCCCGCCTATGCGATCACCCGCACCGACCGGTTCAACGAGGTGCTCTACCTCGGGGTGCACGGCGCCCTGGAGCAGCTGCTCTCCCTGCCCGGGACCGACTCCCCCGCCCTGGACGAGCACTCCCGCGAACTGGTCGCGGCGCTCGGGGCGGGCGAGTACCGCCAGGGCCGGAGCATGGACGCCCTGCTCGCCGCCTACCGCACGGGCGCCCGGATCACGTTCCGCGGGCTGTCCGAGGCCTGCGCCGAACAGGGTATGGAGATGTCCGTGGTGGTGGACCTGGGCGAGTCGATCCTGGCGTACATCGACGAACTGTCCGCGGTGAGCGTGCAGGCCTACGCCTTCGAGCAGACCTCCCGGGCGGGGGCCCTGGAGCTGCGCCGTGCCGACCTGGTCGGGGCCCTGCTGGCCGGCACCACCCAGCCCGCCGAGCTGCGGCGGCTCGCCGCGGCGGCGGACTGGCGGCTGCCGGACCGGATCGCCGTCGTCGTGATGCCGCTGGAGCTGGCCTCCACCGTGCGCACGCGGTTGGGCACCGCGGGCCTGGTGGTCGAGCGGGAGTCCGAGGCCACCGCGGTCGTGGCGGCGCCCGAGGTGGCCGGGCTGCGCTCCCGCGTGGCGGAGGTGTTCGCGGGGTCCTCGGCCGTGATCGGGCCCCCGGCGCGGTGGGACCGGGTCCCGCTCTCCCACCGGGTGGCCCGGCTGGTCGCCGCCCAGCGTGCGGCAGGCCAGGAGCCCGACGACGGCGGGGCCCCGGTGTTCGCCGCCGACCACCTGGGGCGGGTGGTCCTGGGCGCCGAGCCGGAGGTGATGGCGGAGCTGGCCTCCCGGCGGCTGGCCCCGCTGGACGAGCTGACCGAGGCCAAGCGGCTCGTGTTGGAACAGACCCTGCTGTCCTGGCTGGTCCACTGGGGTCAGCGCGTGCCCGTGGCCGAGGAGCTGGGCATCCACCCGCAGACCGTGGGCTACCGGCTGGCCCGGCTGCGCGAGCTGTTCGGGGAGCAGCTGGACGATCCCGAGGCGCGCTTCGAACTGGAGATGGTGCTGCGGACCCGGTGGCAGTAACCCCCGCGCCGCCCAGAGTTACGATCACGCTGCACGGTGAGACACGCCGGTGCAGTCACCGTGCAGCGTGATCGTAACTCGGGGTATCCGTAGTCCACGCCCATCAGTTGCCCACGCGAGTCAGAAGTCCACACGTGTCAGCTGTCGAGGTGCCTCAGACGCCGAGTCGTGTGCGCTGTGAGGCGATGACGCGGCGGAGACGGTCCAGGAAGAGGCGCTGGCCGGCCCGCGTGTAGATGTCGCTGGCGGCGCGGACGACCTCCCACTCGTGGGCCGTGAAGTCCTCGTCCCGGTGGATGTCGCTGTTGAGCTGGTCGCGTCCGCCGTGGCCTGCGCCGTCGTACTGGATGGCGATCTTCCATTGGACGTAGTGCAGGTCCGGGCGGCGCCTCAGGGTGGGTGAGAGCCACACCCACTCATTGACCACCGGTTCCGGCAGGCCCGCGCCCAGGATGATCATCCTGGTCTTCGTCTCCAGCGGCGAGTCGACTCCCTCGCGCAGCAGCGCCCGTGCCTCCCGGGCGGCGGTGATGCCCTTGGTCCTGCGCCGCCGGGTCATGGCGGCGTCGAGGGCGGTAAAGGACGAGAGCGGATTCGAGCCGAGTACGCCGGGAGGACGGGAGGGCCCGTCCGCACGTTGCAGGAGCGCATCACCGGCCTCGACCAACTCGTCCGGGTCTCGGATCAGGGTTGCGAGGTCGAGCCAGGTCCGCTCCGGCGTCGTCAGCCGGAACGGACCGGCCACGGTGACGTCGTCCGGGTGAAGAGTGGCCTTGTGGCCGGCCACGCCCGGACGACGCCGGCCCCCTGCGGTTCCCTTCCGGCCGGTCACGTGCACGGGCCAGTCGTGGTCCAGGTGCGGTGGCAGCCAGATCCCCCACAACCGGGCGGCCGTGGTGTGGCTCAGGTAGTGAGCACCGGGCAAGGAGGAGATCGCCTGCACGGACTCGGTCCACGGCTGTTCCGATCCGTCCCAGACCCGGATGCCGGGTGTGGGTGACTTCAGACGGGGATCTCGGAGCTGATGGTCTGTCATCCCCGCCGCACGTGCCTCCTGGATCGTGAAGACGGTTTTGGCCGCGCCGGTGCAGGTCGCCTGGACGGCGGCATCCCGGTCACGTCGTTCACTGCTCGGATCCATCACCCCAGCGTCGATGATTGCCCGCACCCCTGCAGGAGTTGTCCACAGCTTCCGGCCACCCGGGCCGCCACACCCCCCCTGCCCCACGTGGGTGGGGGTTACGAGCACGCCGGACGGTGGAACACGCCGCACAGAACACCGTCGAGCGTGCTCGTAAGTCATCCCACTGAGCTGATGCCCGCCGATCTCCCACACCACTGCGACCAGGAAGCCCCTACGCTGGCCTGCATGGGACAGCGCATGTTCGTGGCGGTCTACCCGCCGCTGGAGATCCGCGAGGAGTTCGCCGAGTTCCTGCAGTCGCGGCCCGGGATGCGGTGGAGCGCCCCGGAGCAGCTCCACGTGACCCTCGCCTTCCTGCTGGACGTGCCGGACCGGGCCGCCGAGCCGCTGGAGGAGCTCATCGCGGAGGCCTGCGCGCCCGTGCCCTCGTTCGTGTGCGGGATCCACGGCGCCGGAGCGTTCCCCCACCCGGACCGGCCGGCCGTGCTCTGGCTCGGCGTCGAGGACGGGGCCGAGGAACTCTCCCGGCTCTCCCGACGCGTGCGCAGCGCAGCGAACCGGGCCGGCGTCGCACCGGACGGGAAGGCGTTCACGCCGCACCTGACCGTGGCCCGCCCGCCCCGCTCGGAGAACGCCACGCGCTGGATCCGGGTGCTGGAGACGTTCCGGCCGCCGCTGTGGACGGTGGAGGAGGTGCACCTGGTGGAGTCGGTGCTGCAGGGCCACGGCCACCGCCCGCGGCACCGCACCGTGATGACGGCACCTTTGGCCACCTGACCGCGCCCGAGCGTGTCGGTACCGTTGGAGGAGCCATGCCGTGACGCGGCCGGCACTGTCCCGACCGTCGGCCGCAACGGTCCGAGGAGAGGAAACACCATGCGTCACGCATCAGACACCACTCGCGCCCGGACGGCGGCGGCCCTGCTGGGCCTGACCGGTCTGGTCGCCCTGTCGGCCTGCGCCGACCAGGGCGGTGAGGCCGACGCCTCGTCCGCCCCGCCCGAGGTCGCCCAGAGCGCCTCGTCCCCCATGGCCGGCGGGGACACCGCCAGCCCCGGCACCGGTGGGACGCCGGCGTTCACGGCGGCCCTGAAGGATGCCGAGGGTGGCGACGTCGGCACCGTGGAGTTCACCGAGGCCGAGGGGGCGATGGAGCTCCACGTGCAGGCCACCGGGATGGACCCGGGTTTCTACGGCCTCCACGTCCACGCGATCGGTCAGTGCGAGCCGGACAGTGCCGCCCCGGACAACCCGGACAAGACCGGGGCGTTCCTCTCCGCCGGGGGCCACCTGGGCGGGACGGAGACCCAGCATCCGGAGCACGCCGGGGACCTGCCCACCCTGCTGGTGCAGGAGTCCGGAGACGGCCACCTGACCTTCCACACGGACCGGTTCACGGCCGAGGACCTCGACGACGAGGACGGCTCGGCCCTGATGATCCACTCCACACCGGACAACTACGCCAACATCCCCGAGCGCTACGCCCCGGAGGGACCGGACGAGGACACCACCAAGACCGGTGACGCCGGGGACCGGCTGGCCTGCGGGGTCGTCGAGGCCGCGCAGGGCTGACGCAGGTCCCGACGCCGGCCCCCGCGCCGGTCCCCGCGTCCGCACCCGACGCCGGCCCCCGGGCCGGTCTCCGCGCCCGCACCCGACGTCGGCTCCCGCGCCGGGCCCTCCACCGCTCGGCGCGGGGCCGGTGTCGCTCCGCCAACGTCCTGGACCGCTCCCCCGGGGTCCTACGCTGGACCCATGGCGTCCGGTTCCTCCCCCATCGAGTCGGTGGACCGCGCCCTCGTGCTGCTGACCCTGCTGCGCGAACAGGGGTCGGTGTCGGTCGCGGAGGCCGCCGCACACCTGGGGGTGGCCCCGTCCACCGCGCACCGGCTGCTGACGGCGCTGGTCCACCGGGACTTCGCCCGCCAGGACCACCTGCGCCGCTACCTCGTCGGTCCGGCGTTCCGGACCTCCCCGGTCACCTCCCCCGCACTGGCCGCCCTGCGCGACGCCGCCCGCCCGGCCCTCGAGCTCGCCCGCGCCGAGACCGGGGAGACCGTCCAGGTGATGGTGCTGCGCGGCGGGAACATCCTGTTCCTGGACGGGATCGAGTCCGGGCACTCCCTGCGCATCGCCTCCCGCACCGGGGACGTCCTGCCCGCGTTCACCTCGGCCGGCGGCAAGGCCCTGTTGTCCCGGCTCAACAACCAGCAGCTGGATGAGCTGTTCCGGGCGGGACTGCCTGACTGGCCCACGGCCACCATCCAGTCCCGGGCCACGCTCAAGCGCCGGATGACCCGCATCCGCCAGGACGGCTACGCCACCAACATCGAGGAGACGGAGCAGGGCGTGGTGGGGATCGGCGTGGCGGTCGTGGATGAGCTGGGGCGGCCGCTGGCCGGGCTCACGACGGCGACCCCCAGCCTCCGCTTCACCCGCGCCGATCTGCCCCACCACGTGGAGACCCTGCGTGCCGCCGCCCGGATCCTCGAGCAGCGGCACGCTGAGCTTGCCCAGTGACCTGCGCCCGGCCGGCCGGGCTCCGAGGGTCACGTCCAGACGCCATCCACCGTCAGGCGTGATGCGACCTCTGCATTCTGGCGCCCGCGTCCATGGCCCGCAGCAGGCGCGCGAGGTGTTCCATCTTCCTGACGCTGCTGGTCAGGGACATGGTGGGGTGTCGTCGGCTCAGGGCCCGGGAGGGCGTCTTCTCCCCGAGGGCGCGGAGCGTGATCAGGGTTCCGTTGTCGCGGGCCCTGAGGAACGCCTGTACGCTCCATGCGCCGATACCGAACGGGCCGGATCCTGACCCGGTGACGGCCTCGTCCGGGGGATCTTCCAGGGGGTCGAGGGGGAGCGTGTCCTCGTCAGCAGGCTCTACGTGCGCGCGCAGATGGCCGAGATAGTCGGTGAGATGCCGGATCGTGGCCTTCGGGTCGCAGATCGATTCGAGGTGCAGGATCTGTTCGGTCATGGATCTCGCTCCCATGCGGTAGTGGCGGCCGCGCACACTCCGGTCGGGGCCTATCCGTGACCCGGGGTGCTGGTTGGTGCCCGCATCGGCCGGTCAGGATGCGCGAGCCGCGGGGTGTTCCTTCATGATCGTCACCGGAGGTGGGGTGAACGTGGACGTGTCCTCACGGTACAAACGTAGTTTCCGCTCTCGCCCCTCGACAGGGTGGTGCGCACTCGTCAACCACTCGTCACGCACGCGTCACCCCCGAATTGCGTGCATCCCCTCCTGCCTTCGAGACGGGATAGTCGACATGGCCTCACCGCGTCGAAGGGCCGAGGACCCCGCCGGCGGCGTGCCGGGCGTGATCCACGCCCGGCACGCACCAGAAGTGACCTTGAAGGGCGTCAGGCCCCGGCCAGCGCCCGCTGGACGCGGCTGACCGTGGCGTCGACCTGTTCGGGCCGGGCGACCATGCCCACGTCCATGACCTCGCCGCGGACCGCGCCCTGGATGATGCGCTTGAGCGGGATCTCCAGGCGCTTGCCGGTGGGATTGCGTGGGATCGCGGGGACGAACACCACGTGGTCCGGGACGTGGCGCGGGGAGAGCTCGGTACGCAGGGTGGTGCGGATGGTCCGCTCCAGCGCCGCCTCGTCCGCGCCCTCCTCCGGTTCGGCCAGCAGGACGAGCTTGCCCATGCCCCCGGCGTCCTCGAAGTGCAACACCATGGTGTCCCTGACCTGGGGCAGGGCGTCCAGCACGGCGTAGAACTCGGCGGTGCCCAGGCGCACCCCGCCGCGGTTCAGGGTGGCGTCCGAGCGGCCGGTGATCACCCAGGAGCCGCGCTCGGTCTGCATCAGCCAGTCGCCGTGGCGCCACACGCCCGGGTAGACGCCGAAGTAGCTGTCCCGGTAGCGCTCGAAGTCCTGGTCGCCCCAGAAGAACACCGGCATGGAGGGCATCGGCGCGGTGCAGACCAGCTCCCCGGCCTCGCCTCGCAGCGGCCGGCCCTCCGGATCCCAGGACTCCACGGCCACCCCGAGCGGACGGCAGGACATCTCCCCCGCCCAGACCGGGGTCAGCGGGCTGCCGCCGACGAACGCGGCGCAGATGTCCGTGCCGCCCGAGGTGGGGGCCAGCAGCAGGTCCGGGTTGACGGCGTCGAGCACCCAGCCGGCGACGTCGGCGGCCAGCGGCGAGCCCGAGCACTGGATCTCCCGCAACCGAGAGAGGTCCCAGCGCTCGCGGGGGCGCATCCCGGCGTGGGCGCAGGCCCCCAGGTAGGCGGAGCCGGTGCCCATGTAGGTGGACTTCGTCTCGGCCATCACCGCCCACTGGGACCACTCCCCGTCCGCGGCCGGCCAGTTCGGGTCCCCGTCCATGAGCACCACGGAGGCGCCCAGCAGCAGGGAGGACATGCCCATGGCCCAGACCATCCAGCCGGTGGTGGAGAACCAGAACGCGTTGTCGGCCTCGCTCATGCCGAAGTGCAGCCCGTGGGCCTTGAGGTGCTCGAGCAGGATGCCTCCGTGGCCGTGCACGATCGCCTTGGGCCGTCCGGTGGTGCCGGAGGAGAACAGCACGATCAGCGGGTGGTCGAAGGGCACCGGCTCGATGTGCACCTCCGGGACGGCAGTCCCGGTCCCGACGCCGGCCACGGCCTGACCCGTGCCCCTCACCCCCGCGCCCCTCGCCTCGAGGCCCGTTCCGACCCGGCCGGTGAACGCGGCCCAGCCCTCGGCGCCCTCGGGCGGCTGGGCGTTCGGGTCCAGGTAGGGCAGCAGGACGGTCCGGGTGCCGGGCAGGAACTGCCGGATCCGGGCCAGGTCGTCGGCGCGGGAGAGCTCGCGCTTGCCGTAGCGGTAGCCGTCGATCGCGATCAGCAGCGTCGGCTCGAGCTGGCTGATGCGGTCGAGCACGGACTGCGGGCCCATTTCCGGGGGCACGGCACACCAGATCGCGCCGAGGGCCGTCGTCGCCAGGTAGGCGGCCAGTGTCTCCGGGATGTTGGGCAGGTACCCGGCCACCCGGTCGCCCACGCCCACGCCGCGGGCGATCAGCCCGGCCTGGATGCGGGCGATCTCCTCCTCCAGCCGCGCCCCGGTCCACTCCACGGATCCGGTGGTCTGGGACCGGGAGGTGACCATGATGTCGTCGGGACGCTCGCGGAGCCTGCGCAGCACGTGCTCGGCGTAGTTGATCCGCGCTCCCGGGAACCACCGTGCCCCGGGCATCGTGCGCTCCTGAAGGACGGCCGTGTACGGGGCGTGGGTGATCACCTCGAAGTGCTGCCACACCTCCTTCCAGAAGTCCTCGAGGTTCGCCACGGACCAGGCCCAGGCGTCGTCGTAGGTGGCGAATCGCTGGCCGTACCGGGCCTCGAGGTCCTCCAGGAACCGGCCCATCCGGGTGGTGTGCCAGTCGGCGCGGTCGGGGGCGGGGGTGAGCAGGGTGCCGGGCTGGGTGGTCGTCGTCGTCATGTCGGGTCCTTTCAGGCGGTGGGGCGGGCGGCGGCCGGGGCGGCGGCGGACGCCGTGGCGTCGGCCGAGGTGGTCCCGGCACCGCGCTTCATCGACAGGCTGAGGGCGGCCACGCAGGCGGCGGCGATCAGCAGCGGGATGGCGAACAGGTAGAAGATGCTCTCGGGTGCCCAGCCGCCGTCGATCAGGTAGCCGACCAGGATGGGGGCGGCGATCGAGACCAGGCGGCCGATGCCGATCATCCAGCCGATACCGGTGGCGCGCGCCGTGGCCGAGTACACGCCCGGGGCCACGGCGTAGAAGCCGGCGATGCCCGCGGTGGTGAGCACGCCCAACAGCACGGCGGTGCCCATGGCCACCGGGATCACGGAGAAGACGAGACCGAACAGGACGTAGGAACCGGCGGCCGCGGCCAGCGCGCCGAACAGCAGGCGGTTGGACTTGAAGCGGATGGCCAGCGCGCTGAAGATGAAGCAACCGATGATCCCGCCCAGGTTGGCCAGGGTCCCGGTGCGGATGCCCAGGGTGTCCTCGCCGGAGGCCTGCGCGATGATCTGCGGGGTCCAGGTGTTGGCGAAGTAGTAGGCGGCCACCAGGCAGGCGTAGCCGATCCAGAGCATGAAGGTGCGGAAGCGTACGGTGCCCCGGAAGATCTGGGCGATGCCGCCGCCGGAGGCGTCGGTGGCCGGCAGTGCGGGCAGTTCCGTCAGCGGGGCGCGGCCCATCCTGGCCAGGATGCGGTTGGAGCGCTCGAGGGCGCCGGCGGGGCGGCGGGCCAGCAGGAAGTCGAGCGATTCGGGCAGCAGGGCCAGGGCGATGAGGAACATCAGGCCGCTGAGGGCGGCGCCCACCCAGAACAGGGCCTCCCAGCCGAAGGCCCCGATCATGGGCTCAGCCACCACGCCGCCGATGGTCGCCCCGATGGGGTAGCCCGCGGCGTAGATGCCGATGATGGACCCGCGGCGGGCATCGGAGGCGTACTCGGAGACGAGGACGTTGAGGTTCGCCATCATGCCGCCCACGCCGAGGCCGGTGAGCAGGCGGACCACGAGCAGCCAGGTGGCGTCCGGGGCGATCGCGGACAGCGCCATGCCGACGGTGATGACGAACATGGAGCCCACGGCCAGCCAGCGGCGGCCGATGAAGTCGGCCAGCGGGGTGAGGAAGATCGAGCCGGCGGCCATGCCGAACAGGCTGGCGCTGAGCAGGTAGCCCAGCATCACGGGCTCCACGCCCCACTCGGCGCTCAGCGAAGGGGCGGCGTAGGCCATCGCGGCCACGTCGAACCCGTCCAGCAGGATCATGGCCAGCGCAACGCTGACGGCCATGACCTGGAACGGGGTCATTGGCGATTTCCGGATGTCGGACAGCACGTCCATAGGTCCTCCAGGGTGGAACGGGAATGTCTCACCCGGACGCTATAGAGGCGCGGCGGCGTGATCCACATCACCGGTCGACATTCCGTCCTCAGGAATGCGACCGGTGATGCGATCGGGCGGGTATCGGTCGTCGGCCGACCCGTGATCAGCCGGCGGTCCACCGGCGGTCAGCCGGCGGCGACGACCTCCCGGGGGTCGTGCCCGAGGGCGATGGCCTGGCCGGCGTCCAGCATGGCCTCGGTGCAGGCGACGTCATAGCTGGAGTACTCCTGCGGGAAGCCCAGGGACCGCACCGCGCACTCGGCGTTCTGCTCGTAGATGTCCACGGCACCCCAGCTCGTGACGAGGTCCTCGGAGTAGTACGGCTGCAGCATCGCATCCAGGGTGGCGAAGTCGTAGTCGGCGACCGCGTGCTGGAGTACGTGCATGCACTCGTGCGCGGCGGTGTGCTCGAGCTGGTACTCGTCCAGGCCGGACCGGATCTGCACCGACGCGGGCTGGCCCGAGGTCACGGAGGTCACGCCGGTGGCGCCGTCGATGCTGGTCGCCTTGACGATGGTCAGCGCGGTGCCCTTGCAGCCGTACTCCTCCATGAACGCTGCGGCCTGGCGCTTGTAGGCGGTCGCATCGGAGTTCCCGACGACGGCGGCCTCGGCGGGTGCCTCGGCGGCGGCCGTGTCCGCGGCCGTCTCAGCGGCGGCAGAGTCCGCGGTGGCCTCGGTGGCGTCTGAATCCGTGCTCGAGTCCCCGACCGCAGCGGCCGGCGCATCCCCGGCGGGCGTCTCGGCACCGGTGAGGGCGGCCCCGACCAGCACGATGGCCAGCTCGTCGCGGGAGATCGCGCGGTCGGCCTTGAACTCCCCGTCACCGTACCCGCGGACGATCCCCGCATTGGCGAGCCAGGTGATCGCGGTGGCGGAGTCGCTGCCGGGGGCGACGTCCGCGAACACGAAGGCGCCCGCGGGCTCATCGGCCCCGACGGAGCGGTACGCGATCTGTGCGGCCTCGCCGCGGGTGATCCCCGGGTCGGCGTAGGCCGCCCCGTTGCTCAGCCCCACGCAGGCCAGCCACTCGTCGACGGCGGCGGCCGTGGTCCACGTCTGGCCGGCGGGGAACGAGGCGGCCAGGCAGGCGGCCTCGGAGCCCGCCGCGGGGGCGTCCGTGGCGGGAGCGGCGACGGCGGCCCCGGCGGCGGGCACGAGCAGGGCGCCGGACGCCGCGACGGCGGTGAGGGCACGGGCCAGACGACGGCGGCCGGTGCGCGGGGCGTCCTCGGTCGAGGCGATGGGCGCGGTACGGCGCGGGGTGCTGGTGCGGTCGGCGACCATGGTGAGTCCTCCCGGGTGTCCGAGGTCTGGTGTCGGTACCACCCGAGCCCGGGTGGCCACAGGTTCGTCACCCTAGGCGGTGCACTCGGCAGGCCGCCACCCCGATTTTCGGAACCCACCGCTGACGTGGAGGTTCGCGCGCGTCACATTCCGGCGGTCCGCCGGAGCCGGTCGATGTGCACGGAGGCCTCGGCCTTGGTCAGATTGGCGGGCAGCTCCTCGCCGGCGGCCCGGGCCAGGGTGTCCAGGTAGGACCGCTGGGACGGGGTCATGGGGTCGTCCCCGCTGACCCACTCGTCGGGCTCCTTCTCCAGGGCGGGATCCTCGGTACTGGAGGCGCCGATGGTGTCCTGGCCGTCGTCCAGGGCGGCGGCCCTCTGCTGCTCGGCGATGTCGGCCTCGTTGGCCTCCACGGGTGCGCCGGCGGCGACCTGGTCCTCCGGATCGGGGAAACGCTGGGTGCTCATGGTGCTGCTCCTTCCGTGACGACGACGTCGGGTGCTGGCCATGGTAGCCCGGGGATGCAGAGATCGCCCGGTCCCGGTGGCAGTGCCACCGGGACCGGGCGATCGAATTCCTCGCAGGTGAGGCCGGGTCAGGGCCTCACGCGGGGTGTCAGACTACTTGGCGGCGTTCTGCTTCTCCGCGGTGGCCACGACGACCTGGGCGATCTGCTTGGCGGCCTGGTTGCGCTGGATCTCACCGTTGGCGTAGTCCTCGATGACCTTGGACTCGGCCATCACGGAGATCAGGTCGGCGGCGGAGTTGCCCGCCAGCGGCTTGACCAGGCCGGTGTCGCTCAGCACACGCAGCACGCCGGGGATCTGCACGCGGTCCACACCGGCGGTCTCCACGGCCTGCAGGCCCTGCTTGACCAGCTGCGTGACCTCCTTCTCGGTGAGCGGGGAGTTGGGGTCGTTCACGCTGTCGACCAGCTCGAGGCAGCGCACGGCCTTCATGAGCGTAGCGATGTCCAGGTTCTTGGCCTCGGAGAGGTCGGTGCCCTTGAGGCACTCGCGCAGCTCGGCCTCGGCCTCCTCGGAGGTCATCTTGCCCTTGCCGTTCTGCTGGCCCTTGCCGTTGGCCGAGGTCTGCTCGGCGGCGGTGGCCTGGTTCCACGGCTCGGCGGCGATGGTCACCGCGGCGGCCGGGATCAGCAGGGCGCCGGCGAGCGCGGCGGCAACGAGGCCGGGCTTGAATCCGCGGCGCTTGCTCGGACGATTGGTGGTCTTCGGCGTGTTCTGGTCGATAGACATGTGGTTCCCCCTCCAAGGGTCCTGGAGCAATAAAGCAGAGCCACCCAAGTCAGGACAGCTTCCGGAGTTACGGTAGCAGGAGACGATTGAACTTCCTAATGGAAACTAGACCGTCACAGAGTGGCGACACGCACGAGAGGATGTCAGGTCCGTCACAGCAGACGGATGACCTCGTCCAGCATCGCCTCGGTGAGCCGGCCGGTGAAGGTGTTCTGCTGGGAGACGTGGTAGCAGCCGACCACGCGCACCTGCCGCTCCCCCGCGTCCTGACCGCCCTCGCCCCCGCCGCCAGCACCGCCCGGCGCGGTGAACACCGTCTGCACCCCGTGCCCGAACTTCGCCCGCGGCCGTGGCATGCCCCAGCCGATCCGGGCGACGGCGGCGTGCAGGGACTGCCAGCCGATCGAACCCAGCACCAGGATCGACTCCACCGTGGTCAGCAGCTGCAGTTCCCGGTCCAGCCAGTGCCCGCAGGCGGCCCGCTCGGCCGGGGTGGGCTTGTTGTCCGGCGGGGCGCAGTGCACGGGGGCCACCATGCGCAACCCGGTCAGGCGCTGACCGTCACCGGCCATCACGGACGTCGGCCGCTCGGCATAGCCGGCCCGGTGCAGCGCTGCGAACAGCCAGTCCCCCGAGCGGTCTCCGGTGAACATCCGCCCGGTGCGGTTGCCGCCGTGGGCGGCGGGGGCGAGCCCCACCACGAGGACCCGCGCGGACTCGTCCCCATAGGAGGGCACGGGCCTGCC
>ENA-UOUJ01000862-UOUJ01000862.1-activated-sludge-metagenome-genome-assembly--contig:-NODE-862-length-17746-cov-3.447629_pt1 | contig 17746 bp, 17 predicted proteins | sample MGYA00249839_ERZ747224 | MGnify/ENA primary metagenome ERZ747224 (study PRJEB28782, sample SAMN03220277) | activated sludge metagenome | biome: wastewater; feature: sewage sludge; material...
GGTGGCCCCACGGTCGCGCAACGCACCGGCCTCCTTCAACACCCGCGCCGCGCTCACGGGGTCGAGACCGGCCGTGGGCTCGTCCATCACCAGGATGGTGGGGTGCGTGCGAAAGGCGAGCACGGCGCTCACCTTCTGGCGCGTGCCTCCGCTCAAGGTGGAAAGGCGCTTGTCCAACTGCCGGTCCAGGCCCAGCTCGGCGATGAGGCGGTCGTCCAATTGGTCCGGCGCCAACCCGCGCACATCGGCCATCATCGCGAAGAGCTGCGCGATGGTGAGCGAGGGCGGGAACTGCGAGATCTGCGGCATGTAGCCGATGCTGTTCCGGTAATCGGGTTGCGGGGCACGGGTGCGGGCATCGATCACGGTGTCCTCCACGGTGATGCGCCCCTCGGTGGGATGCACCAGGCCCAGCAGGCACTTGATCAGGGTGGTCTTGCCGCTCGCATTGGGGCCGATGAGCATCACCACTTCCCCCTTGTGGAAGGTGAGGTCGGCGCCGCGCAGCGCCCACAGCGCGCCGTAGCGCTTGCCAAGCCCTTCACAGGTGACGCGCGCTTCAGCCATGGGCCACAAAATAGGGCATGCCGCAGGCCAGCAGCCAGGTGAACAGTAACGAGGATGGAGCCGATCGCTGCGCCGACACCTTCTCCGCAGGCTTCGCGGTCGTCCCCGGGGGACGCATCAGCGGACGGTCGTCCTTCATGGCTTCGGGCGTGAGGGAAGGCAGCAGGCGTTCGGCGCGGTCCAGCAGCGACACGAAGAGGCTGCGCGAGAACACCATGGCATAGGGCTGGCGCTCCACCAGCAGCGCGAAGAAGCCCAGCGGGCGGTGCGGCACATCGCCCGTGCCATCGCGGTCCAGGTCGTAGCCCGTGTAGCGGTCCCAGTAGTTGCCTTCCACGGTGTTCAGCATCAGCGACCCGTTGGTGCTCAGGTCGAAGGTGTTCCCTGCGAACGTATTGCCCCGGAAGCTGGAGCTCGTGGCGTTCGCGAACAGGCGCAACGCCCAACCGTTGGAGCGGAACGTGTTGGAACGCACATCCAGCCGATTGCAGCCGTCCACCATGATGCCGGTGGTGTTGTCCACGAACTCATTGTCCGCGATCTCACCGTCGTTGATCTCCTTCAGCAGCAGGCCGTAGGCACTGGCCCCGCGGTTGGCGAGGAACCGGTTCCGCTTCATCACGATCTCCTTGCTGAACATCACCGCCACGCCGGCCCCATTGCTCTCGAAGTGGTTGTCCATGTACGCATCGTTGTTGCTGAACATGAAGTGCAGTCCGTAGCGCAGGTTGTGCATGGTGGTGTTGCGCTCGATGGTGGAACCGGTGACGAACTCGAAGTAGATGCCATCGCGATGGTACTCCACCCGGTTGTTGCGGATGGTGGCGCCACTGCACTTCCACAGGTGGATGCCGTTGGCCATGGACTCCTCCTCGCCGGGGCGGCCCAGCACGGTGTTGCCCTCCACGAGCGCACCCTTGGCGCCGCTGAGGTAGATGGCGAAGAAGCAGTGGTCGAACTGGTTGCCCACGATGCGGGCACCCGTGCAATTGGCCACCTTCAGGCCGGCCTTGTCGTCCAGGTTGCTGCGACGCGGATTGCGGAAGGTGAGCCCCCGCACCTCCACGCTGTCGGCCTTCACCAGCAGGGCATCATCCTCGTTGAGGCCATCGATCACCGCACCGGGGCGGCCCAGCAGGGTCAGTCGCTTGTCGATGACCAGGGCGCCCTCGGCAACCGTGCCTTCGATCACGATGGTATCACCGGGAGCGGCGCTCAGCAGGAGGCTCTTCAGCGTGGGACTTCCGCCACCGCGGTGCATCCAGGTGCGGGCATGCGCAGGCGCCGCCAGGGCCAGCACCACGAGAAGAAGGAGCAGGTTCCGCATCATTCCATCATGCGCGCGCGGGCACCCTTCCAATCCAGGGGCGTCGCATCCTTGCCATTGGCAGCCTGGTCACGGTCGGTACCGGTGGCGAAAGCGGCCACATCACCGCGCATGGGACTGCGGAAACCCGGCCCATGAAGGTAGAGCGCTTGTGTGGCGTCGATCAACTGCCCGGGATGGGCGTGATCACACACGTACCAGCCGGCCACCTGGTCCTCGGCCACCGTGCCCTGGGCCACGAAATGCACCATGCACGAGAGGTCATCGAACACATACTGGCGACCTTTCACGGTGGTGAGGGCCGCGCCGAACTTCTGGTCCACCACGTTCATGCGGCAATGGGCGCACTCGGCCTTGCCGAAGTCGATGCGCGGGGTCTGCTGCCCGCACGACCACAGGCTGGGAAGCAGGAAGAGGAGGAAGCTCCAATGGATGGCTCGTGACATCATGGCTTGGCGGAAGCGAGGGCTCGTTTGGCCTTCAATTTAGCCCGCAGGTCGCGGACCTCCAGGAAATAGACGCCGGCCAGCAGCGCGATCACCGCGAAGAGCACCCAGCCACCCGTATCGGGCGTGGACCAGGCATCGAAGTTCAGCAGCTGCTTGTGGCCGATGAGGGGCGGCTGGTAGGCCATGTCCTCCACCTTGATGGCCGCGCGTGGGTCCAGCTCATGACCATACTTGTAGCCCCAGTCCCACATGCGCCAGAGGGCCCACAGCGAGAACAGCGACAGGGCCACCAGGCCGCCCACCAGGAAGATCCGACGACGCCACAGCGCGGCGAAGAGCCCCAGGGCGGACAAGGCCATGATCACCTTGGGCAGGTAGGTGAACTCGGCGAACATGTCGTCCTTGATATGCGCCATGCCGATGTAGTGGTTGAGGCCATTGATCTTCTCCACATCACCGGAGAAGTGGTCCGCCCAGATCTGCATGTACAGGCCTTCGGGGTATTGCGGTGCGGTCAGGTCGATGCGCCAGATGGGCACGAAGAGCAGCACCAACAGCGCCAGGGCGGCAATGGCGATCATCACGCGGGAAATGGGTCTCATGGTCGAAGTGGGATGAGGGTGTGAAGCGGCGAGGGTGGCGAGGGTGGTCGGCATTCAAACCACCCTTACCACCCTCGCCATGCCTCGTGATCTTACATCTCGGCGTCCACGCTCACCGTGTAGGCCTCCAGCGGCACATTGCTGTTGGCGGGTGATACGCGCACGTAGCCCTGCATCTCCTGGTGGAGGGCGGAGCAGAAGTCCGTGCAGTACATCGGCCACACGCCCACGCGGGTCGGGATCCACTTCAGCGTCTGGGTCTCACCGGGCATCACCAGCAGTTCGGCATTGGCGGCACCCTTGATGGCGAAGCCGTGCGGAACGTCCCAATCCTGCTCCAGGTTGGTCACGTGGAAGTACACTTCATCGCCGAGCTTCACGCCTTCGATGTTATCCGGTGCGAAGTGCGATCGGATGGTGGTCATCCACACGTGCACCTCCTTGCCGCGGCGCTCCACCTTGGTCTCCTTCTCACCCTTGGCCACGAAGGGGTGATGGTTCTCCTCGATCTTGAAGAACTTCACCTCGCGCGGCTTCACCAGGTCGGCCGGGATGGCCTGTGCGTAGTGGGGCTCACCCGTGGTGGGGAAGTCGAGCAGCAGTTCCATCTTATCGCCTTCGATGCTGTATAGCTGGGCGCTCTGGGTGAGCTCGGGGCCGGTGGGCAGGTAGCGGTCCTTGGTGATCTTGTTGTAGGCCACCACGTACTTGCCCCACGGCTGCTTACTGTCGCCACCGGGCACCATCAGGTGACCGATGCTGTAGTAGGTGGGCACACGGTCCACCACTTCCAATTTCTCCACGTTCCACTTCACGATCTCGCTGCTCACGAAGAAGCTGGTGTAGGCATTGCCGTTCGCATCGAACTCCGTGTGCAGAGGCCCGAGGCCGGGCTTCTTCACCTCGCCATGCAGCACGCTCTCATACTTCAGCACGGGGATCCCGGCGAAGTCGCCCTCCACATCATTGGCGGCGATGGCCTTCTGGATCTTCTCGAAGCTGAACACGGGGATCAGCGCGGCCAGTTTACCACTGCCCACGATGTACTTGCCGGTGGGGTCCACGTCGCAGCCATGCGGGCTCTTCGGGCAGGGCATGAAGTACAGCAAGCCGGGGTGGTCCTTGGGATCCAGCTGGAGCACATCCTCATACACCGTCGTCTCGGCGCTGTGCGTCTCCTCGTTCCACCAGTTACTGTAGTGCTTGCCGGGCACGCGCTTGCCCTTTCCCTCCTTGGCAAGCTGCTCGGCCAGCTTCCAGTTCACGGCCATGATGAAGTCCTTGTCGCGCTGGCTGGCGTTCACTTCCAGCAGGCTGTACGCCTGTTCGGTGTTGTAGCAGCTGAAGAAGAACCAGCCCTCGCTGGGACCCTTGCCGGCGTGGCTCAGGTCGAAGTTCACGCCCGGGGTGGCGATCTGGAACGCGATGCTCATCTTGCCGGTCTCCGGATCGGGATGAATGAAGCTCACGTTGCCCTTGAAGTTCTCCTTATAGGTCTTGATGGACACATCGCGGGAGGCATCATCGCCCATGGGCACGCTGAAGCGGGTGCCGGCCACGACGTATTCGCTGTTACCCGTGGTGAAGGGGGAGCTATGGTTGCCCGCGCTGTTCGGGATCTCGATGATGCTCTTCGTGCGGAAGGTACCGAGGTCCACCAGGGCGATGCGCGGGGTATTGTTACCATTGATGAAGCACCACTTGCCGTCGGGCACGCCGCTGGTCTGCGAGAGCTCGGGGTGGTGGCTGTCATCCCAGGGGATGAAGCCGTAGCTGGTCATCAGCATGCCCTTGGTCTCCTCGCTGTAGCCGTAGCCGCTCTCGGGGTCCACGCTGAACACGGGGATCTCGCGGAACAGGCGGCCGCTGGGCAGGCCATACACGGCCAGTTGACCACTGAAGCCGCCGCTGACGAAGTTGTAGAACTCGTCGTGCGTTCCGGGCTTCACATAGACCTTGCTCGCGGCATCGCCCGTCACCACCGACTTGGTGGTGTTGGGCTTGCACCCGGGCAGGCCGTTGAGCATCAGGAAGGCACCGGCGGCAAGGGCCACCGAGGTGCCGGTATACAACAGGGATCGGTTCATTGGTGAGGGGTTATGGAATGGTCGTGGGGTCCGTCGGGGGGATCAGAGCGTGCGCATGAACTCGAGCACCTCGCGGCCCTCATCCTTGGAAAGGCCTTGATTGGGCATGCGTACGAGGCACTCCTCCAAAGCCTTCTGCGCCTCGGGGTCGCTCTCCAGCATGGCATCGATGTTCAGGATCATGTTCATGATCCACTCAGGCTTGCGGCGCTCGGTGATGCCCTTCCAACCGGGGCCCACCACGCGGTTGACGCCGGTGCTGTGGCAGGCCTGGCACTTCACGTCATAGGTGCCGCGACCCTTCTCCACCATCGCCTGGTCGATATCACCCAGGGTGATATCCGCTGCCGTGAAAAGGTTGGCATTGCTCTTGCCCGCTCCATCCGCGTTCGTTGCAGGCGGGGTGCCGCTTGCACCTGGAGGGCCATCGGAAGCTGCCTCACCACCGCCACAGGCGGACATGGAGAGGACAAGGGTGACCATGGTGAGGCCGGCGATCAGGGAGGTGGTTCTCATCGTTCCAGGAATGAAGTGTGTTTCAACGGTGGCAAATATTGACGGACCTTTGTATCCATTTCATGACGCTTGTCAGCCTCATGGAAAGTTCCTGCAAGGTAGGTTGGCACCGTTGAAGATACAAAACGCCTCCATGCGCACCTGGTTCCTCATCGCCCTCACCGACCTGTTCATCGCCGCCGTGATCGGCCTGCTGCTGCGCATCATGTTCCTGGTGGAACTGCCCTTCGTGCGCTTCCGTCCCTGGTTGCACGGGCACTCGCACGTGGCCCTGCTTGGCTGGCTCTTCCTGGGCGTGGTGGTGGCCCTGCTGCACGATGGTGGGCGAGGCGGGCTCACCCGACGTTCGCGCAACCTCTTCATCGGCCTGCAAGCGGCCGTGGTGGCCATGCTGCTCAGCTTCCCTGCCCAGAGCTACGGCGCGGTCTCCATCACCGCCTCCACCGTGCACCTGGCACTGGCCTACGTGGTGCTGGCCATGGTGTGGCGCACCAGTGGGGAATGGCCCGCGGCCGGCAGTGGTCGCCTGGTCCGGTGGGCCATCGGCTTCTTCGTGTTGTCCACCGTGGGCATCCTCGCCATCGGCCCCATCATCGCCACTGGCAACCAGGGTAAGGAGATCTACTACTGGGCGGTGCAGTTCTTCCTGCACTTCCAGTTCAACGGCTGGTTCTGGTTCGCGGCCATGGCGCTCGGGGTGCGCTGGGCTGAGCGCCAGGGCTTCGACCTGCGGATCGATCCGCTCACCCTGGCCTTGTGGGTGCTGTCGGCCATCTTCACCTATGCGCTGGCCATTGCCTGGAGCGAACCGCACCCCGGTGTGTTCGCCACGGTATCCGTGGCCGTGGTGCTGCAGGCCTGGGCCGCCTGGCGCACCCTGCAGCTGCTGCAGCGCCTGCAACCCGTTACGCGCGACCGCTTCCCCCCCGCCGCCAAAGTGCTCATCGGCCTGGCCTTGGTGAGCATGGCCCTCAAGGTGCTGGTGCAGGCTTCCGTGGCCGTGCCCCAGGTGGCGGTCATGGCCCTCACCATCCGTCACTACGTGATGGGCTTCATCCACATGAACACGCTGGGCACCATGACCGCCCTGCTGCTGGCCTATGCATTGGTGCAGGGCTGGATGGACACCCACCGCCCCATGGACCGGATCGGACTGGGACTGCTGGTGGCCGGCATCGTGCTTTCCGAACTGCTCCTCTTCGTGCAGGGCACCTTCTTCTGGGCGGGCTGGGGGATGATCCCCGGCCACTACCTGCACCTGGTCATCGCCTCGGGCCTGATGCCGGCCGGCGTGGCCCTGCTGCTCCTGGGCGCTGTGCGCCGACCCGCCACGCGCACGGTGGCGCGCTGAGTTGGTGCGCACAGGATACCTTCGCAGCCCATTCCTACCCATGTTCTCCAAGGCCTGCGAGTATGCCATTCGCGCCACCCTCCACATTGCCGGTGCCACCGCCGCCGATGAACGCGCCACCGTCAAGGACATCGCGGCCGCCATCGGTGCCCCCGAGGCGTTCACGGCCAAGGTGCTCCAGAAGCTCGTGCGCGACGGTCACCTCGGTTCCATGAAGGGACCCGGTGGCGGGTTCACCCTCACCGAGGCACGGGCCCGCAAGCTGCCCCTGAGCGCCATCGTGAAGAGCATCGACGGCGATGACGTGTACACCGGCTGTGCGCTGGGACTTCCGCGCTGCAACGACAAGAAGCCCTGTCCGCTGCACAACCAGTTCAAGGACGTGCGGGAGCGGCTGCGCAAGCTCCTGGAGAACACCAGTGTGTACGACGTTTCCATGGGCCTCGGGCTTGAACTGGGCACCTTCAGTCTGAAGGGTTGACCCCCGGTACTTTCGCGGCCATGGACCCGATACGGCTGCCGGACACCCTGGCCGAACTGATCACCAAGCACGCCCGTGCCGACTGGAGGAAACGCATCAAGGAAAGCTGCATCACACACCACTTCGCGGCTGGCGAGGTGATCTTTGAGGAAGGGACGCCCGCCGATCAGCTCTACATCGTCCGCAAGGGGAAGGCCAAGGTGTTCAGCACCTTCGGACCGGGATCGGCACGCATCCTGCGCTTCGCGCGCGACGGACAGGTGCTCGGGCACCGCGGCATCGGCGAGGACTTCACCTATACAGTGAGCGCCACGGCCCTGGAGGACTCCACAGTGGATGCGGTGCCCATGCCGCTCTTCCTCGATGCGCTGAAAGCGAACCCTGCACTGGGCTTCCACTTCATGCTCTTCCTGGCCGAGGAGCTGCGCAGCAGCGAGGCCCAGGCGAAGGCCATGCTGAACCTGAGCGTGGAACAACGGGTGGCCAAGGCCCTGCTCGCCACGGCCCGCTGTTTCGGTTACGACAAGGATGACCGGACCCTGCTGGCCTTCACGCCATCACGCCACGACCTGGCGGACTATGCCGGGGCCACTTACGAGAGCACCATCCGGGCGCTGACCGTGCTGCAACGCAGGAAGCTGACCAAGGCCGTGGGCCGGGAATTGCGCCTGTTGGACGCGAAGGGCCTGGAGGCCCTGCTGACCGGAGGCCGCACCAGCAGGCCACTGCGGAACTGAACGGCACGCTCCGCGGAACCGTCCCGCCACCCCGTCCGGCCGCTCCATCAGTTGTTCATCGCGCCCTGTTCGATCCAGGTGCGGATGGTCTCCAGGTCCTGCATGGTCAACGCGGCACCGCTTGGCGGCATGCCCAGTCCATACACTTCCGAGAAGGTCACCTTGTTCCACAGCACGGAGGCCTCCGGATCACCCGGTACCACCCGCATGGCCGGTGCCCAATTGGCGCTGGTCACGTTCACCAGTTCGTTGTAGGCGTTGGTCGGCGACAGGTCCATGCCATTGCCCATGGGTGGATGGCACACCCAGCAATGGGCCTCGAAAATGGGCAGCACCTCCGAACTGAAGTGCACCGTGTCCATGGGTTGCGTGGGATCGGCCGGCCTGGGCAGGGGCACGTAGCGGGGGCCTTCATCCTTTGCACAACCGCCCACGAGCACCAGGGCGGCCACGATCACGGTCCATGCGGTCCTGCGGGTGTTCATGGGCGGGGCTTCCGGGGTTTGACGAACAAGGTCCGCGCGATGTTGAAGCCCAGGTGGAGGTACGCCTCATCATAACGCGCCTGGGGCATGGTGTAGTTGCGGTACTCCAGGATCTCCGGACTGCTGGCCAGCAGCACCTGGAAGACATGACCGGCCGTGGCCAGCTCAAAGGCCAGCGCCACCGGCTCGCGATGGTCCGCCTGCTGCCTGCCGTGCAGCACCGGGGCCACCTCGAACAGCACGGACCCCTTCGTGCTCACCTTCAGGCGGCCGCTCACCGGCATGGCCAGCGTGCTGTTGGTGCCGCCCACCGGCACCAGGTTGCGATGGATGAACACCGGCGCAAGCTGCAGGGCGAAGTGCTCGCTGAACCGCCTCGCCACGATCACCTGTGCGTTGTAGGCCAGCCGGTGCTTGAAGGCGTAGGAAAAGGGGGTGGTCCCGTCCGCAAAGAAGTCGCGATCGCCCACGGCGGGGAAGTCCTCGGACAAGAGCGCCACATTGGCCCCGGCCGTCACGGAGACCGGCATCCCCTTCTCCACGGTCTGCCTCCACAACCTGGCCTTCACCCCCAGGTCCACGACCTTGCCGTTCTTGCTCCGGCCCAGCTCCAGGTGCATGCCGTTCATCGGAGCATATTGGAACGCAAAGCGGATGTTGGCCGGAAGGTCGAGGCCCAGGAACTGCTTCAGCGCCTGTTGGTTCGGGCCGAACGCACCGAAGCGGTGCTGGATGAGGAAGCCGAAGGACCGCTTGCGCGGCACCACCTCCACGCTCTGAGCGTTGATCACCTGGGTGCCGGCGAAGGTGCGCGACACAAGCTCCCGCATGGGCTCCTGCTGTGCCCGGCAGGGCAGCACCAGCAGGACCGTGGCCATGACCATCGACCGAAGGAGGGGTATGATGCGCTTCATGGGACCAGGCTTCTGAGGTAATGCACCACGGCCCAGCGGTCCTCACGGGAAAGCATCTCCTCGTACGCGGGCATCTCACCCCGGCCATGACCGATCTTCCAGTAGAGCGCTCCATTGCTCTGCTGCTGGACGGTGGATGCCACCAGATCGGCCGGCCTCACCTGCAGCGAGGCGGCTGTTGGTCCGTCGCCCCTCCCTTCCATGCCGTGGCATACCCAGCACAGGGAAGTGAAGACCTTCCCGCCACGCTGCACGGCCTTGGGATCGCCGGCCAGGGGGTCCGTGAGCTGATCGGCCTGCGGCGGGGCCTTCCACGGATCGCCCGGTACGCTCAGCGCCGTGGTGATCGACCAGGCCAGACATGACAGGAGGAACACGGCGTGATGTTGCTTGATCATGGCCTGATGTGGGTTCATCGTTCGTTCATGGCACGTCGCTCCTGCACGAGCGTGAGCGCGCGTGCGATACGCTCATCGTTCGGAGCAAGCCTGAAGGCCGCCGTGAGATGACCCATTGCTTGGGCCGCATCGCCCCCACGGGCCAGGAGCACGCCCATGGTGTAGTGCACCTGCGGATCATCGGGCTTCAATGTGGCCAGTGCCTTATAGTGCGGCAGGGCCCGGTCCGCGCGACCCGTGCGCAAGTAGAGCGCACCGAGGTTGTTGTGCAGCAGGGGGCCCTCCCCACCGTGTTGAAGCGCCTCCTCATAGTGGGCGATCGCGGCGGCGTCCAGGCCCATCCGGCTTTCCACCGCGGCCACCGCCATCAGCAACGGCACATCACCGGGCACCAGCTCCAGTCCACGCTGATAGATGGTGCGCGCCTGCCCGAACGAGCCGGCACCCTCGGTCGCTTGACCATAGGCCAGCGCGGCCGCGGCGGTGATGCCCCTGGACCGGCCGCTCATGCCTTCGCTGCCCTGGTCCATGATCGCCTGCCAGTGCGCCGCGGCGATCGCCGGTGCCCCCTGCTGCAGGGCCGAACCGGCGAGCAGATGCCGGGCCTCCACATGGGTGGGTTGTTCCACCACGATCCCTTCCAACAGGGTCATGGCCTCGGCGGTCCGTCCTTGCTGGATGTACAGGGAGGCCAACTCCTGGCGGCGGTCCGCCGGGCGTATCAGACCGATGGCCAATGCCTGCTCATAATGGTGCACGGCCTCGCCCACCGCCGCCTGCGCATCACGGCCCTGTTCCACCCGTTGCGCCGCCTTCAAGAAGATGCGCTGGCCCAGGACCGTGTGGTACTGCACCACGGCACTGTGACCGAGCAGGACAAGCAGCACGACCAGAAAAGCGACCAGGCCTCTTCCCGCCGGGCGCAACGCACGGTCCATGCGCAGCATGGTACCGCGCAGTTGCATGGCATCACGCCGGAACAAACGCCAGCCCAGCAGGAGCACATAGGCCGTGCACAACGCCAACGCCACGGACAGCAGGAACGGCACGCGATCGTACAGGCCCCGGTAGATGGGCATCGTCACCAGGAAGCCACCCGCCAGGAAGAGGTCCTCGCCCAGGCTGTTGCTGAAGCGGCCTTGGTAACCGCCCATGGGATGCCCCTTGCGGAACAGCGGCGGTTTGCGGAAGCCGAACTGCACGGCATTCTCCGGACAAACGGCCACGCAATCGAGGTCCTTCAGGCAGCGCGGGTTGGTGACCATGCCGTGCTCGGCCAGTTCCCGGTGCACCAGGATGTCCGATGAGCAGGCCCGTGTGCAGAGGCCGCACTGGCTGCAATCCTTGGCCAGCACGATGCGCCCGGGAGCGAACTGGTCCGCCAGACCGAACAAGGCGCCGTAGGGACACGCCTGAAAGCAGAAGCCCCGGCTGCCCAGCAGGTACACGATGAGGAACCCGCAGACGAAGAAGGTGAACACCGCCACACCCGGCGGAGGCAGGTTGCGCCATAGATCATCGGTGGTGAAGGAGGACCAGCGCGTTCCACCGGCCTCGACCACCTGCAGGGCCTCCGTGCCCAGGCCATGGTACGCTTGCAGGAACTGTGGCCAGATGAAGAGGTAGAACATCACCGCGATCGGCACCCAGATGAGCGTGCGTGAACGGATGGGCTGCCGCTTGATCCGCAGCTTGTCCATCAACCAGCCCGCCGCATCCTGCAAGGCCAGTATGTGACAGCCCCAGGAGCAGAAGAAACGACCCAACACCAGCGTGGCCACCATCACCAGGGCCATCAGCACGAAACCAGCCGTGACAATGCCCTGGTGGATGGTGTACAGCACCTCGTTGAACTCCAACGGTGCAAGCGTCCTTCCCTTCAGCTTCCAATGGATGAAGTGGGCCACGAAGAGCAGGTGCACGCCCACCAGGGTGGCCATGCGCCACTTCTCATAAGGCTTGTGCTTCACCAGCGGCTGCATGGCACCGTCCCGTTACTGGACCACGATGCGGCGCGAGAAGCGGCGGCCCGCCAGGTCCAGGTTCAACTGGTAGACACCGGGTGACGACCCCTCCAACGCCATCGGATGACGCCATTGACCGGCCCCCGCCCGCTCCACCCCGTTGTGGACCACCCGGCCCAGCGCATCGATCAATACCAGGTCCACACGGGCGTCCTGCAATAGGTGCAGCTCCACGGTGAAGGACCCGCCGTTCGGGTTGGGGTACACGTTGAAGCCGCGCAGGGGCAGCTCCTCGTCCACACCCGTGCAGATCTGCACCTCCACCGGAACGTTCACCAGTTCGCTGGCGCAACTGCCCCAGCCATAGTGCACCTCCCAGTCGAAGAAATAGTAGTAGTAGGACGCGCCTCCACTGGACCCGGTGATGGTGGCCACATCACCGATGGTGTACGGATAACTGACGCCCGAGGTGCTGCGCCACAGATCGGCCGTACCGGCCACCACCAGCTTGTAGTTCTTTCCGGGCTTGATGTCGAAGTCGAGCGTGACCCGCGATTCGCCGGCAGGCACCCAGGCCGATCGCGTGGCGCGCAGCACGCCGATGGCATCCACCAGCTCAATGGTCCGCCAGGCCGCACTGCCCGCGTACACCTTCACCGAACGAAGCCGGAAGGCCTTGTTGGCCGTGAAGTCCAGGCGTTGCCCCCCCGCGTGCATGTCACCGGAGCCTGCGTTGCCCGGCTTGCCACCATAGAGCACGGTCCCGGGCAGGTCGTTCACGCCCGCCACCTGATACCTGGTACTCGCGAACATCGGTGGCGTGGTGTACACCGCACCGCTGCCCACCGGGTTGCCCAGGGCATCATACCACACACTGTTCGGATCGGAAGAGACGAGCTCCGCCGCGGCGCCCTCACAAAGGGTCACCCCCGCCACCACCGGTGGTGCAGGCTGCGCCAGTTCGGTCACGGTGAACGGCGATGAGGTGGCCGTGCCGCAATAGGTGGTCACCGTCACAGTGTAGGTGCCCGGACCGGCCATGATGCTATTGGTCGTGGCCCCGGTGCTCCACTGATAGGCCAGCCCGGCGTTGGCCCGCAACCTCACCTGCTCCCCTTCGCATACATAGGCCTGTTCATCGCAGGTGATCGTGGCCACGGGTGCGGTGACGGCCTGCTGTGTCAGCGTATAGGGCACGGCGGTGTAATTGTTCCCCTCATCGGACTCCAGCACACGGTCAAGGGGGTCCACTTCATACACGATCCAATACTGTCCGTTGCAGGTCCCGGTCGGGATATCGATCCACATGCCGTCGAGGTACTCGCTGTAAATGTCCGTATAGCCCGAGGAGATCCCCTGACGGATCATGCTGCACCCGTAGCCACCACCCAGGCCGTAGTTCGGGAAGTCGGCCGGATAGAGCGTGGTGCCGGCGTTGTACTGGGTGTTGTTGTCCTTGCAGTGGTGGTTCACCACGGACTGCCCACAGTTGTTGTAGTCCATCAGGCAGAACCCCAGCTTGTAGCCTTCGTTGATGATGGGCCATTGGCGTGGATCGCTCACCCCCGGCTCGGGCAGGCGCAGGCTGTAGATGCCCCACTGGTCGAACCGGGTGTTGTTCTGCGTGGCGGTATAGGTCATCCCCTGCGGCATCACGCGCTCGGTGGAGGTCATCTGCGATCCGTTCTTGTGGAACACCCGTTGCGTAGTGAGCTGCTTCGCCGTGCCCCCATTGGGACAGGTGAACTGCTGCTGGGCATTGGGGTCCTGGACCAGGAAGGTGTCCACCCCGCAGGTGAAGCGCCGGTAGCCGTTCAGGTCCACCCCGCGGACCTCCATCGGTCCATACCCGATGTTCGGCGTGCTGCCACTGATGCGGATGCGGCCCGGTGTCTCATCCGGACCACCCAGGTAGTTGAGGATCCCATACCAGGAGATGGTGATGTCCGGGAGCAGATCGCACTCCTGCGAGCCGTCGCGGCACTGGCAGGAGGTGGCATTGGTGGCGGTGCACTGGGCCAGGGTGGCCGGCACCCGGAACATGATCAGCAGGAAGAGCAGAGCGTAATGTGTCCGGGCCATGATGGTGGTGGTGTTCGTGATGATGAGCGTGGACGGAACGGACGCAATTTAGGATGCTTTTATCTTGTTTTGTTGATTTGTATCACATTATGGTCCCGACCAAGCAGATCCCTTTGCACCAAACAAGCACCCACACCATGCGCACACAGCTCCACCACACCACCATCCTCATCGCCCTCCCCCTGATGGCCGGCCTGCTCGGCTGCGCCAAGGAGGAGACCGACCCACCCGCCAACCCGCCCACCCCGGTGGCACCGGCGGCCACCACCCTCCGCTTGGAGCATCACATCGATGCAACGCCCCTCCTCTACGACACCGTGCTCTACACCACCGAGGCCGGGCACGCCTACTCCGTGAGCCGGCTCGAGTACTACATCAGCGGCATCCGGTTGATGACCGAGGATTGCTGTGATGAGGACCCGGTAGTCCCGGGCCCGTTCTACATCAATGCGCTCAACAACACCGCCTTCGACCTGGGCGCACTTCCCCCCGGCAACTACACAGGCGCCGAGCTGCTCCTTGGCCTTGCACCGGACATGAACATCACGGGGGCCCTTCCGAACACCCTGGAGAACGTGAACATGGCCTGGCCCACACCCATGGGCGGCGGCTACCACTTCATGAAGTTCGAGGGGCACTTCCTGAACGCCGGCACGCCCACCGGCTATGCCATGCACCTGGGCCGGAACGAGAACCTCCCCACCTGCCTGGCCGTTGGTGCGTTCCAGCTGGACAACACGGCCCGCACCCTCGTCCTCCGGTTCAACCTGAACGAGGTGTTCCGCGCCCCGCATACCTACGACCTATCCACTGGCAGCTACTCCATGGGCAGCATGATGTTGATGAGCCTGCTGCGCGACAACTGCATCGACGCGTTCACCATCGCCCTTCAGCCATGAGACCCACCATCGGCACCCTCCTTTTCGCACTGCTCATGCTCGCCACCGCCTGCCGGCGGGATGCCCGCGAGGACATTGGCGCCGAAGTGCACCGAACCACACCTTACACGCTGGACTACCCCTCCTACTTCCCGCAACCGAACATCCCGGCCTCCAACCCGCTCACCCAGGAGGGCATCACCTTGGGCCGACGGCTGTACTACGACACCCTCCTTTCCTGGAACGGGCCCTTCCAAGGCTTCGCCTGTGCCACGTGCCATGACCAGGACCGCTCCTTCACCGTGCCCACCGCCGGCACCAATGTGCTCGCCCATGTGAACCTAGCGTGGAGCAACCATTTCCTGTGGAACGGCAAGGTCAGTGGCACCTTGGAGGATGTGATGCGCTTCGAGGTGGAGGAGTTCTTCCAGGTGGATGCGGCCCACCTGAACGCCCATCCGGAGTACCCCGCGCTCTTCCAGCAGGCTTTCGGCAGCAGCAGCATCACCAATGATCTGGTGATCAAGGCCCTGGCCCAATGGTTCAGGCGGATGACCTCCAACAACAGCCGGTTCGACCAGTATATGAAGGGCGAGATCAGCCTCACCCCCCAGGAGATGGAAGGCGCCATGATCTTCCTGTCCGAGATCGGGGACTGCTTCCATTGCCACGCGCTGCCCCTGATGACCGACAACGCCTTCCATAACATCGGGCTCTCCGCGAGCTTCTCTGGAACGGACGTGGGCCGCTTCGCCATCACCGGCGCACCGATGGACATGGGTGCCTTCAAGACACCCACCCTGCGGAACATCGCACTCACGGCCCCGTACATGCACGACGGGCGTTTCCAAACACTGGAGGAGGTGGTGGACCACTACAGCGGCGGTGTGCAACACTCGGCCAGCCTGGACCCCATCATGACCAAGCCCGGCACCATCACCACCCTCGGGCTCACCCCACAGCAGAAGGCCAGCCTGATCAGCTTCCTGCACACGCTCACGGATGACACCTTCCTCAACGACCCGGAACTGGCCAGTCCGTTCTGACACCGGTGGCACCTGCACACCGCCCGTACATTCGGCCACCATGGATGGCCCCACCCACGACCGGACGCAGCGCCTCGATGAACTGATCCAGGCGCACTGCTCGTCAGTCTGGCAGAAGCGATTGCGCCAGGCGAACACCCAGCTGCACCATGGCAAGGGCGAGGCCATTTTCACCAGCGGCCAGCGCGCCGACCGGATGTACATGGTCCATCATGGACGGGTGAAGGTGGTGGCGGACATGGGCAAGGGTGAAGGACGCATCATCCGGCTGGCCGGCGACGGCGAAATGCTTGGGCACCGGGCCATGGGCCATGATCCGACCTACACGGCCAGCGCCATCGCCCTGGTACCCACCCGGGTGAACGCCATTCCCATGACCCTCTTCCTGGACACCCTGCAGGCCAATCCCCGGTTCTGCTACCACTTCCTGCTCCAGTTCGCCGAGGAGATGCGCCACCTGGACCAGCATCTGCGCGACCTGCGGACCATGGACGTGGCGCAACGTGTGGCGAGGGTCCTGCTCATCTGCCGAGACACCTTCGGCATGGACGCCCGGGATCGCCGACAACTGGCCTACACCCTGCCGCGACGCGACATCGCCTCCATGGCGGACACCACCTACGAGTCCGTGGTGCGCAGCCTCTCCGGTTTCCAGCAGGAAGGGCTCATTGAACTGGCAGGCAAGAACGTACGCCTGTGCAAGCCCAAGGCCTTGGAAAAGCTGATGGGCCGAGGGGTGGCGGGATGATCCACCCTGTGCCGGAGTTCTCCCGCGTGAGGGGGCGAAGCGGCAGCTTGCCGCAGGACCGGTCCAGCAGCGCACGCGGCGAGGAGGCTGCGAGGCACGAGCAGACCCCGGAGCCCGATGCGATGCGGACCGGACCAAGACAACTACAGCGAAGCACCCGGCCCGCGCGGAGGCCCGTGCGATGGAAAAGGGACACGCCCCACCCAAGCTTCAGGTCACAAGGGGCAAGGGTTCAAGGCATCACCATCCCCAACCCCTCCACTACATCTGCTCGAAATGCGCCGTGAAGTGCCGGAGGAACCGCGGCTCCTTGATGATGCGGTAGCCCCGCACCTGTTCGCGCGTGCGCATGACCTCCTCGAAGGTCTCGGCCACGTACTCCATGTGGCTCTGGGTGTACACGCGGCGTGGGATGGCCAAGCGCACGAGCTCCATGGATGAGGGCTTCAGCGAGCCGTCGGGCAGGTAGGTGCCGAACATGACCGAGCCGATCTCCACGCTGCGGATGCCGCCGAGCCGGTACAGCTCGCACACCAGCGCCTGCCCGGGGTACTGGTCCGGCGGGATGTGCGGATAGAGCGCTTTGGCATCGATGTACACCGCATGGCCTCCGATCGGACGCATCAGCGGAACACCCAGTTCATGCAGCTTGCGCCCCACGAAGGTGGTGCTCTTGATGCGGTAGTCCAGATAGTGGGGATCGAAGACCTCCTGCAGGCCGATGGCGATGGCCTCCATGTCCCGCCCGCTGAGGCCGCCATAGGTGGTGAAGCCCTCGGTGATGATGAGCAGGTTGATGCAGGCCTCGGCCAGCGCCGCATCACGCACGGAGAGGAAGCCGCCCATGTTCACCAGCGCATCCTTCTTGGCGCTCATGATGGCCCCATCGGCCAGCGCGAACAGGCGTTGCGCGATCTGGCGGTAGGACAAGCCCTCCATGCCCTCCTCGCGGTCCTTGATGAACCAGCTGTTCTCCGCGATGCGGCAGCAGTCCAGTAGGAAGGGCACCCCATGGCGCTTGCAGATGGCGGCCACGCCCTCGGCATTGGCCATGCTCACCGGTTGTCCGCCGCCGCTGTTGTACTTTCAGGTCGGCGAGATGATCGCCCGCTTC
>ENA-UOUJ01000863-UOUJ01000863.1-activated-sludge-metagenome-genome-assembly--contig:-NODE-863-length-17717-cov-36.923338_pt1 | contig 17717 bp, 15 predicted proteins | sample MGYA00249839_ERZ747224 | MGnify/ENA primary metagenome ERZ747224 (study PRJEB28782, sample SAMN03220277) | activated sludge metagenome | biome: wastewater; feature: sewage sludge; material...
TAGATATTATACTTTAATAACAATAATTAATTTATAATAAACTAAGTATAATATTTTATCAGTTCACCAGTGGGTATAGTTTAATAGGTAAAACAATGATCTCCAAAATCAGAGTTGCGGGTTCAAATCCTGCTACCTGCAAAACCAAAAGGGTGTAGCATAAAGGCCGTGCATTTGTTTTGGGCACAAAAGATATTGGTTCGATTCCAATCACCCTGAAAACCGTTTAGTTCAATGGTAGAACAGTGGTCTTTTAAATCAAAAACGCAGGTTCGATTCCTGCAACGGGGAAATGGCGGTTTAGTTTCAATAGGTTAAAATAGCTGGTTGTCGATCAGTCAGATATGGGTTCGAATCCCATAACCGCCAATAAGGAGTTGTAGTCCAATTTGCAAATTGGAGGGCTCCAAAAATAAGCCCTCTTAGCTTAATTGGTAGAGCATTGGTTTTGTAAACCAGCGGTTGTGGGTTCAAGTCCTACAGAGGGCACTTATCGATGTAGCTCAATGGAAGAGTATTTGACTGAAAATCAAAGGACGGTGGTTCGATTCCACTCATCGTCAATAGGGGGTGAAGCTTGGTAGCTGTAGGGGCTCATAATCCTGTGCGAGGAGGTTCGAATCCTTCCACCCCCAGTAATAAGGGGCTGTAGTTCAATTTGGCAGAACGCTGGTCTTGCATACCAGATGTTGTGGGTTCAAGTCCCGCCAGCTCCAAAAATAAGCCCTCTTAGCTTAATCGGTAGAGCAATGGCCTTCTAAGCCGGTGGTTGTGGGTTCAAGTCCTACAGAGGGCACTTATCGATGTAGCTCAATGGAAGAGTATTTGACTGAAAATCAAAGGACGGTGGTTCGATTCCACTCATCGTCAATAGGGGGTGAAGCTTGGTAGCTGTAGGGGCTCATAATCCTGTGCGAGGAGGTTCGAATCCTTCCACCCCCAGTAATAATATATTTATTTATGTAGGGCCACTCTCAGTAATAATGATATATTTATGTAGAGGTAATTTAATAGGCAGAATAGTGGTTTTTGACACCAAAAATGTGGGTTCGATTCCCGCCCTCTGGAAATTACCTATATTTTTAAGATTAGAATTAACGGTGAAAAAATCTATATTTGTTTCATCACAATAAGTAAGAGTTTTATCCTAGCTCGGTTGGAAGGCTTGGAGCCTGTCTTATACATGCAAGCTTGTTCAAAATTTTAATTTTGATGGCGTATTGGTGAGTATTTAATATAAGAATCTTAGTTTTTGTTTGGATAACTCCAATTAAGAATTTTATGAAATTAAAAGCATTTTGCGCAAAGACGAGAGCTTATATGGTATTAGGTAGTTGGTCATGGTAAAAGCTGACCTAAGCCAAAGATGCCTAGCAGACTTTAGCGAGTGATCTGCCACAACGGGCTTGAAACAGCGCCTGAACATACAATGGCAGCAGTAAAGAATCTTGGACAATGCATTAACGTGTGATCCAGCAAGTCTCTACGGTGGATGACCGTCCCTAACGGGATTGTAAACATCAAGGCTTTTTATAGAATATAGTGAATGTATTAAAAAGTCTAGGGGCGGCTAACCTCGTGCCAGCAGCCGCGGTAATACGGGGGCCTCGAGTCTTTGACCTCATGACTGGGTGTAAATGGCCACAAAGGAGGTTATCTTAGTTCTTAATAAAATATTACAACTTAATTGTAAGGCTATTATTAAAACAAGAAATTTTAACTAGAATATGTAAGGGGTTTTTAATACCTTTAATGTAGAGGTGAAATGCGCAGAAATTAAAGGGATTACCAGCGGTGAAATCTTCAAATCATTACATATTGACTCTGAAGTGCTAAAGTGTGGGGAGCAAATAGGATTCGTAACCCTAGTAGTCCACACCCTGACCTATGGAAATCGATTACTAAAATAACCCTTGGCGATTGAAAATGGCTATACAAACTGCATTGTTATTTTAAAAGTTAAATATTATTTTTTTAAAAGTAATATTATATAAAATAATACTTGTGGGGCCGTTTTTTTTTATTTGTCGAATGATTAATTTTTTAATCATTTTATATGGGCTTAATTTTGGTGGTCTATAGCTTACGCGGAAATTTCCGACCTGGCGAGTAATGTTGCAAAACCGAAAGTCAAAGGAACTGACGGTGAATTTTTAGCTGTGGATCATATGACTCAATCCGATGTAACGCGTTAAATCTTACCAGTCTTAGAGATCTTTTTTATATAATAATTTAAGTTATTATAGATTTGATTTGTTTATATGAAATCAAATTGTGAAAAATGATTCCAGGCGGTGCATGGCTGTCGTCAATTCGTGTTTTGATATGTTCGGTTAATTCCAGTAACGAGTGTAACCCTTTTGATTAATATTTCTAATGATTATCATCTTTAAAAAGATGATAATCATTAGCTTTTAGTCTACTGCTGAAAAGCGTTCGGATGAAGGTTTGGATTAGGTCAAGTCGTTATGCCCTTTATAGGCTGGGCTGTTCATATGATACAATGGTAGTTACAATAGAGATGTGCGGCGTTGCGCCCAAACAAAGCTTTTAAAAACTGCCTCAGTTCGGATTACAACCTGCAACTTGGTTGTTTGAAGGAGGAATAGCTAGTAATCGCTCATCAGCACGGTGCGGTGAAATTTTACCAATTCAAGTACAGACTGCCCGTCAGGCGTTTGAAGTTAAGTGTGGTGGAAATTATCGGGATATATTTCATCTTTTTAAAACTTTGGTTTTTTTTTTGAATTTAAATTTTTCTTATAAATTTAAATTTAATGTGAAATTATTTGTTAATGATACCATATTTGGTGACGAATGTTAAGTCGTAACAAGGTCGGGCTAACGGAAGTTGCCCGGGAGTATTAATTAGAATCCCTTAGCTTAATTGGTAGAGCAATGGTCTTCGAAACCAGAGGTTATAGGTTCGAATCCTATAGGGATCAAAGTGGTTAATCTAGCTAGTGGCAGAGCGGCTGATTGCATTAGTCTTGAAAACTAAAGACCTTATGTCCGTGGGTTCGAATCCCACCTAGCCCATATCTAAGCTTGCTAGTTAATAGGTAGAACGCGTGGCTGTTAACCATTGAGATGAGGGTTCGAATCCCTCGCAAGCCGTTCTCCGGTAGCTTAATGGTAAAGTGCCTCACTCATAATGGGAGCGATATTGGTTCAACTCCAGTCCGGAAGAGTTCTCCGAGTAGCATAACGGTATTGTAAATGTCTGCAAAACATTTGGTAGAGGTTCAATTCCTCTCTCGGGGTTCCTGTAGTTTAATAGGTTAAAACGTCATATTGCGAATGTGGGGTTATCGGTTCGATTCCGGTCAGGAGTAACTTTTTGCATTTTTCGTCTAGATTGGTTAGGACATTGCCCTTTCAAGGCAAAGACACGGGTTCGAATCCCGTAAAATGCATTTATTTATACCTCGTGGTGAAATGGTAGACACTTTATATTTAGGTTATAACTTTTGCAGGTTCGAGTCCTGTCGAGGGTATTATGTGATAGTTTTGTATTAAAAATTACAGTAATTTTCTACTCTTTTTTAATATTTTGGTTAAAAATTATTAACTTTAATTAGTTTTTGTAAGTGAAATAAAAGTTTTTATATGATCACATCGTAGATGGTTCCCTATGTTGGGCTTGTTTTTTGTAAACAAGCTTAAGAAGGATGCCTTAGTATAGATAAAGGACATTGTATAATTAATGAAAAGAGACGAGGAACAAAAAAGCAGTGATGATTCGTTTATATCCTAGGGTAAACCATTTTATTATAAAAATTTTTAATGAGAATTAAAATGAAAGACCTAATGAATTGAAACATCTAATTAGTTAGAGGTTTAATGTTCTGTGGTATTACTGGTGAGGGAACCCATAAAAGATAAAAATTACTCAATCGTAATTTTTATTTAGGCTTATAACGGGGGTGAATAGAAGATGAAGGTTCGTGTGTGCTACGTGCTCCTAACCAAAGAGGGTTTTAGTCCCGTAGTTATAATTGTTTTCCCCTTTTTTTAAGTAAAATGCCTGACGTTTGAAGGTATTTGAATATGAAAGTAATTACTGTCTAAAGCTGGAATATTTATCTGTAACTGATAGCGTAATAGTATCGTGAGAGAAAGGTGAAAAAGAGAATCAAATTTGAGGATTAAAAGAAACTGAAATTTTAAGCTTTTAAGCGGTTAGAGTAGATTTATTGAATTTATGATAGCGTACCTTTTGCAGAAGGGTCCAGCAAGTTAATTTGTATAGCGAGCGGTTTGCGTAAAGAAATTGAGTGTTAATAGTGCGTTTTAGTTTTATGAATTAGACCCGAAACCAAAAGATCTAATCTTGAATAGGCTGAAGTTCTGTGGTTAAAATGGAGTGGAGGGCCGAACTCGTGTTTGTTGCAATAAACTGGGATAATTTGAGATTAGGAGTGAAAAGCTAATCGATTTTGGTGATAGCTGGTTTTCTGCGAAAGCTATTTAGGTAGTTCGTTCTTTTTTATTTATTGTGGTAAAGCACTTATTAGTCTAGGGGGTTACTTAATAGGTACCTTTGAACCTAGTAAAACTCAGAATGTATTTTATAATTTTTAGGAGGACAAGGCAGACATGGGACGCGAAGGCCCTATTGTCAAAAGGGAAACAACCCAGATCATCAGCTAAGGTCCCTAATTGAGTTTTCAGTGTTTTAAAGGATATTTTTATTTTATGTAGATAAGTTGGCTTAGAGGCAGCCATCTTTTAAAGAAAGCGTAACAGCTCATCGACATTTTAAATTTTACCGAAAATTTATAGGGACTATAAATATTTAACCGAAGCTATGGATTGTTTTATATGATAATGGTAGTGGAATGTTCTGTAGGTTTTAGAAGATAAATTGTGAAGTTTGTTGGAGGTATCAGAAGTATTAATGCTGGAATGAGTAAAGTTTATTAATGTTTTTTGGACATTAACGCTGTAAGGCTAAGGGTTCCTTTATAAGGTTTTTCCATAAAGGGTTAATCGGTCCCTAAGGTTTAGGTATTAACCGTAGATTAATGGGTAATATTTTTATATTAGTATATTTTTATTAAGTGACACAGATTTGTAGGAGTTTGTTTTTTATCGGTTTAAAATTAACTCTTTATTTTTGTTGAAAAAAAGCTTATTTTTTTTAACCGTACTTATAACTGACGCTAGTAGCTAGGTAGAGAATATTAAAGCGTGGAAATAATAAGGTCTAAGGAACTCGGCAAAATGACTCAGTAACTTCGGGAGAAAGAGTGCTTTCCTCTATGTAGGTGTTTTAGAAATGAGATATCTAGCTTTTGATTAATAGAGATGAAGTGACACATAATCGCAAGTGGCGACTGTTTATTAAAAACACAGGACAATGCTAAATAGTAATATGATGTATATTGTCTGACACCTGCTCAGTGCCTGAAAGTAAAGGCTGGAAACTAACGTTTTTGGTATAAGCTCAGGTTAACAGCGGCTGTAACCTTGACGGTCTTAAGGTAGCGAAATCCCTCGGTAGTTAATTGCTGCCATGCATGAATGGTGTAACGACTGCTTGGCTGTCTCAGGTTTTATTTTAATGAAAATGTAGTATCCGTGAAGATACGGATTTCCTGTAGCGGGACGTTAAGACCCTATGCAGCTTTACTATAATCATTTATTGTTCGGGGATATTTAAGTATGCAGGATAGTTACTAGCTTATTATATTTTAACGAAAGTTAATTGTGGAGGCTTCCTTGAGATAGTAATTCTTTAAGTTTTTTGGACTAATTTTTTTAAAAACATTGTATGATTGGTAGTTTCACTGGGGCGGTGGCCTCCCAAAAGGTAACGGAGGCGTACAAAGGTAGTTAAATCTTTTTATGAAAGATTATTAGTAATATTTTTAATAATTGCTTGACTGTTTTGATAGACATATCTGGCAGGGACGGGAGTCGGTTATAGTGATCCAGTAGCGCTTTTTAGTTATGGCTATTGCTTATCGGATAAAAGCTACGCTAGGGATACAGGCTAATAATTCCTAAGAGTCCGTATCGCCGGGATTGTTTGGCACCTCGATGTCGGCTCATCTTTTCCTGGATATGTAGTTAGATCCAAGGGTACGTCTGTTCGACGTTTAAAAAGGTACGTGAGCTGGGTTTAAAACGTCGTGAGACAGTTTGGTCCCTATCTACTATGGGAGTTAAAAATTGAAAGGGTTGTGGGCTAGTATGAGAAGACTGCATCTATCTTAAAATTATTCGTATATATATATATATAAATAATACGGCTGTTTAGTTATTGTAATTTCTTTGGACAAGATTTTGGACAAGACTTTGAACAAGAGTTAATATACAAATGTGCATCAAACCAATTGTTTTTGGGTTATAACATTTTATGTATATCTAGAAGCTACGTTTGTCGAATATAACCGCTGAATTTATATAAGTGGGAAGATTTCCTTAATATGAATTTTTTGTTAATTACTTTATATTCAAGTTTCGTTAGATTAAAAATGTAGAATTTTTAAGCATTTTTAGTTATTTTTTACTAAATTTTTTAAGGAAAACGGGTATAATTATTATTTAAATTATATTATTTTCCTTTTGTTTTATATTATTGTTTTTATTTTAATTATTATTTTTATGTATATTTTAAATTATAAACAATAATTTTGTTATATTTTTAAATTATTTTTAATTATTTATATTATTTGTTTCTGTTTGTCTGTTTGTTTTTTTTTTTTAAAACTTTCCTTATTTTTATGAGAGTGATTTTTTTTTTTAGTAAATTAACTCATGATGATTTTGAAGATTTTGCGTTTTCAAAACTTTTTTTTTATAACGATTTTATTTTGGATTATATTTATATATCTTATGCTTTTTTTTTTGATTGGGATCGTAATAATTTTATAAAATTTAAAAGTTTTGAATTTAATGGTGTAGATGATATTTTTGTTAAACGTCAGGATAAATTGGAAGATGCTTTAGGCGTTGATTTTTATGAATTTTTTCCTGATGATTATTTAGTTTTTGGCTATGAAGGACGTGAAATGGAAGAATTCAGTGATTATTGAGCTTCTGATAAAGTATTATATAGAGTTTACAATAAATTATTACTTTATGGGGATTTGCAGTTTTATCATAAACATGTTGATAAAAATTGGCGTGAAGCGCTATCGGCACAACATGCTCAATTTGATTTAATATTTAGGTTTTTTAAAAAGCCTTATGTTGAGTTTTTTTGGGCTAATTTTTTTTGTATTAGCGAGATTATTAAAATTCATAATAATCCTTTTTTTTGTTTTTCTTTTGCTAATTTTCATATGTTTGATAGCACGGATTTTATCGATAGCTTTTTTTTATTGCAAGATTTGGAAAATGCATTTACTGAAATGGATACGTTAGATTACCATTTAGGAGGTTATTATTTTTATTATGTTTGTTCTTATTTAACTATTATTTATTTGGTCATTGCTTTGGTTTGTTGAGAATTTTAAAATGGTTTTTTTGTGACAGGTTGCGGAGTGGTCAAACGCGAAGGTTTGCTAAATCTTTCCTAAAAGGTTCGAGGGTTCGAATCCCTCTCTGTCCGTAGAAGGTAGTTCAGTAGGTAGAACATTATATTGTGACTATAAAAACATGGGTTCGAATCCCATCCTTCACCGGGAGTGGCCAAACACGAAGGTTTGTTAAATCTCTACTATATGAAAAATAGAGGGTTCGAATCCTTCTCCGTAGATAAATGAGGTAGTTCAATAGGTAGAGAACATTATATTGAATATATAAAAATATGGGTTTGAATCCCATCCTTTTCTGTAGATAAGGTAGTTCAATAGGTAGAGAACATTATACTGAATATATAAAAATATGGGTTTGAATCCCCATCCTTCATATCGGAGATATAAAATTATTAAATGCGAAGGTTGTTAAATCTTTTTTAAAAGGATAGCCTCTATCCTTTTCCCGGAGAAATGTAGTTCAAAAGAGAGAACATTATACTGAATGTATAAAAATATGGGTCCTAAGGGGCAAATCCCATCTTTCACGTTGTAGAGATTTTAACACTGATGGTTTGAGGGATCGTACCACATTTTTTCATATAGTAGAGATTTAACAAACCTTCGTGTTTGGGCCATATCCTTTATATCGGAGATATAAAATTATTAAACGCACCTTCGCGTTTAATTTTTCTAAAAAGGTTCGAGGGTTCGAATCCCTTTCTGTCCGTAGAAGGTAGTTCAATAGGTAGAGAATATTATATTGTGACTATAAAAACATGGGTTTGAGTCCCATCCTTCATCGGAGAGACCTTTTATTTTTACCGGTAGCTCAATGGCAGAGTAGTCGTTTGATAAGCGAAAGGTCGAAGGTTCGATTCCTTCTCGGTGGATTTGCTTGTGTGGCGGAAATGGTAGACGCAGCAAACTCAAAATTTGTAACTGTAAAGTTTATAGGTTCAAGTCCTATCACAAGCATTTTGATTTGGCCACCTTTAAAGGTGGCCAAATTTAAAGGTGGCCAAATTTAAAGGTGGCCACCTTTAAATTTATGTGCTTTCAACAATGATTAAGTTCATTATTATGATGTTTCCTTTCCCGCGATATTACAAAACAATTGGATTCGTTCGAACAGTAGCTGACGGTATAGTAAGTGTTTTTGGATTGGAGAATGTTTGTTTTGGCGAAATGGTTAAATTTAATAGGAATGATGCGGGTTTAGTTTTAAATTTAGAATTTAAAAAAGTTTCAATTATTGTTTTGGGAAAAGATGTTAATATTTTACCTGGTGATGTAGTCTCCAGGACTTTTAATCTTATGATATTGTAACAGGAGACTTTTTATTAGGGACTATCGTGAATCCTTTAGGTAAAGTTTTGATGAAGCTTGTTTCAAAGAATCCTTTTGTTTATTCATTACATAAAAATAAAATTATCAATTGATTGAGGACTAAGGATCCTTTGTATTATCCTTATCGTAATTTCTTTACTGCAAAAACGTTTTTAAAAATGAGTGTTAAAGATCAATATCATAGCTGCGTTCGTTATTATAAAATTAAAGAAGCTTTATTAGAAATAATGGATGGTTATGATGCATCTTCCGTGGAAGATGTAAGCTGAAAGGAAATTCCAGCTGACATTACTTATAAACGTTTTTTAGAATCACGAGCGCCTTCTATAATATCGAGGGCGCCTGTTAATAAACCTTTGGAAACTGGCTTAAAAGTGATAGATAGTATGGTTCCAATAGGCCATGGACAAAGAGAGTTAATAATAGGAGATTCAAAAACAGGTAAAACTTCAATTGCTATTGATACGATCTTGAATCAAAAATTTCAAGGCACAATTTGTATTTATGTAGCCATAGGGCAGAAGAAATCGGCAGTAGCTCGAATTTCTAAAATTTTAATGGACACTAAAGCTATCAATTATAGTATAATTGTAAGTTCAACGGCTTCGGATAGTGCAGCTATGCAATATTTAGCGCCTTATAGTGGGTGTTCTATTGGTGAATTTTTTATGAACCAAGGATTGCGTGTTTTATGTGTTTATGATGATTTAAGCAAACATGCTGTATCATATCGACAACTATCTTTGCTTTTAAGAAGGCCGCCTGGACGTGAAGGTTATCCTGGCGATGTTTTTTATTTACATTCGAGGCTTTTAGAGAGGGCAGCTAATTTAGCAAAAAAAGGCTCTTTAACAGCTTTACCTATTATTGAAACAATACAAGGAGATGTTTCAGCTTATATTCCTACAAATGTTATATCCATTACAGATGGGCAAATATTCTTAGAAACAGAATTATTTACTAGAGGTATCAGACCTGCAGTTAGTCCTGGGTTATCTGTGAGCAGAGTTGGTTCAGCAGCACAGAATAAAATTTTAAGAAAAATGGCAGGAAGTTTAAAATTAGAATTAGCTCAATTCAGAGAGGTTGAGGATTTTACGAAATTAGGCTTTGTTTTAGATGAAGCTACTAAAAAATTAGTTGATCGTGGTGAAAAATTAACAAGGCTGTTAATTCAACCTCGTTATAATCCTATTAAAATAACCGATCAAACAATTTTTCTTTATGCTGCTTTGAATGGATTTTTAGACAAAATTCCAGTGCATTTAGTAAGTGTTTTTGAATTACAATTGTTTTCTTTTTTAAACGGTTCATTAATTCATTCACCATTGAAACATCATTTAAAGACTAAAATTGATTTCAGGGTTTTAGATTATTTACTAAATTCGTTTAAAGATGCTTTTATAAAAACTTTTTTAAAATAATTTATGCTTTTTCAATTACTTAATGTTTACAGACAACTTTGGCCAGGCATTAAGCATGGCTGGCATTTGCGTGAAAAAAAAGTTTGGGAAAATTTTAAAGATAGTGTTAATGAGGCGTATTGGGAAGATAAAGAAGAAGATGAAGATAGGTTAGATGATTTAGAGGAACTTGGGCTCGATTATATTTCTAAAGATCTTCAACCCAAGGCTTTTGATCTGCAATCGGTTGTTTATGAACCGGATTCTGATAAAGAGATTGTGGATAATCGGCTTTTTCCTGATCTTTTTGATCTTGTTGATTATGAATTTTTTATAGATTTTTTGTTTTTTTGTTTATTCCTTTATTTGTTCGTAGATATTATTTTTGCTTTTTATATATATTTTTTTTATCTTTTTTTTTGAGATGCTTTAACTTATGAAGATATGGGGGAAATGGATCCTTCATATGATGCAGAGCAAGAGGACGATGCGGCAGAGTTGTTGTTTGATAATTTTTCAGCCCGTTTTTTTGAATTTTCTGTTGATAATCCAACGAATGCACGATTTAATGATTATTATTTTTTTGTAAATTTTTCTTCTAAGAGTTTTAAATTTTTCATTAAATTTAATGAAAAATTTAAAACTCTTAGAAGAAAAATTTAATTATATCATTTGTTATATAATTTTAAGGTTTATGGTTTTTATTTTATAAAATTTTTTTGTTAATTTTTTATTTTATTTTATTTTAGGTTTTATGGTTTCACTTATAGCAGACTTGATAATGTTTTTGCCATTTTTTGGTTTTTCTTGATCAATTCCATTTGATTTATTTTTTTTTAGGTTGGTGAATACACATGATTATATTATGTGTTATTTAATTTTTGTACTGACTTTAGTTTCATGATTATTATACATTATAATTAAAAATTTTTTTTGAGGTGTTTCTTCAATATCTGTAACATCTTTGAATAGTATTTTTTATTATATTTGTGGAGTTTTTAATGAAGAGTTGTTTTTTTGAGGTTTGAAGTATTGAGTTCTTGTACCATTTTTTTTTTTCGCTGATTTTTTTGTTTATTGGCTAAATTTTTTATTTTTCTTGTTTTTTTTGAGACGGTCTAATAAAATTTTAAATGATACTAAAATTTTAGTACATTTTATTATAAAAAGGAAATTCAAAAAGTTACGTTCTCGTATTGTTTTTTTTTTTGCGGGACCGCGTTGTTTTATCAGAGGTTATTTTTTTGATCCTATGGATATTTTTTTAAGATATGAATTTTTGAGTTTAAGAGATTTTGGACGTGTAGAATATGTGTCTATTTGTGAAGCACAGGAGGATTTTATAAATTCGCGAATAGTTGCTCCTGCTTTTTTTAATACAGATGGTATCGAACGTTTTTATTCTTTGCAAAAATGGAGACATTCTTTTTTTCTAGAATTATTTTGAGCTATAGCACCTTCTATTATTATTATGCTTATTTTAGGACCATCGTTGGTTTTGTTATATTCTTCAGGGTCATTGAAACATAGTGATTTTAATGTTGCAGTTAATGCAAGTCAATGGTATTGAAATTATTCGTCTTCTGCGTTTGGGGCTTCTAATTTTCAGAATAGTTGTTTAGTAATTCATACTAAATGTAGGCTGTTGTTGCCTTTATATATTGGTAATTTTTATATGGATTATTTTTATAAAGTCATTAATTTTAAACATGCTTATATTTTTTTTGATACTTATAATGAATTTGATTCTTATATGTTAGAATTGGATGACATTCTAAAAAAGGTATTTTTAAAAGATTATTAGATACAACACAACATGTTAAGGCTCCAGCGATTATGGTTGTTAGGTTTGTAATTTCATCTAATGATGTTTTACATTCTTTTGCGTTACTTTCTTTAGGTGTTAAAGTGGATGCTGTTACAGGTCGTATAAATGAGTTAGTTGTTTTTTTGGGCAAAGAAGGTTTACTTTATGGACAATGTTCAGAGCTTTGCGGTGCAGGGCATTATGGGATGCCTATTGTTTTGGAATCTTTATCAGACGTGGTTTTTGAAAATAGTTTGTTAGGTGATTTTTGACAAGGAGCCGTAAATGATTTAACAAATTGTCCTTTAAATTTTCTAAATCTTTCTTATCCAAAAGAAGATTGTCTACAAAATTATATTCAAAATAAAATAATTAATAAGGCCTTTTCAAAGGGATCTGTCAAAAAGGGTTTATTGAATGCTTTAATGGATGATTTAAGGGATGATTTTGATATTGAAGTACAAGTTGGTAAAGGAGGAGCTAGTGAAGTACAAGTTAGTGAAGAAGAACTTAATGGTGAACATATTAAAGTTTGTGATATTCCTTTAAATCCTAGTATAACAAATCGGTTTATTTCTTTTGAAAGTCCAAAATATAAGGTGCTATTTGATATGATGCATGAATTTGATAGACGTATAAAGGAGGATTTTAATAGAAAAGAATTTCTTAAACTTATTTTAGAGGACAAAAATTTTGAGGAAAAAGTAAGAAAAAAACCACAAGCTCCTGAATTTTGTATTGGGGAAGATGAGATATTTGATCCTCATTTATATTGTGAAAAATTGACATGGGGTTATGAACTTGTACATGTTCAAGCGTTTAGGAATATAATTTTTGAAGAGTTAAATAAGATAGAATCAATTTTTATATCTAAGCTTAAATTGAATGAACGTTTTTCTGCAACTGATATTGTTCGTATGGTTAATCTTTATAAAGGTTTTAAAATTTATAGTAATATGTTGAATAATTTATCACTTCAGCATCCTACAAGACGTGATATTATTTCTAATATGGTTCTTAAAGTAGATGTTGTATTTGCAACTAAAGTAGTCCTTTTTAGTTGGGCAGAGACTCCAGGTATACCTTATTGGGTTAATCATATTGTTCCAATAGATAATGAAGTTAAGGTTAAAATGAACTCGTCGGTTTACGGGTTGGAGAAGCTTGATAGTTGGTACTATGATGACCATCTTATAATGGTAACATATCATTCTGAACCTCTTCATTAAATTTTGTGGTAACATGAACTCAATTAGCTAAAAAGGTTAGAGTTACTAAAAGGCGTGATTTAAGGGCGCCCGCTTTCAAAAGGGCGCCTCATCGGAAAGCGGTGGTTTATAAGGTGACAACAATGTCGCCAAGGAAACCTAATTCGGCTAAACGAACTTTTGCAAAAGTTCGTTTAAATTTTAGTGGGCGGCGTGCTTTTGCCAAAATACCGGGGATTGGTGATAGTCGTTTACAAGCACATTCTTTAGTTTTTTTAAGAGGACATGGGCCTAAAGATAGTCCTGGAATTAATTATCATTTGGTTAGAGGTTTATGCGATTTTATTCACCAAGAGCCCTTCATTAGAATGCATGGGAGGTCTAAATATGGTTTGAAGAAATTGAAAAAACCATCTTAAATATTTATGAGGCAAATATCAAAATTAAAAAGACAGCGTTTTGTAGAAAAGGAGGGTTCTAATTATATAATACAATTATGGTTTAATTATCATTTTACTTTTTTTAGATCATTAATTTTTAGGGGGTTGAAATTGAGGGCATTTAATTTATTTATTAATATAAAAAGAGATTTAAAATTAAGGGAGTTTTTTGATCCAGCTTTTATTTTTTTTGTAGTGATGTTGCAAATAACTCCATCTTTATTTTTAAAAATTTTCAAAATTGGAAGTAGTTCTTTTAATGTGCCATATCCATTGGATTATTGAAGTAAAATTTCTTATGCTTGTCGATGGATTATTAAACTTTTAAAAGATAAGAATAGAACTTTTTCAGTAAAATCTATAGTTGATTCATTTGTGTTGTCTTTAAAAGAAGAAGGAGTTTCTATGAATAAGAAGTTTGAAGTTTATTATACAGCTACTATAAATAGGCATTTAATAAAAAATAAGCTTTTTATGAGGTAAATTTAAAGTATTTTTTCTTATAATATTTATGAGTTATTTTATATTATTTTTTTTATTTTAAGTTATTTGTTTTCGTTTATTAGCAAAAAATTTGTAAAATCTAAATTTGAACGTACAAAACCACATTGTAATATAGGCACTATAGGGCATGTCGATCATGGTAAAACTACTTTAACGGCAGCTATAACGAGGTTGCTTCAAGGAATTGGTGGAACAGTATTTAAAGCATATAGTGATATAGATAATCATGTTGAAGAAAGAGTTCGTGGTATTACTATAAATGCAGCACATATTGAATATGAAACAGCAAATCGACATTATTCTCATATTGATTGTCCTGGACATCAACAATATATAAAAAATATGTTAACAGGTGCTGTTCAAATGGAAGGTGCTATTTTGGTTGTATCTGTGAACGATGGTCCACAGGTGCAGACTCGCGAACATATTATTTTGGCTAAGGAAGTAGGTATACGTTATATGGTTGTTTATATTAACAAGTTAGATTCTTTATTGGAGCCGGAAATGAAAGATTTAGTTGAGTTGGAAGTTAGAGAGCTATTAGAGTCATATGGTTATCCTGAGGACTTACCTGTCATTAAAGGTTCGGCAAGAAGGGCTTTAGCCGAACCTTTGGATGATCCTTCAGAATTAGGTTTATTATCGGTTAAAAACTTAATGGATGTTGTAGATACTTATATACCTCAACCAGAACGTTTGATAAATGCGCCCTTTCTTTTATCTATTGAACAATCTTATGTAATAACAGGAAGAGGTACAGTTGTTACGGGAAAAGTAGAACAAGGGTCTATAAAGGTTTCAGATAATATTGAGATTATTTCTATTTTTAAGAAAAAGTTGGTTTCTTCCACGGTTTGTCTAGGTTTGGAAATGTTTAGGAAATCCATGGAATACGCTGAAGTTGGGGATAATGTAGGTATACTTGTTAAAGGTATTAAGAAGGATGAAGTAAAACGAGGCTTTATTTTAGCTGCACCAAATTTTATAAAACCTTTTAAAAAATTTGTAGCTAAAGTTTATGTTTTATCGGTTGAGGAAGGCGGTAGAAAAAAACCGTTCGTTACGAATTTTAAACCACAGTTTTTTTTTAGGACGGCTAATGTTACGGGAACGGTTATTTTATCGGAAACTGTACCTTTAGTTATGCCTGGTGATTCTTTAAATTTAACTGTTGAATTATTAGATTATTGTCCTTTGAATATAGGGTTGCGTTTTATTTTTAGGGAAAGTCATTGTACTATAGGGGCTGGTGTTATAACTGAATTAATTCCAAGTGATGATTAATAAATAATTTATGTCAGTAATTAAATTAGCTTTACATTTTTATATAAGAGCGCAAGGTGCTGAAGCGGGGCCCCCTTTAGGTACTGTTTTAGGAAATTTAGGTATTAATGCAACTAAATTTGCTAAAGAGTTTAATGATTTGACAAAGGATTTGCCTAATTATTTACTTTTAAAAACACATGTTTTTATTTTGGAAGATCGTTCAACAACTTTTTCGATTGATTTACCATCTACGGGTTTTATTTTAATGCTTATGAAAATTCAAATAACGAATAAACTTACAAAAGAATTAATTAATTATATAACTTTAAAAAATGTTATACAAACATCTTTGTTAAAATTTCCGGCTTTGGAATTAGAGCAATCTTTGCCTATGGTTTTGGGAACCGTTCAATCGTGTGGTTTATTTGTAATTACTTATGAAAAAGCTTAAAAAATCGAGTTTTTTTTTTTTTGAGACTTTGAAGTTGCGTCCTATTTTTTTGCAAGGGAATGTGTTTTGTTTTTTTAATTCGTTTATTAATATTTTTTCATTGTTTAATCATTTCAGGGCTTTTGTATCTAAATTTAATTTGTTTTTATTTATTTTATCAAGTGCTTTTGTTACTTTTTTTTTTAAACTACCGTTTTTTTTTTTTATTAAACCATTTACTTTTTTAATTACCAGTTTTTCTTTCAGTAATTTTTTGATTTTTTTTAAACATTTTCAAGAAGCCATTGATATTTTTAATCTGTTTCCTATAGCTTTATGTTTCAATAGGTTTTTTTTTAATTTTTACTCATTTTCAAGTTTTGATTTTGTAGTTAATTTATTTTATCGTTTTACTTTTATAATTTTAATATTTTTTTTTAGGAAGTTTTTAATTTTTTTAAATATATATCTATATTTTTTTCTAGGACTTTATTTTAATATTTTTTAGTTATAAAATGTTTAGTGTTATTTTTATATATTTTTTATGTTTACTTTATTTTATTTTACTTTATTTTATTTTATTTCATTTTTTTTCTTTTTTTTTTGCATTTTAGCAACCTTTGATATTATTAAGGCAATTTTTTTTTTGATGCTAATTTTTATTCTTACTGCTATTTTTTATTTATATATAGGCGCTGAATATATGGGTTTTTTAGTACTTATTATTTATGCAGGTGCTATTTCTATTTTATTTTTATTTATCGTTATGTTATTGGATATTAGGTTTTTGGAGTTGCAAGGGAGATATTTCAATTTTTTTTCAATAAGTTTTTTTTTTTGGATGACTTTGATTTTGAATTTATGTTTTGTTTTTTCAGATTTTTTTTTTTTTAATGATATTTTTGATATTTTTGTTTATCTAGATTGGGATTTATCTTATTTTTTTTTTTTTTTTAAATCTAATATTTTTTTATTTGGTGAGTTTTTATATAAAGATTGTTTTATTTATTTATTTTTTATAATTTTATATTTGTGTTTTACGGTTGTTGTTTTATTATTCCTTGTTTTTTCTCGATTTAGTTTTCAAACTTTTGGTGGGGTTGAATAAATGTGAGTTTAATGTTTTGTTAATAATTATGCTTTTGTTTTAAATATGTTTAACGAAGTTTATTGTATTTTTATATTTTAATATGTTTAAGTAAAATTTTATTATTTTTATTATTTAGTTTTAAATTTTTTTATGCGGAAAATTTTTGATTTTATTAAAAAGCTTTGCAATTTATTTTTTTATACAATTAGTGATTTTTTTGTAATTTGATTAAAACATTTGTGATTTATATTTTGTTTTATTAGGAGAATTATAAAACAAATTTATAAAAAATATGTAAAGAAGTTTCCATATTTTTTGAAAAAGAAAATTAAGGAGATAAGGTCTTTTATGTGATATATGAAAATTTTTATTAAATACGATCTCGAAGATATTTTGAAAGAAAAAATTTTTGATATTTATGTGTTTGTTTATAAATATTGAGATATATTGCTTGCATTTTATTTTATTTTTATTTTTATTTTAGGATTTTGTTTATATATTTATGCTATATATTTATTTGTTTGTTTTTAGTTGATTTTATTTAAAAAATTAATTAGGTTTGTTCGTGAAATTTTAAAAAGTTTGCTTATTTTAATGAGTTTTTTAAGTTTAATGTGGTTTTTGGCTAGGTTCTTTATTATTTGCTTTTTTTTATTTTAGTTGCATATTTAAATGTGGTTGTTTGTTTTTATCAGTAATTTTTTTAATTGATTTTGTTAAATATTATTTGTTTTATATTGTTTATTAAGTGTT
>ENA-UOUJ01000864-UOUJ01000864.1-activated-sludge-metagenome-genome-assembly--contig:-NODE-864-length-17654-cov-4.985851_pt1 | contig 17654 bp, 13 predicted proteins | sample MGYA00249839_ERZ747224 | MGnify/ENA primary metagenome ERZ747224 (study PRJEB28782, sample SAMN03220277) | activated sludge metagenome | biome: wastewater; feature: sewage sludge; material...
TTATTCCGCCCCACATATTGCAAACCCCTTTTATTGTAAATGAGTTGGTTGCATTATTTCCTGCATTATTTACGTTTCCTAAAGTTAGTATTAGATTGGGGTTTGTTTTTTGAATAATCTCTTGTGTAAGATAGGTTGTATTGAAGGCGAGGTTGCTACCGGCGCTAGCCCCACCTATAAAAACCCAGTTCTCATCAATGGCAAAATTTTTTGCTTTGCTCATTAGGAATCTCAGGGCTGCATTACCGTCTTGCAGTCCGCGATAAACTGCTCTCATCAAACTGGCCGTATCACCCATACAGCCTTTTGTTCCTTTGTCCCATCCGAGTCGATAGTTAATACTCGCAGCTATAAAACCGCTATCAGCCATAATTTGACACACATCTTCGGCTCCTTTCTTATCGCCACCCAAATATCCACCGCCATGGATCATAACAAATAAGGGATATTTATTATTTGTAGTGGCATTATTTGGAAAATATATGTCGAGTAATAGAGGTATCATTTTTCCGCCGGAATCGGTATTGTAACCATAAGTAACATCCTTAATATCTTTTAAGACTATATCGTCGTTAGTAATATCAGACGGATCTTTTTGTTTAGAACAAGAAAGAACTGTGAACATTATTGCCAGGATAATAAATTTGTATAGCATAAACTTTTCTGATTTGGATAAAATTTTCAGTTGAAAGTTTAAAACAATTAAGACATTTTATCATTTTCCAGAAAATTACGCCATATTTGACTTTTTAATTATCCTGACATTTTTGAAATTTTCTTGTTCCCAAACAATTATAATAGGATTAATACAGCCAAAGAAAACTCATCAGCTAAGTTTTAATTTAGGATATTTGATTTTCAAAAAAATGAAAAAACCTTTCTTTCAAAAATGCAAATCTGAAATAAGTCACCTGGTAAGAAGGTGTCTTCTGCTTCAGAAAATATTTTGAAAAAGACAGTCGCAATCCAAAATATTTTCACTCGGTTAGAGGTGTGGGGTATAAGTATTCTGAGTGATGAGGTGGATATCAGAATTAAGCGACTTGTTAATCGTAGGTAAAATATTAAATTACCTATTCCAAAAATATAGACTTACCGGATTTTTGATTTCTATTTATCTAAATAATGATCAATAAAATCTTCCAGTTTTTTGCCATGCAAATTAATAGCGACAATAATGCCTTGTTCATCCACGATTACGTTAAACGGCAAGTCCTCTATGCCATAATCACTTGTAACCGGACTTTTCCAAAATTTGAGGTCGCTCACCTGAGGCCAGGGAATTTTGAAACGTTTAATCGCTTTTTCCCAATTTTCTTTGTTTTTGTCAATGGATACACCCAAAATTTCAAACTTACCGGCTTTTACATTTTTACTTTGTTTTTCATACAAAGCATTTAACTCCGGTTGCTCTTTTACGCAAGGTGGGCACCAGCTGGCCCAAAAATCAATCAGTACCAATTTGCCCTTTAGGGAAGAAAGTGTAATGATTTGCCCGTCCGGTGCAGGCAATGCAATTTCCGGTGCAGGATTACCTGCTTTTATTTCATTGTTTTGAGCAAATAGGTTCTCTGTAAAAAGAATTATTAAAAAGAACAAAAATATTTTCTTCATTCATTTATCAGTTTGACGGATAATTTTTATCTAACCAGTTTGCTTTTATATTTTTTGGCAGATTAAGCAATTTTGGGTTTTTGAAGCCCATTTCCTTGAGTGCTCTAAAGGCAGGCCGCACATTCGGGCATCTGTCAAAAGGGCAACAACCACAATAAATTACTACTTCTTTGTCTTTGGGAACATTTTTCAGATAATTTTTTAGTTTTTTCAAGTTAGATTGCTCGTGAGCTTCACCAATATCTGCAGAACCTTTGATAAGTGCATCAGGCCCCACAGCCAGAATGAGCATATTATTTGCCTTCCCCTGACTGATACGCGAAGCCAGAACTGATGGTTCCATGAGTTCGCCATTACTCCACGGGTCGCGGTTTTGCTGTGCAGAAATTGCATTGCTCCATATCAGCATTGCAAAAATTACAACGGGTATGTATTTCATTTTCAATGATTTTAAAGATAACCTGTGTCAAATATATAAATTGAGTTCCAATAAATCAGATAATAACACCAAAACACACAGATTGTTATTTCTCATTATTCTTTTACTGATTTTTCTCAAAATTATGCCAATCCATAAATTTGTTTAAATCAGTTCTCTATAGGTTCGGGTTAAAATAGAGTTTACTGATAATTTTTGTTTATTATTTATTAAAAAAAACTCCTAACTTTGCTGCCCCTTCATAATTTGGATGGTTATTTGGATTATTACAAGGGGAAACAAATTCCGGATGTGGTGAAATTGGTAGACACGTCAGACTTAGGATCTGATGCCGCAAGGTGTGGGGGTTCGAGTCCCTTCATCCGGACAAAACAGTAAGGTTTGAGGTTACACGTTTGAGGGTTATTGCCTCTGTTGGCGCTTAACTTCAAACCTTAATTTCAAACCTTAATTCGTTTTATGGCTACAATTACTAAAGAAAGCATAGGAACACTTCACGAAAAAATTACTGTAAAAGTAGATACCGCAGACTATCTGCCCGGATTTGAAAAAGCATTAAAAGAGTATAGTAAAAAAGCCAATATCCCGGGTTTCAGGCCTGGTATGGTGCCAAAGGGAATGGTAAAAAAAATGTATGGTCAGTCTCTTTTTATGGATGAAGTATTAAAATCGGTGGATAAAGGACTGATTGATTATTTGCAGAATGAGAAAATTGAAATTTTTGCTCAGCCATTACCGATGGATACTGATATGGCCAAATTGGACGTGAACAATCCTGCGGAATACAATTTTGATTTCGAAGTGGGATTAAAACCCGAAATAGAACTTCCGGCTATGGACTCACTTAAAATAACCGGTTACAATATTAAAGTTACCGATGAAATGGTGAAGGAGCAAGTTGAAAAACTTCAAAATCAATATGCTAACCGCATTGGTAAAACTGAGGTGGATAATGAAGAAGATTTTCTGACGGTTACTTTTTCTGAATTGGGAGCAGATGGCGAAAAAGTAGAAGGCGGCATTGTGAAACATGATTCTTTTCCTGTAAAATATTTCACCGAAAACCTGAGAAAAGAGGCGATCGATAAAAAAGAAGGTGATACACTGCAGATTACGCTTGGAGATGCTTTTGCAGAGAAAGAACTGGAATATGTTGGTCAGAGCTTGGGAGTAGATGTTAAGGATGAAGCCAATAAACAAAAACAGTTTGAGCTGGCAATCACAATGGTTCAGGAGTATGAAAAGCGCGCGTTGGATGAATCATTTTTCAACCAGCTTTTTCCTGCAGGCGATGTAAAGACTGAAGAAGATTTTAGTAATAAAATAAAAGAGGATATCCAAAACTATTGGGCTGCTCAAAGCCGCAACCAGATTCATGATCAATTGTTTCATCAGTTAGTTGACAATACAAGTGTAAATTTCCCTGATGAATTTTTGAAGAAATGGCTGAAAGTACAAAACGGTCAGGACGGGCAACCTGCTAAAACGGATGAGCAGATTGAAAAAGACATGCCGTCTTTTTTAAACCAATTGAAATGGACCTTGATTTCCGATAAAATTGTTGTTGATCAGTCTATCAGCGTAGCTCCCGAAGAGATTCAGGCTTTTGCAAAACAACAGCTAATGGGGTACATGGGCGGCAATATTCAGGATATGGATGACCAACCTTGGGTGAACGACTATGTGGAGCGCATGATGAAAGACCGCCGGTTTGTTGAAGACAGCTATAACCGCATCCAGTCCCAAAAATTGTTTGAATGGGCCGAAAAAGAGGTGAAACCCGAAGATAAGGATATCAGTGTGGAAGACTTTACCAAAATGGTAGAAGAGCACCAGCACCATCATCATTAGTGTTTGGGAAGTAAATTAACTATGGGAAGATTTGAGTCGGTTAGAAAGCATTACTTATGCCGCTAACACGGAAAGTAATTGGCTGTTTCCGAAATGCTTTTACTTTTATGCCGTTATTTTCGGCAGGGATCCATTTTCCTGAGAATTTTATGACTCTTAAGGCTTCCTCTTCCATGCCGAAGCCATAATTTGTCAGTGCTTTTATATTGGACAGTTTTCCATCTGTCTCAACTGTAAATTGAACTATGACAGTGTAATCTCCTACCGGTGCATTGGCTCTGGCGGCTACATCTGCTCTCAGATTATTGCCGAGGTATCTACTCCAGGCATCAACCCCACCAGGATAGGTGGCTTCTTTTGAAGGCGTATTTATAAAAATACTATCTGTTTTTACACTGCCATTTGTTTCATAGGTTTTAAGGTAACCTCTACCGTGGGAAAAAAATGCTTCCGATACTAAAGAACCATCCATTGCAAAATTCCTTTCACTGGCAGAATTATTGATACTATCCACTTCTAAAACATATATTAAAATATTGTTTTGATTATATGCTTTGTGCATTTTATAAACAGCTAAATTATTTTGGTAAATAACAGAGTCTGTCAAATTGCCGAGGGTATCCCATTCGAGGCTCTCACCCTCCAATTTGTTCATTATATAATTGTTTTTCAATGCCATTTTACCATTAGGATGGTATTCTAAATTTCTCCCGTTGATTATTTTTAATGTAGAGTCGGTATATATGGTAGTACCCAACAATTGATTGTTGCCAACCTGAAAAAAATCTGCTCTTAATCCTTCATTCGTCTTCATTCCGCGACCCCAGATAGTGGCTTTCTCTTTATTTACGGGACCCCAGTCTTTGTCAAAATAATATTTGAACGTACCCTGCCCACGCATAATGAAGGGCAGAAGCAGCGCTAACAGTGAAAAACTTAAAAAAAACCTGATTTTCATAAGATTTGAAATTTTTTTTGCAAGGTATCGAAAAATGAAAAGCCATGATAAAAACTTTTTTTCAATATTTCTCAGGAAATCTTCTGAATTATTTTTGATTATATTTGGTTAAATTGTTCATATTCAAAATGAATATTCGGTGAAAAATTTTGAAATTCAATTTCATATCTTAATTTTTGCCTCCAGTCTTTCCGGTTGCTGATTTCTAAACCTCAATTCAAAAAAGGCTCACTTTCTCTCACTCCATTTCCTTACCTTTATTGCCTTAAAATTTTGTTGTATGAAATATTTACCGCTCAACCCTAAGATTTTTATAAACAACCGTAAAAGGTTTGTAAGTAAAATGAAAAAAAACTCGATTGCCATTTTTGTTCAAAATGATGAAGTGCCCGAAAATGGCGATGCCCTGCATCGGTTTAAGCCCAATAGCGACCTGTTTTGGCTATCAGGTATCAGGCAGGAGGATAGCATGATGATCTTTTTTCCTGACAACCCGGACCCAAAATTTAAAGAAGTATTGGTATTGGTAAGGCCCAACGAGCTAAAAGAAAAGTGGGATGGCAAACGCCTTCGTATGCAGGAAGCTACTGAAATCAGCGGCATTAAAACAATCATGTGGGTAGATTCCTTGGAGCCATTGTTGCAAGCATGGATACATGCGGCAGAAAATATTTATTTGGACACCAACGAGAACGACCGAAAAGGCTCTTTATTGGAAACCCGTCAGTATCGTTTCATTAAAGAAATGAAAGAGCGCTATCCATTGCATAATTTTGTGCGTGCGGCGCCAATAATGTTGGAGTTGAGAGCTATCAAAACGCCTGAAGAAGTGGAAGTGATTAAAAAAGCTATTGAAATTACGGACATAACCTTCAGAAGATTAGCAAAATTTGTGAAACCCGGCGTGTTTGAATTTGAAATTGAAGCCGAATTGGTACATTCTTTCCTGAGTAATCGAGCTACCCGTGAGGGTTTTGGCAGTATAATTGCCAGTGGCGACAGAGCGCGCACCCTTCACTATGTGTTAAACAATGGAGAGTGTAAAGAAGGTGAGTTGGTATTGATTGATTTTGGCGCCGAATACGGCGGTTATAATGCAGATTGCACCCGTACTATCCCCGTGAACGGGAAATATACCAAGCGTCAAAAGGATTTGTACAATAGTTGTTTGAGAACGCATCGTTATGCTGCCGGTATTTTAAAGCCGGGTATTACCATTATCGATTATCATGAAAAAGTGGGCGACTTTGCCACCAAAGAATTTATTAAGTTAGGACTGATTACGAAGGCAGATGTGAAAAACGAAGACCCTGCCAACAGAGCCTATCGCAAATACCTGTATCACGGTATCTCTCACCACTTAGGTGTAGATGTGCACGATCTGGGGCCATTTAGAAAACCGCTTCAAGCAGGTATGCTGCTGACGGTAGAACCTGGAATTTATGTGGAGGAAGAGCAGGTGGGAATCCGTATTGAAAATGACTTCTGGCTTACCAAAACCGGCAATATTGACTTGATGAAGAATATGCCGATTGAAGCTGATGACATTGAAGCATTGATGAAAAAATAGTATAAGCAATTGATAATTAATGTTTTAGACATTCTTGAATATAGCAGAGGTGGGTTAATAATCTTACTCAGTACGCAATAAATAATGATAAAGCAAATACCCAATTTATTTACCTTACTCAATCTGGTATTCGGGTGCCTGGCCATCATTTTTGTTTTCAGGTCAGATGGAAATGATATACTGGGGCTTTCGGGTATTTCGCTTATTTATGCCGGCACTTTTATTTTTGCTTCAGCAGTAGTTGATTTTCTGGATGGTTTTGTGGCGCGACTGTTTAAAGCCACTTCCGAAATGGGCGCTCAGTTAGACTCGCTGGCTGATGCCGTAAGTTTTGGTGTAGCCCCCGGAATGATCCTGTATAAGCTGATAGAAACTTTAACGCTCCCTGGTCAGGAAGCAGCTCAATCAGGTTTTATCAACTGGCCGGCAATACCCGCCCTGCTCATTCCTTGCGCAGCAGTGTGGCGGTTGGCCAAGTTTAATCTGGATACAGAACAAGCCTATTATTTCAAGGGTTTGCCTTCACCGGCTGCCGGACTTACAATCGCATCACTGCCGCTTATTCAATTGGGTAAAACCGGCTTTCTGGAACCTCAATCTGCATTATATATTTTGTATGCTGTTGTCATCATCATCAGTTGGCTGATGGTGAGCAATATTCCTTTAATTAGCCTTAAATTTAAAAGTAAGGCTTTGAAAGGTAATAATGATAAAATCATTCTGGTTATAATTGCTTTGATAGCTGTATTATTACTAAAATGGGCAGCTGTGCCGGTAATACTGGTGGCATACATCATCGTATCATTAATTTCAAATCCTAAAAAGCAGGCTATAAAAGAGTAATCATACAACGCTGAGGAATTAGTAAATTATTATTCGTATCATTTCATGTTATACCTTGTTCCTACGCCAATCGGCAACCTAAAAGATATAACGCTCCGGGCGCTGGAAGTGCTGCAGGAGGTAGATGTGGTATTGGCAGAAGATACGCGAAATAGTGCAAAGCTCCTGAACCATTATCAAATTCGCACGCCTTTATCGCCTTATCATCAGCACAATGAGCATAAAATACTCCAACATTTGATTGACCAGTTTTTGGCAGGAAAAAAAATGGCGCTTATTACCGATGCCGGTACACCCGGAATTTCGGATCCTGCTTTTTTGTTAGTGAGGGAGTGTATTAAAAATGATATAAGGGTAGAATCGCTCCCCGGCGCCACTGCTTTTGTACCTGCATTAGTAAACAGCGGTTTGCCTTCCAATCGTTTTTGTTTTGAAGGTTTTTTACCAATTAAAAAAGGTAGGCATAGTTTGCTGGAAGGTCTAAAAACCGAAGAACGGACAATGATTTTTTACGAATCGCCAATGCGGTTGGTAAAAACCTTAAATGATTTGTCGGCCTATTTTGGCGAAGAACGTCAGTGCTCGGTGAGCAGGGAGCTTACAAAAATGTTTGAAGAAAACAAGCGGGGAGGCCTGAAAGAGGTAGCGACGTATTTTTCTCAAAAAAATGTTAAAGGCGAAATTGTAATTGTAGTGCAAGGACTAAATGAATAAATTCGCCCACAGATTTAAACCATACAGTTTATTCAAAACAGAAAAAGACGGACTGCATAGTATATTTAATAAATGCAAATCAAATACTCAAAATATTTAAATCAAAGTATATGAATCAAAGAAAACAGTTTTTAAAAGGGTTCTTTTTTACATTCTTTTTATTGGGTTGTGTTACGCTTTTTGCCCAGATAAACCTGAATGATAAAATCCCTGTTGATCCCAAAGTAAAAATTGGGAAACTTGCCAACGGACTTACCTATTATATCAGAGAAAACAAAAAGCCAGAGCAAAAAGTGGAACTGCGTTTGGTGGTGAATACCGGTTCTATTATGGAAGATGATGACCAGCAAGGCCTGGCACACATGGCCGAACACATGGCATTCAATGGAACCAAAAACTTCAAAAAGAATGAAATCGTAAGTTTCTTGCAAAACATTGGTGTAGGTTTTGGTAACGATTTGAACGCTTACACCAGTTTTGACGAAACAGTGTATATGTTACCGATTCCGGTGGATAAGCCCGAAAATCTTGAAAAGGGTTTTCAGGTGCTGGAAGACTGGGCGCATAATGTTACCTACCTGAATGATGATATTGAAGGAGAGCGAGCCATTATCCTCGAAGAAAGCAGGTTGGGAAAGGGAGCCGATGACAGAATGACTCGCCAGTTGTTTCCATACATTTTTGCCGGAAGTAAATATGCCAACAGGCTGCCGATTGGGTTAGATTCAATCATCAAGACTTTCAAGCCTGATGCAATCCGCAGGTTTTATAAAGAATGGTACCGCCCTAATTTGATGGCTGTTATTGTAGTGGGAGATGTAGATCCTGCCAAAGCAGAAGCAATGATAAAAAAACATTTTAGCGGATTAACAAACCCTACAAATGCCAGAGAAAGAACTTACGCTCAGGTATCGCCCTATAAAACCAATGAAGGGAAAGTGGTTACAGACAAAGAAGCAACCAACTACATCATTTCTTTAGCTTACAGCGCTTTTCCGTCTGTGCAGGCTACAACGGTTGGCGAGTACAAAAATGATATTGTTAAGAATATATTTACCACCCTGCTCAATTACCGTCTTAGCGAACTGACCCAAAAAGAAAATCCGCCATTTCTGTTTGGCGCTACTTATTTTGAAAGTTATGCACGCGGTTACGACCAGTTTAATGCCATTACAGCCGTATCTGATGCAAACGCTGCCAAAAAAGGACTAAGCGCACTGATGGAAGAAATTGAAAGAGCCAAAAGATTTGGATTTACCCAACCTGAACTTGATAGGGCAAAACTTAACCTGAAGGCGGGTATGGAGAAAGCATTTAAGGAAAAAGAAAAAACAGAATCTTCGAGATATGTGGGCGAATATTTAAGAAATTTCCTTTCAAATGAACCCATCCCCGGTATAGAGGTTGAAAATAATTATTACAATGAATTGATTCCGCAAATTACATTGGAAGATGTGGCAGGCATTGCCAAATTGCTGCAAAAAACACCTGAATTTTTTGTTTCATTAATGGGGCCCGATGCCAAAGAACTGCCTCTTGCTACAGATTTGATTAAAGTGGCAACCGATATGGCCGCCAGAACAGATATTGAAGCCCACGAAGAAAAGGCGGTTGCTACCAAATTGTTGAGTAAAGAACCTGTAGCCGGAAAGATTGTAAAACAAACTGTTGAATCAAGATTAGGTACCAAAACCTGGAATTTGAGTAATGGAACTACGGTTACAATCAAAAAAACAGATTTCAAAAATGATGAAATTTTACTAACCGGTCGCAGATATGGTGGTACCAGCAATTATGGCCTGAAGGATAAATATAATGCTCAAAATGTCTTGTCGGTTGTAAATGCAATGGGTTATGGCGATTTTTCACCTACCGACCTTCAGAAGGCCTTAGCCGGAAAGACAGCAAATGCCGGCGCTTCCTTGTCGGGTACGCAGGAAGGATTTTCGGGTAGCAGTAGTGTAAAAGACCTGGAAACGATGCTTCAGCTTTTGTACTTGAAAGCAACTTCACCGCGAGTTGACGAATCGCTTTATAAATCTTATGTGCAAAAAATGAAAGCACAATTAGCATTTATGATGGCCGACCCTCAAACTGCTTTTACAGATACGCTCTATAAGGTGTTGTATAAAAACAATCCTCTGGGACCCGGAGTGCCTCGTCCCGAAGATTTTGACAAAGTGGATATGAATAGGGCGTTGGAAATCTATAAAGAGCGTATCGAAAATGCCTATGGAATGAATTTCGTTATCGTGGGCAGTATTGATGAAGCAACGCTGAAACCATTGGTTGAAAAATATATCGGGGGGCTGCCATCTGTTAAAAAGGTATTTAATTTCAAAGATCAGGGTGTAAGACCTGTGAAAGGTGTTGAGACCCTGAATGTGTATAAAGGTCAGGCGGATAAGAGCATGATTATTTCGATGGTAACAGGCGAAATTCCTTTCAGCGATGACCTGAGCCTGAAAGCGAGCGCTCTCAGCGAAATACTGAATATCAGAATAATAGAAGAATTAAGAGAAAAAATTCAGGGGATTTATGGTGGAAGCACGCAGGTGGCTGTTTCTAAAATTCCTTATCAAAACTATACAGCTATGTTTGTGTTGCCTACGGGCCCCGATAAGATTGACACCTTGTTGAAGGCAATGGATCATGAGATTGAAAGCATAAAAACACAAGGCCCTTCATTGGAAAACCTGAATAAGGTGAAAAGACAATGGTTAGAATCTCGCAAGACAGCCATGAAACAAAATAGTACCTGGTTGAATTATATCCTAAGCACAAAGCTCGAGAAGAAAAATGTGGACAGATTTTTGAATTATGAAAAGTATGTCAATGCGCTTACACCAAAAGGCGTACAGGAAACTGCACAGAAATTATTTAATGGCAAAAATGTTTTCACTGCTATTTTAAGACCTGAAAAGAAATAACGACGGGATGAGCTGATTCTTGTTCAATAAAATAAATTCCCCGAAGATTTGCCTTAATTCTTCGGGGATTTTTTTGGTGTGCCGTGCATGGTAATTAATAATCCCTATCTACCTACTCGATTTGATAAAGATTTAGCTACCAACTCTCATTAGCTGATATGATAAGGGTCATTTATTTAGAGCCTGCGCTTTGGTAGGTTTGTATATTCAAAATGTAAGCTATATGTACAAAATTATTGTATTAGCCAAACAGGTGCCGGATACAAGAGCAGTTGGAAAAGATGCCATGAAAGCCGATGGAACTGTAAACAGGGCTGCTTTACCGGCCATTTTCAACCCCGAAGACCTCAATGCTTTGGAAATGGCTTTATCTGTTAAAGACCGATATCCGGCCTCAACCATTACGTTGCTGACAATGGGGCCGCCTCGTGCCGCAGAAATTCTGAGAGAGGGTTTATATCGCGGAGCAGATGCAGGCGTACTCCTTACTGATAAAGCTTTTGCCGGGTCAGATACGCTTGCCACTTCTTATGCGCTGTCGTGTGCCATTAAAAAAATAGGCGATTTTGACATGATTTTTGGAGGTAGGCAGGCAATTGATGGCGATACAGCACAGGTTGGTCCTCAGGTAGCCGAAAAATTAGCGATCCCCCAGGTTACTTATGCAGAAGCATTGGGCGAAATTAAAGACAAAATAATTGTAATAAAGCGCAGACTGGAAAAAGGGGTAGAAACGGTATCGGCTCAAATGCCTTTGGTGATTACAGTAAATGGTACAGCGCCGGAATGTCGTCCGCGAAACGCAAAAAGACTGATGAAATACAAAAAGGCAAAGACTATTTCAGAAATGAGTAATGCTTCTGAGGATTATATCACACTTTCCAATGAGAGGCCTTACCTGCAAATTACCGAATGGGGTGCAATAAACGTGGATCCCGACCCCACACAATTAGGACTAAAGGGTTCTCCTACAAAAGTGAAACAAATAAAAAATATTGTATTTCAGGCAAAGGATTCTAAAATAATTACTACAGAGCAAGAGATAGAAGACTTGATGAAAGAGTTGATTGATAATCATACTTTGGGCTAAGTAGGTACTTTGGGTTTTAAATATCCAAAGAGCGGTTTTGAGTATTTGATTCGGTAATTAACTGATAATTAAGCCTTTAAACAAATTATTGAAAAATAAATTAATCTTTTTATATGAATAACGTTTGCGTTTATTGCGAATATGAAGAAGGTAAAATTCAGGACGTGAGTTTTGAATTGCTTACAAAAGGGCGCTCTCTTGCCAATCAATTAGGCTGCAAATTGGAGGCATTGGTGATTGGCGAGAATTTGGAGGGTGTTGATAAAGAAGTGTCAAAATATGGAACAGATATTCTGTTTATAGCAGATGATAAACGTTTGTACCCCTATTCCACTTTACCGCATACGGCTGTTGCTGTGGGATTGTTCAAAGAAACCCGGCCGCAAATTGTACTGATGGGTGCTACTTCTATCGGGCGCGATTTGGGTCCCAGAATTTCTTCTTCATTGGTAAGCGGTCTTACGGCAGATTGTACCGAACTTGAAATTGGAGAATATGAGGATAAAAAGGTGGGTAAAAAATACGAAAACCTGCTGTACCAGATTCGACCTGCCTTCGGCGGTAATATCATTGCCTGGATTGTGAACCCCGACAATCGCCCACAAATGGCAACAGTGAGAGAAGGCGTGATGAAAAAGGAAATGCTTAATGAAAATCATCAGGCTCAGGTGGTTCACATAGAGGTGAACAAATATTTAAACGATGCTGATTTTGTGGTGAAAATTATTGAGAGGCAAATGGAGGAATCAAAAATAAACCTGAAGAATGCGCCCGTGATTATATCGGGAGGTTATGGAGTTGGCAGTAAGGAAAATTTTGACCTGTTGTTTGAACTGGCTCATGCCATTGGCGCTGAGGTAGGCGCTTCCAGAGCGGCTATTGATGCAGGTTTTGTGGAAAAAGGCAGGCAGATTGGTCAAACGGGTGTTACAGTGAGGCCAAAGCTCTACATAGCCTGCGGCATCAGTGGACAAATTCAGCATATTGCAGGAATGCAAGAGTCTGCAATGGTCATTTCGATTAATAATGACCCAAATGCGCCCATTAATAAAATAGCCGATTATGTTATTAATGGCGATATCGCTCAGATTGTTCCCAAGATGGTAAAGTATTATAAGAAAAACGTTAAATAATAGAAAGCTGATTGTGGAAAATGAAATTTATCAATCAGCAATCAGCAATCAGCAATCAGCAATCAGCAATCAGCAATCTGTAATCTGTAATCTGTAATCTGTAATCTGTAATCAGCAATCTGTAATCTACAATCATAAATTATAAACGATGTCAAATTTTTATTTAGATACCCCCGAATTGAAGTTTCATCTGGCACATCCGTTGATGCAAAAAATTGTTGCTTTAAAAGAAAGAAATTTTACAAATAAGGATCAATTTGATTATGCACCGGCAGATTTTGAAGATGCAATGGACAGTTATGATAAAGTGCTTGAAATAGTGGGCGATATAAGCGCCAACACTATTGCGCCTAATGCCGAAGGAGTGGATGCCGAGGGGCCTAAACTTGAAAATGGCAGGGTTTATTATGCCGATGGTACTCAAAAAAACCTGGATGCCATAGTGCAGGCCGGCCTGATGGGGATCACGCTTCCTCGTAAATATGATGGGTTAAACTTTCCGATTGTACCCTATATTATGGCAGCAGATATTGTGAGCCGTGCAGATGCGGGTTTTGTAAACATCTGGGGATTACAGGATTGTGCCGAAACTATTCATGAGTTTGCTGATGAAGAGCAGCAGGCAAAGTATCTCCCGCGCATTTCCAAAGGTGAAACAGCCGCTATGGACTTAACCGAACCCGATGCAGGCAGTGACCTTCAGGCAGTACAGTTAAAAGCTACGCTTATTGATGGACAATGGTATTTGAATGGGGTTAAGAGGTTCATCACCAATGGAGACGGTCATATTTCATTGGTATTGGCTCGTAGTGAAGAAGGTACCAGCGATGGGCGCGGCTTGTCAATGTTTATTTATGACAAAAACAGCAATGCCGTAACAGTGCGCCGTATAGAGCACAAGCTGGGTATCATTGGATCGCCTACATGCGAGTTGGTTTTCAAAAATGCACCTGTAGAATTGGTAGGTCAGAGAAAACTTGGGTTGATAAAATATGTGATGGCATTGATGAACGGAGCGCGTTTGGGAATAGCTGCACAATCTGTTGGTATTACTGAGGCAGCCTATCGCGAAGCGGTTGCTTATGCACAGGAAAGAAAACAATTTGGAAGTTCCATTGCCCGGTTCCCCGCAGTATTTGAAATGATTAGCCGAATGAAAGCAAAGGTGGACGGCATCAGAAGCCTTCTTTACGAAACGGCAAGATTTGTGGATATTTATAAAGCTTATGAGCATATTTCCAAAGAAAGAACATTGAGTGCGGAAGAAAGGGCTGAAATGAAATCGTATCAGAAACTGGCAGATATTTTTACTCCGATGGTGAAAGGGATTTCATCCGAAGTGTGCAATCAGGCAGCGTATGACTCGTTGCAAATACACGGAGGAAGTGGTTTTATGAAGGATTACCCAATCGAACGAATTTACCGAGATGCCCGTATTACCAGTATTTATGAGGGAACCACCCAGCTGCAGGTGGTTGCAGCAGTTAGGGGCGTTACTACAGGAGGATATTTAGCCCAAATGCGCGAATATGAGAAGGTAGATGTAAAGCCCGAATTGTCTGGTTATCGCGAATATTTAATAGCTATGGCTAATGAATATGATGAAGCAGTTCAGAAAGTTGTGGCTCATAACAATAATGAATATACCGATTTTCATGCCAGACGTTTGGTGGAAATGGCTTCCAATATTATTATTGGGCATTTGCTCATTCTGGATACAAACCGAAACCATTCCTTCTGGAAATCAACCGATATTTTTCTTAAAATGGCTCATGCTGAAAATAGAGGGAAGCATGAGTTTATAAACATTACTAATCCCGGAGATTTGGGAAAATATAAAGTGCAGGAATAATTTTTTGAAAAATTATCAATAAATAAATTTTACGAAAAGCTGCTCAGGTATATTGACAGCTTTTTTCTTTTTATAAAAAAAATCAGATAATCGTCAATTATTTTAGAAAATTTGGTAATCTTGAAAATATTTTAATTCAAAAAAATATGCCATTACAAGAAGAATTAGAAGAACAGGGGCAATGGTTGTTTAAATATCGGGGAGTTATACCTGTTTTTATATTTGTTATAGGCTTTGGTTTGTATGTTTATATGAAGTACAATCCTGATAAATTTTATTTTGAAGAAACTGATTTCGAAAACGTATGGTTTTATTTATGTTTTGGAATAAGTTTGTTTGGCCTAATGATTCGTGTTATTACTATTGGCGCTACACCACCCAATACCTCAGGGAGAAACACCAAAGAGCAGGTTGCAGATACGCTCAATACAAAAGGATTATACTCAATCGTAAGACATCCTTTATATCTTGGTAATTTTTTTATGTGGTTGGGACCGGCTTTGCTTTTGGAAAATTTTTGGTTTATTGTAGCCTTTATCCTTTTTTATATGCTTTACTACGAGAGGATTATGTTTGCAGAAGAACAATTTTTGAGGAGAAAATTTGGCGAGCTCTATTTGAACTGGGCTTCCCGTACACCTGCTTTTATACCATCGTTTAAAAATTTTGAAAAAACACAGCTGATTTTTAGTTGGAAAAAAGTATTGAAAAATGAAAAAACAGGCATCATGCTCCTGTTTACCATCTTTGCAGTCATGCATATTGTTGGCCAGTTCATTCAGCATAAGAATTTATATGATTGTTTTATAATTGGTTTAGGAGTTGCTTCAATTCTGAATTATATTGTTGTAAAAATAATTAGTAAACAAACCAACCTCCTGAATGAAGAGAATAGGTAAGACTTTTGATTTGGGTTGCGTTTTATTTCAGTATAGGATATTGCTTTAGTCCCAAGTAAAAAACACTTCACTGTTTATTCTTCTAAAATTACCTTTTTATTTGTCACTTTCAATTTGTATCCTACTCCGATTTTTAACGCAAAATTTTCTTTATCGTGGCTTACGGGAAAGTTATAGCAAATCGGATAGTCGTATTCTTTTACCAAATCATTGATAATATCGTCCACTTCTTTACCAAAAGGTCTTTCAGTATCTTGCACATCGCTGAAATGGCCAAATATCAAACCGGCCAATTTGTCTAATTTACCACTGCGCTTAAGCTGATACATCATTCTGTCTATATTATATTTTTGTTCGCCCACATCCTCTAAAAACAAAATTCTACCTTTTGTTTTTACCTCTGATGCTGTGCCAATAGTGTGTACAAATAGCGCCAGATTTCCTCCTACCAACTCTCCGATGGCCTCGCCTGTTTTGTTGTAGGGATGTGGGTCGCAATTGTACTTTGCCCAATTCCCTTCCAGAGCGTCTTTTAATGATTGAACATATTTGTTGATATATCCTGCATCGTTAAAGGCTGCTGCCATGGGTGCATGAAGAGAAGAAATGTAGTAATTGGCGTAAAGGTGATTGTGGAATACGGTTATATCGCTGAACCCAATTACCCATTTTGGTTTTTTCTTAAATTTTTTAAAACTGAGATCGTCAATAATCCTTCCCATGCCGTAGCCGCCTCTGGCAAAAAGGATGGCTTTTACTTCGCTATCATCCATCATTTCCTGAAGTTCATTGAGCCTTTCCTCATCGGTTCCTGAAAAATAGGTTTTTGAGGCGCTTCCCAGTGTTTTGCCTACCTTCACATTATAGCCCCATTCTTCCTTCAGCACTCTTATACACTCAGCTGCTTTTTCATAATCCATGAAGCCGGCCGGGCATGTTATTCCGATTGTATCTCCCGGATTCAGGTAAGGTGGAGTTTGAATTATCATTATTTAGGTATTAAGGTTTAAAATTATTGAGTTATCAGATATTTACCTAATCAGAATTAATTTAGAGACTTATATTTCAACCAAAGTAGTTCCGGTGTCTGAAACAGAAAGGTTGTGCATAACGCCACATTTTAAGGCATAATTATTAATTTGATGGCCTACCGGAAAATCAAAACAGACAGGGTAGTTGTACTCCTTAATTTTTTCTGCAGCAATTTCATAAATCGTTTTCCCGAAATATTCACCGGGGTCATCCTGTTTATTTTTGATTCCCCCCACAATTAAACCTACAAGTTTATCTAATTTGCCTGACCTTTTCAGATTCCAGAACATCCTGTCAATGCTGTACAAATATTCTCCTGTATCTTCCACAAACAAAATTTTGCCATCGGTATTAATGTCTGATGCAGAGCCGGAAAGGCTTTCAAGTGTTTTGAGATTTCCGCCAACCAATATGCCTTTTGCCGAACCCGTGCGGTTAAAAGTATTAAAATCTGCATTATATTCCATCCTCTCTCCCGTTAATGCTTTGCGGATAGATTCGATGGTATCTTTCTGTTCAGGCATTGCCTCTGCCCATACTTTCGGAAAACTATTGCACATTTTTGAATGAATGGAAGCTGCGCCTACTTTCATCAGCAAGTGTGAGTGAAGTACGGTGATATCGCTAAAGCCAATAATCCATTTGGGGTTTGTTTTGAACTTTTCCCAGTTCAATTTGTCAATAATTCTCACGAAACCGTAGCCGCCTCTGGCACACAAGATGGCTTTT
>ENA-UOUJ01000865-UOUJ01000865.1-activated-sludge-metagenome-genome-assembly--contig:-NODE-865-length-17645-cov-3.054122_pt1 | contig 17645 bp, 15 predicted proteins | sample MGYA00249839_ERZ747224 | MGnify/ENA primary metagenome ERZ747224 (study PRJEB28782, sample SAMN03220277) | activated sludge metagenome | biome: wastewater; feature: sewage sludge; material...
AACGCCATCGCCGACCGCTACGGCGTGGAGCATGCCTCCCCACAGGTGCTGGTGATCCGCAATGGCCGGTGTGTGCACCACACCTCGCACTTCGGCATCACCTACCGCGACGTGCTGTCCGTGCTCAGTGGTGCGTAGCGATCACCGCTTCCAGCGATGCTCCTGTCCCGCCCGCTGATCCTTCGCTGCCTGTTCGCCGTGCTTGGCTGCGTCGGCATGGTGCAGGCCCAAGGCCAGCCGTTGCTGCAGCCCACGGTACTGCCCTCGGTGGTGAAGGCACCCGCGCTCACGCCAGCATCCCTACCCTCGCCGTGGCGTTACGACCACCTGGGCCTCTTCTGCAAGCTGGACGTCCAGTTGGAACGCAGGCTCCGCTTCCCGGTGCTCTTCCGCCTGGGTGATCCGATGCACGTGGATGCCTGGGAGGGCAAGGGGCCGCTCCGCCACCTGCGCTGATCAGTGCTGCACCACCAGCGGCCGCACCCGGTCGCCGATGCGCACGCTGTACACGCCCGCTTCGAGCGCGGACACGTCCAGGGTGGCACGCATGGCGTTCATTCGGGCAGCCTGCACCAGCCGTCCTTCCGCATCGCGCACTTCGAGCACCGTGGCCCCGGTGAGGTCCTCGCACACCAGTTCCACCGTGGTCCGGGCCGGATTGGGATAGAGCGCGAAGCTTCCCTTGGAACGCTCGGCCATGCCGATGCTGATGTCGCTGATCTCGGACAGACCGGTGCTGGTCGTCACCCACACATCGCCCTCCGCATCCACGGCCAATCGGCGCACGTTGGGGCCTGCCAGTCCATCGGCGGGTTCGAGCTGGTCCCACACCCCATCGGTGTAGTAGCTCACTCCCCCCACGGTCACCAGGTAATCCACGTACACACCGGCCCAGATGCGTCCTGCGGGGTCGACCGCCACATCGGTGATGGGGTTCAGTTCATCGGGCGGGGGAAGGATGAAGATGTTGAGGTGGTCCGTGAGATGGTCGTTGGCGGCATCGAGCACCGAGATGCCCTCGGCCGTGCCCACCCACTTCTGCTGACCACCATCCACCGCGATGCTGCGCACACGGCCCGAGACCAGGCCATCCACCGCACCGATGGTGGTGAAGGTGCTGCCATCGTACACCACCACACCGCTGAAGAGCACGTCACCATTGTCGGCAAAGGCCACGTGCATGGTGCCGCCAAAGGGGATGTCCGGCGAACCGAAGGCCGTGAAGGTGCCGTTGCTGATGCGCGTGGCGCCGTTGATGGTGCACACCCACACATCGCCGTTGGGCGCCTGCTTGATGTTATTCACCGCATCATCGCCCAGGCCATCGGCCGTGGTGTAAGTGACGTAGCTGCTGCCGTCGAACACGCTCACCCCGAAGTCGGTGCCCACCCACACCTCGCCCTCGTCGGTCACCGCGATGGCATAGGCATCATCGTTGGCCAGCCCCGGATGCGTGGTGGTGTTGTGCACGGTGAAGGTGCTGCCATCGAAGGCCGCGACACCCTGCGCCGTGGCCAGCCAGATGGTGCCATCGGGCGCCACGGCGACGTCGCGGATATCGTCCGAGGGCAATCCGCTGGACGTGGTCCAGGTGGTGATGGTGTACTGGGCCTGCACCAGTCCGGACAGGACGAGCGCGGAGAGCGTGGCGAACTTCTTCATGGGAGGAGGATGAACGGTTGGGTGATGGTGCCGTCGTTGGTGCGCACCTGCAGGATGTAATGGCCGGAGGAAAGTCCGACCGTGCTCATTTGGATGAGGTGACGGTCCGTGTAGCGTTGCACGCCGGTCACTGGCCGCCCGTCGACGGAGAAGACCTGCACGTCCATGGGGCCCTGCACGTCCACGAAGGCGTTCACCTCCGTGGTGGCGGGGTTGGGCCAGAGGGCCAGCGTGCGGTCGGGCTCCGCGCCGAACTCCACCCGGTTGTAGCTGCCGGGGGTCGGGCTCAAGCGCTGGAAGGGACCGGTCCCATTGGGCGAGCGGCCCCAGGTGTAGAGCGGGTACTGCTCGCCGTAGGTCACCTGGTCCAGCACGGCGGCGCTGTCGTAGGCCAGCAGCACGGTCTCGCCGGTGGCCTCCAGCTTGAAGGAGGCATGGTCATCACCCACCGAGGTGCGGTCGTCCGTCCAGATCACCAGGTAGTCGCCGGGCTCGAGGGTGCGGTCGGGCAGGGCCCACTTGGTGGGATCGGCGGGATCATCGGAAAGGTGGAGACCTGCCGTGGAGATGGTCGCAGTGCCGCTGTTGTAGAACTCCACCCAATCACTAGCCTCACCGGTGGGGTCGAGCACCTGACCGGTGTTGTCGGCCATCAGTTCGTTGATGACCAGCATGCCGGGCGACAGGCGTGTCTGGAGCACATGGGTCTCGTGGGCGGCGCGCGCCGGTGAGAAGGAACCCGCCGTGGCGTTCTCCGCATAGAGGTAGAACTCCAGCCGGTTGGTCGCGGCGGTGAGCTGCACCCCGTACACCCCGTCGCCCGCAGCACCATCTCCGTGCGCCCCATCGTCCCACATCGGCATCCGTTGGAAGCGGCCCCGAGTCCCGAAGCGGACCATCAGCAGCACGGTGTCGGCACCACTGACGGGCACGGTGATGGCGAGCGACCCGCCCACGCCAATGTCCTCCGGAGCATGGGTCACTGCACCGATCACCGGCTCACCGGTGAAGCCGGGATAGGTGGCCAAATAGGCGGTGCGGGCGTCCATCAGTTCGGTGAGGCCGGGATAGGCCACCGTGTAGTTCACGGTCTGGTCGAGGTTCTCCAGGAAGGACTGATAGGTGTAGAACTTGTTGGTATCGGCCTGCACGTGGGCATCGATCAACGCCTGCAGCTCCAGGGCACGGTCGCGGTAGCCGCCGTCGGCGAACTGCTCGTTGATGATGGTGCGCAGGTGGGCCAGGTACATGCGGCGGTACATGGCGTTGGTGAAGAGGTTGCGCATCAGCGGACGCGGGAACACACTGGGGCCGTTGTAGTGGCTGAGCGGGTCGATGGTCCTGGCCTGCGCGATGCTGAAGCCGTTCCAGTAGGTGGAGGCGTCCGTGAGCCGGAAGCTCGCGAAGGACATGTTCAGGTCCCAGGGGATGGTGTTCCACAGGCCGTCCTCATCGCGATAGAGGTAGTAGTTCTGGGCATAGCCCACGTAGCTGTCGAAGTTGATGATGGCGTAGTTGAACGCGTGCATCCACAGCGCGCGGTCCACGTTCAGCACCCGCTCGATGCTGTCGGGCTGGTTGTTGAGCACCTGGATCAGCTCCAGCAGGTGGCCCCAGCCGTGATCGGACTGCAGGTCGTACAGATCGACATAGCCCGTGCTGTCGGTGCCCGGCGTATCGCTCAGGTTGCAGTTCTCGCCGGTGAGGTCCACCGTGTGCGGATTGCCCTTGAAGAAGCTGCCGTCCTTCTCCCCGAAGTGGTCCTTCAGGAAATCACCGCCGACATCCTCCACGCTGGTGTACAGGCCCACCAGGGTGTCGTTCACATAGAGGTTGGCGTAGTTGGCGCGGGAAGCGTGCAGGTAATTGCGCGCCACCTCGTAGGCCAGCACTTCGCGCAGGAAGGAGGGGTCCTGGATCACGTTGCTCAGCTTGAGCTTCTCGTAACCCTGGTAGTCCTGCCCCGCATGCACTTCATCCAGCTTGATGTTGAAGGGGTTCTTCGCGCGGCCGGGGCTGTAAGAGCTGTAGCCCTTGTGCCGCACGCCCACATCCAGCAGCAGGGTCCCGTCGATCACGAGATCGCCGAGCAAGCGTTCATCCTCACCGGCCAGGTAGAGGCTGTCCAGCACATGCCGCCAATCCGCCACATCGAAGTACAGCCTCAGCTCCCGCACGGACGAGAGGTCGTACAGGTCGGTCTGCGCGAAGGCCGCGGCAGGTGCCACGGCCAACGCCATCACGCATGCTATGCACCTCCACGACCGCATCGGCGTCAGTGCTTCACCACCACACGCCGTACGTCACGAAGACCGGTGGAATGCTCCACCACCACTTGGTACACCCCATTGGGCAGGTCGCCGACATCGATCGTCCAATCGGGCCGGGTGCGCTTCACCTCGCGGCCGGTGGCATCGAGCACCACGAAGCGCTCCATGGTGGAGACGTCCACGCCCATCAGGTTCAGCACGCCGGTGGTGGGGTTGGGATACAGCTCCATGGTGGGCACCACTTCCTCCTCCACAGCGGTGGCCAGCCCACAGGGATCCTCGCCCAGCAGGGCGCTCACGCCAGGATGGTCGCAGGTATAGCGGAAGGCCTTCTGCGGCCCGGCGTTGTACTGCCACACCACCTGGTTGCTGGGGTTCACCTCGTACATGTACTGGCCACTGATGGCCACGAAGGTGTTGCCGTTGGGCATGCGCTCGGCCGCGCTCTGTCCGCCGGCGAAGGCCAGGCAGGTGTGGCGCCATTGGTAGTTGGTCGGTCCCCACACGGTGCCCGGTGTCCACGGATAGGTGTAGCCATCGCGATCGGGGTTGATGGCATCGATGGTGGTGGTGGTGTTCCCCCCACCGATGTTGTTCACGAACATCAACCAACCGGCGTTGGGCGCATCGGCACGCACCCACTTCACATCATGCACGGCGCCCGGTATGCGCTGCGTACCGGTGACGCCGTAGTTGGCCGGCTTGCCCCAGCGGAACAGGAAGTCGCCGCCACGGCCGCTGTTGCCACCGGTATGGCCGGCCGCCTCCTCGGTGGTGGTGCTGTGGTCGATGATGAAGATCTCGCTGAGGTGACGCGAGCAGAAGGCGATCTGGTCCAGCTCGGCATTGTAGTCGATGCCGTTCTCATGGAACCAATCGATGCCACCGCCCGGACCCCCCCCGGCGCTGACCGCCACGTTGATGTTCATCCGCTCGGGATGCTCGGCGATGGGCATGTAGTTGGGCTTGCTGGGATCGGCGTATTGGATGAAGCGGTCCTCCATGTCCCACTGCCACACGATCTGGGCGGTGCTGCCCGTGGGCTGGATCTCGATGATACGTCCGGGATACTTGGCACTGGTGCCCGTGTAGCCCATGGCCTGCAATTCGGCGACGGTCCTGCGCACATAGGCCAGCAGCAGCACGTTGCCATTGGGCATCAGGGCCATGTCGTGGTGCGTCACGAAGTCGGCGCTGGAATAGGTGAATGACCAAACCACCTGGCCCTGCGGGTCCAGTTCCTGCACCAGCCCGCTCACCGCCGCGGTATTGATCTGGTTGCCGCTGTTCACCGCCGTGCGCACGATATTGCCGTTCGGCTTCAGCTCCACCGCGTAGCTGAACGTGGTGGGGCAGTTCCACGTCTTCACGATCTGGCCCTGCGCGTTCACCAGACGGGAAGTGGTCTGGTTCATCAGGTTGTAGAGCGCATACCCATCAAAGGCGTTCTGCGCGGTGGCTGCACCGGATATTGCGGTGGCCAGGAACAGCAGCAGGCCGTTCCGAAGCGATGGAAGGAACATGGGGGCGGGCGGGATGAGGGATAAAGGTTCCGAGTGGCGGAGGGGTCAGGTCCGCTTAAGGGCAGGGTAAGACAAAGGTCACATTCGCTTGGACCCGGGAACATGACCTTGGTTTGATCGCACCCGAAGTTCGACGGATGCCCTTCGACCAACGCCCAGCCGGGAAGGCGTGCCGTACGGATCAGCGCCCTCCGTCCAGCGCGAAGGTGCCCACGCGCTCGTCCAGCGCGGTGTCGGCCAGTTCGCGCTTCAGCAGCACCACGTCGTGCACGGAGACGTCACCCACGAAGGGATGCGGGCTCAGCAACGCCCAGGCCTCCTCGAACTGGGCGACCTTCAGACCGGTGGCCAGGGGAAGACGCGCGCGCTCGGCCACCTGCACGCCCAGCTTGCGGATGCGGCGGTTGGCCCGCACGTGGTCCGCGATGCGCTGCCGCAGCGGGTTCAGGGCCTCCTTCTCCACCACATCGATGTAGATGGTGCGGCGGTCCTCCGAATGGGCGAAGCCGTTCAAGTGCAAACGGAAGGGGGCCACCCCGGCGCTGCCCCGCCAGATGGCATCGCTCAGCGCCCGCTCATAGTCCGGCGGCAGTTCGGTCTCCAGCAGCGGGATGCCCGGCATGCGGTAGTAGCCGCCGAAGATGCCGATGCGTTCCTTCAGCAACTGGCGCCATTCCATCACCCGGGCCAGCACAGCACCGGCCGGGTCCACCACCAGGCGGTACTCGTTGGTGTACACCAGCGAGTCGAACAGGGTGAGGGCATCGGCCTTGCTGCGGGGCATGACCCCACAAAGATCATCCGCCGTGGGTCCCTCCTTCCCGGTCGCACCTCACCATTCGTGAACAGGCGGCTGGGAATTGGGCTGGGCCACCTACCGCCCCACCAGCAACGGCACTGACCGCCGTCCCGCATCGGTCTCCAGCACGGCTTGGTAAAGCCCCGGTGCCCACCCCTCCACGGCCAGGTGCTCCACATGGCGTCCGGGGACCAGCATGCCCAGGTTGCGGGTGGTCGTTGTCCGGCCCAGCGCATCCAGCACCAGCAGGCGCACCGCAGTGGACCGCTCCAGCACAAAGGGCAGCTCCACCGCATGCTGCGCCTGCTGCGGGTACGGGGCGGACCATCGCAGCTCCGGCGCCGCATACGCCATGCCGGTGGCGAAGCCGAGCTCCACATCATCCAGCTCGAAGAACGAACCGACGGCATTGCCCGTGCCGCCGATCAGGAAGGTGAGCGCTGCGCCCGCCGGGCCTGTGCCCGAATAGATGATGGGCACCTCGGCCAGGGTCCATGAACTGGTGTTGTCCACGGCGGTGAGGCTGAGCACCCCCGCGCCGATGCCGTTGCCCTGGGCGTCGGTGATGAGCACACTGACGGAGAAGACCTCCACCCCCGCATCGCTCTGCAGGCCCAACCGGTAGTGGAAGCGCAGCACGCTGTAGGCCTGCGTGATGGGGAAGGGCGGCTGGCCCGTGGCGGAACTGCTGAGAAAGGGACCGATCACGTTCTGCGCGAACTGCACCGAGGTGCCCCGCAGGGCGTGTGCACCACCATGGCCCGGGCTCACCATGGTGATGGTGTTGCCCACGATGCTGTTGTTGTTGGTGGACCAGCCCACCGGCTGTCCATCCACCCATTGCTCAAAACCCGGGTTGGGCACGGGCTGCGCGAACGCGGCCGTTGCCAGTGCGGAGAGGATGATCGATGTGGTCCAGCGCATGGAAGAGGGTGCTTGTGCTCCGAAGATAAACAAGCAGCCCACACCGGTGTCCTGTGTTCCCAACGGTCAACCTTCGGTGCAGTGACGCTGAATGACGCTCATCCGTGCGCGATCAATGCGTCGGAGCTTCGGTGGATAAAGTCAGCCTTCGCCAAGGCTACGGCTGACGAAGAACATCTCCATCTCGCCCTTGCCCTTGGCCTGCACCTTGCCGCGGGAAATGAAGTCCAGGCCGGCGATCCCCTTCACTAGCTCATAGGTGGCGCCACTGATGTTCACCTTGCCGATCTCGCCGCTGCTCTCCATGCGGCTGGCGGTGTTCACCGTATCGCCCCAGATGTCGTACTGGAACTTCTTCACCCCCACGATACCGGCCACCACGGGCCCGCTGTGGATGCCCACGCGCATCTCGAAATAGGGCTTGCCCTGCGCCGACCGCTCGGCCTTGTGCTGCACCATGAAGTCCTGCATCTCCAGCGCCGCGAACACCACATCGGCGGGACCACCGTGCGTGGGATCGGGCAGGCCACCGGCGGCCATGTAGGAGTCGCCGATGGTCTTGATCTTCTCGATGCGGTACTTGTCCATGATGGCATCGAAGGCCTTGAAGCAGGCATTGAGCTCCTGCACCAGCTCGGCCGGCCCCACCTGCTCGCTGAGCTGGGTGAAGCCACGGAAGTCGGTGAAGAGCACCGTGGCCTGATCGAAGTGGCGCGCATCGGCGCTGCCCTTGGCCTTGAGCTCATCGGCCACCTCCTGCGGCAGGATGTTCAGCAGCAGTTCGTCGCTGCGATCGCGCTCGGCGCGCAGTTCGGCCGTGCGCTCCTTCACCTCGGCATCGAGCTCGTCGCGCTGGCGGGCCACCAGGCGGTTGTGGTGCGCCGAGCGGATGGCCAGGTAGACCGCGGCGCTCACCGGCACGGCCACGTAGGAGCAATACTCGGCGATGGTCCCGAACCAGTCGAGCAGCGCCACGCCCCCGAGCTCTGCCACCACCTGGAAGGCGATGGAGAGCAGCGAGGAGATCACCGCGCCCGCGCCCAGCCAGCGCTCGTAGCCCGGCATGCGCAGCAGCTTGATGCCGTGCCGCACCACCTCCACGGCGAAGATGGCCAGGAAGACCCCGAAGAGCAGGCCCATCACCACCAGCACCAGCAGCACGGCCACGTTCAGGTCCTCCCCGTCCAGGACGAGGCCTTCCGAGAGGTCCACCAGTCCCATCATCCGCATCACCAGCACGCACACCACGGTGAGGGTGACCAACACCACGCCGGTGGTGTAGAGGATGGTCATGCGCCGCGTGAGGCCGCCGTGCATGGTGGCCAGTACCAGGATGAGCAGGTAGGTGGGCCAGGCCATCATCAGGCTGTCCGCATCGTCCAGCAGGCGGGTAAGCTCCGGACCGAAGCCCAGCACACGCTGGTTGCCGGCCAGGTCGGTGAAGATGGAGAGCGCGTTCACCAGCGAGAGCAGGGCCAACAGCAGCCAGCTGCGCTCACTGCGGTCGTTCCACCAGATGATGAGCGCCAGCAGCACGATGATGGTGTTCACCCCGATGAACAGGCCTTGGTGCATCAGGGCCCGCTGCAGGCGATAGCCCACATCGGAGAGGTGCAGGGTGGTGCGGAGGTCGAGCGCGCGGAAGGCTGTCCCCGGCGGGGCCTCCAGCCGCAAGGCCAGCACTTCTTGACCACCATCCTGCGCGGGACGCCAAGGCAGGGTCACGGGCACCAGGGTGCGCCCCCGGGGCAGCACACGTTCGCCGGGTGACTCGGGCAGCCCCACCGAGCGCAACACCTCCACCCCATTGTGGTACAGCACAAAGGGACCCGCCGACTGCACCACCAGCCACAAGGGGCGATGCCGCAGATCCGGTTGGGGCTCCAGGTGATAGCGGACCCAATGCACGCCCACGCCCGGCACGATGCTGTCCAGCCCCTTGCGCGGCCCCAGCCAGGTGGTATCCACCAACAGCCGGGAAGCGAAGCTGCTGTCGTCACCGATCCAGTGGCGCATGCCGGCCATGGAGGCCAGGTCCACGCCGGGCACCTCGGTGCCCATGCCGCCCACCCGCGTGGTGCTCTCGCTCAGCCGCCGCAGGTCCACGCGTCCCTCCGGGGATTCATCCTGCGCTGCAGCCCAGCCGGACACGCCGAGGCACAGCACAAGCACCAAGGTCCGCAGCAGGGCGCGCATGGTGGGAAAGGTAGTGCGGCGCTGCACACGTCCCGCAACCGTTCACCCACCCAGGGGGAACTCCCGCACCACCGCGTACACCGCCCCCGGCCGGAGCGCACGGCGCAGCAGCAGCACGGAACGCACGGCATGCCCGCCGGTGAACACATGGGGCGACAGCAGCGGCCAGGCCACGGCGAACTGGGCCGGCTTCAAGCCTGCGGCAATGGTGAGGTGCGGATGGTCCGTGGCCCGCACATAGGCCCGCAGTGCTTCGTGCCTGCGCACCGCCTCCACCAACGGCCCGCGCAGCCGGGCCATGGCGTCCTTCTCCACCGGGTCGATGTAGATGGTGCGACGGTCGGGGAAATGGGTGATCCCCGCGTAGTGCAGGTCGAACGGCTGTGCGTCCTGCACCCCGGCCTCAACGCCCAACTCCACCGTGGCGCCCAGGTCCTCGGGCAGATCGGCCAGGAACAAGGTGAGGTGCGGCATCAGCAGACGACCGCTGAAGTGCCCGATCTGGGCGTGCAACCGGTCGCGCATCCGCACCACCTCTTCCGCGATGGGCGCCGATGGGGCGATGAGGACGAGGTACCGGTGCGTGGGGCGCATGCCAGCACGAAGATGCGAAGGCGGCGGGGCACGCTACCTTGGTGCCACCATGTGCTACGGGACCAAGGCCCGCACCGAGATGAGCCTGCGCATCGCCAAGAGCCGCGGTGATGAGGCCGCCGTGCACAAGCTGATGAAGCTGCTGCATCCGGAACTGGACCACCACTTCGCCCATGGCTTCACGCACCCGGAGATGGTGGCCTACACCGACGATGCCCCGCGTGAACCGCAGCTGATGACCTGGGGCCTGGTGCCCAGTTGGGTGAAGGACGGCGCGCAGGCCGACGAGATCCGCGACCGCACCCTCATCGCCCGCGGCGAGAGCATGTTCGAGAAGCCCTCGTTCCGCACCTCGGCCCGCAGCAAGCGCTGCCTCATCTTCGTGGAGGGCTTCTACGAGCACCACCACTTCGGCAAGCGGAACTACCCCTACTTCATCCACCTGAAGGACCGGCCCTATTTCGCGCTGGCAGGGCTGTGGGATGACTGGACCGACAAGGCCACGGGCGAGCACCGCCGCACCTTCAGCATCGTCACCTCCGAGCCCAACGACCTGGTGCGTCGCATCCACAACAACCCCCGGATCGATGGTGCGCGCATGCCCCTGATCCTCACCGAGGCCGAGGAGGAGCAATGGCTGGCCCCCGTGCACAGCGCCGCCGATGTGGAAGCGCTGCAGCGCCTGGTGCGCCCCTACCCTGCCGAGGCCATGGCCGCACACCCCGTGGCGCCCCTGCTGGGGAAGGCCGGGAGCGGCAACAGCCCGCACGCCAGCGACCCGTTCGAATACCCCGAGCTGCTGCTGGCCGATCCGCTGCAGTGAGCGGGGCCTGCACGCCGCCCACACCCGGTGGCGATGATCGGAAGACCGCGCCCATCGAACGAACGAAGGGCCGTCCTTGCGGACGGCCCTTCGTCAACCACACACATGAAGCGGTCAGTTGCAGCCCATGGTACCAAAACCAGGGACCACACTGAAATCCGCATCCTCGTCATCCTCCCCATCGAAGAAGCCGATGCCCTCGATGGCGTAGTAGTTACCGCTGAAGCCGATGGAACCACCGCTCACGTTCAGACTGCCGTCACGCGAGATGTAGATGCCACCTTCGTTCTGGAAGCTCACCACGAAGGAGAAACCGAAGTCCTCCAGGTCCTCCTCGGGCTGGTCCAGGTCCTCCACCCAGTTCAGCACCTCGTAGCTCGTGTTGGCGAGCTCGTCGGCATAGACCAGGTAGTAGGCAAAGCCGTGGAAGTAGTCGAAGATGTCATCCTCCTCGGACGAGAAGTCGCCGCTCTGCAGCGCTTCGAAATCGCCCGCGATGCCGATGACACCGGCCACTTCGCCAACGCCCGTATCGAAGAGGTCCATACCGAGGCCTTCCTCATCGATGGAGAAGCACACGGCCAGGTCGATGTCCAGCGAGGCGTTGCCCGCCACCACCGTGCCACCACCGGCACCGATGCCGGCGGAGGGTTGGGTGAGGATCATCAGCCCTTCGCTCTCGGACCAGGTCCACTGCCCGCCATTGCTGCTGGCGAAGTTGATCCCGGAGCCGGGAGGGTCCACGAAGGTGAAGCTGCGCGAGCCGTCCACGTTGTGGCGGAACACGATCACCTTGTCCATGGTCCGGTTATACACCCCGATGGCGGGCAGCTTGGCCGCGATCTCCATCAGGCGCTGCTGCTTGGCCGGGTCGGTGACCTGCTCCACCGGTGCCGGCGGGTTCAGGGTCTCCTTGGAGCACCCGGCCAGGATACCGCTGCCCAGCAGGGCCGCGAAGCCCAAGGCGGTCAGGGTGCCCCTGTTGTTCATCCGAATGGTCTTCATAAGCGGTAAGGTTCAGTGCAGTTGGCTTAGAACAACCAGCCGAGGCGGAGCTGGCCCACCACGTTGGGACCGAGGTTGAAGCTGGACTTGTTGTCCACGTTCGACTCGGAATCCTCAGCGCCCTCGATGCCGTCGTAGGTCACCTTCTTGGTCATGTCCTTGTTCAGGGCCACGCCGAAGCCGATCTCCGTACCCAGGTACAGCTTGTTGGCCACGTAGTAGTCGAAACCGGCCACCGCGTTCAGGCCCACGGTGAGGCTGCCACCTTTGGTGGTGGTGGTGCCCACCTTCTGGTCAGGCTGCTGCGATTCCTCCTTTTCCGTGGTGGTGCCGTAGCCCAGGGCCAGCACGCCACCCACGTAGGGGGAGAGACGCTCGGTGCCGGCGAAGTGCTTCTCGATACCAGGCTGGATGCTGATGTCGAAGGAGCCCTTCTTGTCCTTCAGTTCCACCAGGTCCAGTTGGGTGTCCTCATCCTGGGTCACCGTGGTGGTGCTGCCGAAGCCGAGGAACACGGCCAGACGCAGGGCGCTGGACTCCGACTTGAAGGAACGGTACTTGATGCCCGCGATGGTCACCGGCGTGCCGCCCAGGGGGGCGAAGTTCACTTCCAGGTTGCGGTCACCAGCGGCCGGCTTGTACTGCGCGTTCGCTGCTCCAGCGGTCACCGCCACCAAGGCGGCCAAAAGGATCACTCGTTTCATTTCTGTTTGAGGTTTGGTTGTGCAAATATGGCCTTTTGTCGACACTGTGCACCTCCACGTCGAACTGGATTATTCAACAGGGGGTGCGCATAAGTCGCGGCGTTTTACGGGGATCCCCGTATTGCGGTTACACCCTGCGCCGGCGAAACTGACCGCCTCTTCAACCCGGCCATCGGCCACCCAGCAAGGCGTTGCAGGCCGCTCGCAAGGCCTACTTCCTCCTTGGCCTCACCGTCACGGGCCATGCCCCTTACCGAACAGCAGCCTTCACCTTCAACAGTTTCCGATGTTCGGTAAAGGGCATTAGGACGAGACCCGCTCCCAACCCGATCGCACACGGTGTGGCCACCTGCAGGTACTTCTCCCCGTCAAAGGTCCCCGTGCGGAACGACATCGCCTTCAGCGGCGCATAGACCAGCAGACCGAGCAGCGAGAGCATGGTAATGGCCGTTCCCGTGCCCTTCAGCTTCGGCTCCACCTCCACCTGCATCACCGACCGCAGTGGGTAGGTGGCCAGGTGCGGGACCGTGTCCGACCACGCGTGCTCCTCGCGATGCCATTCGAGCGGATAGTCCATGGCTCCCCCTTCCAACCGTGTGCGGGTCTGAACCTTTCTGGATAGGTTCAGCGTGATGGCGTCCGCGGTCATGTCCAGCAGTTCCCCTTCCGCCCTGATCACCACGCGCTCATTGGCACCGCGATGGATGGTATCGGTGAGCTGCAGGGTCACATACCGGTACTTCCGCAGCTGCTTGGTACGACCGTTCAGCTTCTCGAAGGCGAAGACCTTATCGCGCCCCCCTGGCTGCGCAGAGAGGGAAGCCGCACCAAGTGCAAGCAGCAACAGCAGTAGGGCGGTACGGTGGGCCATGGCACCAAACTACTGTTCTCCAAAGATCCTGCGGATGGAGAACTGAACCCTCACCTTCCATCACTCCGTGCATACCTTCAGGCAGCCCTTCCGCCCTTCACCAACGTCGTAACCACATGAACCGGACACTACCCCTCCTCGCGTTCCTCTTCGCAGCCCTGACCGGACGTGCGCAGACCTACTTCTACCTGGACCAGATCATGGTGCAGCCCGCCAACCCCACCACGGCCGATGACGTGACCATCGACCTGATGGGCAACCTGAGCGATACGGGTGCTGAGGTGCAGGTGCTGGGCGTGGGCATCGCGGGCACGCAGGTGGACATCACCCTGGTGGCCACCAGCGCGGGCGGCCTCGCGGTGCTGGTGCCGCACACGGAGCCCATCGGGCTGGGCCAGCTGCCGGCGGGCACCTACACCATCAACTTCACCGATGCCACCACCGGCCTGCTGGACAACGCCCCTGCGGCGCAGCACACCTTCACCGTGAGCGGACCGGAATACCCGTGCGAGGAGCTGACCGTGGAGGTGCAATGGGCCTACTTCAGCGACACCGCCGTGGTGGTGCACGTGCAACACAACACGGTGGAGCAGTTCGACTATCCCAACTTCATCCTCTTCGATGCGCAGGGCGATACGCTGGCGAAGGAGACGGTGACCTACTTCGCCATTGCCCAGGACAGCTGGCACACGCTGCGGTTGATGGACGGCGCCACGCCGCCGGTGGGCAGCTTCAACGGCCGCCTGGAACTGTGGACGGGCTTCACCTCCACGCTGGCCTGCGCGTGGGAGGAGCTCTTCAGCCTATGCCCGTCCACCGGGTGTGTTACGGTGTATCCCTCGTTGGCCAACTTCGGCGGGGCCATCCCCATCGGCGTGTTCACCTACACCATCTCCGATGAGGGTGGTGTGGTGGCCAGCGGCCAGTTCGAACTGACGAACGATGTGCAGATGGACCTGGACACGCTCTGCCTGCCCCCGGGCGCCTACCGCATGGCCCTATCGCCGCAATCGCCCCCCACGGGCGGCGCGCCCATGTTCTATGTGGCCGGTCCGGGCCTCACGGCCACCGAGACCTGGCCGGTGGTGTGGTCGCTGCCCGAGGACCTGAACTTCCTGCTCCTGCCCTATTGCGTGGAGAGCCCCGAGGGCATCAGCGATGTGGAAAGCCGAGGGTTGCACACGGCCACCGTACCGGGCGGACTGTGGGTGCGCACATTGGATGGACGTCCGCTGGGAGCGCTGCGCTTGGTGGACGCGCAGGGGCGGCTGGTGCTGGCCACCACCGCCACAACGGACCACCACTACCTGCCGGTGACCACGCCGGGTGTGTACGTGCTGCATGCGGGTGAGCACCTCGTGAAGGTGGCCGCCGGGATGGAGTGACGGCGGTCAGGGATGCCCGGAGGGGCGGGGTGCTATCTTCCAAGTACCAGACCCGCTGCCATGGCACGTGCATCCTTCTCCTTGCTGCTGCTTGCCGCGATCGGCACCACCGGTGTCAACGCCCAGTTCGACACCGCGCTCACCACCATCTGCGCAGGCTGTCCGCTCTCGGAGCTGCTGCTGGAGTGGGACAGCGCACCCGGTGCGGACGAGCTGGTGCAGGTGGGCGACAGCCTCTATGTGCGCGCCAACGATGGGCTCGGCGGCTTCGATGTGCCCCAGTTCGTGACCGCCCTGCCCGCCGGGGAGCAGCTGGTGCTCTTCGAGGATGTGGACGACGATGGCGACACCGACCTGTTCACGCACCTGGCCGGCACCGTGCACCTGCTGCGCAATGAGGGCGGCAGCTTCACCACCGTGCTGCTGGACACCGAACTCTACTTCGACCAATGGCAGAACCATCCGGCCTGGTTCGGTGAAGTGCGCGCCATGCATGTGGATGAGGACGGCCTGAAGGACCTGGCCTTGCGCCGGAACAACGGCAACACCTTCGTGTGGTACCGCAACGATGGGCTGGGCGGTTATGTGAAGCGCACGGAGACCCTGCCGGTGAACGTGATCGCCAACGGGGACATCGTGGCGCTGGACTGGAACAACGATGGCCTCCATGACCTGATCACCACCGCGGAAAGCGAAATGCATGGCGTGGTGATCCTGCAGGACAACGGCGCGTGGACCAGCGAACCGGACACCTTCTGTACAGCGGACAACGGCTTCGGCATGCGCTTCTGGGACGTGGCGGACCTGAACAACGATGGTGTGCCCGACCTGCTCAACCCTTCACACATGTTCCTCTCCGACCCGGACTCCGTGTTCTTCCGGCGGCCGGTGCAGACCGACCTCAACTATCAGGACTACCGCCGCCTCATGGACCTGGACTGCGACGACCGGCCGGAGCTCTTCGGCAAGGCCCTGAACGTGGGCAATGCTGTGTTCAGCGTGGTGCAGATGAACGAGGACAGCCTGGTCGTCGGGCTCTGGGAGGAGCTCGATCCCTTCATCATCAGTTTCATGCTGCACATCGTGGCCGACCTGAACGCCGATGGTGCACCTGACCTCGTGTTCAAACAACTGCCACTACCCGAGAACACGGTCTACGCGCATTACAACCTGGCCACCGTACCCGAGGTGTCGGTCACGCTCCCCTTCACCGCACTGCCCTATGGCGCCAGCGCACTGCTGGAAGGCGGCACACCCGCCGGCGGCACCTGGTCGGGCGAGGGCGTGGTGGGTGATACCCTGTACACGGCCTTGACCACCAGCTGGCCCGTCCTGATCACCTACGCCTACACCACGGAATACGGCTGCACGGGCACCGCCGATGCGTTGGTGGACATCGTGACGGGACAGGATGAAGCCTCCGTTGCGAAGGTACTTGTGCCCTACCCGGTGCCCGCTGATGGCGAGGCCTGGGTGCCCCTGGCCGGAACGAACATCCTGCTCCTGGTGCATGATGCCACCGGCAGGCCAGTGATGCCGCCCCTGACCCGCCATGGCGATCGTCTACACATGGCCACGGACCAGCTGCCAGCGGGTGCCTATGTGCTTACGGCAATGATGGACGGCACGCCCACCGGACATGGACGTCTGGTGGTGACGCATTAATGCGAACGCTGACCGGCACCATGCGCTCCTGGTTGCTTGCGACACAAGGCTTCCTCGCCGTGAACGCCACGGTCGGCGGGCTGTTGCTGATGCTGGCACCGGATGGCTCGCTGCTCCAATTGCCGCGCGGCTTCATGCATAGCACGCTCTTCGCGGACTTCTTCTGGCCGGGCGCGATCCTGTTCGGCGTGCTCGGGCTCGGGCATCTGGCCGGGTTCGTGCTCACCCTGCGCCGATCCTCGATCGCCGCCGGCGTTGCGCTCGTGCTCGGCGCTGGCACGCTGATCTGGATCGGGGTGGAGGTGCTGATGACGGACCTGTTCTGGTTGCAGGGGCTGATCGCGGCTCTGGGACTGCTGGAACTGGTCGTGGGCCGCAGGATGTCCTGAACGGCGCAGCCATCCACAACAGTGAAGGCCCGCGGCCGATCATGCTGCCCCTGCGCTTCGCTCCACGAAGTACATCTCCAATTCCCCCTTCCCCTTCGCCTGCACCTTACCGCGCGGCGTAAAGTCGAACATACTTCCAGCCTGTTCCTTCACCAGCGCATAAGTGGCCTCACTGATGTTCACCCGCCCCACCTCACCGCTGCTCTCCATCCTGCTCGCCGTGTTCACGGTATCGCCCCAGATGTCGTACTGGAACTTCTTCACGCCCACGATGCCCGCCACCACCGGGCCGGTGTGGATGCCCACGCGCATCTCGAAGTAAGGCTTGCCCGCGGCCTCGCGCTCGGCCTTGTGCCGCTTCATGAAGTGCTGCATCTCCAAGGCTGCATGGATCACATCGGCGGGTGAGCCGTGCTGCGGATCGGGCAGTCCGCCGGCGGCCATGTAGGCATCACCGATGGTCTTGATCTTCTCGATGCGGTACTTCCCCATGATGCCATCGAAGACCTTGAAGCAGGCGTTCAGCTCGGCTACCAGTTCCGCCGGCGTCACCTGCTCGCTCAATTGCGTGAAGCCCTTGAAATCGGTGAAGAGGATGGTGGCCTGGTCGAAGTGCTTCGCTTCGGCCTCGCCCTTCGCCTTCAGCTCCTCCGCCACCTCCTCGGGCAGGATGTTCAGCAGAAGCTCCTCGCTGCGGCGCTTCTCGGTGTTGATGCGGTTGCGCTGGAAGAGGAAGGTGCCCGCCAGCGCGAGCATGAGCACGAAGCCACCGATGAAGGCATTGCGCTGCAGGTTGCGGCGGCGCAGTTCCTCGGCGGCCAGGGCGTCCTTCTTC
>ENA-UOUJ01000866-UOUJ01000866.1-activated-sludge-metagenome-genome-assembly--contig:-NODE-866-length-17633-cov-8.911708_pt1 | contig 17633 bp, 18 predicted proteins | sample MGYA00249839_ERZ747224 | MGnify/ENA primary metagenome ERZ747224 (study PRJEB28782, sample SAMN03220277) | activated sludge metagenome | biome: wastewater; feature: sewage sludge; material...
GCCGAACACCGCTCCGTGGCCCTGCACTTCGAAGCATCCGGCGACCTGGTGCGTTCCATGGATCCCGCGCTCGCCCGTACCCTGCTCACCAACCTGCTCAAGAACGCCATCGTCCACAACGAACGAGGTGGCAGCGTCACGGTGCAGGTGGAACAAGACCGCCTCACCGTGCGAAACACCGGCGACAAGCCATTGGATGCGGCGCGCATCTTCACCCGCTTCTACAAGGAAACCACCGCTGATGGCGGCACCGGTCTTGGACTGGCCATCGCCAGGGCCATCGCGGAACTGTACGGGATGAAGTTGGAATACCGGTTCGACGGTGGGCATTGCTTCATGCTCTCATAGCACCCTCAGCGGCCTCCCGAAGAGGACCCCGCGGACGGCGAACTCTGCGACACCTTGATGGAACCCGGCTCAAACGGACAAAGCGCCTCCTTCCACAAGGTGCTCGGCACCGGTGATGTATGAGGATTCGTCAGAGGCGAGGAACACGATCAGGTTGGACACTTCGTGCAATTCACCAAAGCGCTTCATCGGAATCGTTGCGGCAAATGCATCAAGTGCGGCCTTGTCCTGTCCGGCCAGCAGGGGTGTCCAAATGGCACCGGGATGCACCGAATTCACCCGGATCTTTTTAGTGGCGTACTCCACAGCCGCTGCCTTGGTGAGACCGCGCACGGCGAACTTCGCTGCCGTATATGCGGGATTCGGAGCCTGGTGTACAAAGCCCGCCACCGACGAAATGTTGATGATGGAGCCGCCGCCCGCCTCCAACATGCCGGGGATCACCGCGCGCATGCCGTAGAACACGCCGTGTTGGTCCACGGCGATCGTTTTAAGGTAGGCCTCATCGCTCATTTCCGCTGTCGGCACCGGTGGGCCGCTCACTCCTGCGTTGTTCACCAGCACGTTGACCGTGCCGAACTTGGCCTTGGTCTCCTTTACCACGCGGCTCCAGGAAGCTGGGTCCGTCACGTCCAACGCCATGAAAACAGCATTTTCGCCGAGCTCCTTGGCGAGCGTTTCCCCCAGTTCCTTGGCCATATCGGCCACCACCACCTTCGCTCCTTGTTCCACGCACGCACGGGCATGGGATGCGCCCATGCCTTGTGCTGCACCAGTTACTATCACGATCTTCCCGTTCAATCTGTTCATGGCTTGTTGTTGTTCGGTTTGGTTCGAAAATACATTGAAATCACGTACTGTCTTTTTGGGAAAGCTGGAACGTACGGAGCGGCATGGGTGGTTTGGGAAGGGACTTCAACGCAGTCCCGTCATCCGCCTTCACCTGCGGCGTACATTATCCTTTGTATTTCCCGATTCCGATCATCGGCTATATCGTCTTGCCCGTTTCGGAATCAGCAATCCCCAATACGCGCTCGGCTATTTGCCGGGTGGGTGCCTACTTATGCCTCCGGCCCGCCTCATCGTACCAAGTCCTCCATCCTGTACATCCGGTCCTATGAATTTATCCTGTATCCATTCCCAATTCTTTCCCGATCCGCTGCTTCTCTTTGCCCCGAAACCAATACGGAAAAACACCATGAAGACCCCAAGCATCCTGTCCGCCGCCTTCGCCGCCGTAGCCCTGCTCGCAGGCACCGCCCTCCACGCGCAAAAGCTCACCGCCGCGCAGCTGCCCGCACCTGTCACCACCGCCTTTGCAAAAGCCTTCCCCAAGGCCATGGACATCGAGTGGAAACAAAAGGGCGAGCAATACAAAGTGGAATTCGAGACCGGCCTCTTCCGCAACGACCATGAAGCCTGGTTCGACGCCACCGGCAAGTTGCTTCGCCACGAGGAGGAAGTTTCTGCCAGCGACCTGCCCGAAGCCGTGAAAGCCGCGATCGCCAAGGACTTCCCCGACTTCCGCACGGATGATGTGAAGCGCATTGAAGCCGAGGGTGCCACCACCTGGATCGTGGAGCTGCAGAATGGCCCCACAGAATGGAAGGTGGCCTACGATGCCGCCGGCAAGCAACTGCAAAAGCAGGCGGATTAAGTTCGCAAACGCAGAAGTCGTAGGTCCGCGATCACAATGGATCACGCAGTTGATCTGCGTGATCCGTGCAATCGGCGGACAAGCTCATCCGCGTTCATGCGCAGTCAACCCTAAGCCCGACCATGCGGTCAAACAAAGCCATCCTCTTGATTAGTGCGCTCATCAGCGCCGCCGCCGCCACTGCCCAGCCGGCCTCCGAGGCCGCCTACGCCCGCTTGGTCCACGAGCGCTGCCCCGGCGCCGACATCGTGAAGGTGCAGCGCGCCGCCTTCGACCTGCTGGAGGTGGACTACTTCTGCGAAGGCAAGAAGGTGGAGCTCGGCATCCACAACGGCGTGGTGGTGTACGAGGAACGCGAGGGCACCCCGGCACCGGAGGTGATGGACCGCATCCGCAAGAAGCTCGACAAGCAGTACCCCGGCTGGTTGCTGGACGAGACCAGCCTGATCACCGCCAACGACAGCACCTTCATCAAGGTGGAGGTGGTGATGGACGGCGTGGAGCACAACCTCTACTACACCACCGAAGGCAAGAAATACGATCCGCGCGGGCTCATGGCCTCGGACGGTTGGAGCGCCAAGGACCTCGCTGCCATGATGCCGCCGGACGAACCCTACAACCTGCTCCGCCCTGACAGCAGTTGGGCCTTGCCAGCCTTGCTGCGCGAGGTTTCCGGCATCGCCATGGCCGGGCCGCACAGCGTGTACTGCGTGCAGGATGAATTAGGCGCGGTGTTCGAGTACGACCTGCAAACCGATGTCATCACCCGTGTGCTGCGCTTCACTGACGTGGGCGACTTTGAAGGCGTGGCCGCGCACGACGACCGCATCACCGTGCTGCGCAGCGACGGCAAGCTCTTCACGCTGGACCGCAAGAGCGGTGCGTTGATCGGTGACCGCCAGCTCAGTGTGCCCTCGCTCAACTACGAAGGGCTCTTCGCCCTGCCCGATGGCAGCCTGCTGCTGGCCAGCAAGGAAGCGCCCGTAGTGGGCCACGGCGACCTGCGCCCCATACACTTGGTGAAAGGGGATGCGGTTTCCGTTTACCGCGAACTGAACACCAGCGATGTGGCCGCCACCTTCGCCAAGCAGTGGCCTGCGCTGGCCAAGGGCCCCGTGCGCTTCAGCCCCAGCGCCATCGCGGTGCATCCGCGCACCGGCCAGCTCTTCGTGCTAAGCGCCGATGAACGCCTGCTCGCCATCTTCGGCGATTCGTTGCAGCGCGTGATCCCCTTGCCCGCAGCCGATTTCTACAAGCCCGAAGGCCTGGCGTTCCTGCCCAACGGCGACCTGCTCATCAGCAGCGAGGGTGACAAGAAGGGGCTGGTGCCGGCGAGCATTTTGAGGTTCAAGTGGAAGGGGAGGTAGGGGGCGGAAACGGAGGCCAGTATGTAGAAAGGAGTTCAGTTGGCCCGTCGTACCATTTGTATCACGTGCTTCACGGCCTACCTTTGAGTGTAGGATCATGAGCAATGGCCTTCAAATCGGACAAGCCGGTATCAGTTATGCGCAGGTCGCGGAGCTTGTGCTGAGCCTCTCCACCAAGGACCAGATCAAGCTGGCCGAAGACTTGCGCCTTGCCGGATTGAAGGCCAAGTGGGAGGAGATTCTTACGGCATTCCAGCCGAACTCCATAAGCGAACGGGAGATCGTGCGGGCCTGCAAGGAAGTGCGCCGCGAACTTTGGGAGGAACGCCGCGATGCCAACCCTCCGCGTCGTCGTTGATCCCAATGTGCTGGTCAGCTTGTTGATCGGCACACGCATCAAGGGCCTTGACCGGTTGTTCCGCGACAAAGCGTTCACCGTCATTCTGGACGACATGCTGCTGGATGAGCTTGATCAAGTGGCTAGGCGTTCCAAGTTCCGCAAGTAGTTCCCGGTGAAGAAAGTGGATGAACTCGTCTATGTACTTGAGTTGAACGCGGAGATCCACGCGGCCGCCACCTCGATCGAGGCCGTGTCCCGGGATGCGGCGGATGATTACCTGCTGTTCCTGTGCAAACGGACCAAGGCGGACGTGCTGCTCAGTGGCGATGAGGACCTGCTTGTGTTGGGGAAACATGGCCGCACCCGGATCATGGGCGTACGGGCATTCATGGAGGAGTACATGCAGTGATCTGTAGCACTGCGCCACCGATCACCGGCCATGCGGTATTTTGCGGGGCTGATGGCCCCCCTTACCCCCGAACAACAAGCCCGCGAAACCATCGACGCGAAGCTTGTTGCGTCCGGCTGGGTGGTGCAGGACAAACGCGCCCTAAATCCCGCGGCGGCGCTGGGCGTGGCCGTGCGCGAGTACGACACCGACGCCGGCCCGGCCGACTACATCCTCTTTGTGGACCGCGTGCCTGTGGGCGTGGTGGAGGCCAAGAAGCCCGAGGAGGCAGAGAAGTTCACCGTGCATGAGGAGCAGGCCGAAGGCTATGCCAAGGCCAAGCTCCGCTGGACCATCGGCCAGGGCAGCTTGCCCTTCTGCTATGTGAGCACCGGCGAGAAGACCAAGCATTGGGACCTGCGCGACCCCAAGCCCCGCGCCCGCGAGGTGTTCAGCTTCCACCGGCCCGAGACCTTGCAGCAATGGCTGAAGCAGGATAGCCTGCGCGCCCGGCTCACCCGTTTCCCGGAACTCGATCCCGCCGGACTGCGCACCTGCCAGGTGAACGCCATCACCAACCTGGAGCAGAGCCTCGCGCAGAACAAGCCCCACGCCCTGGTACAGATGGCCACCGGCAGCGGCAAGACCTTCACCGCCATCACCAGCGTGTACCGCCTGCTGAAACCGCCTGTGCGTGCGCGACGCATCCTCTTCCTGGTGGACACCAAGAACCTCGGCGAACAGGCCGAGCAGGAATTCCAGGGCTACACGCCCAACGACGACCGCCGCAAATTCACCGAGCTGTACACCGTGCAGCGCCTTAGCAGCAGCTTCATCGACCCCGGCGCGCAGGTATGCATCAGCACCATCCAGCGCATGTATTCCATATTGCAGGGTGTGGAGCTGGCCGAAGGCGCCGAGGAGGCACCAGCGGCGGATGTGGCACGCGCCATGGGTGCCGTGGACGTTGCCGGGGCAGAAGGGCCCCCGACCGCTAAAACGCCCGCCGGTGCACCTGCCGCATCCCGGCCGGCCCCGATCGCCTACAATGCCCAATACCCGCCCGAATTCTTCGACCTCATCATCATCGACGAATGCCACCGCAGCATCTACGGCCTCTGGCGGCAGGTGTTGGACTACTTCGATGCCTTCTTAGTGGGCCTCACCGCCACGCCCGACAGCCGCACCTACGCCTTCTTCAACGAGAACGTGGTAAGCGAGTACACCCATGAGCAGGCCGTGGCCGACGGCGTGAACGTGGGACACGACGCCTACCTGATCGAAACCCATGTGACCAAGCACGGCGGCCACATCAAGGCACGGCAGTACATCGACAAGCGCGACCGCCTCACCCGCGCCAAGCGCTGGGAACAGGCCGATGAGGACGTGACCTACACCGGTGCCCAGCTGGACCGTGACGTGGTGAACCCCAGCACGATCCGCACCGTGGTCAGGGCCTTCAAACACGCGGTGGAAACCGAGATCTTCCCGCACCGCACCGAGGTGCCCAAAACGCTCGTCTTCGCCAAGACCGACAGCCATGCCGACGACATCATCCAGATCATCCGCGAGGAATACGGCGAGGGCAACGACTTCTGCAAGAAGATCACCTACAACACCCAGGAAGACCCCAAGGGCCTGCTGGCGCGCTTCCGCAACGATTACAACCCCCGCATCGCCGTAACGGTGGACATGATCGCCACCGGCACCGACGTAAAGCCCCTGGAACTGCTCCTCTTCATGCGTGATGTAAAAAGCAAGAACTACTTCGAGCAGATGAAGGGGCGCGGCACCCGCACCCTCGATGCCGACGGCCTGCGCAAAGTGACCCCCAGCGCCAACGGCAACAAAACCCACTTCGTGATCGTGGATGCCGTGGGCGTGCTGAAAAGCTGCAAGAGCGACAGCCGTCCGCTGGAACGCAAGCCCGGCGTGAGCCTGAAGGACCTGATGATGCAGGTGGTGCTGGGCCACCGCGACGAGGACACGCTCACCAGCTTGGCCAACCGCCTCACCCGCTTGGAGAAGCAACTGGCAGCCAAGGAAAAGGAGCAATTCCAGGAAAAGGCCGGTGGCCGCACCATCCAGCAGGTGGTGCATGCCCTGCTGGATGCGCACGACCCCGATGCGGTGGCCGCCCAACCCAACACCGACCTGCCCAAGGCCGCCACCGCCCTCTTCGACGATCCCGCCTTCCGCGAATACGTGGAGAACGTGCGCCGCAAACACGAGCAGCTGATCGATACCGTGAACCTGGACCGGGTGCTCTACGCCGGGCCGCAGGGCCGCGTGCAGGAGCAGGCCGCCGCCGTGGTGCAGACCTTCAAGGACTTCATCGCCGCGAAACGCAATGAACTGACCGCCCTCGGCATCTACTACGGCCAGCCCTACCGCCGCCGCGAACTCACCTTCCGCATGGTGCAGCAGGTGGCCGAAGCCCTGCAACAGCCGCCGTGGAACCTCACCAGCGACCGGGTATGGGCCAGCTACGAACGGGCCTTGGGCCTGAAGAGAACCGCCAGCCCGCAACGCCAGCTCACCGACCTGGTTGCGCTCATCCGCTACGAACTGGGGGTGGACACGGAGCTACGCCCCTACGCCGATACCGTGCGCAAGAACTTCCAGGACTGGACCTTCCGCAAGCAGGCCGGCGGCGCGGTGAAGTTCACCGAAGAGCAGATGGCCTGGCTGCACCTGGTGCGCGACCACATCGCCACCAGCGTACACCTGGACCGCGACGACCTGGAGCTGGGCACCATGGGCCAGCAAGGCGGACTGGCGCGGATGTACCAGCTCTTTGGCGAAGGGATGGACGGGGTGATCGATGAGTTGAATGAGACGTTGGCGGCGTGATGGGCAAGAAATTCAATCCGATCCAATATGTGGAGGATGACGGGCTGCCTGTCATGAAGAAGGGGCCGTGGGCTCAGAAGAAGTTCAAGCTGGTCGGGAAGTACTGCGACATTTTCACCAGTGCCATGAAAGGCAAGTGGAACCTGATATACATGGACCTCTTCTGTGGTCCGGGTTTCGCGATGAACAAGGAATCCGGGCAGCTCATGAGGAACTCGGCACTGATCGCGATGAACACGCCCAAGGCATTCGATCACTTCATCTTGAACGACTACGACCAAGTCGCTGTCGATTCAATGAAGGCCAGAGTCCAGCGATTGCATCCAGAGGTTTCGGCACAGTACTCGTGTCGCGATGCGAACGCGTGCGTCGATGAGCTTCTCGCTAGCCGGCCGATCTTCAACAACGACAAGAAGACGCTCACATTTTGCTTCCTTGACCCGTTCTCGCTGAATCTGGACTTCGAGACGATCAAGGCACTTGCTAGAGAGAAGGTGGACATCCTGGTCCTTCACGCGTTGCAAATGGACGCGCGCCGAAACCGGGAGCTCTACTGGCAACCCGACCATGAACGGGTCGCTAGGTTCACGGGCAACCCCAACTGGCGGGAGAAGTTCATCGCCGGTCAGTATCCAATGCATAGCTTCTGCAAGTTCTTAGCTGACGAATTCGACGTCAACATGAACGCGCTCGGCTACCTCACCGATACCCCGAAGGAACCCATTGCCATCGGCACTGGCCAGATCATCTACTACCTCGCATTCTATTCAAGGCATCCCCTCGGCACTGAGTTCTTCGGTAAGGTGCAGAAAGGAGACAACGACCAGCTTCAACTCTTTTAGCTCATGGCACAGAGCAGCATCGAATGGACCGAAATGACCTGGAACCCCACCACGGGTTGCAACAAGCTGAGCGCGGGCTGCAAGTTCTGCTACGCCGAGGTGATGAGCCGCCGCCTGCAGGCCATGGGCGTGGAGAAGTACAAAGACAACTTCAAGCTGCGTATCCACGAGAGCGAGCTGGACACGCCCTACACTTGGAAGAAGCCCAAGGTGGTGTTCGTGAACAGCATGAGCGACCTCTTCCACAAGGACGTGCCGGTGGAATTCATCGAGCGCGTGTTCGCCGTGATGAAGGACAACCCGCAGCACGTGTTCCAGGTGCTCACCAAGCGGGCCGACGTGTTGCTACGCTACGACCAGCAGGGCCTGTTGCAATGGCCGCACAACGTGTGGATGGGCACCAGCGTGGAGGATGGCCGGGTGCGCCACCGCATCGACCTGCTGCGTCAGACCGGCGCGCGGGTGAAATTCCTGAGCTGCGAACCGCTCATCGGGCCGCTGCCGGACATGGACCTGCGCGGCATCGATTGGGTGATCGTGGGCGGCGAGAGCGGCCGAAAGCCCCGCCCCATGAAGCCCGATTGGGTGCTGGACATCAAGGACCAGTGCGACCGCGCCAACGTGGCCTTCTTCTTCAAGCAATGGGGCGGCACCAACAAGAAGGCGGCCGGTCGCGAATTGGAAGGGCAGACCTACGACGAGATGCCTGAAACCGAACGGAGAGTGTGATGAATAAAACAGAATACCAGCTCATCAAATTACCGAAAGGATGGAAACAATTTCCACTTGGGGCGCTTGTGCAGGCCAAGCCTGGCAATAATAAGTTGATTAAGGGGAAGCAGTTCAAAGAGCCTAGCCCGGGGCGATATCCTGGGTATAGTGCGTCTGGGCAAGATATTTATTGTACAGTCGCAGAATACGACCGAGAAGGGATTGTCCTTTCCGCAGTCGGTGCACGCTGTGGAAAGTGCTTTATCGCTGAAGGGAAATGGACGGCTGTGGCTAACACTCATGTCATACTGCCCAATCCCGAGTTAGTTAAGACAAGGTTTATGTGGTACTTGTTGAACGACGAAAACTTCTGGATTAAGAGTGGTACAGCGCAGCCTTTTGTCTCGGTCAATAAGAGTATGGAGATTTTAGTAGCGCTACCCCCCCTCCCCGAACAGCGGCGGATCGTGGAGGCGATCGAACTGCAGCTGGGGCGGTTAGATGCGGCGGTGGCGCGGCTGCACGCGGCCAAGGCCAAATTGAAACGGTACAAGCAGGCGGTGTTGAAGGCGGCGGTGGAGGGAATGCTGACGGATCCTGACTTGTCTGAGGGTGAGTTACCAGATGATTGGACGTGGACCACGCTCGGCGAGGTGGTTGAGTTGGTCAGCGGAGGTACGCCGAAGGGATTGAATGAATCCGCTACTGGCGGAAGCATCCCATTTTTCAAGGTAGGCGACATGACTCTTGAAGGAAACGACCATTACATGGAGTCGAGCAGGACTTACCTGACCGAGGCTGAGGCCAAGCGATTGAAGCTGACGGTTCATCCTGCTGGCACGGTGATCTTCCCCAAGCGAGGTGGGGCTATCCTGACGAACAAGAAGCGTGTGCTGTCCAACCCTGGAGCCTTCGACCTCAACCTTATGGGGGCATTGCCAAACGATGAGGTCGACGGCGACTTCCTTTTCTACTGGTTCGAGCAGCTTGACCTGAGCAAGGTCTACGACGGGTCCAACATTCCACAGATCAACAAAAAGAACGTTGATCCGCTGCCCTTCGCAAAGCCGACATTGAAGGAGCAACGACGCATTGCAGCAGAGCTTGACCGACTGCTATCAAGTTCCAACGAAACGGAAGCCACCCTCGAAGCGCAGCTCGCCCAGGCGGCGCGGTTGCGACAGTCGGTTTTGAAACGGGCTTTTGAGGGGCGGTTGGTGTAGAGTCAATTGGTCATGGCAAAAGCGAAAAAGCAGTTCGCACCGGTAAGGTTGCAAGTCACATTGAAGGACTTCCGGCGTCGTTGGTCAATCGATCTAGATGAAGAGCAACGATGGAAGGGTTTTAAGCAACGCGTGTTGAACACCTTTTCAGCTACTATTGGCGACTCATTTCTGAATCATAGCTCACCCGATTATGAATATGTTCAAATAATCGGCGTGCATGTGGAACGTCCGGAATCGTTCGATCCATTGGATGGTTTTGACATCGAATGGGATTTAGGTAGTTCATGGGCATACAAAGAGCTGTTGTCGGCCGATTCGGTAGTCCAATTTCTGGAGCGTGTACAATCGTTCTTTTGGATGACCGAACTGACCATTTCTCAAAAAAGAAAGTTTTCCAGGAGAATAAAGGAGGATGCTGCAATAAGCTGTGTTCCACTAGAAATCACCGGGGATGGCAAAGCGACTATCTTGTATCCGGCAGGTGCGAAGGAACTGGACTCGGCCTTGGTTGATGAGGTCCTTCTTTGGCTTGACGAAATACCTGCCGCTCGCGAGCGATATGCCACTGCGCTTTCGCTGTACGGCAAGCCAGGCCATGTACGTGATGTTGCCGACAACCTTCGGCGTGCACTTGAAGAGACGGTGCGGCACGTCTTGGGCAATTCCAAGAGCTTGGAGAACCAGCAAAAGGAATTGGGCACCTACCTGAAACAACGTGGCGTTGCACCTGAGATCGGCGCCAGCTATTGGAAGCTGATCGACCTGTATGGTAAGTTTCAAAACGACCGTGTGAAGCATGGTGACAAAGTGATGGAACAGGAGGTCGAACTTGTCCTGTATCTGACAGGAACATTCATTCGGTTCTTGCTGACGCTGAAATGACGGATACGGCCCGTTGAAGACCCTGCTCTTGGTTTGGAACAGTGGCATGCGAGAGGGTCCTATTCACGCTAAGCCGTTTGTATAAGGCAAGCCTCTGTTGATAGTCCATCACCGCCTCTGGTACCTTTGGACCCATGAGCGCTCGCCCCACTGTTGCTATTAATCCGCCGTTGCTCAAATGGGCTTTGGAGGAGAGCGGCTATACGCTGGAGCGCGTGGCGAAGGCCATCCCCGTTAAGGAAGAGAAGCTGAAGGCTTGGCTGAACGCTGAACTACAACCCACCATGCGGCAGGTGGAAAAGCTTGCGCACTTTCTGCAACGGCCGTTCAGTATCTTCTTTTTGCCGAGCCCGCCCAAGCTCACCCCTTTGGCGGCGGAGTATCGTCGCTTGCCGAAGGTGACGCCCGGCAAGGAAAGCCCGGAGTTGCGGCTCGCCCTGCGGCACATGTTGATACGGCGGGAAACGGCCCTTGAGCTGATGGCCGAATTGGGGGAGCAGCCGCCCAATTTCACCTTGGCTGGTTCGGTAGATGAAGGTGCGGAGAACGTAGCGGAGCGGTTGCGCTCGGCCTTGGCCATTCCTCTTGCCGACCAATTGGCTTGGCCTAACGAGTATCGCGCTTGGAACACCTGGCGCGAGGCCGCCGAGAACCTGGGGGTGCTTGTATTCCAATTCGGCAGTGTGCCCTTGGAAGAGGTGCGCGGTGTGGCCTTGTTGCGCCAACCCATGCCGGTGGTGGGCATCAACACCAAGGAGATCCCCGAAGCGCGCGTGTATACGCTGGTGCATGAACTGGTCCACCTTATGCTGGCCAATGCCAAGGAGGAGGTTGCTGCACTGAACGAACACAGCACGGCGAAGGAATGGCAGATCGTGGAGCGATTCGCTGAAGAGGCCACGAGCCTGACGTTGGTTCCCGTGAATGCCTTGCAGGAGGTCATAGCACAACTACGTTTGGCCTCTGGCTCATGGACGATCGAGAACATCCGCAAGCTGGCACGCCGTTTCCGCATCACCCCGCTGGCCATGGCCACCCGGTTGGCAACTGGCGGCTATATGAGTTGGCAGCAATACCACGCTTGGAGGAAGACCTGGGATGCCTACGTGGAGCAACTGCCCGCACGCACCGGAGGCCCTGTGGCCCAATCATTAAAAGCCATCGGCCGGAATGGACGTCCCTTTACCGCGCTGGTGCTAGGGGCCCTCGCCGCCAACCGGATCACCTCCGTGGATGCCGCTCGCTATTTGGACCTGAAGTTTCACCACTTCGATGACCTGCGCACGCGATTGGTGCAGGGTCCCGCCAACGGGTCGCCTGAATGAGCAACGGCCATCTCCCTCGCTACTGTATCGACACCAACTCCTTGATGGATTGGCAAGCGCGTTTCTATCCCACGGACATCTTCCTTGGTGTGCAAAGGAGCATCGAAGCGCTTGTAGGTGAAGGCCGATTGATCGCCCCAGCGCTGGTGCGCGAAGAGTTGGGAGCCGTTGGAACCCCTGATCTTGTTGCATGGGCCAAGGAGAACAAGGGCATGTTCGTACCGAACGTGGAGGTATTGAAGGGTGCCTTGGGCATTCAGAACCGCTTTCCGGGTCTCCTGGATCCGAAGGCGGAGTACGAGGAAGCTGATGCCTACCTCATAGCTCTTGCACAACAAACCCCGAACGGCATTGTGGTGACACAGGAGACACCCGCTGCCGAGAAGCACCGCCCCCGGCGGACGCATTTCATTCCCGACGTATGCCGCGAGTTGGGCGTACCCTGCATCAGCATCCTCGGTATGATGCGGAGGGAAGAATGGAAATACTGATCACCTACTTTCATGACCTCCACTGCATCGTCAACAAAGTCTGGAACTTCTGCCACACCCTGCGCGATGATGGCGTGGGCTACGGTGCTGATCTTCGCAACCCGGAACGCTCCACACGTATGACACCGGCAACATGAGCAAAGACCTCACAAACTCGGAGATCGACCGCAAGAACGTATTGAACAACCGGTATGCGATCGAAGCGGTGTATGCGCGTATCGGCTGGAAAGGCATACCGTTCGAGAGCAAGGTGCGGTTCACCAAGGCACAGCTCGCCCGGATCTTCGGGGTGGACACCCGCACCATCGATCGGGTATTGGAGAGCCACCGGGACGAATTGACGGAGAGTGGTTATGAGCTCTTCCAAGGCAACCGGTTGCGGGCCTTCAAGGAGGTGGTGAAGAAGCTGGTCGATCAACAGGAGGGTCACGACATCGATGTCGTGACCATCTCGGAAGAGTTTGGGAATGAGTGGAATAGCATGTCCGTTACCAGCCAATTGGGCGTGTTCACGTTCCGGGCCGTGCTGAATGTGGGCATGCTGCTCACCACCAGTGAACGGGCCAAGGAGATGCGGGGGATGGTACTGGACGTGGTGATCGATGTGCTGAACCAGCGACTGGGTGGAAGTACCAAGTACATCAACCAGCGCGAAGAGGAGTTCGTTCCCAGTGCGATACGGGAATACAACTACCGTCAGGAATTCACCCATGCTATCGACCACTACGTTGCCAAGAATCCGTTCAAATTCGGGCAGCTCACCGACGCGGTGTACAAGGCGATTTTCCACGAGAACGCCAAGGAGTATCGCCAGGTGTTGAACCTGCACGTGAAGGACAGCGTGCGGGCGACCCTGTACACCGAAGTGCTGGACCTGATCGCCAGCTACGAGAACGGCTTCGCCGCCTGCCTTAAGAAGGAATTCGAGAAGCACGGTGAACCGCTTCGACTCTCAGAGGCCCTGGCTTTGTTCAAGGAGTACGACACCACCATGGCCGCGTTCGTGCAGCCGCTGCGCGAGAAGGCGCGTAGCCTGATGGCCAGCCGTGACATGGCCTTTCGGGATGCGCTGCATGAGAAACTGAAGGACTATGTGAGTGCCGTGAGCAGTGAGGACTTCGAGAAATTCATCGGCGAGCGCAGCATGAGCCTGGATGAACGCCTGGAGGAGAACAAGGAGGTGTTCAAACGGTTGAAGGACCGCTGACCATGGAGTTGATCTACGCGGACATCAAGCGGGCCTTGCAAATCCACGACAAGATCCTGGAATTGTCCGGTGGACTGCCCGGCGTGAAGTCGCGGGCCGACCTGGAGAGCGTGCTACACCACATCCGCAACGAGGACTACTACCCGGAGTTTGAGGACAAGCTCACGCACCTGGTCTTCGCCGTGAACAAGGGGCATTGTTTCAGTGATGGCAACAAACGCACCTCGATCGGCCTGGGTGCCTTTTTCCTGCTGGCCAATGGCCTCGATGCCTTTGTGGACAAGTTCATCATCGAGATGGAGAACATCGCCGTGTCGGTGGCGGACAACATCATCGACAAGGAGTTGTTGCGGGAGATCATCGGCTCCATGCTCTCCGAGCCCGAGTACAATGAAACGCTTAAGCTGAAGATCATCGGGCGGCTTTCGGCGGCCGTGCCTTCGGATGATCTTGCTCCACCGCCGAACCATGGGCCGACCTTCTATACTAACCTGTTCTAAAGCGCCCTACCTGTTCGCATGACCTCCACCGCCATCGTCAACAAAGTCTGGAACTTCTGCCACACCCTGCGCGATGATGGCGTGGGCTACGGCGACTACCTGGAGCAGCTCACCTACCTGCTGTTCCTGAAGATGGCCGACGAGTACAGCAAGCCGCCGTACAAGCGCGACACGCACATTCCCGACAACTTCAACTGGGAGAGCCTGCGCAACAAGAGCGGCGCCGAGCTGGAGAGCCACTACGTGAAGCTGCTGGACGAGCTGGGCAAGAAGACCGGCATGCTGGGCGACATTTTTGTGAAGAGCCAGAACAAGATCACCGATCCGGCCAAGCTGCACAAGCTGATCCAGCTGATCGACGGCGAAAGCTGGGTGCTGCTGGGCGCCGATGTGAAGGGCGACATCTACGAAGGGCTCTTGCAAAAGAACGCCGAGGACACCAAGAGCGGTGCAGGCCAATACTTCACGCCGCGTGCGCTCATCCAGGCCATGGTGGAGTGCGTGCGCCCCGAGCCGATGAAGACCATCGCCGACCCGGCCTGCGGCACCGGCGGCTTTTTCCTTGCGGCCTATGACTTCCTTACCAAGGAGCACAAGCTGAACAAGGAGCAACTCGAGTTTTTGAAGTACAAGACCTTCCGCGGCTGGGAGATCGTGGCGAGCACGGCACGCCTGGCGCTGATGAACCTGTTCCTGCACAACGTGGGCGACATGGACCACGAGGGCCCCATCCAGCGCGACGATAGCTTGCGAACACAACCGAGCGAGAGCTTCGACTACGTGCTTACCAATCCGCCCTTCGGCAAGAAGAGCAGCATCACGGTGACCAATGAGGATGGAGAAGAAAAGCGCGAGGCGCTCATCTACAACCGGCAGGACTTCTGGGCCACCACCAGTAACAAGCAGCTCAACTTCGTGCAGCACATCCGCAGCATCCTGAAGCCCGGTGGTAGCGCCGCCGTGGTGTTGCCGGACAACGTGCTCTTTGAGGGCGGCGCCGGGGAAACGGTGCGCAAGGAGCTGATGCGCAGCACCGAGCTGCATACCATCCTGCGCCTTCCAACAGGCATCTTCTATGCGCAAGGCGTGAAGGCCAACGTGCTCTTTTTCGAGAACAAACCCGCGAGCAAGAAGCCGTGGACCAACGACGTGTGGATCTACGACTACCGCACCAACATCAAGCACACGCTGAAGACCGATCCGCTCCAGTACGACGACCTGAAGGATTTCATCGCGTGCTACAACCCGCAGGACCGGCACAAGCGCAAGGCCACCTGGTCGCCGGAGATGCCGGAAGGCCGTTGGCGCAACTACACCTACGAGGAGATCATGGCCCGCGACAAGGCCAGCTTAGACATCTTCTGGCTGAAGGACGACAGCCTGGAGGACAGCGCCAACCTGCCCGAGCCGGGCGTGCTGGCAGCGGAGATCGTGGAGGACCTGGAGGCGGCGTTGGAGCAGTTCAAGCTGATCGCGGAGGACTTGAAGTAAGCTCGTTCTGAAATGCGCTGGCGGTTCCCGCTCACTCCACCTTCGCCACCACCCGCAACCGTCTGCTGAACACCTCCCTTCCATTGGCCAGCACCTTCACCGTATAGCGCTGCGGCGGGCGGTAGCCCAGGTCGTAGGTGAAGGCGCCTTGCTTCAGCCCGGTGTATTGGTGTTCCTCCACCACCTGTTTTTGCTCATCCACGATGCGCACCGTGACGGCGGCCGTGTCGTTGGTGAAGTAGTCCAGCACGCTGCGGCCTGTGGTGCGCGCGGGGAAGAGGCCGATCACCGGCACGGTGTCGATGGGTGAAACGGCGCCATCCTGCACCAGGAAGCTAAAACCTAGGCCATCCCCACAATCGCTCTCGAAGGCCTTTATGCATCGGCCCTGCATGTCCAGCAGGCGCAAGGTGCCGCGCCCGCCTGCTGCGTTGTACCAGAATTCCAGCCCATCGCCGGCAGTGTCGGTAAGCTGCAACGCATAGCGGCCGGATTGCAGGTGCAGCGTATCACTATACAGGGTATCCGCGCGAAGGCTGCCCAAGGCGTGGTCCAGCAGCGTGCGGCCTTCGGCATTGGTCAGCGCCAACGCGTTCTGCTCGGGCTGTTTGTTGGTGCGCAGTTGCACGATCAAGTGCTGGCCGAGCACTGGCGGTGCGGCAAATTGCAGCTCCGTCCGGTTGTCACCGGGCCATGCATCGGCCTTGCCGTTCGGCTTCGTCACTTCCGCGAAGTAGCCGTTCATGCCGGGCTTCATGTCGATGATGCCGGGCAGGTCCACATCCGCCGTGGCGCCGGGTGCGAGTTCACCTGCCCAACGGAAGGTGCGCGACGTGAAGCCTTGCGTGCCGTACTTCACCGTGACCGTGTGCAATGGGCTGCTCCCCAGGTTCCTGATGCGGATGCGCGCGGTGTTGCCTTGTGGCCGTGTGGCCGCGAACGGCTGATCGGCATGCGGCTCCAGCAGCGTCTCCAGCGCCACATCGTTCCGCGCTTGTAACGGCCCGAGCAGGATGGCATACGCCGTGATGCTTTCCTTCGCCGTGCTGCTGTCCACGGCATACGGCTCCATGTCGATGTCCACCGTGGCTTGGGGGGCACCTTGCTTCAAGGGCACGTCCACGATGTCCGGTTGGTTCAGCGAACCCGGGCACCAGTTGGCGCGGTCGAAGATCCAGGTGCCCGCCTGTGGTTGCACGGGGTTGCAGCCGCAGTCCTTCCAGAGTTTGTGGGTGTTCACCGTGTCGCCGTTCACTTTGATGATGCGCTGCTTGGCGCAGAACTCGCCGCAGCCGTCCTGCAGGTTCATGCCGTGGCCGGTCTGCAGCACGCGGATGCGCATGGTGGTGGCGCCGATGGGAACGTCCACGTTGTGCGGTGGCAGGTCCGCCTCGATGCTGCGGGCCTTGTTCCCGTAGGCAAAACCGCCCGCGTACAAGGGCACCACGTCGAGCACGGGCTGTGCGGGTTTGCCGAGGATGAACTCGAAATCCAGCGTCACCGCCCAGCCGCGGTCGGTGTTGGGCTCGTAGCCGCCGTGCTCATAGATTACCGTGCAGCTGTCCTGTAACAGGCTGCGCAGGTCGGTGAGGTCGGTGGTCCAGGTGAAGTGCCATTCCTTGCTGAAACCGCCGCCGTACGGGGTAAGCATGCGGCTCACCTCGAAGGTGTCGGCCGTGCCGATGCGATGCGCCAGGATCCTGTCGCGGTAATCCCAATCGGCGCAGCGCATCGTGTCCGGGCAGCCGAAGGTGACGTGGAGCAACACTTGCCGCACGGGAATGTCCGCTGTGGGGAAGGCCACGTTCGCGGGGAACTGGTTCACGCCCCGATGGGGATCGGTAACGACGGTGCTGCGGTTGTGTGAAATCACATGGAAGGTGCCCTGCGCGAAGAGCCCCAAAGCGAAGCACGGCAGTACGAGGAGCAAGAGGGAGCGCATGCGGCAAACTTCGGGACGGAACGGGATCGTCCGCGCCATGTGCCGCAGTCGGGATAAAGGAAG
>ENA-UOUJ01000867-UOUJ01000867.1-activated-sludge-metagenome-genome-assembly--contig:-NODE-867-length-17630-cov-5.020484_pt1 | contig 17630 bp, 13 predicted proteins | sample MGYA00249839_ERZ747224 | MGnify/ENA primary metagenome ERZ747224 (study PRJEB28782, sample SAMN03220277) | activated sludge metagenome | biome: wastewater; feature: sewage sludge; material...
ATAGTTGTACTCTTTGGTTTTAAAATTTGGCTTCAAGATAACGGATTTTTCATCAACCGTTACATTTAATTTATACTCTGGTAGCAGACTTTTAATGGCCAATCTGTAATCATCCGGATTCCAGTTTGACTGCATGGCCAGAAAAGTGGCAACGATATGTTCTGCTTCCGAAATATCGTGTTCATCCTCTTTACTGATCATGATTTTTTCATGGTGTGTTTCTTTCAGTTTTTCAGTTTCGAGGAAAAGTTCTTCATATAATTTTTCACCCGGGCGTTCGCCGATGAATTTAATCTGCATATCCACATCCGGAACATATCCGGCCAAGCGAATCATATTTTTAGCGAGGTCAACAATTTTCACCGGTTGACCCATGTCAAATACAAACACTTCACCTCCTTTCGACATAATAGAAGCCTCCAGCACCAACTGGCATGCTTCAGCGATTGTCATAAAATAACGTGTCATATCAGGATGCGTCACGGTAACCGGTCCGCCCTGTTGAATTTGTTTTTTGAACAATGGCACTACGGATCCATTAGAGCCCAGCACATTTCCAAAACGGGTAATGGCAAATTTGGTAAAGGTTGACTGACAAGAGTAGCACTGAACAATCACTTCTGCCAGCCTTTTGGTAGCACCCATTACGCTGGTTGGATGCACGGCCTTATCCGAAGAAATGAATACAAATTTTTCAGCCTTAAACTCAATGGCCATCTTCACCATTTGCCAGGTAGCCATGATGTTGATTTGCACAGCCTGCCAGGGGAACTGTTCCATCAGTGGTACATGCTTGTAAGCGGCGGCGTGGTAAATAAAGTGCGGGTGATACGCTTTAAACACTTCACGCACCAGTTCTTCATTGCGCACATCCACCAGCATAAAACGAAATTCAGTTTTAGGGTATGTTCTTTTCAACTCCTGTTGTAAATCATACAGGGCGCTCTCAGAAAAATCAACACAAATGATAAGTGAGGCATTATGTTTGGCCAGTTTACGAACAATTTCACTTCCTATAGATCCGGCAGCACCGGTTACCATCACCGTTTTACCTTCAAGATTATCTGCAACGTGTTTATCAAACAACTCAATCACTTCACGATTCATCAAATCATTGATATCAATAGATGCCAGTTTATCAATATTGAAATTGCTGAGTAGTGATTTTATAGAGTTAATTTCCTTGATACGGATATTCAGCTTTAGGGTAGTTTCTAAAAACTTCGCCTTACGGGAAGGCGTAAGCGATTTATTAGCAATGATGATATCGGTAACTTCATGTTCCCGCACAAAATTTTCCAGCCCCTGATCGGAAGGAATTACTTTCACCCCTTCTACATATCGGCCAATCTTATTTTTATCATCATCCAGAAAAGCCATCAACTTGTACTGATCACTTGAATTGTGAATAGACTTCTTCAGGAAAACACCCAGATGCCCCGCACCGTAAATCAGGATTCTTTTTTCAGGACCGATTTTTTTAGCCTTACGATAGTAGGTGTACAGATAGCTAATAATCATCCGGCTACCGGTGATATAAATGGAGGTGATGAAAAAGCTGATAAGAAAGACTTCCGGGCGCAGTTGAAACTTTGCAGGCAATACAAAACCGATTACCACGCTGAGTACATGAATCAGAAACACGATTCCAATCAGGTTGAGGTAATCAGAACTGTTGAAAAAACGAATCACCTTTTTGTACACTCCAAAAGTGATCCAAGCCAATACCCCGAGAGCCACATGAATCACTCCAAAGTACAAGGTAGTCTCAAAAGGAAATTCCGCAATATTCAAAATGCGGTAATGTGCGAATAAAGCAGACGCAAGACCGAGCAGAATGAGAATCTGATCGCCAACGAGTACGAGATCTGAAGGTCTGAATGACTTCTTACCGTAAAACTTCATTTGCAATTTTTTTAAATTTAGTAACCACAAGCTCCAGGGTCTCCTCGGTTAAATTCGACCCACTGGGCAAACACAATCCTCTTGCATATAAATCGTCACTCACACCCTCCGTATAGGATACTGCTTTTTCGAAAACAGGTTGTTGATGCAACGGTTTCCAAAGAGCACGTGTTTCAATCTGATCTTTCTCCAGTTCAACCCGGATGCGCTCATTAGCATCCGGAAAAGCCGGATCCAACAGGATGGTAGTTAACCAGCGGTTGCAGAACACTCCCTGAGGTTCATCCGCAAAAAAAACTCCAGGCACATCAGACAATGCTTCCTGATAGAAAGCATAAATTTCGCGCCTCCTGTTGATGCGCTCGTTCAACACTTCCATTTGCCCCCGACCAATGCCGGCGCAAACATTACTAAGCCTGTAGTTAAAGCCTATAGACTTATGCAAATAATAGGGAACGGGTTCACGGGCCTGTGCAGATAAATTTCTGGCTTTCTCCATCAGTGCCACATCGTTGGAAGCCAGCGCACCACCACCACTGGTAGTAATGATTTTGTTTCCGTTGAAGCTCAAAATACCAAAAGTACCCAGACTGCCACAGGGTTTGTTATGATAGGTACTGCCCAACGCTTCTGCTGCATCTTCCACTATTGGAATTTGATAGCGGTTGGCAATGGCCAGTATGTCATCCATTTTAGCCGGCACACCATACAGATGCACCACAATTATTGCTGCCGGTTTTTTTCCTTTAGCCACCTCTTCCTGAATGGCTTTTTCAAGCAATACAGGATCCATATTCCATGTTTCAGCTTCACTATCCACAAAAACGGGATTCGCACCCAGGTATTGTATCGGAAAAGCGGAGGCTCCAAAAGTGAAACTCTGACAAATAACAGAATCTCCATGTTTTACCCCCAGTATAAACAAGGCAAGGTGCAAGGCAGCAGTCCCGGAACTTAATGACAAAACGCTTTTCACGTTGAGCCTGTCGGCAAGTTGCTTTTCAAATGCATCCACATTCGGACCCAAAGGCGCTACCCAATTGGTTTTAAATGCATCTTCTACATACAATCGTTCATTTTCTCCCATGTGCGGAGATGACAGCCAAACTCTTGACACTTATATTCGTTTTTCATTCTATCCTGCTTTTTTTTAAAAAGCATGGCAGGATATAAGGGGGTTTATACGTCGCGAAGGTATGTAAAACATTGAATTTTAACAACGTTTTGACGACAAATCTTATAATAATAATGATTAATTAATCAGTCTGGAAACGGATAGGCTTAGCCGGAACGCCCACGGCCGTGCATTTAGGAGGAAGGGATTTGGAAACCACTGCCCCGGCGCCTACTACAGTTTCTGCCCCAATTTCGAGCTGATTGATGATTTTTGCTCCCGTTCCTACATAAACGGCTTCTTCAATCAGCACTTCGCCCGAAATATTCACTGAGGGCATAAAAGAGCAAAAATCGTGGATGATTGTATCGTGCCCCACCGTGCAGGCCAGATTTAAAATCACATGTTTACCAATTTTAATATCTACGGTTAAGATGGTACCGGCACAAATGATACACCCATCTCCTATGGTCACATCGGAATTCCCCATCACCACATTGGGGTGAATGAGCACAGGATAGTGGATATGCCGGTTATGAATCTTATGCAATATTTTACGTTTGACTAGCGGATTGCCAATAGCCAATACCAGATATAATTTTTCATGAATGGCATTCAGTGCATCCATACCACCTAGGCGATAGGGTTCATCTATCAGCACGGCGTTTGAAAAATCATCGTCGAAGTAACCGATGAAATTCCATTGGGGTGACACGGCGTTGATGTGATCAATGAGCATTTTAACTTCCCGGCCAAAGCCGCCGGCACCGAAAATGGCAATATTTTTCATGCTTAGTTTTTTCCGTTGAATGCTTCCATCGTTGCCTGCCCCGCCTGATTGATATCACTGGCGGCAACAATTTTCTGAAAGGTTAAAAATAAGATTTTTAGATCGAGTCCGAAGCTTTGGTGCTCCACATACCACACATCCAGCTCAAATTTTTTCGTCCAGCTGATGGCATTTCGCCCATTGACCTGAGCCCAGCCTGTGATGCCGGGTTTCACGAGGTGCCTCCGGCGTTGGGTTTCGTTATACAATGGAAGATATTGTGGTAATAATGGCCTTGGGCCAACGAGGCTCATATCTCCTTTGAGCACATTCAATAACTGAGGCAATTCATCCAGACTTGATTTTCTCAGGAATTTCCCGAACGATGTCAATCTTTCAGCGTCGGGTAACAGGTTTCCGTCTGCATCTTTTTTATCGGTCATCGTTTTAAATTTCAACACCCTGAAGGAGCGATTGTTTTTACCGATTCGCGGTTGTGTAAAAAAAAGGGATCTATGCCCGGTAGCCATCAGCAATACCATAATCAACAGCATGACCGGCAGGAAAATCAGGCAGGCAATCAGTGCCGACATGCGGTCGAAAAAAGGTTTTATCAGGTGCTGATACATGTTACAAATTTTTCTCTTTCAGGCAGGAGTTGTATTCTTCCAGCAATGTATTCCAAAGTTGTTGCTGGCCAAATCCTTCGGCTATGCGTTTCCGTGCGGCCAATGCCAATGCATCTCGTTGTGCCGGATTGTTGCGGATTGCTTTCATGGCTTCATATAAGGCCGGTTCATTTTTAGTTGGTACAAGCAGCCCGGAAACAGGGTGTTCCACAATTTCGTTGCAGCCATTGATGTCGGATAATATCAGTGCACATTCCATGGCTCCGGCTTGCATCGGTACATTCGGAAATCCTTCCCGGTAACTGGGAAACACCAGTACTTCTGAGGCAGCAAGGTACGGACGAACATCCTGAATAAATCCCCATCGTTTGATGGAAGGGTTCTTTTCCATTTCTTCCAGGGCCTCATTTGATAAAGGGTCGAGTGCGCGTTCTTCCAAGCCCAACAACCACAAACGATCGCCAGGGAATGCGGCATGTATTTTTTTCCAGGCCTGCAAAAGTTCCTCCATGCCTTTGTCTTTTACTATACGGCCAATGAATATCCAAACCCATGCACCCTGTTCCACATGTTCGTTTATTCGTAACTGTTGGGCTAAAGCGGCCTGTTCCTCATTCTTCGAGAAAAATTGGGTATCAATACCATTGCTCGACCCATTTCCCAGCACCTTAAACTTTTTATTGGCAATGTGGTTTTGCCGGAGGTAATTGTATTGAGTATGTGAGTTGGGATAAACCCGTGTGGCCGGTAATGCAGTAACGCGTTCTATGTTTTTCAGTAACCACCGCATGATACCTTTTGTTTCCATCCAGGGTAAACCGGCAATGGTATGCAACCTAACGGGAACGCCTGCCAGCAGCGCAGCCCACATGCCTATCAACCCGGCCTTGGGCGTATGCGTATGTACAATATGTGGTTTCACTTTACGCAAATAGCGTGTCAGTTGAATCAGGCATTTTAAATCCTGTATCGGACTAATCACCCGGGTAAACGGCACCACCTTGTGTGGCACGCTCTCTTGTTTTTTCAGTGCTTCTACTTCTTTGCCATCGGCAGAAACGGCATACACTTCAAAACCCTTCGATTGCATAAAGCGCAATTGACCGCGCAACAATACCTGCATGGAAGCCGGTATGGTGGTAATCCTCACCAGTTTATGCGGATGATCCTTCATTAGTCTTTCCTAAGGTGTTGAGTAATTTCGTGCATGGTCATGCTTTTAAATCCATACTGCTTACTCAGTTTTTTATAATGTTCTAAAATCTGCTCCAGTTCTTCGAGGCATTGATGGGGGTGGTAACCGAAATTATGCGGGTGCCACCAGAGGTGATAATAATACCCTTTTCTTGCGGCCTCAGTCATTTCGTTCAGGATACGGCGCAACTTAAAGTAATTCTGAATTTTATACTTCGGTTGCCATGCGCGGTATAATCTTGTAGAGGGCAATAACAAAGGCATGTTGGTATGAACATCAATATCATTCAGCGTGATGGGTTTGATAGGCTGCATTTTAATATAAGCATCCCCCGCCCTGAAAAATTTTTCCTTGAAGGTGGAGCCGGTGGCATATTTCCAGTACCAGATATCCGGACTGGAGCGTACTGCAGTAATTCCTACCTCTTTACACACGGATAGGTATTCGGGATTGAACTGGTTCCTCGGGAATACGAGCGATTTTATTTCAGAGCCATCTGCACGGGCGATGCGTACCGCTATTTCCAGGTCTTCGCGAAACTGTTCCTTCGTTTGCCCTTCCTCTAAACAGAAATAATGTGCATAGGTATGTGTGGCAATTTCCTGATGTGGTGTGGCTTTGATTTTTTGGATTAGGTCAGGCGCAAAATGACAAGGGTCAGTTTCGTTTAAAAACCCATGTTTTTTAATCCATTCATAAGCACTGGCTTTTGGATTTGTAAACGTAGGAATCGTTGAAGGAAGTGAACGTTTCCATTCATCTACATTGTGATGATACAACATACCCACAATTGCCCAGGTTACATGTGCATCGTATGCACGAAACAGGTCGAGCTTTACCGGTATGAGTTCACGTGTATTTTTAAAATACGTTTGCTCAGCTTCATTTAAGGTCATTCTCTCAAAACAACCCCAGTGCAACTCAAAATCGAGCGAAATACAAAATATGCCCGGATGTTTATTCATGACCAGTTCAAAGATTTTTTACGTTGAAACAATGTGGTTGAATGTTTATACGACAACGCTTTGAAATACAAAATAAAGAAGAATGGCATGATTTGCGCTTTTTGACGAATGGCAATACCCAGGTTTCCTGTAACCTGTGCCAACGCAACGGAAGCAAAAAGAAAGATGAAAAAGCAAATTTTAAACCAACCGTTCCAGTGCTTCCATTGAGTAAACCCAAAACGCAACAAGGTTACAAACATAAACAGATACACGAGGTTTTCAAACGATACCACAATGCCCATGAATCCTTGCCCGTCGATAAACAACGGCCTGAACCAAAACGTAAACATTTTCATGAGTAACCCGTAATTCTGCAGGTTTACACCGGAAGTTGATTTACCCAATTCAGCCGCGCGGTTGGCGAGTACTTCAGAATCCAGCACATTAAAATTTTCTACTTCAGTAAACTTCGCCACATCATCACTGATGAAGAAGAACACTACAGCGGCTACTGCAAACACCAACCATTTTACATATGATTTCAATGCAGAACCTGAAATAAGCAGGGAAAGCATAACGCTGATGATAACAGTAAACAGGATGTGCGGGCGAACCATAAAAACCAGAAATGCTCCAAAGGCCAGCACAAAATATCTTCTGTTGAATCTACTCAACCCAAACGTAAGTAAAGCCAACCCCAGTAAAATGATACTCCCTTTCCCCAGAGAGGATGACCAATAATGAAGATTGGGTAATAAAAAAACAAGTTCAACGGCTGTGTACTTTTGCCAAACGGCAGGTAACACGGCATTTTCTTTTGCAGCAATGTAGAAATACATAACGCCTATGAAACCAAACCATGAAAAAATAATCATGGTGGATATGTACGATAAATTCAACAAATATGAAAAAGGCCAGGCGAGGAATTCAATAAATGTGGTAGAGGTTCCCCACAAACTAAACCAGTTACTTTCTCTACCAGAATCATTATAATATGCTATGGAATCACTCGCAGTACTCAAGGCCATCAGGAGGTAAACAACAGATAACAATGTATGTACGCCAAACAAAACCCACAGATAACTTTCTGAATGTACTTTATATTTCACGCAGGCCACCTTAATCACATACGTGTTGAGTAGCAGGATGAATATTAAAGTTACAATTGCGTCCATCTTAAAAAAGTTCCATAGCGCCTATAGAAGGTTGCCATGCGTTGAAATGTTCAAAAGGTTTTAAATCGGTTAATGCCAGCGGTCGGATAGTGGTAACAGGCCCTTTGCTATACGGCCCCCAAAAACCCAGTTTGCCATTCACCAGTCCGGTGGGTGCACAAGACACCATCAAAGGCCTGATTGCTTTTCTGATTTCACTGATTGCTTTTTTCAATTCGGATAAAGCATCGGGTTGCTCACACCATACCTCGCACAACCTCAGCTCAATAAAATTTTTAAGCGGCTTCATACGAAACACTACCCCAAAACGATGGGGCTCAAGTACTGCACCGTATTGCACAATAGGACAATCAGCATAGCGCCATTGCAGATACGGCACACTCAACGGTGTTTGAAAATAATCTTTTGAAACAGGAAACATATGCTGCGGTGTAAATGGCTTCAGCGCAGATTGTATCGAAAAACGATCATACACCCGTTGCGCATATGCCTCACCGTAACGTGCCGGAAATAAACTACCCGGCTTTAACCACAAGGGCATCTTTCCCACTTCCTGCCAGCCCATTTTAAGATATCCCGGCCTGCTTTGATTGTTCGGTGAATTAAACACCATATCTACGCCTTCCTGTTTACAGGCTTCTACCGCGTGTAAGGTTAGTTTTTTAAAAATCCCTTTACCCTGATGTGCCGGATGGGTGGCTGTATCCACCGCACGAACCGCCGTTACGTTATGATCGCCTTTGCGCCATTCCCAGCGCATAAAGGTGCGCAAACCAATCAATGCATCCCCTTCCCGGGCCAGGTACATAGGAGAACGCCCGAACGGATTCTGCTCATGCTTCCAACGGAAATAGGCTTCCGATTTAGGAATTAAAGATTCTCCCAAACTCAGTTTCAGCAAATGGATAATGGCCGGTAAATCCTCCGCCTGTGCCTGTTGAATGTCCATTTATTTATTTTTCAAAATTGACTGATACAATGCTTCGGTTTGTTCCACCATCACTTTCAGACTGAACGCATCGTTTATGCGTGTCCGTGCCCTCATACCATATTCCCGTATCAATGCCTTGTTGTTTACCAAGCGGCTGAGTGGATCATGCAATTGCTCCCACGCATCTACCGGAACCAAAAAGCCATCTTCCTTGTCCCGTATCACTTCTTTCACTCCGCCTGCATCTGTACTCACTACTGCACACTCCATACTCATGGCTTCCAGCAAGGCAATGGGTAATCCTTCAAACACAGAACTCATCATAAAAATATCCATTGCCGAAAACCAGGGCTTTACTTCGGTTTGTAATCCCGGCATCGATATAAAAGGCTCCATTCCGGATGCATGCAGGTGTTGCATGATCTCTTCTTTTAAAATGCCATCTCCTACAATGATGCCATGCACATTCGGATACACACTATGCAGTTTCTTAAATACCGTTATCCATTCCTTCAGCCGTTTCTGAAACCTGAAAACTGCAATCGTACCAATCACCACAGCATCCTCACGAATGCCCAGCTTGTTCCTCAACGCAATGCCTTCTGCTTCATTTCTTCTGAAAGATTCAACCGCTACACCATTTAATATGGTATGTATCGGTATCCGTGGATGAATATGTTCACGTATAGACGTGGCCACATCCGCAGACACGGCTACTGCGGCCGATTGCCTGTTAAAGGTAAGGCGATTGATGGTTTTGGTAATAAAATGATAGCGTTCCTGTTTATTATGTTCGGTATATACCACAGGTACTTTACAAAGCAAATGCACCAACCGCCCCACAAAACCAGCCCACGGAAGATGACAGTGAATGAGTTGAATATTGTGCTTGCGTACGTAACGCACAATTTTAAACGCCTGCAACATGATTACGATATTGTTTTTGGCCGGAAAATTCTGCACAATGCCGCCGCGTGTACGAATGCCTTCCACCATCTGATCTTTCCAGGGAAGGAAATAGATGTAATGAAATTCATACTGATTTTTATCATGGTGCAACAGGGTTTCCTGCAACAACATTTCTGCACCACCTCTGCCGAGCGATTTTATAATATGCAATACTTTTATCATGATGATGCGGTTAACTGTTGATACAAAGATTCGAATTTCCTGGTGTTTACATCCTCGTTGTATTTGCTTAACACAAACTCATACGCACGTTTGCCCATCTGTTCACGTTGATGCTCATTACTCATTAACGCATGTACTGCATTTGCAAACGCGCCGGGATTATAATTGTGTACAACAACTCCGGTTACATCCTGTTCCACTACTTCATCTACTCCACCCACCTGTACGGTTACTGCGGGGGTTTGCTGCATCGCTGCTTCCAGTATTACACCGGGCACGCCTTCAATATGGCTTACCAGTACAAAAAGATCGGCACCGGCATAATACGGCGCGAGGTCTTTTTGGTAACCGGCCAGCAGGATATTTTTCTCCAACCCTTCCTGTTCAATCTGGTGTTGAATGTCGGTGAACAAAGGCCCTTTACCGGCCATCAGCAAAACAATATGGGGATTGAATCCTTTCAAAACTTTCATCACCTCTACCAGCATCCCCGGATTTTTTTCAGGAGAAAATGCACCTGCCCAAAACATGATTCGGGATTCATCGCTGAGTGCATAACGTTGTTTCAGCAATCGGGCTGCCGTTGTTTTATCGGTTGATTTTACCGGAACACCCCGGTGTATGACGGAAGTTTTTTTTGCAAGCACCGGAAAACATTTTACCATATCATTTTTAGAGGCTTCCCCCACAGACACAATCCTGTCTGCACGATTCAACAAAAAACCATTCACCCATTTTTTAAGCGGGGAGCCTTTCATCCAAAAACTTACCTGACTAATATTCCTATACACGATGGGTTTTCTTGCGCCCAACATTCCGGCAGCTACTGCATATTTCAATGTTTCGGCACCGTTGGCCTGAATCACATCCACCCCGATTGTCTGAATGATTTTTTTCAGCGCTTGGGCTTTCTGCAGATTAAAAAATGATTTGTGTTCTCCGGGTAAATCTTCATTCATTGCATGTTCCAACTCCAACACGTCGTCGTGGTTTGGATAGAGGCCAACCCAAACAATGGTATGCCCGCGTTCTATCAGTTTACGGCTCAGGTTCCAAGCCGAAAGCTCTGCGCCTCTGTACTGCCGTTTGGTAACCAGTTGTAAAATGATCATGATTGAATCAGTTGTTGATACACTTCCTCGTATTGCCGGGCAATTTGATGGATGTCGAATTTTTCATGGGCAACCCCTGATGCCCTTTCCCCCAAACCTTTGAAGCTTTGGGTATCCTGCAACACGTTACTCACCTGAAGGGCTATACGCTCCGTATCTCCTACCGGAAAAAAGAGTGCGCTATATTCATCAATACATTCTCTGTTTTCAGGAATATCACTAGCCACAATTATTTTACCGGCCATCATCGCTTCCAGGATCACGCCCGGCAGCCCTTCGTAATACGATGGAAAAACAAACACATCAGCAGCCGCCATCAATACTTCCACATCGTTGCGGTTGCCGAGTAATTGTACCGCTTCACTGAGGTTCAGTTCACGCACCAATTGTTCGAGCACGGACCGGTACGTTCCTTCACCTGCAATCCACAACACGCTATCCGGAAATAAGTGGTGTATTTTAGAAAAGGCGCGGATCAAATCAGCCTGCCCTTTAGCCTGCCGCAACCTGCCTACATTTAGCACAATGCGTTGATTATTCAACCCCATTGCACTTCTTACCGCAGCAACCTGTGCCCCTGTTACATGGCCATAGCGTTCTATACTCCTGCCCCGGTGGATTACCCGTATTTTTGATTTTGAAATTTTCAGGGCTTTTGCATTGCTCTCCGCAATGGCATTTGAATTAGAGATATATACATCCGGAATTTTTGAAGTGGAGGCATCGAGCATCTGATAATACCTCAGTTTTAAACGGGTGGTCCATTTCAACTTATCCGTTCTGGCCGGTGCATAACTGTTGGAAACAAAACTATTCACCAAGGGCAACCCGGTGATTCTTTTCAATTTTCTCGATACCATCATAGAACGGTACAGCGAGGCATGAATAAGCACCGGTTGAAAACGTTCTACCACCTTGAGTAATTCAGGTAATATCACTTTATGTTTACTCCCTGTCGGCAGATTGAGCGACACCACTTCTATCCCCGCCGCTTCGTATGCCGGACGCAACGTGTGGCCTGGATAAATATGGCAAACCACTGCTGAGAAATTTTTAAATCGTGAGGCTATTTCGAGTATACTTTGTTCAGCCCCGCCCATCTCGAGGGTATCAATTAAATATAAAACCTTTCGGTGTGTATTCTTTTCAGCCATGGGGATATTGCTTAAAAGCCCTGAAGTTCAACCATCTTTTTAAATGAAGGAGACACTTTCATCAATTCATCAAAATGACCCACATGTTCAATCCTGCCCTTGTTCAACAACACAATTTTGTCGGCATGCTTCACTGTAGATAAGCGATGTGCGATAATGATGATGGAATACTGCCCTTTCAACGCTTCAATATTTTCCTGAATGGCACGTTCGGTTTCTGAATCCAGCGCTGAAGTAGCTTCATCCATAAAAAGAAAATCAACCTCCTTATATAATTCCCGTGCAATCGACAACCGCTGTTTTTGTCCGCCACTTAAATTAATACCATTATTTCCCAACAATGTGTCTTCCTTATCCGTTTGTAAACGAACAAATTCATCAATGGATGCTTTACGAACAGCCGCTTCAAAACGTTTCATGTTGGCTTCATTCTTTTCTGACCAGAATGTTACGTTATTGAAAATGGTATCGTTGAATATAACGGCCTCCTGCGTGATGTATCCCAGGCGTTGCTGAAAGGATTCTTTTTTCAGCAACGCCAGATTAACGCCATCTACCAATACTTCTCCCGAAGTTGGTTTCAATAGCCCGGCAATCATATTCATCAGCGTGGTTTTCCCCGATCCGCTTTCACCTACCAGTGCAATGGTTTCATTTTTACGAATGAGAAGATTCACATCATGTAGTATGTGTTTGTCTTCGTATTGCATACTCAGGTTTTTAATCTGCAATGCTTCCTTAAACCCTGAGAAAGGAATTTTTCCGGTTACTTCTTTACCGGCCCGGAGTTCATTGATAAAGTTCCCCATATTAATCAGTGAACCTGAAACACCTAAAAACAAATTCCAGAAATTTTGAACACCCATCAAAAAGGTTAGGGCGCGGTAAAACAACAACAAACTCAGGATTATGATACCAATGCTCTGTGAAAAATAAAACACCTGAATCAAAATCACGGCCACTACCACCAATATAATAAGGGGTTCCCGAACGGCTGTCATAGCTGCACTGATCATGCCGGTCTTCCTTTGTGCAGCTTCAATATTGATATTGGTCTTAACCAGTTTATCTGCATAGCGCTTCATCAAACCCGTTGCCTTCAGGTATTTGAAAAATGCTACTTTCTGTATCAGCAATCCCTGAAACGAATGGCTGTCGACTGTAATTTTTTTCGATAACTTTTTGGTGCGCTTGTGCAACCGTGTAAAAATCAACCCCGACAATGCGCCGCCAATAACCACCAACACCGCAAATTGCGGATTGGCCATAAAGGCCAGAAAAACATATACCACCACACTCACACCGTATTGCAAACACATGAAATAATAACGGTATCCCTGATTCACCTTCACCACTTCGGCAGTAAATGTATTTTGAATTCGGCCTACATCGGCATGCACAAATAAATTATAATCGTATTGTGATAAGGCCTTGATATTATGAAACCGGATGTTCTTCATGAAGAACTGTTCATTTCGTACGCGTACATATCCTTCACAAAACTTAAGAATGCCTTTGAGTATAAAGAAAAACAAAATTACACCCAGTACTACACCCAAAGTCAGCGGAATATTCAGGTATTGAAATATATCAGCAATGAATGACAGCCTGCCCATATCTTCCGGGCGTGCTTCCACGTTGCTACTATCCACCATTTGCAATAATGGAATAAACATGGCCAAGCCTAAACCATCCATCAATCCTACCAGCACACTCAATACCAAACTGATGAAAATCCTGTAACGGAGATGACTAAAGAAGTAGAAAAAAAACTGAAAAGTATTTTTAAAAAGTTTTTTCACGGTAGTAATAATAAAAGCCACAAGCCTGAGCCGGTGAACTTATTTCTTTGATTCAGAAGAATAGTATGAATAACCGTACTTGCGTTTGTAATAATAATTACCATATTTACTTCCGAAGTATCCTTTATTTTTCACTCCATTCAAAATGAGTGCCATACTCGTAAACAAGTTGCGGTCATTCCATTCATTAATTTCTGCTATCTGGTCTTTAATGGTTTGTTTATACCTGGTAACAATCAATGTTACATCTGCCCATTGGCCCAGAATTTGCGCATCGGCCACAATTCCAAATGGAGGTGTATCAATCACTACCATATCGTAATGTTGAATCAGGTATTGTTGCACTCCATCTATATAAGCACCTGAAATCAATTCCTGCGGATTAGGCGGTATAGCTCCGGCCGGCAAAACATCCATCACTCCGGCACCATGTTTTTCCTGTGTAATAATTATATCCTCCACCTTTGCTTTACCCACCAACACCGAAGACAACCCCGGCTTATCTCTGGTAATTTTTAACGCAGAGCTGATTTTCGGACGGCGCAAATCAAATTCAAGCAATGCCACACGCTTACCCTGTAACGCATAACTCTTGGCAAGATTCATCGAAATGAACGATTTACCTTCACCACTTACACTCGATGTTAGCATCACAAACTTACAGTCCTTGTGGTTGGATGTATAAAAATCGATATTCGTACGCAGTGCCCTGATCTGTTCACCAAACATAGACCGCTTCGCCTCCTCCACCACGAAGGGTGAACTCAGCATGTCATCTACATGTTCCAGTTCTGCAATCACCGGAATGTTCGTCATGCCCTGCAACTGCTTTTTAGAAATCACTTTATTGTTCAGCAATTCGAGTACTATAAAGAAAATCAAAGGCAACAACAAACCGGCCAATACCGATATGAGTAAAATGTTGCTTTTCGACGGACGAATAATGGCGTTCATTTTTGCCGGTGGCGATAACACTTTCGTATTCACCGTTACCGATGCTTTCTGAATACTGGCTTCTTCTTTCTTCTGCAATAGCGACAAGAATAATGTTTCCTTGATGCTTTGCATCCGGAACTGAGAAATTAATTGTTTCTCATCCATCGGTGTTCCACGCAGCATTTTATCGGCTTCCCGTATGTTCTGATTGTACTTATCCTCTGCCAACCGTAAGTTGGTTTTGTAATTGTCTAATTGCAGATTCATATTCCCACGCAACTCAGCCACCTGCTCATCCACGAGGCGCAGGGTCGGACTTTGATCCGTGTGGCTGCGCGTCAACATATCACGCTGGCGGCGCGTTTCCTGATAAATACGCAGTGTATTCTGCAATCCGGGATCGGTAACTCCTACAAAAGACAAATCCTCTTCTTTCAGGTTCGGATTTTTAATAAATTCCTCCACCTTATTGATGGTTTCCCTCAGGATGTCAATTTCATTCTTCTGCTGGTCAAATTCTTTCAGTCGCTCTAAAATCAATTCACCATTCGCGCTCATCCCCACAAATCCTCTGCTCGATTTAAACCGTGCAATTGAATTTTCAATAGAATCCAACTCCCTGCCCAATGGTTCAAGTCGTGCTTCAATAAAATCAATCGCTTGCGAGAAGGTTTGTGTTTTGTCTAACTCCAGCACATCATTATAAATATTCACTAACCCATTCAAAATGTCAATCGCTCTTTCGCTCGACACATCCGAATAGCTGATGTTGAGTATGCTGCTTTCTTTATTCGATGAAATGCTCAACCCCCGGCTCACACTAAATGCGGTAGCCAAACGGTTGCTGCTGTAGCAGAATATCGGTGCCTGGCTTACAAAGTCTTGTAATTTGTACACCACTACTTTGTGCCCACTCACCGAAAAGGGTTCACCCCATTTCACCGTTCCTGTTTCAGTGGCTGATTTATACGTGAACTTATCTTTTTCAGCATCAATAGTAAAATGTATTTCAGGATCCTGCCCGCCGGTGTTGCTGATGATAAACCATTTAATCAGGCTGTAAAAATTCCTGTCTTTCAATCTACCTTTAGCTTCTGCCCTGTACTGCAACCCTAAACTATCCACTAAACGCAAAGCCAGGGTGGGCGATTTGATATATGCAATCTTATCATTGAAAGGGTCACGTGCGTTACCAAACAAAGCCTGACCGATAGACACCTCTTCTTTTTCTTCTATGGTAATACTGGTTGAAACACTGTACACATTGTGTACATACCGCAGATAAATACTTCCCGCCAAAAAGCCCAGAAACCCAAACAACAATACATAAGGCCACGCCGTTAGGATGCGCCTGAAATCAATATCCAAACTACCGGTTTTGGGCGAGGCTCCAACCGATTGTGTGTCCATAACCGGTTCCTGTTTTTTCTCCCAAACATTGTGATCTGCTTTCATCATAATTACCGCGTTCTAAGAATCAGGAATAAAGTAAGTGCCACTCCGGAAATGGTAAGTATATTTCTTAACGGACTATTCGGCGACAGGAAGGATGACATCCTGCTCGGTTTCACATACACCAGGTCGTTGTTGTGTAAATAATAATACGGAGAAGTAAATATCTCCTTACTGTTCAAATTCAATTGCGCATACTCACGCTGTCCATTCTCTTCCCGTACCAGCCACACTTTATCTTTAATATCATACGGATCCTGTATGCCCATTTGTGTAAGCCCTTCAAAAATGGTCAGGCGCTCGTTGCTTAACTGAACTACCTGCCCACTCCTGCCATTTAAAAAATATACACGGCCATTGATGATAATATTTACGAATACATCTTTATAAAATACCGCCAGTTTTTCGGATAATAATTTAGAAGCCTCCACCGTGTTTAAACCGGCAACCTCCAATTCGCCCACCATGGGGAAAGTGATTGTCCCATCCTGACTCACGAGGAAACCCGACATAGATTGCTGGTTGGCCGATCCGGAACCCGACATATTGTACGGATTGAGATAGGCCGTAACCGATGGATCCGGAGACGTAACGGTAATATGCAAACGGTTGCCCTTTTGAATAATCAAATGCGCACTTTGCTCTACAGAATCCAGCTGATGCTTGGTAACCTGCTGATCGTGAAAGTAATACAGCTTTTTGGGTGATAAACAAGATGGTAACAGCCCAATGGCAAACAAGGCCATAGCTATAAAAAAAATTCTTCTCATAAACAATACAATCCTGCAAAGAAAAGGAATAATTGCTATATCGCTTGAATTACCTTTTCATGAATTGGGCGTTCCCGCACCCGCCTTGGGCGGGGCGGTCGCGCTTTCCGCTCTATCCCGTCCGCTTTCATTGAATTTTTGTCCACCTTAATCCCAACACCGTGGTCTGCAGCGGCCGGTATCCGCTTCAATCGCTAACGCGGAAATTCGTTTCCACTACGTTAATCACCGGTGCTTTTTGGCGACCCTATCTGTTGACTTTGCGACACCTGAGTTCCGGAATAATCCCTTTCCGCTTAAAGTCCGAAGTACTGTTACAACCTGCCCGGCAGGTTTTTCGAAAATATTGCACAGAAGTGCGCTGAAATTTACTCAACCATTCCGCGAAAATCTGCGAAAGCATCAACGCACATCCGTTGGATAAAAAAACAAGTGTGTTTCATAGCTGCAATTCAACATTAAAACACTCAGAAGAAACAAAATCTGAATTAAATAATACGATCAAAGAACCAACCCCGCCAAAGCTCGGCACTACAGTAGTACAAAAGCTTAACCGTAGCTACCCGATGCGCTGGGGTAATGGCGCATCGGTGCCCTTTTGTGTTCCT
>ENA-UOUJ01000869-UOUJ01000869.1-activated-sludge-metagenome-genome-assembly--contig:-NODE-869-length-17618-cov-7.732620_pt1 | contig 17618 bp, 20 predicted proteins | sample MGYA00249839_ERZ747224 | MGnify/ENA primary metagenome ERZ747224 (study PRJEB28782, sample SAMN03220277) | activated sludge metagenome | biome: wastewater; feature: sewage sludge; material...
GAAACGCCCCTCAACTGTCACCAGCCGGCGTTTTGTCCCCAAACGATCCACAAGGCCGACCAGGCAGCGCCGGCCCTCTATGGCCCCGAGAAGGGGCCAGAAAGGCCCGCCAGGGCCTCGTAGCCTAGCGGCGAGGGCCACCGGCCCGGTGAGCGTCGGGAAGGCGCTGGAAGCCCGCCAGGGGCGAGACGGGCGGCCGTGGCCGCCTGGCTCGATGCGTAGCACGACATAGCCGGTTCTCGCGGCCGCCGGCCGGGAGAATCCCCCGCAGCTTGGCCCCTCAAATGTCAAAGAGCGGATCTCATCGTCGGAAGTGGCGATGGGGCCCTCGGGGCATCGTTGGATGTGGCGATGGTCGACCGTGGCCAGGACGTGGCCAGGACGTGGCCAGCCTCGCCGGAAGTGACGATGCTGCAGCTCGACGTGCGCGAGCTGGTGCGCGGTACTGCCTCGCCGGAAGTGGCGATGCTCGAGAAAAAAAGCCGCCTCGATCTCGGGCGGCTCCAGGGGAGGGCAGGGGGGCGATCACCGCTTGCAATGCACCAGGTCGTCGTTCACCCACGCACTTTCGACCAGGCCGTTTTCGCGCAGCTCGTCGCACGCTTCGCCTACCTGCTCGCGCCACTTCTTCGGCCGGGTGGAATCCGAGCCGCACATCAGCCGGAACGTCTCCAGCTTAAGCGGGTACGGCTCCTTGTGGGTGGCGAAGTAGTCGAACATGCGCCGCGCGGTGGGCGACAGCTTGCGGTACTTCTCCCACACGAATTTCGTGTAGTGGTCGCCGGCGAACAGCACCACGATTTCGGCGTCGATCTCGACCTGGCAGCGCGACGTGCGCTTGCCGCGATCCAGGACGCGGAAGCGCCGGATCAGCGACACCGATTCGAGCCGGCCGATGCGTTGGGATGAGAACTGCATGGCCGACGCCTGGAGCCGCGTCAGGCATTCCTCGGCCCTTGTGTAGTACCGACCGTTGATTGACCAGTCCAAGTCCTGGCAAAGCTCGTAGAACGTGAAGGAAACCGGCTCTCCGAGCGCGGTGCGCTTCGCGTACTCCAGCACCTGGGCGAATACCAGCTCGTCGTCGTCGGCGCGCAGTTCGATCCCGGTGTAGGTGATCTCCACGTCTTTGTTGACGTGGTAGATCGACTGGCCTTGCAGCGCGGCGCGCGGCACCTTCTTGTTGCGGACGGTGAAGATCGCCGACCGCCCGAAGTCGTTGGGCAGTGCCCGCATGTGATCCGGCCAGGGAGCCAGGTCGAACAGCGAGAGCTGCATGTCCTTGATCTGCTGCTTCGTGTGCTTGAGCAAGGCCGTCTGCTTGGCCTCGCTGACCTTCTCGGCCAGCTCACCGCCGGCCGTTCGCTTCTTGGTCGCCATCGCACTACTCCGTTTGTCCTGGGCCAGCGCGCCGATCTGCTCGGCCATCTTGTTCACGGCGGTGCGCGGTTCGGGCGGCAGGCCCATCGTGCGCGCAAGCTCGGCCGATTCCTGCGCCATGCGCTCGGATCGCTCGACGGCGGCACTTGCCGGCGTCGGTAGCTTCGGCGGCAAAGCCGCCTCGTTGTCGCCGGCCGTGGCCGGCAGCTCGAAGAGGGAACCGGCGGGGCGGAAGGCCCCGCCGGCGCTGCCCGAGTCCCTGCGAGCGGCGGCGGTACGGGCGGCAAGGTCGGTGGCGTCGGCTTCGCTAAGCCCGCCCTCGATGAGCTTGCGCCTGTATTCCTGCTCGTTGAACTCGTTCTGCATCTAATCTCCCTCCTAGCATACTGCCCGGCCGTGGCCGGGCCTGGCCTTACTGGCCGCCGCCTGGCGCTTTGGTGTCCAGGTATTCGATTTCCTCGGCGATGAAATCGAACCCGTATTCGGTCTTGCCGTCCTTCTCGTACTTCGTCGGCTCGATGCGGCCCTGGACGAACACCTTGGAGCCTTTGCCCAGGTACTTGCCCGCGTTCTCGGCCAGGCCGCCGAACGACTTGATGCGGAAGAAGTCCGTCTGCTCCTGCTTCGCACCGGCTGCGTTGCGCCACACGCGATTGACAGCCAGGTCGAAAACGGCGCGGGCGCTGTTTTCGCTATGGCGAACGTCGGTATCGCGGGTAAGATTACCGATAAACTGGAACAGGTTGTGGCTCATTCGTCATGCTCCTTTCGCTAATGGAGTCGTCAGTTTAGCTAAACCTGCGTCCGTGGTCAAGAACTTTAGCGGCTAAAATTTTCTGCCGCCCGCACCGAGAAGGCATACGGGCCTTGTACAACTACATCTTCTTCACGAACGTGCTCCGGCTGCTCGATGAGCGGCACATGACGAAAAAGGAGCTATCGGACAGGTCGGGGGTTTCGATCTCCTTCCTGTCCGATCTCACTACTGGCAAAGCCAACCCCTCCCTAAAGGTGATGGAGGACATTGCGCAGGCCCTTGAAACTCCCCTGCCGCTCCTGCTTGAATCGACCGACCTGGACAAAGAAGCCCTTGACGCCCTGGCCGGCGGCAAGGCACCCCGAAGCCTGCCGCCAGGCTTCGAGCGCGTGGCGGCCGTGCTGCCAGAACACCAGGCGTTCATCGTCAAGAAGTGGGGCGAAGCGACAAGGAAGAAACTTAGAGGGAGTTGACGCCAGGATGTGAGAAGGGAAGGGAAGCGGCGCGGAACTGAGCCACAAGAGCCAGCCAAGTTTTAGCCGCTAAAGCCCGCCGGGGTGGCTCAACCCCCGGACAACCCATAACGCAAACGCCACGGGTTCGGCGCGAGGGCGCACGGAGCATGCGCCGCGTTGTCGCCTCTTTCGCCCCTGCAATCCGCGATGCAACGTCGCGGCCGAAGTCACCCTTGTGCGCTTCGGTGTTGCGGTCGAAATTAGTTCGGTATATCGTATGAACCTGTATAGAATGCGCGAAACGCAACGGCATACAGGGCATACGGAATGACCGACCAGAAACCAGAACACAACAGCATCAAGGAACGGGCGAAGAAGAAGCTCGAACGCGACATGGGGCCGGAGCTGCTGGCCGCCCTCAACGATCCCAAGACCGTTGAAATCATGCTCAACGCGGACGGCAAGCTCTGGCTCGAACGCCTGGGCGAGCCGATGAAGTGCATCGGCACGCTGCGCGTCGCGCAGGCGCAAGCCATCATCGAAACCATCGCGGGCTACCACGGCAAGGAAGTCACGCGCTCCAAGCCGATCCTGGAAGGCGAGCTGCCCCTTGATGGCAGTCGCTTCGCCGGCCAGCTCCCGCCGGTTGTGCCCGCACCCACCTTCGCCATTCGGAAGAAGGCCGTCGCCATCTTCACGCTCGATCAGTACGTCGAACGCGGAATCATGACCGCGCCGCAGCGCGAGGCATTGATTGCAGCGGTGCGCGCGCACCGGAACATCCTTGTGATCGGCGGCACCGGCTCGGGCAAGACCACGCTGGTGAACGCGATCATCAACGAGATGGTGATTCAAGACCCGACCGAGCGGGTTTTCATCATCGAGGACACCGGCGAAATCCAGTGCGCCGCCGAGAACTACGTCCAGTACCACACCAGCATCGACGTGAACATGACGGCGCTGCTGAAAACCACCCTCCGCATGCGCCCCGACCGAATCCTGGTCGGCGAGGTGCGCGGCCCCGAAGCCCTTGATCTGTTGATGGCCTGGAACACCGGGCACGAAGGAGGTGCTGCAACCCTGCACGCAAACAACGCCAAAGCTGGATTGGATCGGCTCGCCATGCTCATCAGCATGCACCCCGATTCCCCGAAACCCATTGAACCGCTTATCGGCGAGGCGGTTCACGTGGTTGTTCATATCGCCCGCGTCGAAGGCTCGCGGCGCATCCAGGAAATCTTGGAGGTTTCCGGGTTCGCCAACGGCCAGTACATCACCAAAACCCTCTGACTAGGAGTTACGACCAATGCAAGCAACCTTCCCGGCATTCCGCCTCAACCGCAACGCCCTGTTCTACATGGGCCTCTTCGCCCTCCTGGCGTTCTTCCTGCTGGCCCCCCAGCACGCATTCGCCTCCGAGGGCACCGGCGGCTCTCTGCCGTATGAGAGCTGGCTGACCAACCTCCGCAACTCCGTCACCGGCCCGGTGGCCTTCGCGCTGTCGATCATCGGCATCGTGGTCGCCGGCGGCATCCTGATCTTCGGCGGCGAACTCAACGGCTTCTTCCGCACGTTGATCTTCATCGTCCTGGTCATGGCCCTGCTGGTCGGCGCGCAGAACATGATGAGCACGTTCTTCGGCCGTGGCGCGGAAATCGCCGCCCTGACCGATGGCGCGCTGCACCAGGTCAAGGTCGCCGCGCTGGACGTGGCCGGCTTCCCCGGCGAAGCCGTCATGCGCTGGGCCGAGCGCGGCCACATCGCGGGGTAAGTCATGGCTCTGCGCGCGATCCCCATCCGTAGGGCCGGCAACCGAGAAAACCTGTTCATGGGCGGGGATCGTGAGCTGGTGATGTTCTCGGGCCTGCTGGCCGGCGCGCTGATTTTCAGCGCCCAAGAAGTGAGGGCAACGGTGTTCGGCATCGCCTTGTGGTTCGGCGCGCTCTTCGCGCTGCGCCTCATGGCGAAGGCCGATCCGAAGCTGCGACACGTGTACCTGCGGCACCGCCGGTACAAGCCGTACTACCCGGCTCGCAGCACGCCCTTCCGTGACAACACGCCGAGTCAAGGGAAGCAATACAAATGATCGAAGCAATCGCAATTGCCATTGCTGTGCTCGGTGCGGTTCTGTTGCTCATCCTCTTTGCCCGCATCCGGGCTGTCGATGCCGAGCTGAAGCTCAAGAAGCATCGCGCCAAGGATGCCGGCCTGGCCGATCTGCTCAATTACGCCGCCGTGGTCGATGACGGCGTGATCGTGGGCAAGAACGGCTCCTTTATGGCCGCCTGGCTGTACAAGGGGGATGACAACGCCAGCAGCACCGAGGAACAGCGGGAAATGGTGTCGTTCCGCATCAACCAGGCCCTGGCGGGCCTGGGGAACGGCTGGATGGTGCATGTCGATGCTGTGCGTCGGCCTGCGCCGAACTACTCGGAGCGGGGCGTGTCATCGTTCCCCGACTCCGTTTCCTTCGCCATTGACGAGGAACGCCGGCGCTTGTTCGAGGGCCTGGGCGCGATGTTCGAGGGCTACTTTGTCCTGACCGTCACGTGGTTCCCGCCAGTGCTGGCCCAGCGCAAGTTTGTCGAACTCATGTTCGATGACGATGCGGTGGCTCCCGACCATACGGCGCGCACTACGGGCCTGATTGCGCAGTTCAAGCGCGAGATCACCAGCCTGGAATCGCGCCTGTCCTCGGCGGTCAAGATGACGCGCCTGCGCGGCCAAAAAGTCGTGTCGGAAGAGGGCAGGGAAGTCACGCACGATGACTTCCTGAGCTGGTTGCAGTTCTGCGTGACGGGCCTCCATCACCCGGTCATGCTGCCCAGCAATCCGATGTACCTCGATGCGGTAATCGGCGGGCAAGAGCTGTGGGGCGGCGTCGTGCCCAAGATCGGGCGCAAGTTCATCCAGGTGGTCGCCATCGAAGGCTTCCCCTTGGAGTCAACGCCTGGGGTGCTCTCGGCCCTGGCCGAGCTGCCCAGCGAATACCGCTGGTCGAGCCGCTTCATCTTCATGGATCAGCACGAGTCCTTGAAGCACCTGGACAAGTTCCGCAAGAAGTGGAAGCAGAAGATTCGCGGCTTCTTCGATCAGGTGTTCAACACGAATACCGGCTCGATCAACCAGGACGCGGCCGCGATGGTCGGCGACGCCGAGGCGGCCATCGCCGAGGTCAACAGCGGCTTGGTGGCGGCCGGCTACTACACCAGCGTGGTCGTGCTGATGGACGAGGATCGGGAGCGCCTGGCGGCCTCCGCGCTCCTGGTCGAGAAGGCCGTCAACCGCCTGGCCTTCGCGGCCCGTATCGAGACGATCAACACGCTCGATGCGTACCTGGGCAGCTTGCCCGGCCACGGCGTCGAGAACGTGCGCCGGCCGCTCATCAACACGATGAACCTGGCCGACCTGCTGCCGACAAGCTCGATCTGGACGGGCAGCGCCACGGCTCCGTGCCCGATGTACCCGCCGCTGTCGCCGGCGCTCATGCACTGCGTGACGGTGGGCGCTACGCCGTTCCGCCTGAACCTGCACGTGCGCGACCTGGGCCACACCTTCATGTTCGGCCCGACCGGCGCAGGCAAATCGACGCACCTGGGCATCATCGCCGCGCAGCTCCGTCGCTACGCCGGCATGTCGATCTACGCCTTCGACAAGGGCATGTCGATGTACCCACTCGCGGCCGGCATCCGCGCGGCCACGAAGGGCAAGAGCGGCCTGCATTTCACGGTGGCCGCCGACGATGACCGCCTGGCGTTCTGCCCGCTCCAGTTCCTCGAAACGAAGGGGGATAGGGCCTGGGCGATGGAGTGGATCGACACCATCCTGGCGTTGAACGGCGTCAACACCACGCCGGCGCAGCGCAACGAGATCGGCAACGCGATCATGAGCATGCACGCCAGCGGCGCGCGCACGCTCTCCGAGTTCTCGGTGACGATTCAGGACGAGGCGATCCGCGAGGCCATCAAGCAGTACACGGTGGACGGCTCGATGGGCCACCTGCTCGACGCCGAAGAGGACGGCCTGTCGCTGTCCGACTTCACGGTGTTCGAGATCGAAGAGCTGATGAACCTGGGCGAGAAGTTCGCGCTGCCGGTGCTGCTCTACCTGTTCCGCCGCATCGAGCGCGCACTGAAAGGCCAGCCCTCCGTCATCATCCTGGACGAAGCCTGGTTGATGCTGGGCCACCCCGCGTTCCGCGCCAAGATCAGGGAATGGCTCAAGGTGCTGCGCAAGGCCAACTGCCTTGTGCTGATGGCGACGCAAAGCCTCTCCGACGCGGCCAACTCGGGCATCTTGGACGTGATCGTGGAATCGACCGCGACCAAGATTTTCCTGCCCAACGTCTACGCCAGGGATGAGGACACATCGGCGCTCTATCGCCGTATGGGCCTCAACGCGCGTCAGATCGAAATCCTGGCGACTGCCATTCCGAAGCGTCAGTACTACTACGTCTCGGAGAACGGCCGCCGTCTCTATGACCTTGCCCTGGGGCCGATGGCCCTGGCCTTCGTCGGTGCGTCCGACAAGGAATCGGTCGCCACCATCAAGAGCCTCGAAGCCAAGTTCGGCCACGAATGGGTGCATGAGTGGCTGGCCGGCCGTGGGCTGAATCTCAACGACTACCTGGAGGCCGCATGAGCATCGCCGACACCCTCAAGGGCTTGATCTTCAAGAAGCCCGCCAACTCCGCCGAGCCGCGCGATCCGCGCCGCTCGAAGGAACCGCTCGCCGGCGGCCGCCGTGCGGGCGAGGCCGAGAACCCCTACCTGGCCGCGCGCCGCACCTGGAACGATCACGTGGGCGGCGTCGTCTCGCAGCGCCAAACCTGGCAGGTGATCGGCATCCTGTCGCTGTTGATCGCGCTGGCCGGCGTGGGTGGCGTGATCCACATCGGCAGCCAGTCGAAGTTCATCCCCTACGTGGTCGAGGTGGACAAGCTGGGCCAGACGGTGGCCGCCGGCCCGGTGCAGGCCGCAGGGAAGGCCGATCCGCGTGTCATCCACGCCGCCGTTGCGGACTGGATGAGCTGCGCGCGCATGGTGTCGCCTGACGTGGCCTTGCAGCGCAAGTGCGTGTTCAAGGCGTACTCGATGCTCGCCCCCAACGATCCGGCGACGCCAAAGATGAACGAGTGGTTGAACGGCACGCCCGATTCCAGCCCGTTCAAGCGCGCCGAGAAGGAAATGGTCAGCGTCGAGATCAAGACCGTCATCCCGCAAACGCCCGACACCTGGCAAGTCGAGTGGGTGGAAACCACGCGCGACCGCCAAGGCACGCTGAAAGGTCAGCCCGTCACCTGGCGCGCGCTCGTGACTACCTACATCGCCGAGGTCACGCCCAACACCACCGATGAGCAACTGCGGAACAACCCGTTGAGCATCTACGTGCGTGATTACTCCTGGTCCCGCATCCAATGAATTCGAGGTCATCCACCATGAAGAAAACCCTCTCCGCTTTGATCGTGGGCGCTGCTGTGGCGGTGCCCTCCCTGGCTCTGGCCGCCCCTGGCGACGACATTGCCGACAAGTATTTCAACAAGACCAACCCGACGCTGACCGCTCAAGAGCGCGCGGCGCTCGCCATCGCCAAACGGTGGGAAGCGGGGTCGGCGACCGGCATCAAGCCGGTGGCCGGCTCGGGCGGTGCCATCAAGTTCGTGTACGGCGCGCAGCAGCCGAGCATCGTTTGCGCGGTGCTCCAGGTGTGCGACGTGGCCTTGCAGCCCGGCGAACAAGTGAACTCGATCAACCTGGGCGACACGGCCAGGTGGACGGTGGAACCGGCCATCACCGGCAGCGGCGCGACCGAGGTTCAGCACCTCATCATCAAGCCGATGGACGTGGGCCTCGAAACCAGCCTGGTTGTGACCACGAACCGCCGCAGCTACCACTTCCGCCTGCGCTCGCATCGCACCGAGTACATGCCGCAAGTCTCGTTCACGTACCCCGAGGAAGCGCAAGCCAAGTGGGACGCGATCCAGCGCCGCGAGAAGCAGGAACGCACCGACAACACCCTGCCGGCGACGGGCGAGTACCTGGGCGATCTCTCGTTCGACTATGAGCTGTCCGGGTCGGCGAGCTGGAAGCCTGTGCGCGTCTACAACGATGGCCGCAAGACCATCATCGAAATGCCCGGCACGATGCAGCAGACCGAAGCGCCGACGCTCCTGGTCGTGCGCAAAGAGGGCGGCTTGTTCACCGACGACGAAACGGTGCTGGTCAATTACCGCGTGCAGGGCAATCGCTACATCGTGGACACGGTGTTTGACCGCGCGATCCTGATTGCCGGTGTTGGCAGTAGCCAAGACCGCGTGACCATCAGCCGGAGGAAGTGACCATGCGCAAGATCGTCTCTCTCGCGCTGCTCGCCCTCGCCCTGGGCCTCGGCGGCTGCGCAACCACCAGCCAGTACGGCAACTTCGTCCAGTCGGCCGCGCTCGATCAGCAGAAGCTCGCCACCGACGCGGTGCAGCAGCTCGCCACGCTGTACGCGCCGGCGCGCACGCGCCTGGAGCTGCAACAGCCGACGCCCGATCCGTTCGGCCAGGCGCTCGTCAAGTCGCTGCGCGACAAGGGCTATGCCCTCCTGGAGTACGCCCCGGCCGGCGCTTCCACGCAGGCCCCGGCCTCGGCGGCATCGCAGGCGAGCGCACCGGCCACCACGGCCGCGTCGGGCGGCCTGCCGTTGCGCTACGTGCTCGACCAGGCTGGCGACTCGAACCTGTACCGCCTGACCTTGATGGTCGGCAATCAATCCATCACCCGCCCTTACCTGGCGCAAAACGGCACGTTCGCGCCGGCCGGGTACTGGGTGCGCAAGGAGTGACGCCATGACAGAAAACGCCGATCAGATGGCACCTGACGCTTCGCCTGGCGAAGTGTCCAAGAAGGCGGGCGTCCGTCGCGTCAACAACATGCCCATGTACATCCTCGGCGGCGTCCTGCTGTCGTTCGTGCTGGTCATGGCCCTGGTCGCGGCGGATCGCGCGGCCAAGCAGAACGCGCCGGCGGACGGCCCCAAGGAGAAGGCCGGCAACACGTCGATGTTCGCCAAGGAGATCGCAGGCGACAAGACCGGCGGCTTGATCGAGCCGGCAAGCCCGCTCAAGGTGCCCGACATGCCGACCGGCCCGGCGTCGGCTCCGCTGGAGATCGCGCGGCCGTCCAACCCGGACGCGCCGCCGGCCCCGCCGGCCAACCCCGGCAACCCGGGCCAGCCGGTGAACGACGACGAGGCCCAGCGCATCCGCATGGCGAAGATGCAGATGTTCGGCGAAGCCGTGAAGGCCAAGACCACCGTGCGCGTGGATGCCCCGCGTAGCAACGGCTCCGCGCCGGGTGGCCCGAGCACCTACACCGGCACGCCGCAGACGCGCGATGAAATGCTGAACCGCATCGCAGCGGTGCAGCAGCAAATCGACGCGCAGCGCAGCAACGATCCGACCGCCGCCTATCAAGCACGCCTGGCGCAGATTCGCGGCATGGGCGTCGGTGGTGGCGGCGCGGCTCCGGCCGCCGGCGGCATGGGCGCGGGCGGTGCGCCGCAGCTCCTGCAAACCTCGACCAGCGGCGGCGGGCGCAACAGCATGGCGCAGTTCGGCCAAGGTGGGCAGGGCGACCGCTGGAAGCTGGATTCGCAGCCGGAAGCGCCGCGCACACCGTTCGAGCTGCGCGCGGGCTTCGTCGTGCCGGCCACGCTCATTTCGGGCATCAACTCCGATCTGCCGGGCCAAATCATGGCCCAGGTCGCGCAGGACGTGTACGACACACCGACCGGCAAGCACCTGTTGATCCCGCAGGGATCGCGCCTCGTCGGCTCGTATTCGAGCGACGTGGCCTACGGCCAAGCGCGCGTGCTGGTTGCGTGGCAACGCATCGTGTTCCCCGATGGCAAGGCGATGGACATTGGCGCGATGCCAGGCGCGGACAGCGCGGGATACGCGGGCTTCCACGACCAGGTGAACAACCACTATGTGCGCCTGTTCGGCTCGGCCTTCCTCATGTCCGGCGTGACAGCAGGCATCACCTACAGCCAACGCCAGAACCAGGCCACAAACACCTATGGCGCACCGAGCGCCAGCAGTGCCCTAAGCGAAGCCCTCGGCCAGCAGCTCGGCCAGGTTACGGCGCAACTCATCGCCAAGAACCTGAGCATTTCGCCGACGCTGGAAATTCGGCCGGGGTATCGCTTCAACGTCGTGGTCACGAAGGACATGACGTTTTCCAAGCCGTACCGTTCCTTCGATTACTAACGCCATAGGAGAAAAGCACCATGAAGCCGAAGTTTTTAGCCGCTAAATTGGCCCTCGTCATTGCTGTTTCGAGCACGCTGGCGGTCACACCTGTGCAGGCTGGCATCCCCGTCATCGACGGCACCAACCTGTCGCAGAACATCATGACGGCCATCGAATCGGTGGCCCAGACGCTCAAGCAAATTGAGCAGTACAGCACCCAGCTCCAGCAGTATCAAAACCAACTCCAGAACACGATGGCCCCGGCCGCGTATATCTGGGATCAGGCGCAATCGACCATCAACGGGTTGATGAACGCGGTCAACACGCTGGATTACTACAAGACCCAACTCGGCAGCCTGGACAGCTACATCGGCAAGTTCCAGGACGTGAACTACTACAAGAACTCGCCGTGCTTTACGGCGGCAGGGTGCTCCGACGCGGAACGCGCAGCACTTCGGAATGTGGCCCAGCTCGCGAGCGAGTCGCAGAAGAAGGCCAACGATGCCTTGTTCAAGGGCCTCGATAGGCAGCAAACGAATCTCACGGCCGATGCAGCGACGTTGCAGCGTCTTCAATCGGCAGCGCAGGGCGCGCAGGGCCAAATGCAGGCCATCGGCTACGCCAACCAGCTCGCCAGCCAGCAGGCCAACCAGCTCTTGCAGATTCGTGGCCTGCTGATCGCGCAGCAGAACGCGATGGCAACCAAGATGCAGGCCGACGCCGACAAGGAAGCCCAGCAGGCGGCAGCGGCCGCACAACTGCGCCAGGGCAGCTACCGGGCCAGCCCGGCGCGCACCTGGTAAGGGGGATTCATGAAAGCAATCAAGGCTCTGTCCTTGGCCTCGGCCGCCCTCGTGGCGGCCTTGGTCGCCGGCTGCGACAACAAGCCGGCCACGGCCCCCATGCCGGAAGTGAACGACGAGAACTGCAAGCCCGAGAACATCGCCAAGATCGAGGACAAGGGCGTCCAGCAGGCTTTTTCGTCGCTGTGCTTGCGTCGTGGTGGGGATTTCAAGCCCAGCCCGAAACGCGAATGGTGAGGTGCTGACGATGAGAATGCCAGCCAATCTAAAAACCCTCGCCCTGCCGCTGTTCGTCTGGCTGGCGTTCTTCGCGGTCGATGCCCACGCGGCCATCGACAACGCCGGCGTGTTCGATAGCGTGCTGGATCGCTACCAGGCCGCCGCGAGCGGCTGGGCCGGTGTCATCACCACGGCCGCAACCTGGCTCTTCTGGACGCTGGTTGTGATCTCGATGGTCTGGACGTTCGGCATGATGGCCTTGCGCAAGGCCGACATTGGCGAGTTCTTCGCGGAGTTCGTCCGCTTCACGATCTTTACCGGCTTCTTCTGGTGGGCGCTGACCAACGGCCCTAACTTCGCCTCGTCCATCTATGCGTCGTTGCGGCAGCTCGCCGGCAACGCGACGGGCCTGGGCAATGCTCTGTCGCCCTCGGGCATCGTGGACGTGGGCTTTGCGATCTTCGACAAGGTGATGGATCAGTCCTCGGTGTGGTCGCCGGTGGACAGCATGGCCGGCATCCTCATGGCCGTGGCGATCCTGGTCATCCTGGCCCTGGTCGGTGTGAATATGCTTCTGCTGCTCGCGTCGGGCTGGGTGCTCGCCTACGGCGGCGTGTTCTTCCTCGGCTTCGGTGGTTCGCGCTGGACTTCCGACATGGCGATCAACTACTACAAGGTCGTCCTGGGCGTGGCCGCGCAGCTCTTCGCAATGGTGCTCCTGGTGGGCATCGGCAAGACCTTCCTCGATGACTACTACTCGCGCATGAGCGCCGGCATCAGCCTCAAGGAAATGGGCGTGATGCTGATCGTCGTCATCATCCTCTTGGCGTTGGTCAACAAGATTCCGCCGCTCATCGCCGGGATCATCACCGGCGCGAGCGTGGGCGGTGCCGGCATCGGCCAGTTCGGTGCAGGCGCTGCGTTGGGTGCCGCAGGCATGGCAGCAGCAGCGGCCGCGACCGGCGGCGCCGCTCTGGCCGCCGGCGCAGCCTCGGCCGCCGGTGGTGCCTCTGCCGTCATGGCCGCCTTCTCGAAGGCCAATGAGAACGTGTCGGCAGGCACGGACGTTATGTCGGCCTTCTCGGGCGGCGGCAGCTCGGGCGGCGGTGCGGGCGGCGGCGGCGACGCCGGCACCGGCAGCACGCCCTTCGCTCAGGCTGCGGGCTTTAGCGGCAGCTCCGGCGGTGGCTCTTCGTCGGGTGGCGGCAGCCCCTCGACCGGCAGCAGCTCGGGCAGCTCGAAGGGCGGCGATAAGGGCGGCGGCAAAGCCGACGCCGGCGGCCAGGGCAGCAGCTCGACGGCCAGCACCGGCAGCAGTGCCGACAAGGCCGCCAAGAACGAACCCAAGCCCGCCGGCGGGGCAGGGCAAGGGCAGCAGGCCGCACCGGGCAGCACCGGCCCCGGCTTGCTCGCATCGGCCGCATCGGCCCTCGGCACGGCCGGCCGCATCGCCGCCGACGCCGGCGCGAACTTGGCGAAGGGAACCGCCGATGTTGCCAAGGCCAAAGCCGCGAGCCTGCGCGAAGCCGCAGCCGAGCGGATCGCCGACACCACTGGCGGAAAGATCGCCGCCGCGATCAAGGCGCAAGGAAGCGGCACGGCCGAGAACATCGACGTGCCCGACCAGCAGCCCGCGCCGAGCTTCGGCGACAACAGCCTGGCAGGCGGCCCCGCCGATGCCGATCCCGAGTCCGAAGTAGCTGCGTTCGCCAACCGCGAGCAAGGCCGCGACGGCACAACTGCGTAACCAAGGAGAGTCCAACCATGAAGAAGAAACTGTTTGCCCTGGCCGCCCTCGTGGCAGCCCTCGGATCGACCGCCGGCACGGCCAGCGCGCAAGACGTGCTGACCGGCGACACGCGCCTGGCCTGCGAGGCGATCCTGTGCCTGTCGTCGGGCACGCGCCCGAGCGAATGCACGCCGTCGCTGTCGCGGTACTTCAACATCACGAAGCGCAAGCTGTCGGACACGATCCGCGCCCGCCTGAACTTCCTCCAGCTTTGCCCGGTGGCGAGCCAGACGCCGGAAATGCAGTCGCTCGTGTCGGCGATCTCGCGCGGCGCTGGCCGTTGCGACGCGCAGTCGCTGAACTCGACGTTGGTGATGTGGACGGGCGGCTACGACGATGGGCGCACGTACATCAGCAACCAGTTGCCTGACTACTGCGGGGCCTACACCGGCCACGCCTACACCGACTTCGCCAGCAGCGGCACGCTGCCGCGCTATGTCGGGACGCCAGAGCGGGGCGGGTATTGGGTCGAAGCGCGCGACTATGACCGCGCCTTGGCCGAGTACAACGAACGCATCCGGCGCGAGGACGAAGAGCGCCGCCGTCAGTCCTGGCTGAACTGAGGGAGGGGAGGGCATGCCGTTCTTCGCCGATCTGCCGCCGCAGCTCCAGGAGCGCGTCGTCTGCTCGATCTCGGCCGCCGTCAAGTACGAGGTGCCGGTCAACATCGTGTTGGCCGTCGCCGAGAAAGAGGGCGGCAAGCCGGGCCAGTGGGTGCGCAACTCGAATGGCACGCATGACGTTGGCCCGATGCAGTTCAACACCGCGTACCTGGGCGACCTGGCCCGATACGGCATCACGGCGAACGATGTGGCGGCTGCCGGCTGCTACTCGTTCGACCTGGCCGCCTGGCGGCTGCGGATGCACATCCGCAACGACAAGGGCGACCTCTGGACGAAGGCGGCGAACTACCACTCGCGCACGCCGCAGTACAACGCGGTGTACCGGGCCGACTTGATGCGCAAGGCGTCGAAGTGGGCCGATTGGCTCGAAGCTCGGTTCGTCACGCTTGACGTGACGAAGGCCGGGGCCACGCCCTCGACGCCCAGCCAGCCCGCGACGGTGGCCCAGCGGGCGACGCCGGCGGCCAGGCCGGCACCAGCACCCCAGCAGGCCGCCCCAGCGGCCGCAGCAGCTCGCAGCGTGTCGGTGGCCGGCTACGTGCCCCGCACGGTGTCTTTCAACACTTCACGCGAGGGGTCGGCCGAGTAGGCCGGCTCTTCCGATTTAGCGGCTAAACATGGACAAATTCCACGCCTTCATGATGCGGTACACGCTGGGCGTCGGCCGGTTGCTTCAAGCCTATTGCAAGTGGGCGGAAGGACAGGCCAAGAACCAGCTCGATTTGCTTCTGCTGGGCCTCGGCCCGATCTTCGCCTTGGGCCTTCTGCTGTGGGCGCTGCCGGCGTGGATCGGCAAGCCCATCGCCTTCGTGCTCTCACTGCCAGCGCTCTACATCATCTTCCTGGTGCTGCGCGCCTACGCGATTCGCGGGGGCCGGCGCTGATGAAGGCCCTGCGGATTCCTGATGGAACCGTCGAAGCGTTGAAGTGGCTCGCACTGGTTCTCATGACCGGCGATCACGTCAACAAGTACCTGTTCAACGCGACGCTGCCGGTGCTGTTCGAGGCCGGCCGCGTGGCGCTCCCCCTTTTCGTGTTCGTCCTGGCCTACAACCTGGCCCGGCCGGGCACGCTCGAACGCGGCGTGTACGGCCGCACCATGTCGCGCCTGGCGATGTTCGGCGCGCTGGCCTCCGTGCCCTTCGTGGCCCTCGGCGGCCTGTACGCCGGTTGGTGGCCGCTCAACGTGATGTTCACGCTGCTGGTCGTCACGGCCACGGCTTACCTGGTCGAACGTGGCGGCAAGCTGCACCTGGCGGCCGCCGGCGTGGTGTTCCTGGTCGGCGGCAGCTCGGTCGAATATTGGTGGCCGGCCGTGGCTTTCGGCCTGGCGGTGTGGTCGTACACGCGCCGGCCGAGCTGGGCCGCCGCGGCGGTCGCGGTGCTGGCCTGCGCGGCCCTGTGGTTCGTCAATCGCAACCTGTGGGCCTTGGCAGCCCTGCCGGTGCTCTTCCTGGCCTCGCGGGTGGATGTGCGCGTGCCGCGCCTGCGCTGGGCCTTCTACGCCTATTACCCGCTGCACCTGGCCTCGCTCTGGTTGATCCGCATCCCCATGAGCAAGGCCGGCTACCTGTTCTTCTGATTGGAGTCCTGCCCCATGCGAAAACCCGTTCTTCTGGCCCTCTCTCTGGCGTTCCTGGTCAGCGCGCAAAGCGCACTGGCCGCCGGCGACGCCGGCAACTTCGGCACGCCGATCAAGTCCGGCGTATCGGTGTCCTTCCCCGACAGCAGCGCGACATTCCAGCCGACGCCAGAGGCCCTGGAGCTGCTGGCCGACGCTAGGAATGCGGCGATCATCTACATCAGCGGGCGCACCAGCACACTACGGCCCAGCGCGGCCGATGAGGCCCTTGCACTACGCCGTGCGCTCTCGGCCAGGTCGTACTTGGTGGCGCGCGGCGTCTCGCCGCTCAAGATCATGGTGAACTTCGCATCGGCCGCCGATTTCGTGGCAGACAACTCGACGGCCGAGGGCCGGCGCGAGAACCAGCGCGTGGACATTGAGGTGGTCTACATCCCCACCTACTGAGCGATCCGGCATCGCCATTCCTGGCGGTGCTGCAGGACGCTCCAGCAGCTTCGCATCGTCGGCTCTGACGATGCAGGCCCGGCCGGCTTCCCTTGACAGCATCGCCATTTCTGACGATACTGGCCAAGTCCCGATTTACTCCAGGAAGAAGGCCATGAGATACCCCGGCGGCAAGGGCGGTGCCGGCGTCTACCAGACGATCATCAACAACATCCCGCCTCACGACACGTACATCGAAACGCACCTGGGCGGCGGCAACATCCTGGAGCGCAAGCGGCCCGCTGCCCGCAGCGTCGGCATCGACGTTGATCCCGAGGTGATCGAGGTCTGGCAGCAGCTCGACGTGCCCGGCCTGGAGCTGCACCACGGCGACGCCGTGGCCTGGCTGGAGTCCCACCAGTTCACCGGCTCCGAGTTCGTCTACGCCGATCCGCCCTACGTGATGGACAGCCGGCGCGGCGGCAAGCTATACCGCCACGAATACGACGACAAGGGTGCGGTCAGCGTCAAAGTGCGCGGTGAAGCGCCGATCGTCTATCTGACGGGTCAAACGTTCTATCAGCCCAAGAGCGCACCCGACACGCAGGTCGTCAACGCTTCCAAGACGGACGCTGCCAAGGTGATCAGCTTCCGCCTGAGCAACAGCAAGTGATCCCGGTGCTGCCGGCGTGACGAGCGTCGGCAGCGTCCGTCCCCGCGGCCTATTCATCAGGCCAACACCAACCTAGGAGTGCATCATGTCCAAGCCCCTCAGCATCGGCGCTTTCGCCGCCGTGCAATACCTGCCGCATATCGAAACCTTCCTGGCCACCGGCGACGGTGACTTCGACGGCCCGATCTGGGCCAAGGCCACCAGTGAAATCAAGTTCGTCGACGGCCGCGCGAGCTTCACGATGGTTCATGAATTCATGAGCCGCGACGGCAGCCGCATCTCGACGGTCGACACCGCCACAGGCATCCAGGTGCCGGGCATCGACGAGGTCTCGCTCACCGTCATGCACAAGGTGGTCGATTCCACCGGCAAGTTCGAAGGCCTGCGCGGCACCTTCCCGAGCTTCGGACTGCACAACTTTGCCACCGGCAAGGGCGTGCAGCGCTTCGGCGGCGAACTGAGCTGAAGTCAGCGCTAAGCAGCAGGTGCACCCGCTGATCGTGGGTGCGCCGGACGACCTCTCAAGGCGGCGCCGCCGGCACAGACCGACGGCGCCGCTTCTTCAAGGAGCACAGACGTGACACCCGAAGTTGAGGCAGCACTGCCGCGCCGCCTTCTGCTGCGGAATCATGCGCGCGCATTCGACCGCAGTCAGACTGGTGCCGTGGGCCATGA
>ENA-UOUJ01000870-UOUJ01000870.1-activated-sludge-metagenome-genome-assembly--contig:-NODE-870-length-17608-cov-3.124480_pt1 | contig 17608 bp, 14 predicted proteins | sample MGYA00249839_ERZ747224 | MGnify/ENA primary metagenome ERZ747224 (study PRJEB28782, sample SAMN03220277) | activated sludge metagenome | biome: wastewater; feature: sewage sludge; material...
TCGCCCCCCCGCCCACGGTCTCGATCTGGAAGGGGCGATGCGCTCGGCGGAGCTCCTGCGTGAAAGGATTACACCGTCCCGATCAGCATGAAGCGCGTATAGTTCCTGAGCGGCAGGGCGCCGGAAAACCGCACTTCCGCCAGTCCGGCCATTTCCTCGAAGGCCGCGGCCGAGGCCACGCAATTGATATGGGTAGGCTCGCTGAAATAGTCGTTGGATTGCAGCAGCACGCGCGTGCCCTCCGGGATGAGGGCAAGCCAGCCCGGAAGATCTGCAATGTGCTCGCAGCTCGTATTGATCACCAGATCGGGCCGCGCGCCTTCATAGTCGAGCCCATACATGTCGCCGGTCAGCGCGGTGAACCTGTCTCCGGCCGGCGCATTGAGCGTCCTTGCGACCGGGGCGACGCCGGCGTCGATGTCGATGCTGTCGATTGCCGCGATATCAAACCTTGCATCGTCGAAGAGCATTGCCGCGAGAACGCCATACCAGCCGCCGACGATCCAGACGCGCCCGAGGCGGGCGCCGCAGTGATCATGCAGCCTGTCGCGGGCCCACATCTTGCAGGCTACCTGCTTGTGGTTGAAGGCGGTCGAAATATCGGCGTCGGGGTGCTCGGCGATGACGCGCGCCAGCCGGGTGACCAGCGGGTTGCCGACATAGGCGGCAATCCCGCGTGCGAGGTCGAAGGCGCATTCGCGCCAGTCGATGCCGGGCCCACCCGGCCGGGTAGCGTCCATCATATGCGTGTTGTATGTTGAGACATCGGGCGACACAACACGCTGTTCTTCTACGGCGCAACTTCATGGATCGAAGTATGTTGGAAGCCGTTTCGCCATTGATCGGCCCCGGGGACGACCTTCCGCATCTGTCGGGGCCGGCCGCAGTCATCCGTCAGGTCATGGCGGCCCATTTCCTTCGCGATTGTGCGCATGTGATCGAGATCGGCGGCCATGTCAGGCCGATAACCTCCTATCTGACGCACCGGCCGTCATCCGTGCTCTGCGTGGACCCGAAGACGCCTGCTTTCGAGGCCGGGCACCTGAACGGCCATCCTTGCCGGGTGCGCCATATTCCCCGCAAGTTCCAGGAGATCGACTATGACTACGCGCCGCAAAGCTATGGGCTGGTCCTGCTCGGCTATTCGCTGAAGCCGTTCGGCAGCCGCGAACCGCTTGGCCGGCTGTTCTATTCGCTGATCGACAATGCCCGCGTCGTGGTGCTCGACTACGCCCCGGAACTGGAGCGGGCATCGTCGCAGGTTCCAGCCATCCTTGGCCGTCCGAATGTCAGGGTTCATTGCCGTTTCGAATTCGTGCTCGATGACGAGGCGATCGCCGGTTCGCCATTTGCCAAGAGGCTTTTTTACGTCCTGCATCCTGCTCCCTGAACCGCCCTTGGCCACACATGGAAAAGAGTCTCGCTCGCTATATCTGGTCACACACCTGGAGGCAGCAGCTCTGGATACTTGCGATCGTGGCCTTGTCGATGGTCCCCTATTTCCTGTCCTTCGACCTGCCCAAGCTGATCGTCAACGGGCCGATCCAAGGGCAGGGGTTCGAGACGCCGGGCGACACGCGGCTCTTCATGAATATCGATTTCACCCTGCCGGTCCTGGGCAAGGTGACGCTGTTCGAGGGGTTTCATCTCGACCGCCAGGAAACGCTCTTTGCCCTCAGCCTCGTCTTCCTGTTCCTGGTCGTGGTGAACGGCCTCTTCAAGCTCTACATCAACACTTACAAGGGCCGGCTTGGCGAGCGCATGCTGCGGCGCATCCGGTTCTATCTTGTCGATCGCGTCCTGCGCTTTCCGCCGCACCACTTCAAGCGCGTGAAACAGGCCGAAATCGCGACCATGGTCAAGGACGAGGTGGAGCCGCTGGGCGGCTTCATCGGCGACGCATTCGTGCAGCCGGCGCTGCTCGGCGGCCAGGCGCTGACGGCCATGGTCTTCATCATGATCCAGAATTTCTGGCTCGGCATGATCGCGGCCGCGATCGTCTGCATCCAGATCGTCCTCATTCCGCGAATGCGCCGCAGGCTGTTGATACTCGGCCGGGAAAGACAACTGACCGCACGCGCACTCTCCGGCCGGGTTGGCGAGATCGTCGACGGGATCGGCACGATCCATGTCCACGACACTTCCAATTATGAGCGCGCGGATATCGCCGCGCGGCTCGGCCGGATTTTCAAGATCCGCTATGACCTGTATCAGTGGAAGTTCCTGGTAAAGTTCATCAACAATTTCCTCGCCCAGATCACGCCGTTCCTTTTCTATCTGATCGGCGGCTACCTGACCTTGCATGGCAGGCTCGATATCGGCCAGCTCGTGGCGGTGATCGCCGCCTACAAGGACCTGCCCGGTCCGTTGAAGGAGCTGATCGACTGGGACCAGATCCGTCAGGACGTTCAGATCAAATATACCCAGGTCGTCGAGCAGTTCAGCGTCGATAATATGGTCGAGCCGCATATCCAGGCGGTGACCGTCGATCCGGTGGCCCCCCTGAACGACCCGCTTGCGGCGGCCAATCTCTCGCTGAGCGACGATAGTGGAGCCACCTTCCTCGACCGGGTTTCCTTCGAGATCAAACCTGGCGAAACCATTGCGATCGTCAGCACCGGAACGGGAGGAGCCGAGGCGCTTGCGGAGGCCTTCGCGCGGCTGAACTGGCCCGAAAGCGGCAAGATCGTCGCCGGCAGCGTCGATCTGCTCGAATTGCCGGAATCGGTGACCGGGCGGCGCATATCCTATGCCTCGTCCGATGTCTTCCTTGTCCATGGCAGCCTTCGCGACAACCTGCTTTACGGCCTGAAGCACGCGCCGCTGACACGCGTCAGCTATGAAGGCGCGGAGGCCGATCGCCGCCGCTGGGCGGTCGAGGAAGCCCGCAAGGCGGGCAATCCCGATTTCGATCTTCGCAGCGACTGGGTCGACTACGCCGCGGCGGGTGCGACCGGTCCGCAGGACCTGTTCGCGCAAATCCGTCACGTTCTCGAGGCCGTCTTCCTGTCACAGGATATTCTCGATCTGGGTTTGCGATCGCCGGTCGATCCCGAGCGCCACAGGGCGCTGGTCGAGCGTATCGTCGAATTGCGGCTGGCGCTGCGGGGACGGTTGGAAGCCGAGGATCTGAGCGATCTGGTGGTTCCTTTCGAGCCCGGAACCTACAACAGGGAAGCCAATATCGGCGAAAACCTCCTGTTCGGCGCCGCCCGGGGTCCGGAGCTGGCCGACGGGGCGCTTGCCGCCAACCCCTATTTCGCCGGCGTGCTCAAGCAGACCGGCCTTGATCGCACGCTTTACGAGATGGGCATGGGGATAGCCGACCAGACGATGGAACTGTTCAGCGATCTGCCGCCCGACCACCCCTTCTTCCAGCAGCTTGCCTTTATGAGCGCCGAGCAGATCCCGGCCTACCAGGCATTGCTGCAGAAATTGAACGGACGTCCCTATGAGGCGGTATCGGAGGAGGATCGGGCGGCGATGACCACGCTCAGCTTCGCCTATATCGAGCCCCGCCACCGTTTTGGCTTCCTGACGGATGATCTCATGGCCAGGATCGTGGAGGCGAGGAACCGCTTCTACGCCGGCCTTCCGGCCGCTTTGAAAGACGCGATCGAGCCATATGATCCGATGCGCTACATCATCGCCGCCACGGTCATGGACAATGTCCTGTTCGGGCGCATCAGGCACAATCACCCCGAAGGTCCGGAGCGCATCCGGACGATCATTTTCGGCGTGCTGGATGAGCTTGGCCTGCATGACGAGGTCCTGGATGTCGGGCTCGATTTCAATGTCGGCGTCGGCGGCAAGCGCCTGACCGGCGCACAGCGGCAGAAGCTGGATATGGCGAGGGCGCTGCTCAAGCGCGCCGATTATCTCATTTTCAATCGCCCGCTGCTGGCGCTCGACCAGCGCGCGCAGGAGCAGGTTCTGCGCAACGTGCTGGAGGAGATGCGGCGGGGAGGCCGTGAACCGGCGGTGATGTGGGTCCTCGGCAACCCATCGATGGCGGCGATGTTCGATCGTGTCATGGCCTTCGATGGCGGCCAGCTGGTCGCCGACGGGACCTATGAGACGCTGCACGAGGCAAACGATATTTTCCGGTCGATGGTGTCGTAACCGGCCGGGCAAGACATCGAGGCTTGGGACCATGCTGCTCAAGGACGAAGTGGGAATGCTGCGGCGCGTACCGCTATTTGCGGGAGTCGAGCCTTCGAAGCTGAAATTGCTGGCCTTCACCTCGGACAGGGTGAGCTACAACGCCGGCCAGACCCTCTTCAACCAGGGCGACGAGGGCGACGCCGCTTATGTGATCCTGTCCGGTAAAGCCGATATACTGGTCGACTCGGCCGCCGGGCCGATAAAGGTCGCCGAAGCCGAACCCAATTCGATTGTCGGCGAGATCGCCATATTGTGCGACGTCTCGCGCACTGCGACCGTGAGGGCTTCGGGCCAGCTGGAAACGCTGCGTATACGCAAGGAGGATTTCCTGCGGCTGCTGAAGGAGTTTCCGGAAATGACGGTCGAAATCCTGCGCGTGCTGGCCGATCGGCTCAGTCATACGACAGCGGACCTGATCGATGCCCGAAGCGGGGGCCATTAGATCGTCTCTGTTTTTCTCTGAATCGCAGAAACGATCCATCCCTTTGGTTTTTACGCAATTCCGGGCGCAAAACCGCTGCGCACTCTTGGTGAAATTGCTCAAAAACCAAAGGCCTGGAGCAAGATGACCTTCCTTGATCGCCGTCGCCGTCTGGCTCCGGCGCCGGCCCACACCTTCCAAAGGCGGGATTGCATGTCGCGCCGGACCGAGTCAGTTTGAAAGCATGATCGCGAGACGGCCGCCCCGGCGGAGGTAGTATGGAAGACCTCGTCTTTCAGGTGAGGTTCTGGGGCGTGCGCGGCAGCATAGCTGTTTCCGGGCCGCAGACTGCGCGCTATGGCGGCAATACCGCCTGCGTCGAAATGAGATGCGGCAGACATGTGCTCCTGTTCGATGCCGGTTCCGGCATTCGCCCGGCGGGCAGGGCGCTGAAGGGCAATGTCCGCGACATCGACCTGTTCTTCACCCATTGCCATTACGACCACATCATCGGTTTCCCGCTATTTGCCCTGCTCTATGATCCGCATGTCCGGCTGTCGGTCTGGTCGGGGCATCTGGCGGGGCAGATGACGACCCTGCAGATGATCGAGAAATTCATGCGCCCGCCGTGGTTTCCGGCAAGGCTCGATGTCTGCAAGGCAAACCTCAGCTGCCGGGATTTCGTCTCCGGCGACGTGCTGCGCCCGCGCAGCGGAGTGACCATTCGAACCGCCAGCCTGCTCCATCCGGGCGGGTGCATCGGATATCGCGTCGAATGGGGCGGCCGCGCGGTGGCGCTCGTCACCGACACCGAACATATCCCCGGCGAGCTCGATCCGGCCATAGTCGGGCTGATCGGGGATGCCGATCTGGTGATCTATGATTGCAACTATACCGAAGAGGAGATGCCGCTGCGCCGGGGCTTCGGCCATTCGACCTGGCAGCAGGGTGTGAAACTGTGCGAAGCCGCCGGCGCAAGGGGGCTTGCGATCTTCCATCACGACCCCGGACGAACGGACACCGAGCTTGCCGAGATCGAACGGCAGGCGAAAGGCGCCTTCGCCGGCGCCTTTGCCGCCCGCGATGGCCAGATCATTGAATTCTCACGCCGCACTGCCGGCGATGATATCGCCGGCTGACCGCCAATTGCAGGCCCCGTGCCGCGCCGTCATCTCGAACAGGCGCTCCAGGAAGGCCCATGCAGCTTCGTCATGGACCAGATGGTGGGTGAGAAGGCCGACCCCGTCGCCGCCATGATCGAAGGTATGTCGGAATTGCGCGACGATGCTGTGCACCAGCAGGGAATGGTCATGGCAGCCAGCCGTGCCGTGCCAGTCCATCAGGTCGACAGTGCTGTTGAGCATGCGGATCGGTGTCGGCCCGGCCGGTCCGTAGGCGGACAGCGTCTCGAAGCCGAGCCCGCCCAGATCCGGCAGCAGCCCGGCGTCGACCCTGTTCCAGGGCGGGACCAGCATCGGCATCAGGCGCTGCCCGTGCAATTGCCGCATGTGCTCCAGGGCAGCGGCCAGTTCGGCAAGGATGACCCGGCGCGGGCGGTGAGGCCCCAGTTCCTGCTTCTTCTCGCCTGCCGGCGCGTGGTTCTCATGCGCCCAGCCGTGGACGGCCACCGATATATGCGGTTCGGTGGCCAGTCGGTCGGCAAGAGCCTCACCCGTGCGGGCGGGGATCACCGCAAGCACCGCCGGTATGGAAAATGTCCCGGTAAGTCGGAGCAACCGGTCAAGCTGCGCGGTCGGCTCGACCGCATCGTCGTCTCTCAGCCAGAAACTTGCGATGCGGCCGGCATGGTTCCAGCGAGCGAGTTCCTCGGCAAGAGGTTGCCAGATGCGCTCATGAGTCATCAGGCCGTCACCCTTGGCAAAATCGCCGCAAGGCGCGCGGCGGCAGCCTCCAGCGAGCGTTTCTCCATGACGAAGCGGCGTGCCGCACCGGCCATCCGACGTCGCTCGGTCTCGTCGGTCAGGAGTCTTTCAACGGCTAATGCGAAGGCGGCGACATCGCCTTCCGGCGTCAGGATGCCGGTGCGGCCATCGCGCACCACTTCCGGGACGCCGGCGGTACGCTGCGCGACCACCGGCAGTCCGGCCGCCTGGGCCTCAAGATAGGCAAGGCCATAGGCTTCGCCGCAGCCCGGCCAGACATAAAGATCGGCATCGAACAGCGCGGCAGGCACCGCTTCCGGCTCGATCATGCCAAGCCAGTCGACGCGCGCGCCAGGCAGCCCTGCAAATTCACTCGCAACCTCAGCCCGACAGGGCCCGTCGCCGATGACCGACAGGGTCCATGGCAGATGCGGGATGCGTTCGAGCGCCTGTGCGAGCATCCGGTAGCTGTCGAGCTTGTCGCCATGGCGCATCATGGCAACGGTGACGAGGCGCGCCTCTGAAACTTCATCCTTCCGCGTCACGGCAGCATAGGGCGCCGTCTCGATGAAGGGCGGCAGCATCTCCAGTGTTGCGCGCGGCGCAATCGCGAGCAGCCCGTCATGGTCGCGCCTCGTGAAGCAGATATTCAGCGCCGCTTGCCTCACGGCTTCTGCCACCAATGCCTGCATCTCGGCCCAGACACCGATATTGCGGCGGAAGGAATAGGAGGCTTCCGCGGTGACATAGGGGATTGCGAAATCTCCGGTCAGTCGCGGGCCGATCAGATCGGGAGCCTTGTAATAGGGATGATAGCAGAACCAGAGGTCGGGCTTGCCACCGCTTGTCCAGACTTTGGACAACCGGACGATTTCCCTTTCCGCCTCGCGCATCGAAGTGGCAAGCCACCCGGCCGGCGGCTGGGCGGCATAGAGGCGCATTTCGGACGCAATCTCCACGCGGTGCCCGGCAAGCTCCAGCGCCTTCACCAGCAGGCGTGCCATTTGCCGCTCGCCTGAGGGAACGGGATGGCCCGGCGGCTTCATCGGTGCATAAAAGGCGATGTCCATCGGCAAAACTGTCTATCGAAAGTTCTGCAAGTCAATCCGACCCTGCGAGCCCGGCTTTTCTCGCGGGCCGAGTTTCGCTAAATTCACGAATTGCGGGGTGTCACATTCTTGAAGCGCACTGCATTGGAAACGTGTCATGGCCTCCATGCATGATGAGATTTCCGAAATCCTGCTGGACCAGGTTGCCGACTGGCTGACCAGATCCTCGCTTGCCGGCGACGACCTCGAAACCATGGTTCGGGGTTTCTGCGAGCGGCTTGCGGCTGCCGGTCTTCCGCTGGCGCGCGTGCATCTCAGCTTTTCCATGCTGCATCCGCTCTACGACGCCCTTGGCTTCACCTGGGAGCGCGGGCACGGCATCGAGATCGAGGGTCTGCGCAACAAGGCCCTCTTTCCGTCCGAACGCTTCCTGCGCAGCCCATATTACCACCTGCTCAATCACAAGCTCGAACATTTGCGGCGTCGCATCGACCCCGCCATACCCTCGGAGTTTCCGATTTTCGACGATCTCAAGCTGATGGGGATCACGGACTATATGGCCTTCATCCATCCTTTCGGGGGAGGAACCAGCCAGGGCATGATCGGGTCATGGTCGACCGACCGCGCCACCGGCTTCAGCGAGAGCATGATTTCGGCCCTGCTGCGCATCCAGAACCATCTCGCCGTCGCCACCAAGATGGCCGTGCTCCACAAGCTCGCCGACAACATGCTGACGACCTATCTGGGCTCCGACGCCGGCAAGCGCGTGCTGAACGGCCAGATCAAGCGTGGGGAGGGCGACACCATCAGGGCGGCCCTGGTGATGGGCGACATGCGGGATTCCACGAGGCTTGCCGAAACGGCCGGCCGCGAGGGCTATATCGAAATGCTGAATCAGTTTTTCGATGCGGTCGCCGCCCCCTTCAACCGATCGGGCGGCCAGATATTGAGCTTTCTCGGCGATGGTTTCCTTGCGGTCTATCCGTGCGAACGGCACCGTGTGCCTTCGGCGATAGCCTGCCAGGCCGCACTTTCGGCGGCACTGAAGGCCAATGCCAGGGTCGCGCGACTTAATGCCAGAAGAGAGCGGCAGGGCGCAAACGCCGTCGGGTTCGGCATCGGGCTGCACGTCGGAAATGTCATGTTCGGCAATGTCGGGCTTTCCGATCGCCTGACCTTCTCGGCCTTCGGTTCGGCGGTCAATGAAGTGCAGCGACTCCAGCTCCTGACCAAGAAATATCCCTATCAGCTGATCGCCAGCAAGGAGTTCGCCGGCTATTGCGGCGGCGACGGTTGGTTGACGCTCGGCACGGAAAGGCTGGCGGGTGTCCGGCAGAAATTGACCGTGCTTGCCCCGGATCTGAGCGATGCCGCCGTGGTCGATGACGATGCCGGGTTGAGCGAAGCCCATGAGCGGATGTCGGATGCCGAGCAGGTCATGATCCTTCATCGCGACAAGAGCAGGCCACATTTGCCGTCGTCCGGCAAGCAGGAAGTTCTGTGAAGGCCTCGGCGCTCCGGGCCGCTGCCGCAGCCATGCTGTGTGGTGGTGCGGCAATGGCGCAACCGGCTAGCGGGATGCTGGTGGATGGCTTCGACGGACAGGATTTTTCCGAAGCCGGCGGGCTCTATTATCGCGATAATTTCGAGCAAGGCGCCGGCCGCGTCGAATTCCAGAGCAAGGTGACGCGCACCGGCAGCGGGGCGCTCAGGCTTTCAGTCCGCCCCCTCTGCCCGCCTGCGGGCGACGGCTGCAGCGAGCGAGCCGAAATCTGGGAGAAGACCGCGCTGCGCGTCCCCTATACGGAAGGCGTGTGGTACGGGTTTTCGGTCAAGTTTGCCGATCCGATACCGCGCGACGACCATCGCTATCTGATCGCGCAGTGGAAGCGCGAGATCGAGCCGGGTGCCGATGGCGATTTCAGCCCGTTCCTCGCCCTGCGGCTCGACAAGGGCAAGCTGTTTGCCACCGTGGAAACCAATCTTCTGCCCATAGTGGAAGAAGCGCCCGTCGGCGGCGCGTGCAGTGCTGGAGAGGCACCGGTATGGCTGCGACCGGATACGAACCAGATGCGCGCGCTCGTCGCCGCCGACGCCACATGGGCGCCAGCAGACGGCTCTCTCTTCGACACATGCACTGCCGCGATCACCGTCAAGCATCACGGCAATGCGCTGCCGGCGCCGGGATCGGGCTGGATCGACTTTGCGATTTTCACCAAACCCGGCCCGGATGGTTCCGGCCATATCGAGCTGTTTGCCAATGGCAAGCCGATCGTGACCGTCACCGGCCGCATCGGCCATGCCGACAAGGGACTGGGCAAGAACCAGTATTTCAAATTCGGTCCCTATCGGGCGGCTCATCCGGGCGAATGGACGCTCTTTTACGACGATTTCAGGCGGTCCCCCCACTGTATGGATGTCCTGGATGCTGAACTTTGTGATGTCTTGAAATGAAAACGGCGAATCCAGACTACGCCTAGGCACTCCATCGGCGGCGCGGTAGTCTGCATCCGTACCGGAAGGTGCGCAGGGGCGTGAGGCAATGATTGCAAGCGCTGATCTCTTACGGATAGAGGATCTTGCCATCTCGTTTGCGATCATGGGTGGTGCGATCCATGCCGTGAAGCGGGCAAATCTGCGTATCCTGCCAGGCAAGGTGACTGCGCTGGTCGGCGAATCCGGCTCCGGAAAATCGGTCATCGGCCAGGCGATCATGGGGATATTGCCCCGCAGCGCGCAGGCAAGCGGGAGGATTCTCTTTTCGGATCCGGCTGGTTCGGGCGAGGCCGCCGATATCCTGCAGATGCCGCGTGACGGGCGCGAAATCAGGGCTATCCGGGGCAGGCGCATCGGCAAGATTTTCCAGGAGCCGATGACGTCGCTGTCGCCATTGCACACGATCGGCAACCAGGTCGGCGAAGTCCTGAAAATCCACACGACGCTGTCGGCTGGCGAATGCAGGGAACGCACCGAAAGCATGCTTGGGCTGGTGGGCTTTCCCAATCCCGGGCGTGCTTATGGAATGTATCCGTTCGAGCTGTCGGGCGGCCTGCGCCAACGCGCGATGATCGCCATGGCATTGATCTGCCGCCCGGCCCTGCTGATCGCCGATGAGCCGACGACGGCGCTCGATGTGACGATCCAGGCGCAGATATTGCTGTTGCTGCGCGAGCTTCAGGCCGATCTCAACATGGCCATGCTGCTCATCACGCATGATCTGGGGGTCGTGGCCAATGTCGCCGACGAGGTGGTGGTCATCTATCACGGCGAGATCATGGAGGCAGGTCCAGTCGACGCGATCTTCCGCCGTCCCACCCATCCCTATCTCAAGGGGCTGATGGCGGCGGTCCCGCATTTCGACATGCAGCCCGGCGAGAGGCTGAAAGCCCTGCGCGAGGTGTCGGTAAACGTCGAAAACCTGCTTGGAAAGCAAAAGACGAAAGCCGGCACGGATGTCCTGCTGTCGGTCAGGAACCTGACCAAGTCCTTCTCGATCCGCAACTCCGGCTGGTCCTTGGACAAGGTGACGGCTGTTCGGGCGGTGGATGGGGTGAGCTTCGATATCAGGCGGGGCGAATGCCTGGGGCTGGTCGGTGAAAGCGGGTCCGGCAAAACCACCGTCAGCAAGCTGCTCATGCGGGCGGTAACCCCCGACGCGGGATCGATCACCTTCAACGACAGCGACGGCCCGATCGACGTCCTGTCGGCGAAGGGCGACGCCCTGCGCAGGCTGCGATCAAAAATCCAGATGGTGTTCCAGGATCCGGTGTCCTCGCTGTCGCCGCGCATGACGGTCCAGAACATATTGAGCGAGCCGCTTGAAATCCATGGGCGGGGCGATGCCCAAAGCAGGCTTGCTTCGGTCAGGGCGCTGATGCGCGCCATCGGGCTCGACCAGCATTTCGTCAATCGCTATCCGCACAGCTTTTCGGGGGGCCAGCGTCAGCGCATCGGCATTGCCCGGGCCCTGGCGCTGGGTCCCGACCTGCTGATCTGCGACGAGCCGGTATCGGCGCTCGACGTATCGGTCCAGGCGCAGATACTCAACCTGCTCAAGGACCTGCAGAAGGAACTGGGGCTCACCTATCTGTTCATCTCCCACAATCTCGCCGTGGTCGACTACATGGCCGACCGCATCGCGGTGATGTGCGGCGGACGCATCGTGGAACTGGCGCCGCGCGAGGCGCTGATGCGAAATCCCGTCCATCCCTATACAAGCGCCTTGCTGGCGGCGATCCCGTTTCCCGATCTCGACCGGCCGCTGGACCTGGGCATGCTGCGAAAAAACGGTGCCTCCGACATGGCGGCATGGCCCCCTCAATTTCGTGATGATGGCCAAGAGGGCATTCTTGCCCATACCGATCTCGGCGATGGCCATTTCGTGCTGGCCCGGCGCAACGCCGATGCAAAGGAGCTGCTTTTGTGCTGACCCGGCGTACAGCCCTTTGCGTCTTTGCCGGGGCAATCGTTGCTGGCAGGCCGGTTGCCGCCGGGCCCGGGCCCGCGCCTCCTGTGCCCGATACCGGCTTGCCGGACCTCGCCGACAGGCTTCCCGTGAACCCCAGGGTCGTCAATATCTCTTCCATGGGCCGGCTGCCGGGCCATGCCGGCGGGACGGTGCGGATGCTGATCGGCAGCCAGAAAGACATCCGCTTCATGACGATCTACGGCTATGCACGCCTGGTCGGCTATGACGACAGCCTGAACATGCATGCCGATATCCTCGAGAGCTTCGAAGATGTCGACAGCCGCATCTTCACCTTCCGGCTCCGCGAAGGACACAAATGGTCGGATGGCAGCCTGCTGACGGCGGAAGACTTCCGCTACTGCTGGGAAGATGTATGGCTGAACAAGCAGTTGAAGTCCGAGGGGCTGCCGCGCGCCTTCCTCGTCGGCGGAAGGATGCCGGCCTTCGAAATTGTCGACCCGCTGACCGTCCGCTATTCCTGGGATGCGCCCAATCCCGATTTCCTGCCGAGCCTGGCGGCCCCGCAGCCCTTGAGCCTGATGCTGCCGGCCGCCTATCTCAAGCAGTTCCACGAAAAATATCAGGATCCCGACAAGCTCCAGGAACTGGTCAAGAAGTATCGGGCCAGGAAATGGACTGCGCTGCATCTGCTCATGTCGCGCCAGTATCGGCCGGAAAACCCTGAGCTGCCGTCGCTCGATCCATGGATCAACCGCACCTCGCCACCGGCCGAGCGCTTCGTCTTCGAGCGCAATCCGTACTTCCACCGCGTCGACGAGCGCGGCCAGCAATTGCCCTATATCGACCGCTTCATCCTCAATGTCAGTTCCTCGGCGATCATCCCCGCCAAGGCAGGGGCGGGAGAAAGCGATCTCCAGATGAACGGGATCGATTTCGCCGACTATTCTTTCCTGAAGGACAGCGAGAAGCGATATCCGATCCAGGTCCATCTATGGAAACGTACCCAAGGTTCGCGGCTTGCGCTGCTTCCCAACCTCAACGTGGCCGACCAGGGCTGGCGGGCGGTACTTCGCGATGCGCGCGTGCGCAGGGCGCTTTCGCTGGCCATCGACCGGCGCGAGATAAACATGGCCGTCTTTTACGGCCTGGCCACGGAAAGCGCCGACACGGTACTGCCCGAAAGTCCGCTCTACCGCAGGGAATTTGCCGAGGCCTGGGCCGCCCACGATCCTGACAGGGCCAATGCCCTGCTCGATGAGGCGGGCCTCGACGCACGCGACGAGGACGGGTTCAGGATGCTGCCGGATGGGCGCACGGCCCGGATCACCGTCGAAACGGCGGGAGAAAGCAGCCTCGATACCGATGTGCTCGAGCTTGTGACCGATCACTGGCGCGCGATCGGCATCCCGCTGTTCATCCGTACCTCGCAGCGCGATGTCTTCCAGAGCAGGGCCCTGGGCGGCCAGATCATGATGTCCCTGTGGTCGGGCATCGACAATGGCGTGCCGACGGCGGAGATGAGCCCGCACCAGATTGCGCCGACGGTGGAGGACCAGCTTCAGTGGCCGCTATGGGGATCCCACTATGCATCGGATGGCGGGGTCGGCGAGCCGCCCGACCTGCCCGAAGCGGTGCGGCTCGTATCCCTGCTGACAAGCTGGCGCGGGGCAGGCGAGCACGAAGAGCGCGCGCGCATCTGGAACACCATGCTCGCCCTCTACACCGATCAGGTGTTTTCCATCGGCATCGTCAACGCGACGCTGCAGCCGGTGCTGGCTTCCACCCGTTTGCGAAACCTGCCGTCAACCGGCCTCTATGGCTTCGACCCGACCTCCTATCTGGGCGTCTACATGCCCGATACGTTCTGGCTGGAGGAGGGCTGACGATGCTGCGCTATGTAGGCTGGCGCATCGCCGCGATGGTTCCCACGCTGCTGATCATCTCCGTGCTGGTCTTCGCGATCATCGAACTGCCGCCGGGCGATTATTTCGAAAGCTATGCCGCCGAATTGCGGGCGCAGGGCGAAGGCGTGGATATGGGCCAGCTCGAAGCGCTGCGGGCGGAGTATGGTTTCGATAAGCCGTTGGTCGTGCGCTATTTCTACTGGGTGGCCGGCATGTTGCAGGGCGACTTCGGCTATTCCTTCGAATATCAGGTGCCGGTCAGCGACGTCATCGGCAACAGGATATGGCTGACCGTACTGGTCTCCTTCGTCACCATCGTCTTCACCTGGGTCATCGCGTTTCCAATCGGGATGTATTCGGCCACGCATCAATATAGCTGGGGCGACTATGGCCTGACCTTTCTCGGTCTTGTCGGAATTGCCATCCCGAATTTCATGCTGGCGCTGATCCTGATGTATTTCGCCAATATCTGGTTCGGCACCACGATCGGCCATCTCATGGACCAGAGATATCTCGGCGAACCCATGAGCTGGGACAAGGCGAAGTCGATCCTCGAGCATCTGTGGATCCCCGTCATCATCATCGGCACGGCAGGCACCGCCGGCATGATCCGCCGCCTGCGCGCCAACCTCCTGGATGAACTCCAGAAGCAATATGTCATGACCGCCCGCGCCAAGGGGCTGCATCCGTTCCGCACGCTCGTCAAATATCCGCTGCGCATGTCCCTCAATTTCTTCGTGTCTGACATCGGCTCCATTCTTCCGGCCATCATTTCCGGCGCCGAGATCACGGCCATCGTCCTGTCGCTGGAGACGACCGGGCCGATGCTCATCAAGGCGCTGCGCAGCCAGGATATGTATCTGGCCGGTGCGTTCCTGATGTTCCTGGCCTTCCTGACGGTGATCGGCGTGCTGATCTCCGATCTGGCGCTTGCCGTCCTCGATCCGCGGATCCGGCTTCAGGGCGGCAGCACCAAATGACGCCGCTTCCCCCACCAGGCGCGCCGCTGGAGCATTATGTCTCCACGGCGCCGTTCGATCCGATGTCGGTGGAGGCGGCGAGCGCCGATCTGAAGCGCGTCTACCAGGCCTCGCAGTTACGGCTGATGTGGTGGAAATTCAGGCAGCACCGGCTGGCCCTGGCCTCGGCCGTCCTGCTTGCCGCATTCTACCTGATGATCCTGGTCTGCGAATTCCTGGCGCCCTACAATCTCCACACCCGCAACATGGATTTCATCTACGCGCCGCCGCAGCGTGTCCACCTGTTTCACGACGGGCAATTCGTCGGACCGTTCGTCTATGGACGGACCATGACCCTCGATATGCAAACCCTCAAACGCGAATATGCCGCCGACAGGACCGATATCCAGAAGCTCCGTTTCTTCTGCCGGGGGGATGCCTATAAATTCTGGGACGTCATCGCCACCGATATCCATCTGGTCTGTCCGGCCAAGGGAGGCCAGATGTTTCTTCTGGGCACCGACAGGCTTGGCCGGGACGTGCTGTCGCGCATCATCTATGGTGCGCGGATCTCGCTCACGATAGGGCTCGTCGGCATCAGTTTCAGCTTCCTGCTGGGCATCGTCATCGGCGGCCTGGCCGGATATCACGGCGGCATATTCGACCTCATCGTTCAAAGGATAATCGAGGTCCTCCAGTCGCTTCCGAGCATTCCGCTGTGGATGGCGCTGGCGGCGATCATGCCCGTCACCTGGAGCCCGCTGGTGATCTATTTCGGGATCACCATCATCCTCGGGCTGCTCGACTGGACCGGCCTGGCGCGGGCGGTGCGTTCAAAACTGCTGGCGCTGAGAGAGGAAGACTATGTGATGGCAGCGCAGCTGATGGGCGCCAGCAGCAGCCGCATCATCGGGCGTCATCTCATCCCCGGTTTCATGTCTCATCTCATCGCCACGGCGACGATCTCGATTCCCGGAATGATCCTCGGCGAAACGGCGCTGAGCTTTCTCGGACTGGGCCTGCGGCCGCCGATCACCAGCTGGGGCATCCTGCTGACCGAGGCGCGCAGCGTCAGCGTGATTGCATTCTACCCCTGGCTGCTGTTCCCGATGGTTCCCGTCATCCTCGTCATCCTGGCGTTCAACTTCCTCGGCGACGGATTGCGCGATGCCGCGGACCCCTACAGATAGATCTTAGAGCGAGACGGTTTTTCCTTGAATCGCCGTCTCGCTCTAAGTCTTTGTTATTGAAACATGATCTTGTCCGAAAAGTCTGCAACTTTTCGGGATCATGCTCTAAGCGACTTCGCGACCCGGCGTTGCTGTCGACGCCCCGATCGGGTGAACCGGTTCGCCGCGTCCGATCGCGTAATCGAGCAGGCCATGCCGGCGCACCTGCGCGGGGTCGTACAGATTGCGGCCGTCGACGATGACCGGGTTGCGAAGATTTGCCTTGAGCCAGCCGAAATCCGCGATCCTGAACTGCTTCCACTCGGTGCAAACCGCCAGCGCATCGGCACCTTTCGCCGCCTCCTGGGGGCTGGTGGTGAATGTCAGCAGTGGGTGGTCGCCATAGTGCCTGTGGGCCTCGCCCATCGCCTCGGGATCGAATGCCGTGACGCTGGCGCCTGCGTCCCACAGCGCCTCCATCAGAACGCGGCTCGGCGCCTCGCGCATGTCGTCGGTGTTCGGCTTGAAGGCAAGTCCCCACAGGGCGATCCTCCGGCCGCGCAAATCGCCGTCGAAAGCCTGTTCCAGCTTGTGGAAGAGCGTATTCTTCTGCGCATTGTTGACGCGCTCGACCGTTTCCAGAAGCTCCGCGGTAAATCCTGCCTGCCTTGCCGCATGGGCCAGCGCCCGCATGTCCTTGGGCAGGCATGAGCCGCCATAGCCGCAGCCCGGATAGATGAACTGATAGCCGATGCGCGGATCGGACCCGATGCCCTTGCGCACGTCCTCGATATCCGCGCCCAGCCTCTCGGCTATATTGGCCAACTCGTTCATGAAGCTGATCTTGGTGGCCAGCATGGCGTTTGCCGCGTATTTCGTCAGCTCCGCCGAGCGGACATCCATGCTGATCAGCTTGTCGTGGTTGCGATTATAGGGCGCGTAGCAGTCCTGCAATATCCGCCGCACGAGGTCGGAGTCGGTTCCGATGATGATCCGGGCCGGCTTGGTGAAATCCTCGATCGCGCTGCCTTCCTTCAGGAATTCGGGGTTCGAACAGACGTCGAACCTGTGGTCGGCGCCCCTTGCGCGCATTGCCTGCCGGATCGTTTCCTGCACGATATTTGCGGTGCCGACCGGCACGGTCGATTTGTCGACGACGATCTTGTAGCAATCCATATGGTCGCCGATGGTCCTGGCGACGCTGAGGATATTGGTCAGATCGGCCGAGCCGTCCTCGCGCGGCGGAGTTCCGACCGCGATGAAAATCAGATCGGCAAAACGCACTCCGATCGGCGCGTTGGTGGAAAAGCGCAGTCGTCCGGCCGCGGCATTGCCGGCGACGAGTTCTTGCAACCCCGGCTCGAAGATCGGGACCTTGCCCCGCCTCAGCGTTTCTATTCGTTCCTCGTCGACATCGATGCAGAAGATATCATGGCCGACATCGGCCAGGCAGGCTGCGGTGACCAGACCGACATAGCCCGTCCCGAAGACGGTGGCTTTCATCTGTATCCCCTTCGAAAAATGCTGTTCGCAGGTCTTTCAAATGCGGGAATGTTCGTGCCGGAGCTAGGGTCGGGACCTGTTAATCTGGTCGAAATGGTGTGAGGCCAACTGGCCGGATACGAGGAGC
>ENA-UOUJ01000871-UOUJ01000871.1-activated-sludge-metagenome-genome-assembly--contig:-NODE-871-length-17607-cov-5.125684_pt1 | contig 17607 bp, 17 predicted proteins | sample MGYA00249839_ERZ747224 | MGnify/ENA primary metagenome ERZ747224 (study PRJEB28782, sample SAMN03220277) | activated sludge metagenome | biome: wastewater; feature: sewage sludge; material...
CGATCGACGGCTATCAGATCTCGCTCAACGCCAACCGGTGCCTGGAGTGCCATCGCCGCCAATACACAGACCACGTTCGGGCGCCGATGATCAGCATCACTCACTTCCAGGATAGGGACGGCCAGATGCTCGCGGACGTCGCGCCGCGTCGCCATAACTGCACCGCGTGCCACGTCCAGCAGACAGACGCCAAACCGCTTGTCGAAAACGACTTCCGCGACATGCTCAACCTTCTGCCGGTCGGGGAGAAATAAGCGATGCAGAGGATTAAGGCGCTTCTGCTTCGGTTCTGGGGGATTGCCAGCAGACCGAGCGCCTACCTCAGCGTAGGCTTCTTGACGCTCGGCGGGTTTCTCGGCGGTGTGATGTTCTGGGGCGCCTTCAACACGGCGCTCGAGGCCACCAATACCGAGACGTTTTGCATCACGTGCCACGAAATGAAGGCGAACGTCTTCGAGGAGATGACACGGACCGTGCACTACACGAACCGCTCCGGCGTGCGCGCGACGTGTCCGGACTGCCACGTGCCTCACGAGTGGACCAACAAGCTCGCTCGCAAGATCCAGGCGTCTAAGGAGGTCTGGGGGCACATTTTCGGCACCATCGACACGCGGCGGAAATTTCTGGACGAGCGGTTGCGGCTCGCCAAGCACGAGTGGGCGCGCCTCAAGGCTAACGACTCTCTGGAATGCCGCAACTGCCATTCCGAGGTGGCCATGGATTTCACGCGCCAGACACAGCGCGCGGCCCAAATTCATACCCGCTATCTGATCGAGAAGGACGGCTACACCTGCATCGATTGCCACAAGGGTATCGCGCACGAGCTGCCCGACATGAGAGGTATCGATCCCGGCTGGCTACCGCCCGCGGAAGTGCGTGACGAATTGGGCATTCCGTCGTCCGCCCACTACGACCCTGAAGCCGATGCGCTGCGCCGCTATGCACAGGAAGAAACCCAAGAGAACTAGTTCTCGCGAGAGGTAAGCGGGGAGGGAGCGGTGCCGATGCCGGGCATCGCCCCGTTATGCGTGGACGCCGCCCTTCGGAAAACGCCGATTGACCGGACTTGAAGTCGCGGCATACAACCCAAGTCGCGCCGATCCTTCACTAAGTCGAAAAATCGAAGGTGTGCGCCGACACAAAGTGCCACGGGCCAGATCGAAGGGAGCCGCTCGCGCCGTGATCTGTCGCCATTGCCGCTCCCGGCTGACGAATGTGTTCCTCGATCTCGGCCGCGCACCGCCTTCGAACGCCTATCTGAGCGAGGCTGCCCTATCCGAGCCGGAGACCGCCTATCCGTTGCGCGTCTTTGTCTGCAATGATTGCCGATTGGTGCAGACTGAGGACTACGCGGATGCGGGCGAGCTTTTCAGTCCGCACTACGCTTATTTCTCATCGACCACGAAAAGCTGGCTCGATCACGCCGCGCGCTTCGCCGGCATGATCTCCGAGAGGCTTGCCTTGTCGAACGAGAGCTTCGTGATCGAGGTCGCCTCGAACGACGGCTATCTGCTGCGCAATTTCCTGACCGCCGGAATTCCCTGTCTCGGCATCGAGCCGACGGACAGCACAGCGGCAGCCGCCGAAGCCCTCGGAATACCTGTGCTGCGAAAATTTTTCGGCGAGGCGCTGGGCCGGGCGCTGGCGGAGGGCGGACGACACGCGGATCTCGTTTGCGGCAACAATGTCTTTGCCCACGTGCCGGACATCAACGATTTTACGCGTGGGCTTGCGGCGGTGCTCAAGCCGGATGGTGTCGTTACGCTCGAATTTCCGCATCTCTTGCGCCTGATCGATGAGTGCCAGTTCGACACCGTCTATCACGAGCATTTCTCTTATCTGTCTCTCGCCGTGGTCGAGCGGATTTTCACGGGCGCAGGGCTGAGGCTGTTCGATGTCGAAGAGTTGCCGACCCACGGCGGCAGTCTTCGAGTCTACGGATGCCTCACGGCGGCGCGGCATCCGACTGCGCCCGCTGTGGCGGAGGTGCTGGCGATGGAGCGGCGTCAAGGCCTCGACACCGACGCGCCGTACGCCGCCTTCCAGAGCCGTGCGGATGAGGTGCGGGACGGTTTATTGTCGTTTCTCCACGAAGCGAAGCGCACGGGCGAAATCGTTGCGGGCTATGGTGCCGCGGCGAAAGGCAACACGCTTCTGAACTACGCTGGGGTGACGCAGGACCTGTTGCCGTTCGTCTGCGATGCAGCGCCGTCGAAGCAGGGGCTTTTTATGCCCGGCAGTCACATTCCCATTCTGCCTCCATCGGTGCTTTTCGAGCGCCGTCCGGATTTCGTGCTCATTCTGCCGTGGAACATCGCGGCCGAGGCGAGAAGCCAGCTCGAGCCGCTCGCGAAGACGGGCACCCGCTTTGTCACGGCCGTGCCTTCGCTGAGGATCTTCTAACCGCGCGACGCCCCGCGTAACGGCAATTCTTGCCGTACCAAAGGAGGCTCGACTCAGCCAGGATCACCGCCGGAACATGGCCTAGCGGGATGCCGCATCGGGGAGCGCGGCCAGGTCGTTCGGGGGCTCGGATGGACGCAATCAAACTCAGTATCTGTATACCGACCTACAATAGAGCGCCGTTCCTGCGGAAGCTGCTCACGCACCTCAAAAGCGATGCCCGCTTCGATTTCCGGTTCGAGATTGTCGTCTCGGACAACGCGTCTACGGACAACACAGAGGAGGTCGCGCAGGAGTTCATCGCACAGGGGTTGCCGCTTCGCTATTTTCGCCGTCCCGAGAACGGTGGCGGCTGGCCCAATATGACGTGCGCGTTCCTGCGCTCGGAGGGCGAATTCGCGATTTATGTTGCCGACGACGACCTTCCGATCTGTGACGGCATTGCAGCCGCCATAGCGTATCTCGACCGGAACCCCGATGTGGTGGCCTGCTACGCACCGTGGCTGCTGCACGACGAGATCGACAAAAAAGATACCGGACAATTCTACCGCGTGAAGCAGGATACCAAGTTCGCAAATCGGAGTTTTCCGGAACTCTTTCAGTTCATTTTCGAAGGCCACGTCTTCCCCGAAATTGGGATCTACAGAACGTCGGAGCTGCGATCGGCCTACGTACCGCGCGAGTTCTGTTTCTGGGCTTTCGCTTATCTCGCTCACTTCCTCGACAAGGGCGCGGTAGCGTTTCTAGAGCGGCCGTTCTATCGCTCCGTCACGCGCTCCAGCGTTCGGCGCGACCGGCAGCAGGCCGGTCACGAGGAGGTCATGACGGCTTGGGATCGCTATCGCGGGGGGCTTGAATATTTTCTCTATGTCGGCACCAAGAGGGGGCGCATCGGAACGGCGGCGGAGCAACGTCAGCGTGTCGACGAAATGTGCAAGATCTTCACGCTGAACAGAATGGCCGTGGCGCTACGCTTTTGGGTCGCCCGCAAGGACTACATCAAAGCCTACGAGCTTTATGTCCGCCTCGTGTTCGGCGGCCTCTCGCATCACGACGAAGTAAAGAAGGTCAGAGATATGCTTCCCCTGATGGCCGGGGTGCAGACATTCGCGCGGCAGGTCAACGCAACCACGGGCATCAATCGGCTCATCCTGAGTAACGTCGCCGACGTCGCTTCGCTTTCCGGTCTGCTCTACGAAGTCGGATTGGACCGGTCCGTGGAGGTAACTGGCGAACTCGCCGATGACGCGTCCGTCCGCCGGGAGCAGACGATGGTGTTCACGACCACCGCCGCCGAACGCGACAAGTTTATCGCGCGTGGCTATGCTCCCAACCTCGTGTTCTACGAGAACGACCTCACCACGCATCTTATCGTATGAGCGGTCGGTGGTTTTGTTCGATGTCTGCTACTGGCCCACTCAGATTAGAGTCGCCGGAGAAAGCCATCAGGGGCAGCCGTTATAGTTAGCTTGTGTTCGATGGATCTGTCGTATTCAAACTCAAGCGGTGCGCCGTCCGCGCCCATTCGCGCTTCTCCAGCAAGACGACGCATGTATTCCCACACCGCCGTTTTGGGATTGTCGCCTGGACCCCAAGGCCGATCGGCGCACATATCGTCCGGTAGATCCTCGACACCCGTATCCCACACGATGCAATAGCACTGCTTGGACACGAGAGGAGCATAGAACTCAAGCTCGGCCAGGACATGATCGTGAGTGTGGTTTGAATCGAGCATGACCATGATGCGCTCGTGCCCATCGGCAAGAGCCACAACCTGATCGAAGGTTGCTCGCGATGTCGAAGAGCCTTCCACGGTCGCAATCTTGTGAGAGAGCGGATGCGCATCGATAGCGCTGCGGTTATGCGCGCGGATGTCTATGTCGATTCCGATGACCTTGCGTCGGCTCTCGTTGGGATGAAGAGGAGTCCCCGCAGTGGCCGCATCGCAGTAGTCGAGCAAAGCCAGCATAGACGCGCTCGTCACCAGAGAACCGCCATGCGCAATGCCGGTTTCGATGATGAGGTCGGGACGCGACGCCCACACAAGCTCCTGGATGGCATAGACGTCCTGTGGGATTTGGATAACCGGGCGGCCGAGCCATGAGAAGTTATGTGCGTAGTCATGCCGGATTGCCTCGCGAGCCCAGATGCGAGAAAGACCGATAAAATCACGATCTTTTCCGAGCGATTCAATGCTGCGGGCGACACGCGCTCTAAATTCCTCTGCGAAATCCATACACTTCCCTCGAATCAATCGATCCAACAATAGAGTACCGTTTCCAGGAGTTGGGGCGAATGATGCCTCAAAGCGAAACGGTACTCAGGAACGAGACTACGGATAAAAGCCGTAATCTCCGGGATGTCCGATGGGTAGTGATAGACGCAGATGGCGAGCTTGGGCCGGCATCGTTTGATGGTTTGAGCAGCCCCTTCCAAGAGAGACAACTCGGCGCCCTCTACATCCGCTTTGAGGAACGTGATGTGCTCATCGCCGAGGATCGCATCCAGGCTATCCATGGTAACGTCGCCGGTCGCATCATCAATGCAGGCGATCGAAAGCGACTGAAGGTCTTGGCTTGGCGTCGCCATACTCACCCGTGCGCGCGAATCTGACAACGCAACGCGATGAAGCGAGATCGCGTCAGGCGCCAATGCCCACTCGTCGTTCAGGCGCAAAACGCGCCTCTTAAGTGCCGAGAATTGTCGCTCCCCGGGTTCGAAGGCGTAGATTTTTTTGAACGCACCTGATGTGGCCCAAATGAAGCGTTCGACGCTGTCTCCAACATACGCCCCCGCATCGACATAGGTCTCTCTCATGCGCCCGGAAAATGGGGGCAGGCAAAAATACTGATCCCGTTCTAAGACCGCTCCGAGGTGCGAGCAGGCCCCGGTCAGCATGGCGGAGAGCACAGCGCGCAGTGTGTCCGTGGATTTCCTATCGGAGAGAGCGTTGTTGTGAACGTCGAGGAAGGCGTCGAAATGCGTTGCGACGAAATAAGCATCGAGCGAGCAGCTTCTAAGTTCATGTGAACTTAATGTGTTAGCGATCTCTCGCACCGCATGGCGTGCTGTGATCAACACGAGATCGGGCTCGAGCTTTACCAAGCTCTCAGGGGCGATCACGTTGAGCCCGCAATAGATCGCGCCAACCCTGTCGGGGCTTCCGTCAGCAATTGCGATCGGTTCTACGCCGTTACGCCGTAACCAGCGTATGGTCCACGCTCCGAGAAATCCGGCACCGTAAAGTGCAATTTTGTAACCTGATCGAAGTGTGGCTATCGGCAGCGCGTTGGTCACGCCGCCGCATTCGCGAGTTATATCCTCGATAGAAGGGATCATCGGAGACGTTCCAAGGGTATAGCATAGATGACCGCGCCCGTTCCGCACCAGCTGTGCAGCCTCATTAGAAATCGGTATCGGGCCAGGTTGCGCATAAGAAAAGTAGGCGTACGGAAGATGCCGTCGTCGTTGTGATAGGTCGTGAGCACGATGATCGGGCGATGGGTTCGAATGGTAGCCAGGGCACCCTTCAGCGCGTTCAACTCTCCACCTTCGAGATGCAGCTTTATCGTCGTCGGCGAGAGGCCTAGCCCGTCGATAGTTCGTGTCGTTACGATACGCGATCCACTATCGGCCAGTTGCGATGCGTATCCCAGCTCATCATGAAAAGGTCTATCGCGCTCTGTGGAATCGAGCGCATCGGGAAGAAGTGTAATGCGCGCCGCAACTGCAGGATCCAGCGTGCGACACATCTCACGAAAAGTCGCGCGGTTGTCTGCATCTGGCTCGATAGCAACAATGCTTGAAAAGCGGTTTTCCAACCGTTCCGAGAAGGCTTTCGTGACATATCCATGATGCGCACCAGCGTCGATGAAAACTTCTTCGGTGCCAAGAGCGGTCGCGATATCCGGAATAAAAAAGCGATCATGAAGCGTAATCGGTGCCCCTTCGAAGGCCCATTCTTCGCGAAGGAGGCGCCAAGCTAGGAATTGAAGGTGATGCGCGCGTGAGATGTCGTCCGCCCAACCGGCGAGCACGTCTCCTGTTCGCGCGCGGGATTCGGGGGTGAAGGGCAACGCGAACCAACCGTTGGAGAGTGGGTGTTGGTCCCTGGCAGTGAAACCTCGTTGGCCGTTCGCATTTTTAGAATCGCTCAGGTCTTGCAGGAGTCGCAGTGACCTGTCCACGTCAGGAGGCGCAGGCAGCCAACGCGAAGCATAGCGGAAGCCAACGTCCATCTTGTCCATCGTATCTTCGGGCGAAAGATCGTCCTGGATCACCCCGCTTCAATCCTGTCTACGTGACTCTGTGCTAAATTGATTTCCCGAATCGGGACCAGCATCGACTGTCCCTATTGCGTATCGAATTTAGCAGACGCTGGCTTTTTCGGAGCTTATCATACGCTTCCATCAATGGCCGTGGCGGAGCGAAGATTTGGTCAGTCCGGAGCAATCATAAGGCGCTCAAATGCCTTGTTGCAATTCTGCGTGGCGCCAGCTGGACTGCCGTCGTCCGGCCGTGTGCAACGAGGTTAGCGACGGCCAACGTATTAGAACTTGAACGCCATCAAACAGTGAGCATCGGAATGAAGGCCCAGATCAGGCCGCGGATCAACCTCGATGATCGCACCGCTGAATGAAGGGTACACCTCGCGCGTTTGGCCTCACAGCATTGCATCTGTGGTTCTTGGCTCGCCTGTTCTTGTAAGGCGATGAGGCGGTGGTTTGAACGGCTTGAGATCATCGGAGACCACACATGAAGACTGGGATCGCTGTTGTCGGCTTTCTGATCGTTATGGCCGGTGCGGCGAGTGCGGGCGATCATCCCTTTGCCGGTATGTGGAGCGAGGCGGGCTTGGATGAGATCCAGGCGGATCCCGCGTTCTTCGGAAAAAACGCCTGCTACAACAAATTCTCCGAACAACTCCCGGACGGTAAGTTTCGTTTTTATCTGGTCGACCATGCCAAATGGCTCGACGAGGGGAAGATCGAATACGTGCTGGCTCAGGAGGGAACTTGCACCGTCGATGATACGGGAAAGAACGAGACGTGCGTGGGGCAGGTCATCGGCGAGCGGCAGAACGAATGGTTCATCGCGTATCAGGGCCGCGAGGACATCGGTTTGCGCGCCACCTATTATGAGAACGTGTTCTACTTCCAGAAGCGCTTCAACGGCGTTCCGATCGTGCGCCGGGAGTGCCCGTTCGATATGGAGGCGATAAAACCCTTCATCACCGGGAAAACGGTATCCGATTGCACGACGCGGTGCAGGGCCTTCGGAAGAAGCGAGGCTGCGGAGCTTGATAAAATGGTCGATGCGCTGAAGGCGAAGAAATAGAACTGCATCGCGCGCAATGGCGCTCAACCGGAAACGATCGCACTCACACTTAGCGAACGACAAACCTGAAGGACTGCGTAAACGTCATCGGGTCTCCGCTCACGTCGGGCGGAATCGGCGGAAATGGTGACGCGCGCTCCAGTGCGGCAATGGCCGCGCGATCGAGCACATCAACGCCCGACGACGAAATCACATCTTTCGACAGAAGCGCGCCATCGGTTCCGATCTTGAATTTCACGACCACCGTTCCGGTTCTGCGTGAGCGCGGATTAACTTTGGATCGCTGAACCTGCTCGTTGATCTTGCCGAGATAGCGCCCGACGATCGTTGCGTCTCCACCCTTCTTCTCCTCGCCGGAGCTGTGCTCGGTGACGATGACCACCTGATCGGGCTGCGCCACGACCTCGACGACATCGGGCTGATGCTCGTCCATCGGCAATACCGGTGAAGGGGGCTCGTCTGAGCGCTCGGGGGCGGGTTCCTCGATCCGATCCGGAGGTGGAGGCTGGGTGGGCTGCGCATGCTCGATGAGGGCCGCTTGTGCGATCTCTTCGGGCGGAGCCGCTTCCTCGGCAGGAGCAGCCTGCGCTGGCGTGAGGGCGTTCGGTGGCGGCGCGTCGGACCTCACTGCCGTGTTTGGCTCATTGATGGTGTCGAGCAGGGATTGGTTTGCGGCAATGAGATCGTGATCGTCGATGAGGTCGGGCAGCGCCTCGCGCGCATCGACGAGCTCTTGTTCGACCGTGCTTTGCTCTGAGCCGATCACGTCGCGAACCTGCTCGGGCGCTGTGCGAGCCGAATCCTGCGGAGGCGGCTCCTGCGGATCGATTGGGAAGACGTCTCGGATCGCCCCCTTGCTGACGTCGTCCACCATGTGTTCCGGCTGACGGAGCGCAGCAATCGCGGGCGGCGGTGGAACGTGCTGCTCGATAGGGATTGCCGCCTGCGTTTCGATGCTCTGTAGGTCATCGCCGATGTTGGTCACCTCGCTCAGATCGAGGCCCTGCGGTTCGAGGATGATGTCCTGCCCCTCTCCGAGATCGAAAACCTGCGACCGGTCGTGCTGAAACCGCTGCCACAGCGCGTTGCCGACCAGTCCATGCAGCACCAGCGAGAGAATGACGGCGATCGCTTGCAGCGGCATGGATCGATCTCTACCTTTCCCGAGCGTGAATACAGAACGCATGGCAGTCGTGCAGCGCAAATCGCCTTATCTGAGTAACGATAGGCGATTTTCATTCCGGGCGTTCCATCGTGCAACCGTCGGAATGCTGAAGGATCGGCGGTTGCGATCCGGCGCGGGCCGGAACTTGGAAGGTTGGAATGAGCGTCGATCGCAGCGCAACATCGAGGGACGGCGAACTTAGCGCGTCGGTCCGGGCACTTTTGGCAAGTGCGCTGCTTCTTTTGGCCGGCGGGAAAGGGGCGGTCCTGGCCGCAGGGCCGATGTGCATGTCGGATGCGATGATTGTGTTCGATGCATCGGGCTCGATGGCGGCAGCAGACTTTCCGGGCGGAGCGCCGTCGCGTTTCGACAGGGCGAAGGTGTCTCTCGGCACTTTTCTTCCGACGGTTTCCCCGCAGCGCCGGCTGGGATTGGTGACCTACGGGCCCGGCGCCAGCCGGGACGCATGCGCGAATGCCACTTTGCGTATCCGGCCTCAGCCGAATTTTGTCGAACCCATCCTTGCGGAGGTTGAGGCGTTGAAGCCGGCAGGCCGCACCCCGCTGACGCTGGGCGTTCGCACGGCGCTCGATGCGTTGCCGGAAGCCGGCGCCACCGTCGTGCTCTTGACCGACGGTCAGGAGACCTGCCACGGCGATCCCTGCGCGTTGGCCCGCCAGATTCAGAACACGCGGCCGGCCGTAACGGTCCACGTGATCGGCTATAAGCTTCAGATGCGAGATGGCCGGGCGGAATCGGGTGCAGAGTGCCTTGCGTCCGAAACCGGCGGACTGAACGTCACCGCGGATACGGTCGACGAACTCATCCGGGCGTTCGAGCAAACGCTCGGCTGCACGAACGTTGCGCAATTCGTGCGTCGACCAGAACGCGTCACACGTCCCTAGGTGCTATATCGTCGGGACGTAAGAAGCTGTCGATGTGCTCGGGACGGTCGGCCGTTTACTTCGGCATTTTCGTCTTATGATCGAGCTCCGCCACGAGGCGACTGCCTTGCCAAATCGATTGGTCGAAATCGCCCATCGAAAGCGTGATGTGCGCGACGGAAGCCGCATCGCTTTCCGCTTGGAAGTCTCGGCCAGGTGAAGTGACAGATCCGCTGGGGCAGAGATCGAAGACACGATACGTACGCATGGCTGCTCCTTATGCAAACGGGGGAGCACACGCTGTCTCTCTGCTGTCGGCTTCCGAAGGCTCTTATGCCGACAATATGATGACCTTACGCCTTTTATGACCGCCTGCCAAGGTCAGGGGAAAATCCCGTGTCTACGAAGGGGTTACTACGGCATCCCACTTCAAGACGATTTTCGGCCCTGCATGCACCATCGAAGACAATCAGCATAACGATCGAGGAACTTCCTCGGAACATCCGTGTTGCTAGGTGTTGTTGCACGTCATGTTGAGCCAGCGCGCTATCGATGATCGCTTTCGTCAAGTTGATCCACATCGCAGCCGTTGCGATATGGGTCGGAGGCCTTATCGCGCTCCCCGCGTGTTACCGTCGCCTGGGCCAATTGCAGGCGAGAGCGCAGTCATACGGAAGCGACGACGCGACTGAGGCCGCACAGCGGATTCATGACGCGGCGAAGTTTTCTTACGTTGCGATTGTGTCGCCAGCCGCCTTCATCGCTGTCACAAGCGGCATCGTGCTGATCTTCCAGGGCGTCGTGGTCGATCCGTGGTTCGGGGTGAAGCTGGCGTTCATCGTGGTGCTCGTCGTCGCGCATTCGCTTGCCGGTCAAACCGCAGCACGGATGTCCGAGAAGAGCGCGGTGTATCCCGCTTGGCGATACGCGGGCGCAACGGGACTGGCCAGCGCCGTGACGCTCGCGACCATCGCGGTGACCCTTTCGAAGCCCTCGTTCGATGGCGTGTCCATCCCCCCCACGCTTCGTGAGCCCGGCGCTCTCAAGACGATCGTCGAAAGCGTCACTCCTTGGCGCTGACCATGAGGCCGATCCCGTGATGGAAAATAAGCTTTCCGCCGTGCCATCCCGCGAGAGCCGTAGCCACGGTTGCCAGCGCGGAAAGCAGAAGCCCGTGCGGAAGGATGGCTTCGGGATGGTTGATGCGAAGAAGCCAGTTTGCGCCCGCGACGGCGAGCAGCACCATCGCAGCGACGCCGTGCGCCCAGCTCGCAGCGCGTTTTCGAATTCCAGGGACGAACAAAAGCTCCAGCGTTCCGACTACACCGGCGAAAACGCCGGTGGCAAATGCGAACCCCGCCGACCAAAGGCCAACCCGCACCCAGAACGGATCGGCCGTCCACCAATAGAAGAGGTCCACACCGAACGTGGCGATCACCAGCGCAATGGGAAAATGAACGCTCATGGCGTGAATGGGATGACCGGCGACCGCGACGGCAGAACTGATGTCGAGCTGGGCGTCGTCCGTCACGAACTCTTCTTCGGTATTCGAAGCCGGTTCGTCAGCTGTTTTCGTCATGGCTCTGCGCACGTCCTTTTCGCTTTAAGGTCGCGAAGGCGGGCAATGTTCCCACTGATTGTCGTCGCAGTCGGTCTGGCGAGCTGCTCAGGGGAGCTTTCGACGCTGTCGCCTGCAGGGCCGGTCGCCGGTTCCGTTGCGATGCTCTGGTGGGTCATGGCGTCAGGAGCGGCACTTCTCTTTGCTCTGGTGATGGGACTTTTTCTTTTCACGATGTTTCGGCCCGGTTTCGGACGATCCCTGAGCCCGCGCGCATGGATCGTCGGTGGCGGGCTGGTACTTCCGCTCCCCGTTCTCGTTCCGCTGCTTGCGTATTCATTCGAGCAAGGCGAGCGGCTGCTTCTGCTTGGCGGCCCGAAAGGCGATACGGTTCGCATCGAGGCGCGTGCAAGCATGTGGCAATGGGAGTTCTTTTATCTCGACGAGCCCGATCAGCCCTCAACGATCGCCAGTCTCGACATCCCCGCTGGCGCCGTCGTCGAAGTGACGACCACGAGCGAAGACGTCATTCACAGCTTTTGGGTCCCTCGATTGGGCGGAAAGATCGACGCGATACCAGGCCACCGCGCACGCGTGCGGTTGCTCGCGGATGCACCCGGCACCTACAGCGGGTTATGTGCCGAATACTGTGGGGTAGGTCATATGCGAATGAGTTTCTCCGTACGTGCGCACGAGCCGGACGAATACAAGCGCGCCATAGAGACCGCTCGCGCCGCGTCGGTCCACGCCGGAAACCTGGCGAGTCAACCATGACGGACGCGCACCTCACCACCTCGCCGATCAAGCTGCACAAGGATCTCACGGCGATATGGGGATCGGGCACCGGCATCGAGCGTCTCGCTGCGGTCAATCACAGCGTGCTGGGCAAGCGCTTTATCATAACGGCGTTCGTGTTTTTCGCGATCGGCGGCGGTCTCGGCATGCTGATCCGCACGCAGCTTGCAACGTCTGGAAGCGTGTTCATGGACGAGGGTTTGTACGCGCAGATCTTCACCATGCACGGCACGATCATGATGTTTCTCTTTGCAATCCCGCTGTTCGAGGGGTTCGCGATCTACCTTTTGCCGAAGCTGGTCGGCGCGCGAGACTTCGCGTTTCCACGCCTCACTGCGTATAGCTACTGGTGCTACCTTTTCGGCGGAACGATGCTGATTGTCGGACTTCTTGCGGGGGTGGCGCCGGATTCCGGCTGGTTCATGTATACGCCGCTCTCCTCGCGGACCTATACGCCGGGCATCAATGCGGATCTCTGGCTACTGGGCATCACTTTTGTCGAGATCTCGGCGATTTGCACGGCCGTCGAGATCGCCGCCAGTGTGTTGAAGGTGCGCGCCCCCGGCATGTCGCTCGACAGGATGCCGATTTTCGCTTGGTACATGCTTGTCGTCGCAGTGATGATGCTGATCGGTTTTCCGCCGCTGATCCTCGGCTCGATCCTGCTGGAAGTCGAGCGCGCTTTCGATCTTCCGTTCTTCGATCCGGCGCGCGGCGGAGATCCGCTGCTGTGGCAACATCTGTTCTGGCTGTTCGGTCACCCTGAGGTCTATATCATTTTCCTGCCCGCGGCCGGGCTCGTCTCGACGTTTCTTCCCGTCTTCGCTGGGCGCCCTCTCGTTGGCTACACCGCCATCGTCGTTGCTGTAATTGCCATGGCGTTTCTGTCGTTCGGGCTGTGGGTGCATCACATGTATGCGACAGGCATCCCGCATCTCGGCCTGAGCTTCTTCGCCGCTGCGAGCGTGCTGGTAACAATTCCAACCGCCGTCCAAATTTTTTCATGGTTGGCGACGCTTGCGCACGGCACGCCGCGGTTCTCGCTGCCGATGCTCTACGTCTTTGGCATGCTCTTCGTCTTCGTCATCGGCGGTCTCACGGGCGTTATGCTCGCGATCGTGCCGTTCAATCTTCAGGCGCACGACACGCACTTCGTCGTCGCGCATTTGCATTATGTACTGATCGGCGGCTTCGTCCTGCCGATGATCGGCGCCGCGTACCACTGGCTGCCGCACGTGACGGGCCGGCTCCCCTCGCGTTACATGTCCGCAATCGGCTTCTGGACGATCTTTGCGGGCTTTAACGTCACGTTCCTCGTCATGCACCTGACAGGTCTTCGCGGCATGCCACGCCGCATTCACACATATATCCCCGAACTCGGCTGGGAGACCTTGAACCTCATTTCGTCCCTCGGAAGCTTCGTGATGACCATTGGTTTCGCCATCGTCGTCATCGACCTCTTGTTGCTCATGCGTTTCACCCCTCGCAGCCGACGCAATCCATGGAGTGCCGCGACGCTCGAATGGGCCATGCCCATTCCGCCTCCGTCTTACAACTTCGCGTCGTTGCCAAGGGTCGACCGTCGCGCCGATACGTTGGAGCCTGGCCCGCTCGCGGCCGAGTTGGCGGGAGGGCGTGGCTATCTCGCTTTTACACGTCACGGCCAGATGGAGACGCTCGGCGTTGAGATGATCCGCGGAGATGTAGAGCAGGTGATCGTTTTGCCGCGGCAGACCTATCGTCCGCTCATCACCGCCATGGCAACCGGCGCGTTCTTCGTTCTGATGCTTTTCAAGTTCTACTGGTGGGCGCTCGCGACGCTCCCTGTCGTCGTCGTTTGTTTTCTCTATTGGACACGAGATACGGGCCTTTCTGCCGATACGGGCCCGGTGCGCATCGGGCGCGGCGAGACGGCGAAATATCATTCCGAATGCGAAGATGCACCGTCCTGGTGGGCAATGGCGTTCACGCTTGCTGCAAACGCTACGCTCTACATCTCGTTGCTTTTTGGCAGCTTGTTCCTCTGGGTCTCGGCGCCGAACTGGCCACCGCCGGATCTGCCCAATCTCGGCGTCCTTTGGCCGGCCGCCGTTGCGGTTGCGGCACTGGTGGCTGCGGCCTCCGGAGCACGCGCTGTGCATATGGCCGGACGGCACCCCTACCTGCCGCTCGGGGCGTGCGCGGCAAGCCACGCCGTGGCAGCGATCCTCCTGGTCGGGATCGCTATCTCAGGCGTGCCGGCCATGAAAGCGCACGCTCTGTCGGCTGTGGTCTTCGTGATCCTGATCTATCTCGCGAGCCATCACGCGCTCGGCGCAGTATTTGCGCTCTTCGGCGCAGCACGCGTTCACAGCGGCAAGATCTCGGCCATCCGAACGCTCGATCTGCGGATCGGTCGCCAGTGGCATGACTACTGCGCGATCGCGACGCTCGTCGGACTTGGCTTCATTGCGGTGCTGATCGGGCTTGCCGGATCGGAACCCGCGTGATGAATGTCCGCTCCAAAAGCGCCGACGGATTGTTGGCCGTTGCCGCAGGCTTCGCTGCCTGGGCCGCGGTGTTTGTTGTGATCTACGGCATGCAGGCTGTCGGATGCCGCCTCGAATGGCACCAGGTAGAACTTTTGGGTTCGATCAGCCTGCAGCGTCTCCTGCAGATCTCGATTTACGCTCTTGGCCTCGCCTTAAGCTTCGTTCTCTACCGCCATCTCAGCAGCTTAAGACGTCGGACGCCGCACGATGCGACCTCAGGGTTTCTCGCGAGGGTATCGATCTACGGCGCACTCGCCGCGTTCGCGGCCGTCGCTCTCTCGTTTGCGGGCGTCTTATGGCTGTCCGCGTGTTGAGGCGATATTCACAGGCGAACACTGTGCGATTGTAGGCCTTCTCTCCATTTGAGGCCGCCTGTATACAAATGTGGACCAATGCCATGTCCGCATGCCGCGACCGGCGCTTCTTCGATCCTCACGGTGAAGCTGAATGACTACGTATGACGTGATCGTTGTCGGCGTTGGCGGCATGGGATCTGCAACATGCTGGCAATTGGCGCGACGGGGCAAGCGCGTCCTCGGCATAGAACGATACGACATTCCAAACGCCATGGGCTCCTCGCATGGCGTAAACCGGATCATCCGGCTCGCATACTTCGAGCATCCGAGCTATGTGCCCATCCTTCGGCGTGCGTACGAGCTGTGGCGCGAGACGGAAACATTGGCAGGCGAGCAACTCCTTCACATCACCGGCTCCATGGACATTGGCCCGGAAGGCAGCGAGATTGTTCAAAAGTCGCTTGAAAGTTGCCGCCTGCATGGGCTTCCCCATGAGCTGTTGACGGCGTCAGAGGTGGCATCGCGCTATCCTGGATACGCACTCCCGGCCAATTATAGGGCTCTCTACCAAGAGGAGGGCGGCTTCGTTGCATCGGAGCGTGCGATCGTCGCCGCCGCCAAACTCGCATTAAACGCTGGCGCATCCCTGCGTGCGCGAGAATCCTTCGTGGACTTCGAGCCGATAGCGGGGGGTGGAGTTCGCGTCCGGACCGATCGCGCGACGTATGAGACCGGCCAACTCGTCGTCGCCGCGGGAGCGTGGGTCGGCGAATTGGTGCCGATGCTGAAGTCGCTCGCCGTGCCGGAGCGGCAAGTGCTCGGCTGGTTTCGACCGAAGAACCCGAATTTGTTCCAACCGGAGTCCTTTCCCGTCTCCAATCTGAAAAGCGACTTTGGTCACTTCTATCAGTTTCCCGAGTGGAATGTTCCGGGGTTCAAGATCGGACTATACCATCACTTCAAGGAGCAGGGGGCTGCAGACGGGCTCTCTCGCGAGCCGACATCCGCCGACGAAGATGCTCTCAGACGGGGGCTGGCTGCGTTTTTCCGGGAAGCCGATGGCGACATTCTTGCGCTTAGAACATGCATGTTCACGAACACGCCCGACGAGCATTTCATTATCGACCGGTTGTCGGAGCTTCCTGAGGTGATCGTCGCGTCTCCGTGTTCGGGCCATGGCTTTAAGTTCGCAAGCGCAATCGGTGAGATCCTTGCGGACCTGGCGACCGAAGGAGCGAGCAGGTTTGATCTCTCCCTCTTCGCGCTAGACCGGTTGAACTTGGCGAAATAGAGGGATCGCTCAGTGGGCATGGATCGGTTCGCGGGCGCAGACCAAGGTGGTATCAGGCGCGCCCGCGAAGCCTTTGGAGCACGACCCCATACGGTCGAAATTTTTTAAATGGCGGCTTCAAAAGTTAAAGCATTTCCATATCGGCAATTATATTAATACGTTGAATGGGCATTCTTTGTTGGGTTAATTTGTTTGCGTTTTATTTAGCGCCTTGAGGGCAATGTGGGGTCTTTGGAGGAGGCCTCGATGGCTGGTGCAATCGCCCCAACAGGTGTCGAAAGACATTTCGATCCTGCTGACATTATCGTCTCGAAAACGGATCTCAAGGGTCGGATTACTTTTGCCAACCAGGTATTCCTGAAAATCGCGGGCTATAGCGAGGCTGAGGTCATCGGCCAGCCTCATCGGATCATCCGACATCCAGATATGCCGCGCGCAGTTTTTAAGTTCCTGTGGGATGTCGTGTTCGATGGCCAGGAGGTATTTGCGTACGTCAAGAACATGACCAAGCGCGGGGACCACTACTGGGTGTTCGCGCACGTCACGCCGTCGTTCGATCCAAGCGGCGGGGTGGTTGGGTTCCATTCCAACAGACGGGTACCGAAACGATCCGCAATTGAGGCGGTGGAGCCTCTTTACGCAGATCTCCTGCGAATTGAAGGGCAATATAAAAGCGGAAAAGATGGGCTTTCGGCCAGCTTTCAGCATCTTCAGGATGTTGTGAAATCAAGAGGGAGCTCCTATGAGGAATTTGTCCTCGCTCTTTAATTTGTCCTCCCTTTCCGAGGCTTTCGCGTCGGTATTCGTCGCGGCTGTTGCGATTTCTGTGTCGGCTGTCGCGTCCGCATTAGATCTGTCGGTGGTCGGAACGGTCGCCGGAGGGGTCGCGCTCGTGGCGAGCCTGTTTGGCGCACTCCTTCTCTGGCGTGTCAGCCGATTTGTGGATGAAATGCTCAAGGTTTCGCGATCCATCTCACGCGGAAATTTCGAGGCGCGGTTGGTTGGTATCCGAGAGGGTGGCGACCTTGGTCGATTGACACACGCGACCAATGACATGATCGACCGTTGCGATGCTTACGTCCGAGAATCGGCTGCTGCGATGCAGGCGGTGTGCGCCAACAAGTACTTCCGGCAGATCCGCGAGGAAGGACTGCAGGGTGCGCTTTTGGCCGGCGCGAAGACCATCAATCAAGCGATGGCAGCGATCGAGACGCGCATGGAAACTTTGGCCAGCGAAACAGGCAAGTTCGAAAACAACGTCGGCGCCATCGTCGAGCGCGTGTCCAGCGCGTCGGAGAGCCTGGGCGCGACTGCCACCAGCCTGAGCACCGGAGCCAATGCCACTGC
>ENA-UOUJ01000872-UOUJ01000872.1-activated-sludge-metagenome-genome-assembly--contig:-NODE-872-length-17592-cov-7.605349_pt1 | contig 17592 bp, 12 predicted proteins | sample MGYA00249839_ERZ747224 | MGnify/ENA primary metagenome ERZ747224 (study PRJEB28782, sample SAMN03220277) | activated sludge metagenome | biome: wastewater; feature: sewage sludge; material...
AGCCGGAAGGCGGCCGTGAACGCCGCCGTGCCGCTCAGCACGCCGGGCTCACGGGCCACCAGTCGCGCGGTCCCCGTGGCCGAGGCCGGCACCAGCACCTCCGAGGTGAGGTCGCCCCAGGGGGCGTCCTCCTCGAGGGCCGCGGCGACGATCCGCTCGACCTGGACTCGCCCGACCGGCTGGGACCAGGCGCTCATCGCGTCGCCCCCGTGGCCGGTCCCGCGGGTGAGGCGTCCGCACCGGCCGCGGCCCCGCCCGCGTCCGGACCGGCCGGCGTCGGGACCGGACGGGCGGCGGGGGCGACGGTGAGCATCCGCTCCAGGGCGACCCGCGCCGGGTCCGCGACGTCGGCGGGCACCTGGATGCGGTTGACCACCTCACCGGCGACCAGCGACTCGAGCACCCAGGCGAGGTAACCCGGGTGGATGCGGTACATGGTGGAGCAGGGGCAGATCACCGGGTCCAGGCAGAAGATGGTGTGCTGCGGGTACTGCGCGGCCAGGCGCTGGACGAGGTTGATCTCGGTGCCGATCGCGAAGGTGGAGCCGTCCGGGGCGGCCTGGATGGCCTTGACGATGAAGTCCGTGGAGCCGGCGGAGTCCGCGGCGTCGACCACCGGCATCGGGCACTCGGGGTGCACGACCACGTGGACGTCCGGGTGCTCGGCGCGGGCCCGGGCGATCTGGTCCACGGTGAAGCGCTTGTGCACCGAGCAGAAGCCGTGCCACAGCAGGACCTTGGCCTGCTGCAGCTCCTCCTCGGTGTTGCCGCCCAGCGGCTTGCGCGGGTTCCACAGCGGCATCCGGTCCAGGCCGATGCCCATGGCCTTGGCGGTGTTGCGGCCCAGGTGCTGGTCCGGGAAGAACAGCACCCGCTGGCCGCGCTCGAAGGCCCACTCCAGGACGGAGGAGGCGTTGGAGGAGGTGCAGACGATCCCTCCGTGCTCGCCCACGAAGCCCTTCAGGGCGGCCGAGCTGTTCATGTAGGTGACCGGGATGACCGGAGCGCGGCCCGCCTCGTCCGGCGCGGTGCCGTACACCTCCTCGAGCTGCTCCCAGCAGTCGGCGACGGAGTCCAGGTCGGCCATGTCCGCCATCGAGCAGCCCGCGGCGAGGTTCGGCAGGATGACCGCCTGGTCCTCGGTGGAGAGCAGGTCCGCGGTCTCGGCCATGAAGTGCACGCCGCAGAAGACGATGGCCTCGGCCTCCGGGCGGGTCCTGGCGGCCTTGGCGAGCTGGAAGGAGTCGCCCACGAAGTCCGCGTGGGCCACCACCTCGTCGCGCTGGTAGAAGTGGCCGAGCACCACGACCCTCTCGCCCAGGGTCTCCTTAGCCACGCGGATCCGCTCGTGGAGCTCCTCGTCGGAGGCGCGCTGGTACTCCTCCGGGAGCGCGCCCTGCCGGGGTGCACCGGCGGGGATCGCGTCCTGCTGCGAGGCGCCCGGTCCGTACCCGGGGGTGCCGGCGTCAAAGGTCCAGGGCCCGGCCGTCAGGTCCGGGGAGCAGGAGGAGCCACCCGTGGAACCGGTGGCGATGAGGTCCAGTGTGCGGTGCACGGAGGCGCCGCGCGGGGACAGGCCGGAACCGGAGCGGTCCGGCGGAGTGACTGCGGGGGAGTCGGCGGTGGTGGTCACGAGAGGGTCCTTGTCTGCTCGGTGGGGATGGGGTCGGTGCTGCCCGGGGTGAACTGCCGGTAGCGGTAGAGCCGGGGTGGCCGGTGCGGGGTGCCCGCCAGGCGCTCGCCGGTCTCGACGATGTCCGCCGAGGCGGTGATGGAGCGGCGGAAGTTCGCCGGGTCCAGGGGCTGGCCCCGGACGGCCTCGTGGACCGAGCGGAGCTGGGCCAGGGTGAAGGTCTCACCCAGGAAGGTGTGCGCGATCCGCGCGTACTCGACCTTGGTGCGCAGCCGCTGCAGGGCGTAGTCCACGATCGCGTTGTGGTCGAAGGCCAGGGCGGGGAGGTCATCGGCCGGGAACCACTGGACGTTGTTCCCCACGGCGGCGTCGGTCACCTCGTCCGAGCGCACCAGGGCCCAGTAGACGACGGAGATGACGCGGCCGGTGGGGGAGCGGTCCAGGGCGCCGAAGGTGTAGAGCTGCTCGAGGTAGCTGGGGCGCAGTCCGGTGGTCTCGGCCAGGGTCCGGGCGGCGGCGTCCTCGAGCGGCTCGGCGTCCGGCAGCCAGCCGCCGGGCAGGGCCCACTGGTCCAGGTGGGGCTCCCGGGTGCGGCGCACGAAGGGGGTCCACAGGGCCGGGGGGTCCCCGGCCTCGGAACGCAGCGCGAAGATGACGGTGGACACCGCCAACCGGGCTGTGTGCTGATCCACCCTGACTCCCGTCCTCCCACTTAGGGTCTGGATGACCCTAAGTTGACTGAGATCCATCTTACAGTCGGAGTGACCCGAAGGGGAGAGTGTTGCGGGCGGCCGGAGCGCGGGCCCGGGCCCGGCCTGGCGGGTCCCAGGCCTCGCGGGTCCCAGGACCTGCGCCCTGGCATGGAGCGGCAGTAGGGTGGGGCATCCGGTCACGCCCCCACGGAGGAAGTCATGACGCCGAAGAATCCCGCCGACCGCGTGAACATCCGCGTGATCGGCATCTGCATCGCCGCCGCCCTGGGTGGCTTCCTGTTCGGCTTCGACACCGCGGTGATCAACGGCGCCGTCGACGCCCTCGAGTCGGGCTTCGCACTCGGACCCGGGCTGACCGGCTTCGTCGTGTCCTCGGCCCTGATCGGCTGCGCCCTGGGTGCCTGGTTCGCCGGTCCCGTCGCCAACCGCTTCGGCCGGGTCCGGGTCATGCTGCTGGCGGCGGTGCTCTTCCTGGTCTCCGCGCTCGGCTCCGGGCTGGCCTTCGACGTGTGGAGCCTGATCATCTGGAGGGTCGTGGGCGGCCTGGGCGTGGGCGCCGCCTCCGTGATCGCCCCGGCCTACATCGCCGAGGTGAGCCCGGCCGGCGTCCGGGGCCGGCTGGGCTCCCTGCAGCAGCTGGCCATCGTGACCGGCATCTTCGTGGCGCTGCTGTCCGACGCCCTCTTCGCGAACCTGGCCGGGGGCGCGGCCGAGACGCTGTGGTGGGGACTGGAGGCCTGGCGCTGGATGTTCATGGCCGAGGCCGTGCCGGCGGTGCTCTACGGGGCGTTCGCGTTCCGCCTGCCCGAGTCACCCCGGTACCTGGTCGCCCGCGGTGACCTCGACCGTGCGGCCCAGGTCCTGTACGACTTCACCGGCATCGAACGGGTCAACCTCAAGATCGAGCAGATCAAGGACACCCTGGAGTCCGAGCGGCGGGAGTCCCTGCGCGACCTGCGCGGACCGGCGATGGGCCTGAGGCCGATCGTGTGGATCGGCATCGTCCTGTCCGTGTTCCAGCAGTTCGTGGGCATCAACGTGATCTTCTACTACTCGACCACGCTGTGGCGCTCCGTGGGCTTCGGGGAGTCCGACGCCCTGACGATCACGGTGATCACGTCGGTGACGAACATCGTGGTGACGATCGTGGCCATCCTGCTGGTGGACCGGGTGGGGCGGCGCCCCATGCTGCTCGTCGGGTCCCTGGGCATGGCGGCCTCACTGGGCCTGATGGCGGTGGCCTTCTCCTTCGCGCAGGTCGTCCAGGCCGCCGACGGCACCACGGCCGCAGAGCTGGGCCAGCCGTGGTCCACGGTGGCCCTGATCTCGGCCAACGCCTTCGTGGTCTTCTTCGGTGCCACGTGGGGGCCCCTGGTGTGGGTCCTGCTGGGGGAGATGTTCCCGAACCGGATTCGCGCCGGGGCGCTCGCCGTGGCCGCGGCGGCCCAGTGGGCCGCGAACTTCGCGGTCTCCACCACGTTCCCGTGGCTGGCCGAGATCGGGCTGACCGTGGCCTACGGGCTCTATGCGGTGATGGCGGTACTGTCCTTCCTCTTCGTCTGGCGCTTCGTCCCGGAGACGAAGGGCCGCGAGCTCGAGGACATGCAGGACACCGGCATCGTCCGGAAGTCCCGCAGGAGCACACCCGCGCGGTGAGGACCCGGCCGCGATTTCACGCACCCGTGTGAGGTGCATTACAGTTGTCTCCCGGAATCAGCCACTGAGCGGTCCGGGAGAGATCCCGCACCACCTAAGATGCGCGACGCCGAAGGAGCAAGCCCTCCCCGGGAATCTCTCAGGCCCCCGTACCGGATCGCTGGGCACCTCTGGAAAGCGTCGCCACACCCACGCGCGACCACCGACGGGGCAAGCGGCCGACCGGCTCCGGGCCGGCACGACGCGAAACTCTCAGGTCCATGGACAGAGCGGGGAGGACACGAGGGGACCACCGTCCCACGTCCACCTGAGGAGAACCCATGGAACCCAGCCGCCCCACCGGGCCCGTCGCCGTCGGGACCGAGGCCGGACCAGCCGGCCACGCCCCCGCCGCAGCCCCGACCCTCGAGAGCCCGGCACCCGGCCGTCCGGACGGCACGGCCGCCGCGCCGGGCTGGAACCGCTTCGACTCGAGCTGGACGATCGGCCTGTTCGGTACCGCCGTGGGCGCCGGCGTCCTGTTCCTGCCGATCAATGCCGGCCTGGGCGGGATGTGGCCGCTGATCATCGCCACGCTGATCATCGGGCCGATGACCTACTTCTCCCACCGGGCGCTGTCCCGCATGGTGGTCGCCTCGCCCCGGGCCGACCGTGACATCACCGGCGTGGTGCGGGACTACTTCGGCGAGGCCGCCGGACGCCTGGTCACCATCCTGTACTTCCTGGCGATCTTCCCGATCGTGCTCATCTACGGCGTCGGCATCACCAACACCGTGGACAGCCTCATGGTCAACCAGCTGGGCATGGACCCGTGGCCGCGCTGGTTGCTCTCCGGGGTGCTCGTGCTGCTGATGTCCGCCGTGATGGTGGCCGGCCAGCGCGTCATGCTGATCGTCACCCAGTGGCTGGTCTACCCGCTGATCGCGGTCCTGTTCTCCGTCACCCTGCTGCTCATCCCGTCCTGGTCCTTCGAGGGCTTCGGGGCCGTGCCCGCCGCCGGCGACTTCGCGATGTCCCTGTGGCTGATGATCCCCGTGCTGGTCTTCGCGTTCAACCACTCCCCGGCGATCTCGCAGTTCTCGGTGTCCCTGCGCCAGCGCTACGGGGCGGGCTCGGTGCAGAAGGCCTCCTCCGTCCTGCGCGTCACCTCCATCCTGCTGGTGGTCTTCACCATGGGCTTCGTCTGGTCCTGCGTGCTGGCCCTCGGCCCCGAGGGGTTGCAGGCCGCCAAGGACGCCAACCTGCCGGTGCTCTCCCACCTGGCCAACGTCATGGGCCTGCCGATCATCGCCTGGCTCGGGCCGGCGGTGGCTGTCACGGCCATCGGCTCGTCCTTCTTCGGCCACTGGCTCGGGGCGTTCGAGGGCGCGCAGGGCATCATGCGCGGGATGGTGGACCCGCAGTCCCGGCGCTTCTCCGACCGCGGACTGCGGATCGGGATCAGCGTGTTCCTCATCGCCAGCACCTGGATCGCCGGCGTGCTCAACCCGAGCATCCTGGGACTCATCGAATCACTGGCCGGGCCGGTCATCGCGGCCGTGCTCTACCTGATGCCGATGTACGCCATCCGGAAGGTCCCCGCCCTGGCGCCGTTCCGGGGCGCGATCTCGAACGTCTTCGTGGTCATCGCCGGCATCGTGGCGGTCGGGGGCATCCTGCTCAGCCTGTTCGGCTGACCGGGCCCGCCGCCGTCGGGTCACCGGTAAGGGCACCGTGCTGCGGGTGAGTAGACCCGTACTCCGGCTACACTCTTCGGGGCGCGGATGCGCCATCACGCCGCCCGCGCCACCGAAGAGGTCGTCCCCGCTGTGCTGTTGAATCCCGTCGTCGTGTCCGTGCTCGTGCTCGCCGCGCTGAGCCTGGCCCGCGTGAACGTCATCGTCGCCCTGCTCATCGCCACGCTCGTCGCGGGACTGCTCGCGGGGCTGACCCCCGATGAGACGGTGACCATCCTCGTCGACGGGCTCGGCGGCCAGGGGGAGACCGCCCTGAGCTATATCCTGCTCGGCATCCTGTCGGTCATGGTCGCCCGCTCCGGGATCACCGGGAAGCTGATCCGCCGGATCCTGCCGCTGATCTCCGGCCGGCGGGCGATGACCCTCTTCGGGATCGCCGGACTCGCCTGCCTGTCGCAGAACATCGTCCCGGTCCACATCGCCTTCATCCCGATCCTCATCCCGCCGCTGCTGAGCGTGTTCAACCGGATGAGGATGGACCGCCGGGCCGTCGCCACCGCGCTGACCTTCGGCCTGAAGGCCCCCTACATGCTGATCCCGCTGGGATTCGGCCTGATCTTCCAGAACATCATCCTCGACGAGATGGCCAAGTACGGCATGGACGTCGAGCTCGGGCAGATCTCCCTGGCCATGGCGATCCCGGTCGCCAGCATGGTCATCGGCCTGGTCATCGCGATCCTCTTCAGCTACCGCCGGGCGCGGGAGTACCGGGACGCCGCGCCGGACCTCACCGCCTTCGCGTTCGGTCCCTCGCACGACGGTGCGGAGGGCTCGGGTCATGAGTCAGGCTGGACACGCCAGCACGTCGTCGTGCTGATCGGGCTCGCGGTCACCCTCGTGCTCCAGATCGCGTTCGGCTCGCTTGTCATCGCCGCGCTCGGCGGCATCCTCGTGATCTTCGTCTTCCGCGGCGAGCGCTGGCGCACCTCCGACGAACTCGCCCACGGCGGCGTGACGATGATGGGCACGATCGCCTTCATCATGCTGGTGGCCTCGGGGTACTCGTCCGTGCTGTCCGAGACGGGCGCCGTGGACGAGCTCGTGACGTCCGCGACCGGCTGGATCGGGGACAGCAGGCTGCTGGCGGCGGTGGTCATGATGGTCGTCGGACTGCTGGTGACCATGGGCATCGGCTCGTCCTTCGGCACCGTCCCGATCCTGGCGGCGATCTTCGTGCCGCTGTGCGCCGCCGTCGGGTTCAGCCCGCTCGCCACCGCCGCCCTGGTGGGGGCGGCCGGAGCCATCGGCGACGCCGGCTCGCCCGCCTCGGACAGCACCCTCGGCCCGACCTCGGGGCTGAACGTGGACGGCCAGCACCACCACATCTGGGACACCTGCGTGCCCACGTTCCTGCACTTCAACATCCCGCTGTTCTTCGGCGGGATCATCGCCGCCCTGGTCCTGTAGGCGCCGACGAACGGCCGGCGAGGGGCGGGTGGAGGATCCGTCCGCGTCCAGGGGACACGTCCGTGCGGGTCCGCAGGGGGCGATGTCCTCCGGGCCATGACGGGCGGCGGGCAGGGGCGTCAGCGCACCTCGAAGCGCCCGGGGAGGCCGGACGGCGGGGCCTGCAGGCGGTCGACGCGTACCGCCTCGACCTCCGCGGCACCGGGTCCGGACCGGCACCACCCGACCATGGCCTCCACCGCCGCGGCGGGACCGGCGAAGAGCGCCTCGACCCGGCCGTCGTCGAGGTTGCGGACCCAGCCGGTCACCCCCGCCGACGCCGCGGCCCGCCGGCAGGTGGCGCGGAAGCCCACGCCCTGCACGGTGCCGGACACCAGCACGTGTACCGCCTCCATGCGTCCTCCCGCCACCTCGGCGCTCCTGTCGGGTTCCAGCCTACGAAGGGGACCGGGCCCGGCGCGAGGGTGCGGTGTCCGCCGCGGCCGACGTCCTCGGGGGCATGCACCACCGTGACCCGACTCACGCACCACCAGCGCGCTCTGGGCTCATGACCAGCCGGCGGTCAGGATCGGTTGAGAGGGTCTTCGGATGCGTTCTGTCCGCTCTGCACTGTCCACCACCACCGGGAAGGTCCTGGGTTTCCTCGGCGCCAGCGTCCTGGCCGGGATCCTCGTGGCCGGGCTGGCCCTGCCCCTGGCCGCGACCGGCGGCGCCACCGTGGCCACCGGTTCCGAGCTGCTCGACGAGTTCCCCACAGCGCTGCGCGAGGAGCCGATCAGCGTTCCGTCCCGGGTGCTGGCCTCGGACGGCACCGAGCTGGCCACCTTCTACGCGGAGAACCGCAAGCCGGTGGGCCTGGACCAGATCAGCCCGAACATGCAGGAGGCGATCGTCGCGATCGAGGACGAGCGGTTCTACGAGCACGGCGGCGTGGACCCGCAGGGCATCGGCCGTGCGCTCGTGAACAACGCCTCCACTGACTCCGAGCAGGGGGCCTCGACCATCACCCAGCAGTACGTCAACAACATGCTCATCAACGCGGACATGCTCAGCGGCAAGGAGAAGCTGACGATCTCCGGGACCAAGACGTACATGGACAAGCTGCGCGAGATGAAGCTCGCCGTCTCGGTGGAGCAGGAGATGACGAAGGACGAGATCCTCGAGGGCTACCTGAACATCGTGCTGCTCGGGGGGCGCACCTACGGGGTGGAGGCCGCGGCGCAGTACTACTGGGGCGTGCCGGCCTCCGAGCTGACGATCGCCCAGTCGGCCACCCTCGCCGGGCTGGTGAAGTCCCCGAACGGCTACAACCCGCAGACCCGTCCGGAGGCCGCTGTGGAGCGGCGCAACGTGGTGCTGGACTCGATGCTGGCCCAGGGCTTCATCACGGACGCCGAACACGCCGAGGCCACGGCCAGCGACCTGGGCCTGGACGTCCACCCCGAGCAGGCCGGCTGCATCTCCTCCTCCGCCGCTCCGTACTTCTGCGACTTCGTCCAGCACGAGGTCCGCTCCAACGAGGCCTTCGGGCCGGATCCGGAGTCCCGCGAGCAGCTGCTGCACCGCGGTGGGCTCGAGATCACCACCACCCTGGACCCGAAGCTCCAGCAGCAGGCCCAGGCCTCGGTCGAGGAGACCGTCCCGGCCACGGACTCCTCGGGCGCCGGGTCCGCCCTCGTCTCGGTCGAGCCGGGCACCGGCAACGTCCGGGCGATGGCCCAGAACACGCGGTACTCACCCGAGGAGGGCCGGGGCAACACCGTGCTGAACTTCAACGTGGACGCCGCCCAGGGCGGGGGCAACGGCTTCCAGGGCGGGTCCTCGCTCAAGCCCTACGTGGCCGCGGCGTGGCTGGAGGACGGCCGGTCCATGGCGGACCTCGTGGACGCCTCCCAGGACCACTGGCGCCAGGGCGAGCAGTTCCGCGCCTCCTGCCAGCCCGGCGGATCGGTGTCCATCCCGGACGAGGGCGGATGGAAGGTCAACAACGTCATCGACGACATGAAGCGCCCGATGACGGCCGACTTCGGCCTGTACTGGTCCATCAACACCGTCATGGTGAACATGGCCCAGGAACTGGACCTGTGTGACATCACCGACGTGGCCACCCGGCTCGGCGTGCACCGCGCGGACGACGGCCAGCCGCTGAACCCGGGCAACCCGTCCTTCATCCTCGGTTCGGAGGAGTTCGCCCCCATGACCCAGGCCGCGGCCTACGCCGCCTTCGCGGACGACGGCCGGTACTGCCGTCCCCGCGCGATCGAGTCCGTCACGGACTCGACCGGCAAGCGGTACGACGTCGGCGGCCCGGACTGCCAGCAGGCACTCGATCCCGAGGTGGTGGCCCAGCTGAACGAGACGCTGACCCAGATCGGCCGGCGCAACGCGGAGGAGGCCGGCGTGGACCCGGGGGTGCCGATGGGCGGCAAGACCGGCACCAACAATTCCCAGTCCTCCACCTGGTACATCGGCTACACGTCCGGGCTGTCCACGGCCAGCTGGGTGGGGCGGTACACGGACCTGAAGACCCTGGCCGGAACCCGGGTCAACGGGCAGGAGCACGAGCACTTCTGGGGCAGCACCCTGGCCGGGCCGCAGTGGATGGACTTCATGGAACAGGCGTCCGGCAGCGTCGAGGCCGAGCCGTTCCGCACCCCGACGGACTCCCCGTTCCCGGACGCCGGTTCCACCGAGCGCTACCGGATGGGCGGGAACGGGACCGGCTGACTAGCATCGGGGCCATGGGCACCGTGACGAGACCTGCGCGGCGCCCACCCCTGTCCTCCTCGCTGCGCCGGTTCACGCCCGAGCGGCTCTCCCCGGGATACTTCGCCTTCGTGATGGGCACGGGCATCCTGTCCATCGGCGCGGCGCAGCGGGGCTGGGACCGGTTCTCTGCCGCGCTGATCGTATTGGCCGCCGTCGGCTACGCCGTGCTGGTGGTGCTCAACGGCTGGCGGCTGCTGGCGTATCGCGGTGCCTACGCGGCCGACTTCCACGACTCCGCGAGGGCGTTCCTCGTGTTCACCTTCGTGGCGGCCACGGACGTGCTGGCAGCCTCGCTGGCCGGCACCGGCATCATCGGGCCCGCCGCGGCGCTGCTCGTGGTCGGGTCGGTGAGCTGGCTGCTGCTGGGCTATGCCGTGCCGTGGGCCGCGGTGCTGGGCCGGTCCGAGCGGCCGGTGACCGCCGCCGCCAACGGCACCTGGTTCATCTGGGTGGTCGCCGCGCAGTCGGTGGCCGTGGTGGCGGCCACCCTGGAGCCCGAGCTGGCGGAGCTGCGCCAGGGGCTGGCCATGCTGGCCGTCTTCGCCTGGTCGGTCGGGCTGGTGCTGTACGTGGCCGTGGCCATCCTGGTGGTCTACCGGATGCTGGCCTACCCGCTGGAGCCCGAGCAGTTCCAGCCGCCCTACTGGGTCTCCATGGGCGCGATCGCCATCACCATCGTGGCCGGGGCGCGGATCGTGGAGATGGAGAGCACCCCGATGGTGGACGCCGTCCGCGGCCTCGTGGCGGGGGCCGCGGTCGTGCTCTGGTGCTTCGCCACGTGGCTGATCCCGGTGCTCTTCGCCGCCGGTGTCTGGCGGCACGTGCTGAAGAAGGTCCCCCTGCGGTACACCCCGACGCTGTGGAGCATCGTCTTCCCGCTGGGCATGTACGCCGTGGCCGGGATGTACCTGGGCCGGGCGGACCAGCTGCCGATCGTGGCCCGGGTCGGGGAACTGTGGGTCTGGGTGGCCCTGGCGGCCTGGGCGGCCACGACGCTGGCCATGGTCGGGTCCTGGGTCCGCGTCGTCCGCGGTGCCCGCCGCGAGGTCACCCGGTGACCGGGCTGTGGGGCAGCGGCCCGCTCGCCCTCGCGGGGGAGCGGACCGGTCAGCTGCAGGTGATCGCCGGGCCGATGTTCGCCGGCAAGTCCGAGGAACTGATGCGCCGGGTCCGCCGCGCATGGCTGGCCGGACTGTCCGTGGAGGTGGTCAACCACGCCCTGGACGTGCGGCACGGCTCGCGGGACGTGGCCTCCCACGCCGGGCAGCGCATCCCGGCCCGGTCCGTGCCCGACGCCGCCGGGCTGGCCGGTCTCGTGGCGGGCCAGGACCTGGACCTGCTGGCGATCGACGAGGCCCAGTTCTTCGGATCCGACCTGGTCCCGGTGGTCACTCGGCTGGCCGGGGAGGGGCTCACGGTCGTGGTCTCCGGGCTGTGCGTGACCTTCGACGGCCTGCCGTTCGAACCGCTGCCGGCGCTCATGGCCCTGGCGGAGGAGGTGGTCAAGCTGACCGCCGTCTGCTCGGTGTGCGGCCGGGACGCCGCCTTCCACGTGCGGGTCGTTCCCAGCGGGACGCCGTCGACGGCCGGCGGGGCCGCCCGGGCCGAGCACGTGGGCGGCACGGAGACCTACCAGGCCCGGTGCCGCGCCCACACCTGACCCGGGTGGAACGGTCCTAGCCCGCCTCGGCGTAGGACTCCACCGCGGCGACCGTGAGCGGGAACTCCACCGGTGCCGCCCCGAACAGCAGCCGGCCGGCGGTGGCGGCCGCCTCGGTGACGATCTGTCCGACGGCGGGGGCCTCCTCGGCGGGCCCGTGCAGCACCACCTCGTCGTGGACGAAGAACACCAGCCGGGTCCGCAGCCCCCGCGGATGGTCCCGGTGGCCCGCGCGCAACCGGCGCCGGATCTCGCCCATCCAGCACAGGGCCCACTCGGCCGCCGTGCCCTGGACCACGAAGTTGCGGGTGAACCGGCCGGCCGCCGCGCGCATCGACCGGGACCGGGACTCGGCCTCGGCCGTGCCGACGTCCCGGACGCCGGCCAGCCAGTCCGGCCCCACCACCGGGGAGGTCCGGCCCAGCCAGGTGGTCACCTGGCCGCCCTCCTCGCCGCGGCGGGCGGCGCGCTCGAGCAGCCCGATGGCCTCGGGGTACAGGCGGCGCAGGTGCGGCATCAGCACGGCCGAGTCACCCGTCGTGGCCCCGTACATGGCACCGAGCAGCGCGATCTTCGCCCGGGTCCGGTCGCCGATCCCGGACCCGGCCCGCCGGCCCTGTTCCGCCACCGCCAGGTACAGGTCGTGCCCGGAGCCGGCGGCGGCCAGGGCCCGGTCCTGTGACATGGCCGCCAGGATGCGCGGCTCCACCTGGGAGGCATCGGCCACGGTGAGCAGCCATCCGGGGTCCGCCCGCACGGCATCCCGCACGGCCGCGGGGACCTGCATGGCCCCGCCACCGTGGGCGGCCCAGCGCCCGGTCACCACGCCGCCCACCGCGTACGCGGCGTGGAAGCGGCCGTCCCGGACCCACTCGTCCAGCCAGTGCCAGCCGTTGGCCGTCCACAGCCGGTACAGGTGCTTGTACTCCAGCACGGGTGCCACCAGCTCCGTGCGGCGTGGCGAGTCCGCACCGCCGCCACGGGCCCATTCCTTCAGCTCCCAGGCCCGGGTGGAGGACACCCGCACCCCGGCCGCCGTGAGTCCCCGCAGCAGGTCCTGGGGAGAATCGGGATTGAGGCCGGGGACGCCGAGGCCGGCGGCGATGCGCTGGGCCAGCTCCTGCAGCAGCCGCGGCCGTTCGCCCTCCCGGGGGCGGGGCCCGAGCCGGCGCCGCAGCATCTCCTCGTGGACGTCCCGGCGCCAGGGCAGTCCGTCCTGCAGCATCTCCGCCGCGACCAGCGCACCCTGGGATTCCGCGGCCAGCAGCAGCATCAGGCGCTGCGGATGCCGGGCGCCGGCGACGGCGGCCAGCTGGGTGGCCAGTTCCCGCGCCAGCTCGGTGGCCCCGGGGCTGCTGTCCCGTCCGGCACCCGCGGCCGGCAGGTCGAAGAACGCCTCCTGGTCCGGCGGCCCCGGCCGCGGCGCCTCCCCGTAGGGCTCCGGGTCCCGGACGGGCACGACGGCGGCGGGGGAGTACCGCACGCCGGTCGCCTCGAGCGTGGCCGCACCGAGGAGGATGCGCTGGGCGAGGCCGAGGTCCCAGCACCGGCCGAGCTCGATGCCGGCCCTCAGCAGCGGCGGGGACCCGGTGGCCACGGAGGCGAACACCCAGCGGATGGACGCGGGGTCCGTCCCGAGGCGCTCCGGCAGGGCACGGACGAGGCCGGGCAGCTGGTCCGGGCCGGCCGTGGGTCCCGGCGCGATCCGGTCACCGTCGACCAGGACCGCCTCCCATGATCCCGGGGTGCCGGAGCCGCCGCGTGCCGGCACGGGAGCGGACCGGGCGGACGACCCGGCAGGCGGCGCCGACGACCCGGCGGACGGGCCCGCTGAGGCCGCGGCGGCCGGACCGAGGACGATGTGCATGCCCCCAGTCAACCGGACGCCGCGACCGCCCCGGTACTTTCGCCCTGCCCCCGGCTGGGATAGGTTGGTCCCATGGCACGGTTCAGCTTCCTGGAATGGCCGGTCATCCGGCAGTTCCGCACGGACGACTCCTCCGGTCGAAGCTCTGCCGTGACCTCTCCGACCACGCGTTCCATCGTCCCGCGCACCACCACCGCGGACCGCTCCGTGCAGAGCGTGTGCCCGTACTGCGCGGTGGGCTGCGGGCAGAAGGTCTTCGTCACGGACGAGAGGGTCGTGCAGATCGAGGGGGACCCGGACTCACCGATCTCCCGCGGTCGGCTGTGCCCCAAGGGGTCGGCGAGCGAACAGCTCGTCAACGCCTCCAACCGCCAGACGAAGGTCCTCTACCGGGCGCCGCGGGCCACCGAGTGGCAGGAGATGGACCTCGAGACCGCCACCGAGATGGTGGTGGACCGGTTCCTGGAGTCCCGCCGCAACGGCTGGCAGGACCTGGACGAGCAGGGCCGCCGGCTGGCCCGCACCATGGGGATCGCCTCCCTGGGCGGGGCCACGCTGGACAATGAGGAGAACTACCTCATCAAGAAGCTGTTCACGGCGGCCGGCGCGATCCAGATCGAGAACCAGGCCCGTATTTGACACTCCGCCACGGTTCCCGGTCTGGGGACCTCCTTCGGGCGCGGCGGCGCCACCCAATCGCTGCAGGACATGGCCAACGCTGACTGCATTGTCATCCAGGGCTCGAACATGGCCGAGGCCCACCCCGTGGGCTTCCAGTGGGTGACCGAGGCCAAGGCGCGCGGCGCCAAGGTCTTCCACGTGGACCCGCGCTTCTCGCGCACCTCGGCGGTGGCGGACAGGCACGTGCCGATCCGTGCCGGTTCGGACATCGTGCTGCTGGGCGCGTTGATCAACTACGTCCTGACCCACGAGAAGTGGTTCAGGGAATACGTGGTGGCCTATACGAACGCCGCGACGATCGTGAACGAGGACTTCCGGGACGCCGAGGACCTGGACGGGCTGTTCTCCGGGTACGACGAGGAGTCCGGCGGCTACGACATGGAGTCCTGGGCCTACGAACCGGAGCCCGGCAGCGGTTCCGGGGGAGCCGGCGTCGGGGACGGGACCGCGGGGGACAGCGCCCGGGAGGACGGGGCGGAGGCCTCCACGGAGGCGGCCGGCCAGCAGTACGGTTCCGGTGGCCCGGACATCGAGACGCACGTGCCGCGCCGGGACGAGACGCTGCAGCACCCGCGCACCGTCTTCCAGATCCTGAAGCGCCACTACGCGCGCTACACCCCGGAGATGGTGCGGGACGCCTGCGGGATCTCGGTGGCGGACTTCGAGGAGCTGGCCCGGACGATCACCGAGAACTCCGGCCGCGAGCGCACCACCTGCTTCGCCTACGCCGTGGGCTGGACGCAGCACACGGTCGGCGCCCAGTACATCCGCACGGCCACCATCCTGCAGTTGCTGCTGGGCAACATGGGACGCCCGGGCGGGGGCATCATGGCCCTGCGCGGCCACGCGTCCATCCAGGGTTGCACGGACATCCCCACCCTGTTCAACCTGCTGCCCGGGTACCTGCCGATGCCCACCGTGGAGAAGCAGGACCTGGGCACCTACATAGAGTCGATTGCCTCCAAGACGCAGAAGGGCTACTGGGCCGAGGCCGACGCCTACACCGTCAGCCTGCTCAAGGCCTGGTGGGGGGACGCCGCCCACGCGGGCAACGACTACGCCTACGACTACATCCCCCGCCTCACCGGTCCCCACGGCACCTACCAGACCGTGGAGGGGATGATCGCCGGGGACGTCGAGGGCTACTTCCTGCTCGGGCAGAACCCGGCGGTCGGCTCCGCCAACGGCCGCATGCAGCGGATGGGCATGTCCCACCTGAAGTGGCTCGTGGTCCGGGACTTCCAGCTCATCGAGTCCGCCACCTGGTGGAAGGACGGTCCGGAGATCGCCACCGGCGAGCTGCGCACCGAGGATATCGAGACCGAGGTGTTCTTCTTCCCGGCGGCCAACCACGTGGAGAAGGCCGGCACCTTCACCCAGACCCAGCGCCTGGTGCAGTGGCGCCACCAGGCCGTGGCCCCGCCGGGTGACGCCCAGTCCGAGCTGCAGTTCTTCCACGAGATCGGCAAGCGGATCCGGGCCCGGCTGGCGGACTCCACCGACCCCCGTGACCGCCCGCTGCTGGACCTGACGTGGGACTACCCGGAGGACGAACACGGGGAGCCCGACGGTGAGGCCATCCTGCAGGAGATCAACGGCCATCAGCTCACCGGGCCCGATGCCGGCACGCTGCTCTCCAGCTACACCCAGATGAGGGCGGACGGTTCCACGGCCGGTGGTTGCTGGATCTACACCGGCGTCTTCGCGGACGGGATCAACCACGCCGCCGACCGCACTCCCGGCGGTGGCGACGGTCCCCAGACCGAGGAATGGGGCTGGGCCTGGCCGTCGAACCGGCGGATCCTGTACAACCGGGCTTCGGCGGACCCGCAGGGCCGGCCCTGGAGCGAGCGCAAGAAGCTCGTCTGGTGGGACGAGGACCAGGGCAAGTGGGTGGGCAACGACATCCCGGACTTCCCGGTGGACCGTGCGCCCGGCAGCACCCCGGACCCCTCACTGGGCGGTGCGGCCGCGCTGGCCGGGGACGACCCGTTCATCATGCAGGCCGATGGCAAGGGCTGGCTCTTCGCCCCCAAGGGGATGGTGGACGGTCCGCTGCCGACCCACTACGAGCCGCAGGAGTCCCCGGTGCGCAACCCGCTGTACCGGCAGCAGCACAACCCCACCCGGGTCACCCTGCCCCGCAAGGACAACCTCAGCGCGCCCGAACCGGGCGCCCCGGGATCGGACGTGTACCCCTTCGTGTTCACCACCTACCGGTTGACCGAGCACCACACCGCGGGCGGGATGAGCCGGTGGCTGCCGTACCTGGCCGAGCTGCAGCCCGAGATGTTCTGCGAGGTCTCCCCGGAACTGGCCGCCGAGCGCGGACTGGAACCCTACGGCTGGGCCACGCTGGTCTCCCCACGGGCGGCGATCGAGGCGAAGGTCCTGGTCACCGAGCGCATGAGGCCGCTGCGGGTGGGTGGACAGACGGTGCACCAGATCGGACTGCCCTACCACTGGGGCGTCGGCAATGACGCGGTCGTCACGGGGGACTCCGCCAATGACCTGCTGGGCATCACCCTGGACCCCAACGTGCTGATCCAGGGCTCCAAGGTCGGCGCCGTGGACATCCGGCCGGGACGGCGTCCCCAGGGCAGGCAGCTGTTGCGGCTGGTGGAGGACTACCAGCGCAGGGCGCACCTGACCGTGGAGTCCGGCAACGAAGGTGTCACCGGCAGCCACGAGGAGGCCGGCGCCGAGGAGGCCACCGACCGGTCCGAGCGGCTGGACCACCAATCGACGGACCAGCCAGGAGCGGAGGAGTAGATGCAGCGACTGACCGCACCGGACGCCGCCGCCGTGGGGGACAACCCCACGGCGGACGCCCACTACGAACACCCCCACGCCCGTAAGGGCTTCTTCACGGACACCTCGATCTGCATCGGCTGCAAGGCCTGCGAGGTGGCCTGCAAGGAGTGGAACCGCAACCCGGTGGACTCCGACTACGAGCTGTCCAACTCCTCCTTCGACAACTCCGAGGGCCTCAGTGCGGACACCTGGCGCCACGTCGCGTTCATCGAGCAGGACCGCAGTCGCATCGAGGCGGCCCGCGAGTCCGGGCGCGCACTCGTGAGCCTGGGCATGCCCCGGCTGCGCCCCGCGAGCGTGCCCACCACCGCGGGGGAGGCGATCACCACCGCCGTCACCGGGGGGATGACCGGTCCGCTGTCCGAGGTCGCCGGGCGGCCGCCCTCGGGCCTTCCCCCGGCCCCCGACCTGGGGGAGCTGGACGTGCTGTCCTCGCTGGGCGGTGGGCCCACCCGGCCCGAGGACGCGCGTGCCGTGGACACGACCCCGCCGGACACCCCCGAGTTCCGCTGGCTGATGTCCTCGGACGTCTGCAAGCACTGCACCAACGCCGGCTGCCTGGACGTGTGCCCCACCGGAGCGCTGTTCCGCACCGAGCACGGGACCGTGGTGGTCCAGGACGATGTCTGCAACGGCTGCGGCACGTGCGTGGCCGG